>JFBN01306991.1_pt1 | contig 67918 bp, 63 predicted proteins | sample 768741 | NCBI WGS metagenome assembly JFBN01 (sample SAMN01983846, study PRJNA193217) | chicken gut metagenome | biome: terrestrial biome; isolation source: ceca of Broiler chicken | host: Gallus gallus | place: United Kingdom: England | collected 2010-09-07
TTGAAGCGGACTGTCTTGCCGCGATATTTCTCCGTCTCCTCCACAAGATCGCGGTAAAAGAAGGCGTAATCCTTATCCTCGATCTCAATGACGGGAGCGTCGATATCGTACGGGAGCGGATCGACGATCTCATCGTATTCAGCCTTCCCGCCGAGATATTCATAGACGATACCGGGACGGCGCGTCATACCGCGGACGATCTTGTGATACTCCTCTTTCGAATATTCCCCGCGAAAACGGTTAAAGACGACCATATCGGCGTACTGTACCTTGTCGAATACGAGCTGGCGCATATTCTTGTTGTATTGCAGAAATGTCGTTGCGTCAAAGAACGTCATTACCTGCGCGATCGCCCAGCCCTCAGGCATTGCGTCGAATAAATTCTGCAATTCCAGCATGCCGTTATATTCGACGCACACGCGCTCCACGCGGTACTTTTCCTGCAATTCTTCCAGTTTTTCGGGCGTCATTTCCTCGGGATCGAGAAAAGCGACCTCAAAATCGCGTACGGCAAAACGGGAGGTGTCATACTCCTCCTCGCCCTCCTCCAATACGAGCAGCAGCGTGCGTTCGCCCGAATCGAACCGCTCGTCCTCAAAGGTCTCCTGTATGAACTTCGTCTTTCCGGATTCCAGAAATCCTAAAAAGAGATAGACGGGAATTTCCTGTTGTTCCTGCATAATTTAACCCAAAAACAAAGTTTGCAGCGCATCTTCATCGAGTTTGCAGCCGATCACACAGAGCCTTCCTGTAACGGCGGCAGAGCCTGTGCGCACATCCGGTTCCCCGGGAACATAGTCAAAGTGATACCAGACGTCTCCGCCGTCTACAATACCCTTTGCACGGAGCACTTGTCCGAATTTTCCGGAAGCGAGCGCCGCAAGTTTCTTCTCGAGATCTTCCCTGGTGAAAGATTTACCCGTCTCGACGCCCCAGCTCGTGAAAACTTCATCGGCATGATGATGGTGCTCATGTTCGTCGCCGTCGTGGTGATGGCAGCAGTGCTCGTGCTCTTCGCCGTCGTGGTGATGGCAGTGCTCATGCTCTTCGCCATCATGATGATGGCAATGCTCATGCTCTTCGCCGTCGTGGTGATGGCAATGCTCGTGCTCTTCGTCGTCGTGATGGTGATGGCAGTGCTCGTGCCCTTCATGCGTTTCGTGCGCAAGACGTTCAAGCTCCGCGGCAAGACTGTCTTTCTTTTCGATCGCAGCAAGGATATCTGCGCCTTTAAGCTCCGTCCAGTCCGTCGTGACGATAGTCACATCTGTATGCTCGCGCAGCAACGATACCGCCTCTGCAACTTTTTTCTCGTCGCCCGTATGCGAAAGGACGATGCAACTTGCATTTTCCACCTGATCGAGGAAAAATTCGCCGAAATTTTTCAGATACATCTTGCATTTTTTCGCATCGACAACGGTGCAGAACGCATTGAGCTGCGCATCCTCCACGCCCGCGCGCTGAACGGCGCGGATGACATCGGAGAGCTTTCCGACGCCGGAAGGTTCTATGACAATGCGGTCGGGCGCGTATTTTGACGCCACTTCCTTGAGCGCTTTTGCAAAATCACCCACGAGCGTACAGCAGATGCACCCGGAATTCATCTCGGTGATCTGGATCCCGGCGTCCTGCAAGAAACCTCCGTCCACGCCGATCTCGCCGAATTCGTTCTCGATAAGAACGACCTTCTCGCCCTTGTAAACTTCCTGAATGAGTTTTTTGATGAGCGTCGTCTTGCCTGCGCCCAGAAATCCGGAAAAAATATCTACCTTGATCATGAAAAAGCACCTCTTGTTTTCTATCCTACATTATATACCCGCGTACGCATAAAATCAAACGCACGCGGGTAAAAATTATATTCCGTTAACTCAGAACGCCCAGTTTCCGTTTTTGAAGATCGCGACGCGCTCGCCCTTTGCGGTTACGCCCGTGATCTCGAGATCTTTGCAGCCGATCATGAAATCGACGTGGATCATGCTGTCGTTGATCCCCATGGCATGCAACTCTTCCTGCGTTTTGTTTTCATATCCGCGGACAAGATTTGTGAACCCGCGGCCGAGCGCAAGATGGCAGCTTGCGTTTTCATCGAACAGCGTATTGTAAAAGAGGATCCCGGCATTGTTGATGGGAGAATCGTCGGCGATCAGCGCACATTCGCCCAGCATGCAGGCGCCCTCGTCCATGGAGATCATCTTTTCAAGAAGATGCTGATTCTTTTTCGCCTTTACCTCGACGACTTTGCCGCCCTCGAAACGTACGGAAAAGTCTTCGATGAGTTCGCCCTGATAGGAGAGCGGCTTTGTCGCATAGACGATCCCCTCCGCCTCGCCCGCTTTGGGAGAGGTGAAGATCTCCTCCGAGGGAATATTCGGATTGAAGTAACGACCGCTCAGCGTATTCTCACCGCCGCCGGCAAAGAGCCCTTCCGGAATGAGCCCCACTTTGAAATCTGTGCCGTTTCCCGCCTTGTACTCGAGAGAGACAAGCCCGAGCCGGTTCAGATAATCGCATCTTCCGCCGATCGTATCGTTATGTCGCGCCCACTCACGGACAGGATCGGGTCCGTCGGCGCGCGACGCCTTCAGGATCGCATCCCACAGCGCCTCGACTGCGCGATTGACCTGCATGGACGGGAACACCTTTTTCGCCCACGCCTTTCCGGGAACGGCGGCAATGCACCACTGATACCTGTTTTCCATTGCGTCGTTATAAGGTTTGAGCACCTTCATCCTGCCGATGCGTGCGCGGGTGAATTTTTCCTGGTCGATCCCCGCAAGTCCGTCGGGATCCTCGGAGATGATGTGGAGCATTGCGGGAAGTTCCTTCGTATAGGTCTCCATGCGCTCGACTTCCCACTTCATGACGTTGGAAAGCACCTCTTCCTTCTCATATTTATATTTGAGCTTGGTGACGGGCTGATGCGACCATTCCACTGTGACTTTGCCTGCTCCGGCGCGATAGAGCTCCTCAACCACCCACTCGACGAACTCAGGCTGATCGAGCGCCGCGTTGACGATGACCCACTGTCCGCGCTTTACGTTGATGCCCGTCTTTGCCAGAAGTTTTGCATAGCGCTTCAGCTGCAATTTATTCATATTATGTTTTCCTCCGTTTGTTTTATCGTTCCCATTATAGCACAGTTCCCGCCGTCCGTCAATTTTTTGACCGCGGGAAAGCGTAATCCTGTATACAATGACCGTGCAGAAAGGACTGTCGATTTTACACAAAAAAACGGGTCTCCCCCGTTTTTTTGAAAGTCAGAACAGTATTATGTCAGATATAGTACTACGTTATTCTCCGATAAACTGCGTTTTACATCGATCACGCGCTGATTGGAAGAGCCGCGGAATTTGAGGCGTATATCCTTGAGTTCCTCGACAAAGCGCCCGTCGACAAGCACATCGAAGAGCGCAATCAGTTCTCGCGTCACTTCGCAATTTGCTGATTGTTCCTCGATCGCCCCGTCTTTGTAGGTATATCCCGTATAGCACCAGATGTTTTTTCGCGGCAGACGGGCGCGCACTTTTTGTACGAACGGCAGAAGCGCGCGCTGATTCTCCGGCTCCATCGGATCCCCGCCGAGGAGCGTGAGCCCCGCGATATAATCGGGAGAGAGCGCGGCGATGAGCTCTTTTTGCACCTCTTCGGTAAACGGTTTGCCGTAGGAAAAATCCCACGCCACTTTATTGAAGCAGTTTTTGCAGCCGCGCCTGCAACCGGAAACGAAGAGGGAGACGCGAACCCCCTCTCCGTTTGCGATATCTGTTTTTTTGATCTCTGCGTAATTCATTAAAGGTGCAACACCCTGTCTTTGATTTCCTGCGTTCTGCCCTGATTCCAGAACTGCGTTCCGATGTAGCCGCAGGTACGGCGGGCAACGTTCATCTTCGTCTGATCGCGGTTGTGGCAGTGCGGGCATTCCCAGACGAGCTTTCCGTCCTCGTCTTCCACGATCCGGATCTCGCCGTCGTAGCCGCACACCTGGCAATAATCGCTCTTGGTATTGAGCTCCGCATACATGATATTGTCGTAGATATACTGCATCACGGCGAGCACGGCGGGAATGTTGTCCTGCATGTTTGGCACTTCGACATAGGAGATCGCGCCGCCGGGCGAGAGCTGCTGGAACTCGCTCTCGAACTTCAGTTTTGTGAACGCGTCGATCTTTTCGGAGACGTGAACGTGATAGCTGTTCGTGATATAATTCTTGTCCGTCACGCCCTCGATCACGCCGAAACGCTTTTGCAGGCACTTTGCGAATTTATACGTCGTGCTCTCGAGCGGCGTACCGTACAGCGAGAAGTCGATATTCTCCTTCGCCTTCCACTCCTTGCATTTGTCGTTCATGTGCTGCATGACGGAGAGCGCGAAAGGTTTTGCCTCCTCGTCGGTATGGCTCTTGCCCGTCATATATTTGACGCACTCATACAGTCCGGCATAGCCGAGGGAGATGGTCGAATAGCCGCCGTAGAGAAGTTTATCGATGGTCTCGCCCTTCTTGAGACGTGCAAGCGCACCATACTGCCAGAGGATGGGAGCTGCATCGGAAAGCGTGCCTTTCAGACGGTTATGACGGCACATCAGCGCCTTATAGCACAACTCGAGGCGCTCATCGAAGATCTTCCAGAATTTCTTTTCATCCTTTCCGGAGGAGAGCGCCACGTCGACCAGATTGATGGTGACGACGCCCTGATTGAATCTGCCGTAATATTTGGGCTTTCCGTTCTCATCCACATAGGGCGTAAGAAAACTGCGGCAGCCCATGCAGGTATAGCAATGCCCTTCGCCGTTCTTGTCGATCTTATACTCGAGCATCTTCTTCTCGGAGATATAGTCGGGAACCATACGCTTTGCCGTGCATCTGGCGGCAAGCTCCGTAAGATACCAGTACTTGCTCCCTTCGCGGACGTTGTCCTCTTCGAGCACATAGATGAGCTTGGGGAACGCGGGCGTGACCCAGACGCCGGACTCGTTCTTGACGCCCTTGATGCGCTGATTGAGCGTTTCCTCGATGATGAGCGCAAGGTCGGCTTTCTCCTTTTCGCTCCGCGCCTCGCCGAGATACATGAACACCGTAACGAAGGGCGCCTGACCGTTTGTGGTGAGGAGCGTGACGACCTGATACTGAATGGTCTGAATGCCCTTTGCGATCTCCGCTTTCAGGCGCTTCTCCGCAACGGCGGCAATATGCGCCTCGTCGTTGATGCCGACGCTTGCAAACTCTTCGCGTACGTCCTTTAAGATCTTCTGACGGCTGATATCGACGAACGGCGCAAGATGCGTGAGCGAGATGCTCTGCCCGCCGTACTGATTGGAGGCGACCTGCGCAATGATCTGCGTTGCGATATTGCAAGCCGTCGAGAACGAATGCGGCTTTTCGATAAAAGTACCGGAAATGACCGTACCGTTCTGGAGCATATCCTCGAGGTTGACGAGGTCGCAGTTATGCATGTGCTGAGCGAAATAGTCCGCATCATGGAAATGGATGAGCCCCTCGTCGTGCGCCTGAACGATGTCGGGCGGCAGCAGGATGCGGCGCGTGAGGTCTTTGGAGACTTCGCCCGCCATATAGTCGCGCTGCACCGAATTGACGGTGGGATTCTTGTTGGAGTTCTCCTGCTTAACTTCTTCGTTGTTGCACTCGATGAGCGTGAGGATCTGCGCGTCCGTCGTGTTCGACTTTCTGACAAGCGCACGGGAATAGCGGTAAGTGATGTACTTCCGCGCGACGGCAAACGCCTTCTGATCCATGATCTGGTTTTCGACGAAGTCCTGGATCTCCTCGACGTTCACCGCACGGTTGAGGTCGTTGGCGAGCGCCGTGACCTTGTTTGCGATGAGCTCGATCTGCTTCTCCTTGAGACGGTTGCCTTCGCTGACTTCGTTGTTTGCCTTGCGGATCGCGTTCAGGATCTTTTCGATATCGAATGCGACTTCCGTACCGTTACGCTTGATGATTTTCATAACTCTCTGCTCCTTATCGTACCCCTTCCCCGGGACGGGAAAGAAAAGCGCTCCCTCAAGAGGGAACGCTACCATCATACACCATATATATGGATTTGTCAAGGGTCTGCCACAAGATTTTGGGAAAAAATTTTTTTCGTAACACTATATCTTGTGGTCATGACGGATTTTGTCACTTTTTGCGCGTGAAACGCGGGAGCGCATTTTTTTCACGCAGAAACACCCTGCGGACGCACGCGCTTACAGCAGCGCAACGCCGTTGATGACGAGCGAGAACTTACACCCGAGGAACTCCGCTGCCTTGCGCGAGAGCTGCATCCTGCCGAAATAGATCTCGAAATAATCCATGACGGAACAGATGGCGGTATCGATCTCGATATGAAGCGCGATCGTCTTTCCCCCATCCTCCACCTTCACGAACGAACGTTCCGCCGCAAGGTTGACGCGGTCGTGGATGTTCGCTTTGAACACGTCGTTGATGGTATTTTTGACACGGCTCTTATGAACGTCCGCCTTATCCGCAATGATGAGCGCGGAAGAGACATCGGATACGGGCTGCCCGTATTGCTCGTCGTGGTTGCCAATCGCCATCATGATTTCGGCAGCGTCGGAAAAAGGCATGCCGAGCCGCGTAAGGATCTTATAAGCGAGGATCGCTCCCGACTGCGCGTGATCTTTGCGGTTGATACAGTTGCCGATATCGTGCAGATACCCTGCGATCTCTGCAAGGCGGATGCGCGATTCGTCTTTTCCGAGCTCACGCAGAAGTTCACCCGACCACTTGCTCACGATACCGGCATGGCGGCGGGAATGCTCCGTAAAGCCGAGCGCCTCGATCTGTTTTTCGGACATCTCCATGATCGCCTCGACTTCGGCGTCGCGGCGGAGCGTCCCCATCTCGATCATATCAGAACTCCGTGACGTTCAGACTCTGCAGGATCTCCTCGTATTTGTTCTTCGTAAAGGAAATGGTCTCAAACGTCGTGACTGTTGCCGTGCCGGCTGCAACGCCCGCACGCAGGATATCGGGAAGATCTGCCCCCTGCTGGAGCATGACGGCAGCCGCGGCGACCATGCCGTCGCCCGCGCCGACCGTGGAATTGACTGCAACATTGATGCTCTTGCAGTAATAATTTTTCGTGCCGTTCGTGATGACTGCGCCGTCCTTCCCGAGCGAAAGGAGAACGATCTTTGCGCCGCGGTCAAGGATCTCGCGGCAGCCTGCAAGCATATCGTCTTTATCGCGGAACTCCCTGCCGAGCGTCTCTTCAAGCTCTTCGAGATTGGGCTTTACGAGATCGATGCCTGCCTCGAGCGCGGCGAACATCTTTGCGCCCTCGGTGTCGGCGATGCGGAGCGATTTGGGATCGACGCAGCGGAAGATCTCACGGTAAAAACTTGCGTCGACGCCGCGCGGCAGACCGCCCGAGATCACCGTGACGTCTGACCGCGAAGAAAGATTGCGGATCATGTGCGAGAGTTCGCCGAGCTTTTCGGCGGCGACCTGTCCGCCGACGTCGTTGATCTCTGTGAGCATGGAGCGCTTGTCGATGCACTTGTAATTTTCGCGCACACGGCCGCTGTTCCAGACAAATGCAAATGGAACGCCCTCTTTATCGAGCGCACGTTCAAACATCGCGCCGTTTTCGTTGTACATAAATCCCGTAGCGTAGGCGTCCGCACCCAGCCGCGAAATACCGATCGCCACATTGAGCGCTTTTCCCGTAAAGGAAAGCGTCTTGTTTTTGACGATGTTCACTTTTCCGACGTTCAGCTGATCAAGCTCGATGGTGACGTCCACGCTCGGACTCATGCAAACTGTTAAAATCATCTTAACCAGGTCCCCCTATGCCTCTCCGCGGCAAGCGGAAGAGGGTCGATCAGATCAATGGATCTCCCCGCCGCATGGGCGGATCTTTCACATTGTAAAATTATTATAGTATCTTTTCGGGAAAAATTCAAGAGGCGAGGCAGAAAATTTTGCAGAAAATTCGCTCTTTTTTACTTCGGAATGCCGAAACAAACGATCACATGGAGATCATCTGAAGCGTTTCGTACAGTTCGTAATTGAACTTCTTCTTCATGGAAACGGCTTCGATGATGTCCATATCGATGATCTCGTTTTTGTGGATGCCGACGACGCGGTTGCCGATGCCGTCTTTGAGGAGGCGCACCGCCTTGTTGCCGAACTGTGCGGCGAGCATTCTGTCCGCCATCGAAGGAGATCCGCCGCGCTGCATGTGTCCGATGCAGGAGGAACGCACGGAATACGTTGTGACTTCCTGTAATTCGCGGGCGAATTTCTCCGCCGTCGTCACGCCTTCCGCGACAATGATGATGTTCGAATGCTTGCCGTTCGCGCGGGAACGGTTGATGCGCATGACGATGTCGTCCATGTTATACGCGATCTCGGGAACGACGATGATCTCCGCGCCCGAGGCGATGCCCGCGTAGAGCGCGATGTCGCCGCAGTGGCGCCCCATGACTTCCACGACGGAAATGCGCTCGTGCGAGTTCATGGTGTCGCGCAGTTTGTTGATGACCTCGAGACAGGTATTCACCGCCGTATCGAACCCCAGCGTATAATCGGTATACTCAAGGTCGTTGTCGATCGTGCCGGGGATGCCGATGGTCGGGATGCCGTAATCCTCCGTAAGGCATTTCGCCCCGCGGAAGGAACCGTCGCCGCCGATGACGACAAGCCCTTCGATGCCGCGGCGTTCCAGCGTTGCGACCGCCTGTTTCTGCCCGTCTACCGTGAGCATTTCGAGGCATCTCGCCGTTCTGAGTTTGGTGCCGCCGCGCTGGACGATATCGGAGACGGAGCGCATCTCCATGGGCATCATCTGATCTTCGATGAGTCCCGCGTAACCGCGCTCGACGCCGTACACTTCCATCCCGAAATAGATCGCCGTTCTGACGACCGCGCGGATCGCCGCATTCATGCCGGGCGCGTCGCCGCCGCTCGTCAAAAGTCCGATTCGTTTCATTCAACAACCTCCGCTTATGCAAATCGTTTTTGCGTTCTGTGCCATTATATCAAAAAATTTCCGAAAAGAAAAGAGGTTTTCCGCACTTTTTTCGGGAAATATTTTGTTACCCTCTGTTTCCCTGCAGGATGTGCTATTTTCGGCTCCTTTACCCCTCTTACGCGCACCGCCGAAACAAGGAAAAACGTGTATTTATACCAGTTTCATACATTCTTCGGGCAGGAACGTCCGCAGTTCTGCCGTGAGCGCGCGCGAAAGGCGGACGGAGAACTCGTAGCGCTTTCCGCCGTGCAGGATCTTTGTACGGACGTCGCCCTCGTATGCCGAGATCGTTTCGAGCAGTTCCCCGAAGTCCTCGTCGGACAGCGCGCGCGCGTCCAGCCAGAAGACCTGCGGGCGCTCGACGGGCGCCTCCTCCGCCGCAGCGGGTTTTTCTTCGGGCGGAACGAACGCCTCGAGGCGGTCGAGAATGATGCTGGGAAGTTTTTCGGATGGAATATCAATCTTCCCCGAGAGCCGTACGACGGCGTCCTGACGAAGAAAGGGCTTGATCTTTTCGTAGATGCGCGGGAAGGCAAGACATTCCACGCTCCCGTAAAGATCTTCGATCGTAATGAACGCCATGATCGCCCCTGCGCGGGTATTGATCTTTTTGACCCCCGCAACGATCCCCCCCATCGTCACCTGATCGCCCGCTTTGATCTGGTGATAGGTTCTGTCGCCCGTCTCCTCGTCCTCTTCAAAGTCCGCAAGGAGCCCCGTATGGAAGGTGCAATCGGTAAAATGGGAGGCATAAGCGCCGAACGGATGTCCGCTGACGTACACGCCGAGCACGGATTTTTCCTTGGAAAGAAGTTCCGCAGTGCTCCATTCGGGAATATCGGGATAGGATGCTTTGGGCGCCTCCTCGGCAATGATGTCGCCGAACAGAGACATCTGCGCGCTCGCCTTCTGCTTGTCGATGGCGGCGATGCGGCGCATGAGCTCTTCGTAGACGGCATGATACTGCGCGCGCTTCATGCCCATGGAATCGAAAGCCCCGCCGAAGATGAGGCTCTCGACCATCTTTTTGTTGATGAACTTGGTGCAGCGCATGAGGAAATCCTCAAAATTCCTGAACTTCCCGTTCTGTTCGCGCTCTTCAATGACCTTTTCCATCGCGCCGATGCCCACGCCGCGGAGAGCGCAGAGTCCGAACCGGAGCCCCTCCCCCTGCACTGAAAAGTACGCCTTGGAGGCATTGACGTCGGGCGGGTAGACGGCAATGTTCTTTTCCTTCATGTAGACGACGTACTTTGCGATCTCGTCGATCTTATCGATGCGGTTATTCAGAACGCCCGCCAGGAACTCCTTCGGGTAGTACTTTTTCAGAAACGCCGTCTGATATGTGACGACCGCATAGGCTGCGGCATGCGATTTGTTGAACGCATAGGAAGCGAAACTCTCCATCTGCGCGAAGAGTTCGGCGCTGATCTCGGGCGGGATCCCGCGCGAGATGCACCCTGCGATGTTGCCGCCCTTGTCGATATCGCCGTAGATGAATTTATCCTTCTGCGCCATCAGCTCGGAGCGGTGCTTTTTTGCCATGGCGCGGCGCACGAGGTCTGCCTGCCCCAGGGAGTAGCCTGCAAGATTCTGGAAGATCTGCATGACCTGCTCCTGATAGATGATGACGCCGTACGTCTTTTCGAGGATGGGAATGAGCTGCGGCGTGAGATAGCTGATGTGTGCGGGATCCGCTCTGTTCTTGAGATATGTAGGGATGAAGTCCATAGGTCCCGGACGGTAGAGCGAGATCCCTGCGATCAGATCTTCGAGGCAGTTGGGCTGAAGCTGTTTCATGAACCGCTTCATCCCCCCTTGTTCAAGCTGGAACACTGCGTCGGTATCCCCTTCCGCGATCAGCTGATAGGCGCCCTGATCGTTGCACTCCTGTCCGAATACGATATCCTCGCCCGTATCTTCCTTGATGTAATCGAGCGTCTTTTTGATATCGGTGAGCGTTGTGAGCGCCAGGAAGTCCATTTTGAGCATGCCGATGGACTCCACTTCCTTCATGTCGAACTGCGTTGTCACATCCTCGCCGTTGCGGGAAAGCGGAACGTTATCGGCAATCTTTTTGCGGCAGATGACGACGCCCGCGGCGTGCATGGAAGTATTGCGCGGCATGCCTTCGAGCTTGAGCCCCATATCGATGACGCGCTTGAGCTGTTCGTCCGACTCGTAGATCTGGATAAATTCCGTGTTGCGCTTGCTCTCCTGATCGGCGAGTTTTTTCACCGCCTCGTCGTGCGCGTCGGGATCGTTCTCCGTTTCGGCGACCTTTTTACGGCATTTTTCAATATTCAGCCCGAGAAGCTCGCGGATGGTGGATTTTCCGTCCATGAGCTTTGTGACGCGGTCGGTATCCGAATACGGCACGCTCATGACGCGCCCCACGTCCTTGATGACGGCGCGCGACGCGAGCGTACCGAACGTGACGATCTGCGCGACGTTTTCGGGGTGATAGCGGCGGCGGACATACTCGATCGTCTCGCCCCTGCGCGCCGTACAGAAATCGACGTCGAAGTCAGGCATGGAGACGCGGTCGGGATTGAGGAATCGCTCGAAGAGCAGGTCGTAGCGGAGCGGATCGACGTTCGTGATGCCGATGGCGTACGCGACGATGCTCCCGACGCCCGACCCGCGCCCCGGACCGACGGGGATGCCGTTCAGGCGCGACCAGTTGATATAGTCCCAAACGATGAGAAAGTAGTCCGCAAACCCCATTTTGATGATGATGCCGAGCTCGTATTCGGCGCGTTGCATGATCTCGTCGGTGACGGGATCGTAGCGCCTGGGGAGTCCCTCCATCGTGAGTTTTCTCAGATATTCGGGCGAAGGCGTTCCGTCGTCCGCCGTGTAGAGCGGAATGAGAGATTTATCGTAGACAGGCGAGCCGTTATCTTTAAGCTTGAACGGCGTATCCGTTTCGGAGACCTTATTGGCGATGACGCGCGTGTTGGCGATCGCATCGGGCAGATTGGGAAAGAGCGCCGCCATCTCGTCGCCCGATTTCATATAAAATTCATGCGTCTGCATCTTCATGCGGGAGGGATCGTCGAGCGTGCGTTTCGTCTGGATGCACATCAGAACGTCCTGCATCTCCCAGTCCTCTTTTTTGAGGTAATGCACGTCGTTGGTGGCGACAAGCTCGATGCCCGTTTCGCGCGCCAGCCGTACAAGGAGCGGCAGGATCTGCTTTTGTTCGGGGATCCCGTGATCCTGGATCTCGATATAGAAATCTTCCCCGAACGCCTCCTTCATTTCCAGCGCGAACGCTTTGGCTTTATCGTACTCCCCCGCCATGAGATAGCGCGGGATCCGCCCGGCGAGGCATGCGGAAAGGCAGATGACGCCGTCCGTATGTTCTTTGAGAACGGTATAGTCGATGCGCGGACGGTAGTAGTACCCGTCTACGAACGCGAGCGAATCGAGCTGAACAAGGTTGACGTAACCTGCCTTATTTTTTGCAAGGAGAATGAGATGATCGGCGTGCTGATCGATGTGCTCGCGGTAATCGTCCACCACATAAAACTCACACCCGATAATATATTTGATGCCGTTCTTCTTGCATTTTTCTGCGAATTTCAGCGAGGAATACATGTTGCCGTGATCGGTGACCGCCACGGTATCGATGCCGTTTTCCTTGCAATGGCGGACGAGATCGTCCACTTTCACCGCGCCGTCGAGCAGGCTGTATTCGGTATGAAGATGGAGATGCACAAAATCCGTCATGATCTGGTTTCCTCGTAAAGTTTCATGAGTTTTCTCATCCTGTGATTGAGCCCCCCTTTGCTCATGCCGAGAAGGGAGGCAAGTTCAGAGAGCGAGAGCGTGGGATGGGTGAGCCGCGCCTCTGCGCTCTCGCGCAATTCGGGGGAAAGCGCAGCGAGCCTGCCCTCCTCTTTAAGCGCCGACATCGCAAGCGTCTGCGCGGCGGAGGCGATCGCGGCTTTATCCGCATTGCCCGCAATACAGTTCTGGATGCGGTTCTCGTTATTGTTTGCCTCGCGGCGGGCGGAAACAGCGTCCAGCTTTTTCAGCGCGCTCTCCGCGCCGAGCACGGAGAGAAGATCGGAGATCGCCTCGCGGCTCTTGACGTAACATACGTACTTCTCGCCGCGCGGCACAAGTTTGCAGAAAAGTTCGAATGCAGAGAGCAGTTCGCAGTATTCCTCCGCGCGCACGCGGGAGGAAAAGACGCATTCAAAGTGATAGCCCGTGGAGGAACCGTCCTTCGGGAGGGTACAGCTCCCGCCGCCCAGAAAGGCGGCACGAAGATAGCAGAGCGCCGCCTGCTCGTCCTCCGAAAGGTGTTCCCGAAGCGAGCGCGTCATGGAGATGATGCGGCGCGCATCCTCGCCGCCGCAGGAAAACGCCAGCTTGTCCCGCCTGCGCTTCGGATCCTGCGAAACGCCCGTCAGCTCCGGGCGCACGCCGAACATCTCAAGAAGGCGCAAAAAATATTCGGCAACCTTTTCATTTTCGCTGACGACCTCAAATCCGTCCCCTTTCAGGCTCCCGCACGTTGAAAGGATCGCCGCGAGCGCCGCTGCCGCGCCCGCCTTCCCGGCGGGGAAATGCGCGAGAAGGTCGCGCTTGATCTCACCCGTAAAGTTCAATGCGCGCCCCCTTAAGCGTGTTCTTTTTTCCAGCGCGCGAGCCGGAAATCGGGCAGGCGACCGTCGATATTGTCTATCCGGTCGAGCGGGATCCCCACGCGTGCGATCTGCTCCTCGGCGAGGCGGGTATCCCCGATGCGGTCAATGGAGTGCGCGTCGGAATTGACGACGAACCGCACGCCCGTATCCGCAACGGCGGCGAGCTCCTCATCGGTGAGATGTTGTTTTTTGGAGCTGATCTCGAGATAGGTACCGTAATCGCGGCATGCCTTTGCCACCTCGACGGGATCGGAAAAACAGCAGTAATTGATGTGCGCGAGCACATCGATCGGGTTGCGTTTGATGGCGTTGATGTACGCCTTCGTCGTAAATTTTACAAGGCTTTTCGAAGGTCTGGCATGCAGTTTGGTGCGCATGAGACTGCCCAGCCCCAGCTTGCTGTCGCGCATTTTTTCAAAGTCGACGAGCACATGGATCCCCATGACGTAAAGATCGAACAGCTCGAGATCTTTCTCCGTATAATCGCACAGGCCGGACATGCCGCGGAGGTTGTTTTCCAGCCCCAAGAGCCCCTTCACGCCCGTCTCTGCCTCCGCCGCACGCAATTCCCTGATATACTGCGGCAGTTTTTTGCGGCGAAGTCCGAAAAAGACATGCGAAAAGCCGTGCTCCGTGCAACCGATGGCGCTGAGCCCGACTTTTTTTGCCTGCATGAAATTTTCCATCAGCGTGTTTTTTCCGTCGGAATAGACGGTGTGCGTATGATAGTCAGCCGTGAGTTTCATATCGACCTTCTCATGTATATATGTATAAATTGAAATCCTATGGAATTTTGCGGAATTCCTCTTTCAGAAGGATGCCCGTCTGCATTTGTACGCGCGCCTTGACGAGCTCTGCCAGCGCGAGGACGTCGTCGGACGTCCCTCCCTCGTTGAGGAGAAAGTTCGCGTGAAGTTCCGAGACGCGCGCCCCGCCCACGCGCGTATCTTTAAGTCCGCACCGTTCGATAAGTTCGCCCGCGGAGCATTCCGCCGGATTGACGAACGCACAGCCCATGCTGCGCCCCTTGGGAAGACAGACGCGCCGCCTGCGGTAAAAACACGCCCGCGAGGCGATCGACGCGGCGTCGGAGCGCCTCCCGATGAGATATGCGCCGAGAACGGCGATGCCTGATTGAAATATGCTCGTCTTTTCGCCGAATCCGCAGTCCGCATGCGAGAGAACGCGAAGTTTCCCGTTCTCGGCGGCAAGCACGCGCGCCGCGACGTCGCCAAAATGCAGATCGGCGATCCCGGCGTTCATTGTAATGCCCCCGCCGACGGATGTCGGGATCCCGGAAAGCGGTTCAAATCCGCCGATGCCGTTTTCCGCAGCAAAAGAGAGCAGTCTGCCCCCCGTCACGCCAGCGCCGGCATAGATCGTCGTTCCCGTCGAGAAAAGCGCACCGAGCGCGCGAAAACGGACGACGACGCCCTCGAACCGTCCTTCCGCGGGCAGCACATTCGCCCCCGCGCCGAGAAAGCAATACGGGATCCTCTCTGTAAAGAGATATGCCAGCAATCCTGCTGCCTGTTCTGCGGATGCCGGCTCTGCGGCAACGGCGGCCGTCCCTCCGCATCCGATCGTGGTGTGCCGCGCGAAAGAAAAATCCTTGGTGAGAGTAAGACCGGAAAAATGTTCCCGAAGACAGTCTGCGATATTCAAAATTTCTCCTATATTATCTTATCATACTTCCAGGCATATTTCAAACAGTTTTCAAAAAATTCTCTATATTTTTTCGCGAAGCGCCCGCGCGCACTGCGGCGAGCAGAGCGGAGAGCGTGCCCTCCTCTGCAAACGCCCCCGTCGTGAACCCCTCCGCGCCCGCATAAGTGAGCATGCCGATATCGGAAAGCTGGCATTGCACGGCATCTGAACGCAGCGTCTGCACAAGAAACATCGCGTCATCGTAATTCTCTTGCGAGAGAACCGCGACATACTCGTACAGGTCGCAGAAGCTGCCGAGCGCCCTCTCACAGACAGATGCCCCGCGCGCCGCAAAACGGCATTTATCCCGCTGTGTTCCGAGAAGATACCGATAATCGCCGCCCAGAAAATCCACGTACGCGGAGAGCGAAGCGATCTCCTCGCCCTGTATGTCCGCAAAGTACGCTGCGACGGACGGAAGATTGTTCCCCCCGACGGAAACCGCGGTCTTCCCCTCCGCATCAAAATCGTCTGTGAGCGAAAACAGGTAGTATTGCCCGCGGCACCACGGGAGCGCGCGGTCGTCCCCTGCAAACCGTTCGCCGAGGGGAAGACAGAACTCTGCAAATTCCGCCAGTCCCGTACCGAAGGAAAGCACATCGGGCAGCTCACCGCGGCTGAGCGCATCGAGCGCTCCTTCCCGCGTGACACTTTTGACGAGATAGCGCACGTCCTCCCGCTCCCGTTCCGCAAACGCGGCGGCGCGTTTCAGAAAGGAAGTGCGGGAGCCCTTTCCGCCCTCGAACGTATCGACGTTCCATACCTGCAGGACGCGGATCGCGCCGCTCTCCTCCGCATCCGCGCGCGGATAACAGATCACCGCAACGAAAACGGCGATCAGCAAGAGAAACGGGACTGCACGGCGCAGAAAAACAAAAACACCCTTCATCTGTTTAATATATGCTCGGTCGCCCGAGCGCTATTCCCGCCGAGTTCCCTGCAAAAAACAGTTCGGGAGGAGCGACAGCCCCTCCCGCAGTCCTCCCGTACGCACGGCGCGCGAAAAGACCTATATCATAAAGCGCGCCGCGCATAGTGCTGCGGCACACTGCAAAAGCAGTCTTTGCCATGTACGGAGGATTATGCGCGCTGCAAAAAAAGAGAGGGTCACCCCTCTCCCGTCTGCGCGTTCAGGAACGCTTGCAGAAGCTGTCGCAGCAAGTGCAGTGCTCGCAGTCGCAGGTGTTTCCGACGTGAATGGTCGTGAGCTCGCAGTGCATGCCGTCGCGGTTGTACTTGCAGTCGGTCACCCCGCAGGAGACGCCGCTGTTGATTCCGTTTTGCATATTGTTACCTCCTTATCTGCCGTCAGTATGCGTAAAAATCAAGAAAATATCGGAAACGCCATTGACAAACCGCTTTTTTCCTTGTAAAATAGAGGTATCCAAGGAGGTCATATATGAAAGTTATATTAAAGGCGGACGTGAAAGGCAGCGGCAAAAAGGGAGACATCATCGAAGTCTCGGACGGCTACGCCAGAAATTTCCTCCTCAAAAAAGGGCTTGCGGAGATCGCAACCGCGGGCGGCATCAATGAAGCGCAGCAGCGCCGCACAGCGGACGCTTATCATAAAGCGGAAAACGAGAAAGCACTCCGCGAGCAGGCGAAAGAACTCAACGGAAAACAGGTGACGCTCTCCATCCGTACAGGCGAGAATGGGCGCGTATTCGGCTCGGTCACGACGGCGCAGATCGCCGCAGCCCTCTCCGAAATGGGCTATGAAGTCGATAAGAAAAAGATCTCGACGAAGGAAGCCATCAAGACGGTCGGTCTGTTCGACGCGGAGATCCGTCTGATGGAGGGCGTTACGGCAAAAGTCATCGTGAACGTTGTTCCGATGGCATGACCGCCACATTTTATATGAATCAGATTATATGAATCAGAAATCATAAAAACCCACCCGCTTTATTAGCGGATGGGTTTTTTCTATGCTTTTTCCTATAATATGACAGAATTAGTCCTATTATTTCAGACATAGTACATTGTACGATGCCTAAAAACGCATTTTATGGCAACTGGATCTCGTAAAGATCCTTCTCGGGAAGTTTCTTGGTGGAATCCGAAACGAAGCGACGGAGTTCCGAAGCACCCTTTTCGGGAGCAGCATTCACGCCGGCGCCTGCGACGCATCCGCCGGGGCAGCCCATGCCCTCGATCAGGCAGCCGTTCTTCTTTCCGAGTTTGGCAAGCAGCAGGATCTTCTTGCACTCCTCAAGCCCTTCCGCATGTTCGATCTTGACTTCCACATCGGGATAGTACTCCTGAACGCACGCGCCGACCGCTGCCGCAACGCCGCCTGCAACGCCGTAACCGCGCCCGGCTGCCGTTGCGTCGTGGATGGGATCCTCTTTACCGTAGGTTGTAAAATCGATCCCCTTCGCCTCGAATATCGCAGCGAGTTCCTCAAACGTGATGACAAAATCGACGTCGCTGCGCACGGTGCGCCGGCGCGCTTCGAGCTTCTTGGCGGCGCAGGGTCCGATAAAGACGACACGGGAATTGGGACGGAGCTGTTTGATGGAACGCGAGGTCGCTACCATAGGCGTAAGCGCGCTGGAAACCTTGTCCACCATATCGGGGAACTGCAACTTTGCGAGCATGCTCCATGCGGGACAGCAGGACGTGAGCAGGAACGGAAGTTTACCCGTTGCGACTTCCGTGGCATAGTGATGCGCCTCGGTCGCTGCACCGACGTCTGCGCCGTGCGCAACTTCATAGACTTCCTTGAAACCGATATCCTTGAGCGCCGCCTTGATCTTCCAGAGCGTTACGTTGGGGCCGAACTGACCGACGATGGAAGGCGCAACTTCCGCCACGACTTCGTCGCCCTTTTTGATCGCACGGATAAGCTGGAAGATCTGCGACTTATCGGCAATCGCACCGAACGGACAGCTGACCATGCACTGACCGCACCCGACGCACTTTTTGGGATCGATGCTCGCACGCCCGAGACCGTCGCTCGAGATCGCCTTTACGCCGCACGCCTGAGCGCACGGACGCGTTCTGTGCGCGATCGCCTCGTAAGGGCAAGCAGCCTTACACTTGCCGCACTTGATGCACTTGTTCTGGTCGATGACGGCTTTCCCCGTTTTGCTGTCCACGGAGATCGCGCCCTTGGGGCAGACCGTCATGCAATAGCGCGCAACACAGCCACGGCACTGATCGCTGACTTCGTACTTATTTTCTTCGCATCTGTCGCATGCCGAAGGAATGACCTGCATGAGCGGCGGTTCGTAATAACTGTCGGAAATGTTGCTCGCATTCAGCCCGTTCGTGATATGGGCGGGACGATCCTGCGGATTGAGCGACATACCCATCGCAAGGCGGACGCGTTCGGAGGCGATGGCGCGCTCACGATAAATGCTCTCGCGGTACATCGGCGTCTCCGTCGGCGTGATCTTGTAAGGGATCTCTTCCAGATCGCTCGCCACATTTTCCGATTCGAATGCAACTTTTGCGACCTCGACGAAGACCTGCCGTCTCAGCTTTTTGACAGAAGTTTCCAGACCTCTCATTCTCTTCTTTCCTCTCTCCTTGAATTATATCGGAATAAGGGCAAGGTTTCGCCCTGCCCTCATCCCTATTTTTTTGTATCTTATTTCTTCTTGCGGTTGGAACGGCCGTAGTATGCGTTAAGGTACATCTCCTTGATCTCGCTCATGAGCGGATAACGAGGGTTCGCACCCGTGCACTGATCGTCGAACGCGTCCTCGGTCATCTGATCGAGACGGGCAAGGAACTGCTCTTCCGTGACCTTGTCGCCGAGGGCTTCCTTGATCGTCTTGGGCTGACCGATCGCCTCCTGGAGCTCCTTGAGCTTCTTGATGAGCGCTTCGACAAGCTCGTCGTCGTTCTTGCCCTTGAGCCCGACGTAACGGGCAACATCGGCATAGCGCGCCTTGCACTGAGGATAAGCATACTGCGGGAAGGTACCCATCTTGGTAGGCTGCTCGGCGCTGTTGAAGCGGATGACCTCTTCAAGCATGAGCGAGTTCGCCATACCGTGAGGGATGTGCCAGTAAGAACCGAGCTTGTGCGCCATGGAGTGGCAGACGCCGAGGAATGCGTTTGCGAACGCCATACCTGCCATCGTTGCCGCATTTGCCATGCGCTCGCGCGCCTCTGCATCATGCGCGCCCTTCTCGTATGCAGCGGGCAGATACTCGAAGATAAGTTTTGCCGCTTCCTTCGCGATGCCGTTGGTGAAGTCGGTCGCCATGACGGACGCGATCGCCTCGAGCGCGTGGCTCATAGCGTCGATACCCGAGCAGGATGTAAGTCCCTTGGGGATGTTCATCATGAGGTCGGAATCGACGATCGCCATATCGGGCATGAGCTCGTAATCTGCAAGCGGATACTTCGTACCCGTCTTTTCATCGGTGATGACCGCGAAAGGCGTAACTTCCGAACCGGTACCTGCCGTCGTGGGGATCGCAACAAAGAGCGCCTTGTCGCCCATGTGCGGGAAGGTATAGACGCGCTTACGGATATCCATGAAGCGCATTGCCATATCCTGGAAGTCCACTTCGGGGTGCTCATACATCACCCACATGATCTTTGCAGCGTCCATAGGAGAACCGCCGCCGATCGCAATGATGACGTCGGGTCCGAAATCACGCATCTGCTTGACGCCCTCGTTCGCGCATGCGAGCGTAGGATCGGGCGTGACGTTGAAGAAGGTGGAGTGCATGATGCCCTCTGCATCGAGAATATCGGTGATCTTCTTGGTGAAGCCGCTCTGATACAGGAAACCATCCGTAACGATGAAAGCCTTCTTCTTGTTATAGACCTGCTTGCCCAGCTCTTTGAGAGCGACGCCGAGGCAGCCGCGCTTGAAATAAACCTTTTCGGGTGCTCTGAACCACAACATATTTTCCTTCCTCTCCGCAACAGTCTTGATATTGATGAGGTGCTTGACGCCGACGTTCTCGGAGACGGAGTTGCCGCCCCACGAACCGCAGCCCAGCGTGAGTGACGGGGGCATCTTGAAGTTGTAAAGATCGCCGATGCCGCCCTGCGAGGAAGGCGTGTTGATAACGATACGGCAGGTCTTCATGATGGAACGGAAGTATGCGATCTTGTCTGCGCCCGTCTCGACGTTGATATAGAGCGAGGAGGTATGACCCAGACCGCCGTCTTTGATGAGCCTGTCCGCCTTGGAGACAGCCTCTTCGAACGTCTCCGCCTTGTACATTGCAAGGACGGGAGAGAGTTTCTCGTGCGCGAACTCCTCGGAAAGTTCGACGGACTCCACTTCACCGACGAGGACTTTGCTGCCGGCGGGCGCCTTGAATCCGGAGAGCTCCGCGATCGTGCATGCACTCTGACCGACGATCTTGGCGTTGAGCGCGCCGTTGATGATGATGGTCTTTCTGACTTTTTCCGTCTCTTCGGGAGTCAGGAAGTATGCGCCGCGAAGCTGCATCTCCTTCTTGAACTCGTCGTACACGTCCGCGAGAACAATGGTCGACTGCTCGGACGCGCAGATCATGCCGTTATCGAACGTTTTGGAGTGCAGGATGGACGAAGCCGCGAGCTTGATATCCGCGGAGGAATCGATGATCGCGGGCGTGTTGCCGGCGCCGACGCCGAGCGCGGGTTTGCCGGACGAATAAGCCGCCTTGACCATGCCGGGGCCGCCCGTAGCAAGGATCATATCCGCCTCGCGCATGATCATGCCGGAGAGCGGAACGGTGGGCTGATCGATCCAGCCGATGATATCTTCGGGTGCGCCCGCCGCAACGGCAGCCTCGAGGACGACCTTTGCCGCCTCAATGGTGCACTTCTTCGCGCGGGGGTGAGGCGAGATGATGAGACCGTTTCTCGTCTTTAAGCAGATGAGCGATTTGAAGATCGCCGTGGACGTGGGATTGGTCGTAGGAATGACCGCAGCAAGCACGCCGACGGGCTCCGCGATGCGCGTAAGGCCGAAACCTTCGTCGCGCTCGATGACGCCGCAGGTCTTGGTGTCCTTATAGGCGTTGTAGATATACTCTGCCGCATAGTGGTTCTTGATGACCTTGTCTTCGACGACGCCCATGCCCGTCTCTTCCACTGCCATCTTTGCGAGAGGAATACGCATCTTGTTCGCAGCGACTGCCGCTGCAAAGAAGATCTTGTCGACCTGCTCCTGCGTGTAGGTCGCAAACTTCTCCTGTGCCGCTCTGACGCGTGCAAGCATCTTGGCGAGCGATTCCTCATCGTTGACGATGAAATCCTTCATGTTCTACCTCCGTTTTGATCTCCCTGCTATATTTGATCTTCGGCACTCTCGCCGCACAGAGCGGCGAGCGATACCGCCAAATCCTCATATCTTACCGTGACCCCTTCCGGCACGTGCAGATGCACGGGCGCGAAATTCAGGATCGCCTTTATCCCCACCGCCACGATCTCATCGCATGCCTCCTGCGCGGCAGCGCGCGGCACCGTAAGGATGGCGACGCGGATGCCGTTGCGCCTGGCAATATCCGTCAGCTGCTCCATGGGATAGACAGGCTTTCCGCCCACCGCACCCACTTTTGCAGGCGACGCGTCGAACGCCGCGATGACGTGAATCCCGTAATTTTCAAATCCTTCGTAGGCAAGGATCGCCCTGCCGAGCCCGCCGGCGCCGATGATGACGGCATTCGTCCAGCGGTGGTACCCTAAAAATTTCTCGATATCTTCGATGAGAAGCCTGATCTCGAACCCGAACCTCGGTTTCCCGGGGCGGGAAGACACGAGCGCAAGATCTTTGCGGACGCCGACTGCCGAGAGTCCCAGATCTTTTGCGATCGCCGCAGAGGAAACGTACTCAACGCCTTTGCCGGCCTCTCCTTTGAGATAGCGAAGATACGCGGGCATGCGGGAAACGGTCGCTTTGGATACCACTGTTTCACCGTTTTTCATGCCGCCCCTCTTCCGACTGCCGCGGAAACGTTGCCGCCCGCATAATCGATAAATTTTTATCGATTATTATTTTACCAAATTTTCGACCGCATGTCAACTGTTTGAAAGCATTTTTTTCGGCTGCGGAAATTTTTCGCCGACGCCCCTTATATACATTATAATATAAAAGAAAATTTTTTCAAGAGGTATGAAAAAAATTCCGCGCAATGCGCGGAATTTTTTTTAAGACAACGCTTTGAGACTGTCTTCCGTCTTCTTCTTCATATCGAGGAATTTTTCGAGTTTCGCCCGCTCGTCATCGACGAGTTTTTTGGGCGCCTTCGCGACGAAGTTGTGATTGGCAAGTTTGCCGCTTGCGCGCGCGATCTCGCCGACGATGCGGTCGAGTTCCTTTTCGAGGCGCGCCTTCTCCTTTTCGAGATCGACGAGCTCGCCGAGCGGGATAAAGATCTGCCCCGCCTCGCAGACGTTGGAGACGATTTTCTCCCCCGCCTCTGCGCCGCCCGCAACAAAGCTGACGTCGCTCGCTCCGGCAAGACGGAGAATGGAGCCCTTGTTGAGAGAGACGAGACGCTTTGCGTCTGTGGCAAGGAACACATGTACCTTGCGCGACGGCGGGCAATTCACCTCTACCTTCATCGCGCGGACGGTCTTGATGAGATCGATGACGCTCTCGAATGCCTTTGCCTCCTTCTTATAGGCAAGGCGCGAATTGTAGCGGGGATAGTCGGCTTTGATGATGAGCCCGTGTTCGCCGGGCAGATAGGAGTAGATCTCCTCCGTCACGAACGGAATGAAGGGATGCAGCAGGCGGAGCGCATTTTCGAGCACGAACATGAGCACGCCCAACGCGCCGCGGCGCTTTTCCGCATCCTCGCCGTAGAGAGCAGGCTTGGAAAGCTCGATGTACCAGTCGCAGAAGTCGTTCCACATGAAGTCGGTGAGTTTATCCGCCGCAATGCCGAGATCGAACTTCCTCAGCGCGCTGTCGACTTCGCGGATGGTCGCCTGCAACCGTGAAATGATCCATCTGTCGGCCGGCTGAAGTTTGATCTCGGAGAGCGCGGGAACCTTTTCGTCCTTCACGTTCATGAGCACAAAGCGCGACGCATTCCAGATCTTATTGATAAAGTTGCGCGCCGCCTCCACTTTGGTATCGGTGAAGCGGGTATCGTTTCCGGGAGCAACGCCGGTAACCAGGGAAAGGCGCAGCGAATCGGCGCCGTATTTTTCGATGATCTCCAGAGGATCGATGCCGTTCCCGAGCGACTTGCTCATTTTTCTGCCCTGCTCGTCGCGCACGAGCCCGTGAATGAGCACGTCGCGGAAAGGAACCTTATCGGTATGCTCGATGCCGGAGAACATCATGCGCATGACCCAGAACGGAATGATATCGTATCCCGTGACGAGCACGTCGGTGGGATAGAAATAGTTGAAATCGGGCGTTTCATCGGGCCAGCCGAGCGTGGAGAACGGCCAGAGCGCGGAAGAGAACCATGTATCGAGAACATCCTCATCCTGACGGAGATGCGTGCCGCCGCACTTCGGGCAGACGGACGGCTCCCCTTCGCGGGTGCAGACGGCTTCGCCGCAGTCATCGCAATACCACACGGGAATGCGGTGTCCCCACCAGAGCTGACGGGAGATGCACCAGTCGCGGATGTTTTCCAGCCAGTTATAGTAGATCTTTGCAAAGCGGTCGGGCGTGAATTTCGTCTTGTTTTTCACGACGGCGTCGATGGCGGGCTTTGCGAGCGGTTTCATTTTGACGAACCACTGTTTGGAGACGATGGGCTCCACCGTGGAATGGCAGCGGTAGCAATGCCCCACATTGTGCGCGTGCGGCTCGATCTTGACGAGAAGCCCGAGTTTTTCCATTTCCGCCACGACTTTTTTTCTTGCCTCATAGCGGTCGAGACCCGCAAAACCCTGTCCCGCAAGCTCGTTCATCGTACCATCGTCGTTCATGACGCGGATGACGGGAAGTTTGTGGCGCAGTCCGACTTCAAAGTCGTTCGGGTCGTGCGCAGGCGTGATCTTTACGGCGCCCGTCCCGAATTCCGGATCGACGTACTCGTCTGCTACGACGGGGATCTTCCGGTCGGTGAGAGGAAGAGAGAGCGTCTTTCCCACGTAGTCGACATAACGCCCGTCTTTGGGATTAACGGCGACCGCCGTATCGCCGAGGAGCGTTTCGGGACGCGTCGTCGCAATGGTGATATGACCGCCTCCCTCCACGGGATAATTGAAGTACCAGAAGTGACCGTTCTCTTCCGCATACTCCACTTCCGCGTCGGAGAGCGCCGTTTTGCAGCTCGGGCACCAGTTGATGATGCGGCTCCCACGGTAGATCAGTCCCTTATTATAGAGACGGAAGAACGCCTCCCGCACGGCTTTGGAGCACTTTTCGTCCATCGTGAACGCAAGGCGCGACCAATCGCAGGAGGATCCAAGTTTTTTTAACTGTTCGATGATGCGCCCGCCGTATTTTTCCTTCCACGCCCATGCGCGGCGCAGAAATTCCTCTCTTCCGAGTTCCTGTTTGGAGAGCCCCTCTTTTTTCATCTGTTCGACGATCTTGACCTCCGTTGCAATGGAGGCGTGATCCGTCCCTGGCAGCCAAAGCGCGCAATAACCCTGCATGCGCTTGAAACGGACGAGGATATCCTGCATCGTTTCGTCCATGGCGTGCCCCATGTGAAGCTGGCCGGTAACGTTGGGGGGCGGCATCATGACGGTGAACGGAACTTTCGCCTGATCGATCTCTGCGCGGAAGCAGTTGTTTTCCGTCCATGTGCTGTAGATCTTCTCTTCAAATTCTCTCGGGTTGTACGTCGTTTGCATCTCTTTCATGATTTTCTCTTCTTACAAAAATATCGCGTGCGATGAAGTCCCGCGACCGGACAGCCGATTTTCTGCCCATTTTATACGGAAGCATTATAAACGATTTTTCCTGCGTTGTCAATTATTCCTCGCCGGGCATAACATATATTATTCCCTAAATTTTGATCAGGAGGTCATGGTCATTACCATGAAAAAAATTTTGGCATCTCTGGGAGCGGCGGTATTCGCCCTTCTCCCCCTCTCCGCCTGCGGCGGAAACGACGACGGCACGGTCACGCTGAAGATAAACGAAGTGACCCACTCCGTCTTTTATGCGCCCATGTATCTTGCGGATTCCCTCGGTTATTTTGAGGAAGAAGGCATCTCCGTCGAGCTGACGAACGGCGGAGGCGCGGACGCCGTGATGGCGGCAGTACTCTCGGGCGACGCGGACATCGGCTTCTGCGGCCCCGAGGCGGCGATCTATGTACAGCTCGGCGGTTCGAACGATCTTCCGACCGTATTCGGCCAGCTCACCAAACGCGACGGTTCCTTCCTCGTCGGGCGCGATCCCGAGCCGGATTTCACATGGGAGAGCCTCAAAGGCAAGGAGATCCTTGCAGGCAGGAAGGGCGGCGTCCCCGCGATGACCTTCGAATACATCCTCCGCGAACACGGGTTCCGGGACGAGGACATCGACCTCAACTTCGACGTTGCCTTCAATCTGATGACGGGCGCCTTCGAGGCGGGCACCGCGGATTACTGCACGATGTTCGAGCCCGTCGCGTCCGAATATCAGGCGGCGGGCAAAGGATATATCGTCGCCTCCGTCGGCGAGGCGGGCGGCGAAGTCCCTTACACAAGCTACATTGCGCGCCGCTCGTGGCTCAACGACAACGAAGAAGTCGCAAAAGGATTCCTGCGCGCCGTCTTACGGGGCATTGAATATGCGCAGACGGAAGACGCGACGACGATCGCCGAACACCTCGTCTCCCATTTCCCCTCCACATCCGTCCAATCGCTCGCAACTAGCGTGACAAGTTACCGTAACATCGACGCGTGGGTCACCGATATGGCGATGACCGAGGCAAGTTTCGACCGGCTGCAGGACATCATCGAGAGCGCAGGCGAGCTTGACCGCCGCGCCGACTTCGATAAACTCGTCGACAATACCTATGCAAAGGAGGTATATGCCGCGCTGACGGCATAAAAAAGCTGCGAGGGTCAGCCTATGAAGAACATTCTGAAATTCGACAACGTGACGCATATCTACCACACTGTGCGCGGAGAGGTCGTTGCGGCGAAAAACCTGACGTTTTCTGTGGATGAGGGAGAGTTTGTTGCCATTATCGGACCTTCCGGATGCGGAAAAACGACCCTTCTCTCTCTTGCCGCAGGGCTGCTCAGCCCATCCGGCGGAACGATCGAGCGCCGCGGGAGCTACGGATACATGCTGCAAAAAGACGAACTCTTCCCGTGGCGCACCATTGAAAAGAACATTTTCCTTCCCCTCGAGATCAGAAGACAAAACACGCCCGAGGCGCGGGCGCGCGCGCTCGCGCTGGCGGAAAAGTACGGGCTCGGAGATTTCCTCAAAAGCTACCCTTCGCAGCTCTCGGGCGGCATGCGGCAGCGGGCGGCGCTCATACGCACGCTCGCGACCGATCCCGACGTCCTCCTTCTCGACGAACCCTTTTCCGCGCTCGATTATCAGACCCGCCTCAACGTCTGCGAGGACGTTGCAAATATCATCCGGAGCGAAAAAAAGACTGCGCTCCTCATCACACACGACATCTCCGAGGCGATCTCGCTTGCCGACCGCGTGCTTGTCCTCACCGCCCGCCCGGCACGCGTATCGCATGCGCATGTGCTCGACTTCGGTAATATCCCGCCGCTGAAACGCAGAGAACAGCCGACCTTCTCGGGATGGTTCGAAGAACTATGGAGGGAACTCAACGCATGAAAAACATTGCCTGTTCCAAGGAACATGCGCTCTTTTTAAAAAAGCGCAAACAAAATCTTGCCGTCGTCTGGGCATTGCGCCTGGGGATCCTCGGGCTTCTGCTCGGGATGTGGGAACTTGTGACGGCGCTCGGGTGGATCGACCCGTTCATCATGAGCTCCCCTTCGCGCATCGGTTCGACGATCGCCTCGCTCTACCGCGACGGAACACTCTTTTACCACATCGGCGTGACCCTGTGGGAAACGCTGGCAGGATTTGCCATCGCCGTCGCGCTCGGATTCGCCGTCGCACTGCTCCTTTGGTGGAGCGACACGGTGCGCAAAGTCCTCGAGCCGTACATCGTCGTCATCAACGCCCTTCCCAAAATCGCCCTGGGTCCCCTCATCATCGTATGGTTCGGCACCGGGAGCGAAGCGATCGTCTTTATGACGGTTCTCGTCGGGATCATCGTCGCCATCATGCACGTTCTCTCGGCGTTCATCGGAACGGATGAAAACAAGATCCTGCTCATGCGGTCGATGGGTGCAAACAAGTGGCAGATCCTGTTCAAACTCGTCCTGCCGTCCTCATATCCGTCCGTCATTTCCATGCTCAAGATCAACGTCGGCATGGCGTGGATCGGGTCGATCATGGGAGAATATATCGTATCGCGCGCGGGACTGGGATACCTCATCGTATACGGCGGGCAGGTGTTCAAACTTGACCTTGTGATGAGCGCGACCTTTATCCTGTGCGTACTGGCGGCGGGCATGTATTTTTTGGTGGTACTTCTTGAAAAGGTACTCGTCAAGAACGCACAGCGCTGAAAAGAGAACGCCGAGCATACCGACGGCGGGATAGAGCACGCGCACAACGCCCGAGAGCCCCAACCCGGAAAGCAAAAACGCCGCAAGCAGAACAACTGCTCCTGCGGCGTACTTTTTTGCGCCGTGGAACTTTCCGCAGGCGGCAAGCAGCGGGAACATCGACGATGCAAGCGAAGTGAGCACCGCGCATGCGACTGCCCCGAAAAAGACGCGGTGTCCGCGCACAGCGGATAAAAAAGGCATTTCCGCCTCCGCGACGTCGCCGCCGGCGCGGAACACGGCGCTCAGGATACAGACCGCCCCGCTGAACACGAGCAGAACGGCGATGGCCGACGAGCAGACGGGACGACGCGCCTCCCTGCCCATTTCGCAAAACGCGGGAAGCGCAAAAATCAGATTCATCCCCGTGTATAAAACAGCGTTTACCGCCCCCGACGCACTCATCGGTTCAGACCGCACCGGCTCGCCACGGCCGTAAATGAGCACGAATGCCAGGAGAAGCGGAACGAGGACGGCGTTGAGCAAGGCGATCCCCTTTGTCCCGTGAACGGAAAAGCACAGTATGACAAACAGACCCGCGAGCGAGGCGAACGGCCGCGCGGACGGAATGAGCGCATCGAGCGCGGCAAGCATCCCCGCGCACGGAACAAAGGCAATGAGAAGAAGAATCCCCTCGGCGACGGGCGCGCCCGCTCCGAAGAGCGCGCGCATCGCCCCGCCGTACCCTCCGTACTTTCTCCCGAGCGAAAGAAAAAAGGAGCATCCGCAAAAATACAGCAGGCAGGAAAGAAAGAGCGCGGGCAGATACCCATCCGAAAAGAACCGGACAAGCTCTGCTCCCGTGATAAACCCCGCGCCGATACTCGTGCCGACGAGAAAGAGCGCCACCTTGAGCGTGTTCATTTTTTATGTTTTATGCGCTTTTCTGCGCCGATATGCCTGAAAATTCAAAAAAAATGTAAAATTATGTCTGACATAGTACTTTGACTATTGACAAATTCTGCCGAATGATATATAATACTGTTGAATTACAAAGGAGGTTCCGCATGGACGCCACGGTAACGGACGAAAAGGTCGAAACAGAGGAAAAGAACGAAGCCCAGAACGAGCGCTCCGTAAGCTCCGACCTCATCCGCGGACACATCAACACCATCATCCTCCGCTCTCTCTACGACGGCGATAAGTACGGCTACGAGATCATCGCCGAGATCGAGCGCAAGAGTCACGGGCAGTATTCGCTGAAACAGCCCTCCCTTTACAGCGCTCTCAAGCGCCTCGAAAAAGACGGATACGTCACATCGTACTGGGGCGGTTCCGTGGGCGGAGGACGACGCAAATACTTTTCTCTGACGGAGGCCGGCAAACTCGTCTCTGAACAGAATCAGTCGGAATGGGAGTATTCGCGTACCGTCATCGACAGCCTGATCTCCGATAAGGATTTTGATTTTTCCAACCCCGCCCCCACTTCGGTGAATATGCGGGTGCTCCGCGATACCACTTCCCGCGTACCGCGCGGCGAAGGCGGCGACGACGATCTGGACTTCGAGCCCTCGTTCGACGACAGCGAGGACTTTAAAAAGCTGGAGCAGGAGATCGCAACCCAGCGCGCAAACCTCGCCGCCGACAGGCTGAAATTCGAGGAAGAGATGCGCGCCCGCAACGACGCGCTCCTCCGCGAACGCGCATGGCGGGAACAGGAGATCGCGGCACGCGAAAAGGCGCTCGAAGAGAAAAAGAGCGAGCTTGAAACGGTGCGCGCGCAGATCGAGAGCGCTCCCGTGCAGGAGAGCGAACAATCCCGCGAACAGATCGAGGCGCTCGAAACGCGCGTTGCGGAACTCACAAAACAGCTCGAGGTCTCCAAAAACGAACTCTCCTCCCGCGATGGAATGCTCATGCGCGAGCGCGCGTGGCGCGAGCAGGAGCTCGCGGCGCGCGAAAAGGCGATCGAGGCGAAACGCGCCGAGCTTGAAACGATGCGCTCCCAAATGGAGGCAGCCTCGACCCGCGAAACGCTTGCACAACAGGAGGAGATCTCTTCTCTCCAATCGCGCCTGCAGCAGCTGACAGAGCTGCTCGATTCCTCGCAGACCGAACTGAACGATCTGCGCGAACGCGAAGAGACGCGACAGCGCGAAGAAGAGAACTCAGAGCAGACCTTAAAGGAAAAGGAAGAACTTCTTGAAACGGAGCGCCGTCTGTACAGCGAGCGTCTGGAAGAGGCGACCAGACAGACGGAGGAAACGCTTGAAGAGGAGCGCCGCAAACATGAGGAAGCGCTTGAAGAAGAGCGCCGTCGTCATGAAGATGAACTTGCCGACGCGAAACAGCAGGGCGAGATCCAGCTCGCTGCAGAACGCAGGCTCTCCGAAGAACGCGTTACGGAAGTCCGCCGGCTGGCACAGGAACAGCTTGACGCCGAACGCCACCGTTCCGAGGGTGAACTTACAGCAGAACGCATGCGCTCCGAATCGCAGCTTGCCGAAGAACGCAGGAGGCACGCGGAAGATCTGCGCCAACAGGAAGCACGCATTCTCGCCGAGCAGGAAGAACTTTTCCGCCAGAGGGAAAAGCAGCTCCTGCACCGCAATTATCTCGATCTTGTAAACGCGCCCCCTCCCGAGGAGGAGACGCACGAATATACCTATTACAATACCCAACCTGCGGCGGAGGAAACTCCCCCGCCCCCTCCCGAAACGGAAGATTATAAAACGGTCGTGCACCGCCTTTATTCCAACGCCACCTCTCCCGACGCATACACCGCGCCGCAGGAGCGCGCAAAGTCACTTGACGGCATCGATTTTACCGATCTGGAGGCGCGCGCCGCTCAGGACGGAATAAAGATCAGCACGGCGGGCGGCAAAATGCGCTCGCATGCCGAGATCACGGAAAGCATCGTACATAAGGGAAAGGCGCTCTTTATCAGCGGCATCATTACCTTTATTTTCTGCGTTGCACTCGGCAGTATCATTCTCGGCGTACAGGCCTCGGCAGGACTTCCCGCCTTCTATCCCTACTTCATCTGGGGCGTCGGTCTTGCAGTCCTTCTCGTGACCGGACTTGCCTATGCAAACCGTTACGGCGAACGTTCGCTGCGCAGAACGGGTCCCGTATTGCTCAACGCCATCGTGAGCTATATCCTGCTTGTCATCATCACGCTCATCGTCGCCCTGACGGCGCGTGCGGATCTCTCCAACAGCGCTCAGCTCGCTACGTTCGTTATTGTGCCGGTCATCTTCTTCCTTGCGATCATTTTGTTCGGCGCAACATACTATGTGCAGGTGAGACCTAAAAAAGATTAACATTTCTCCCCCGAAGGTTTCCTTCGGGGGAGTATTCAAAAAGCACGGCAGGAAAACTTTCCTGCCGTGCTTTTTGAATGTTATTTTGCCATTGTCGAAAACAATATTGCAGCCGAGGTCGCAGCGGCTGAGCCGTGGATGGCGTTTATCAATTCAATATGGCGGATCTCCTCCAATTTTTCCTTGCGCTTTTCTGTAATAAAGTTCCGTCCGACTTGTTTGCCGTTCTTTCCATGATAAAAGAGTGCCGCAGAATCTGCGGCACCCTCTACATTATTATATATAAATTTTCTTAGAGACGATCGAAAGCAAACGCCGCGGCGCCGTAAAGCCCCGCGTCGTTTCCGAGCGCCGCGCACCGCAGTTCGAGCGGTACGATCTTCTCCGAAACGTACAGGCGCGGATAGACGTATGCACGCAAAGGCGCAAGCAGCGTTTCCCCCTCTGCGGAAATACCGCCGCCAAAAATGACCGCCTGCGGACGGAATACACTTACAAGGTTGGCAACACCCTCGCCGAGCGCGGCAATGTATGTATCGAGCACCTTCTTTGCCGCCGCATCCCCTTCCTTCAGCGCAAGGAACACCGTTCTGCCGTCCGCCTTTTCGACCGCCGGCGCATACTTCCACATGGCGCTCGAACGATCGTTCGCCATCTCTGCCTGCGTCAGACGGATCAGCGCACCCGCAGAGGCGTAGCGTTCAAAGCACCCCTTTCTTCCGCAGGTACAAAGCTCTCCGTCCTGACGGATGACCATGTGGCCGACTTCCGTACCCGCGCCGCGATAGCCTTCAAAAAGTTTGCCGCCGATGATGATACCGCCGCCGATTCCCGTTCCGAGCGTGATGAGGATGCAGTCGGAAAACTGTTTTGCAGCGCCGAAGCGCGCCTCGCCCAGCGCGGCAGCATTCGCGTCGTTTGTGACAAACGTCTTTTTCCCCGTATATTTTTCCACGAGAGCGCCGAGCGGAACATCTTTCCAATGGAAATTCGACCAAAGAACAATGTTTCCGTTTGCGCTGTCGACGACGCCGGGCGAACCGATCCCGATCGCCTGTACGTCCTCCATGCTCTTTCCTGCCTTTTCGGCAGTCTCCATGGCGAGATGCGCAAGAGCAAGCGCCGTCTGTTCCGCAGTATTTGCAGCGGAAGTCTCCACGCGGGACTTCCCCTCCAGTTTTTCACCGGCGAGCAGAGCCGCCTTTGCCGACATTCCGCCGAGATCGATTCCGATAATCATATTTAATCCTCACTTCCTTTGCGTACCCGCAGTAATTCAGGCAGGCGCGCGATAAATTCCTGATTGTCGGCAGTACGGCGCATCATTTCGAGCACTTCTTCCGTATTGCCGCTGACGCCGCATTCGCGCATTCTGCAAAGCGCGGAGCGTTCGTCGTCTGTAAGAAGCTCCCTGCGGGTACCCGAACGACACAGATCGATCGCCGGATAGACCCTGCGGTCACAAAGCGCGCGGGAGAGCACGATATCCATATTCTCCGTACCCCTGAACCCCTCGCAGACCGCCTCGTCGAATGCACTCTCCGTTCCCGTAAGGATCGTTGCGAGCATCGTAATGCTCCCTGCGCCCTGCGTGTTGCGCGCCGCACAGAAAAACCGCTTTGTTTCGGTCAGCGCGCGCGCGTCCAAAGTGGCGGAGAGCGCCTTTCCGGAGTACTCCTGGAGCGAATTATATGCCCGAGCAAGCCTGGTGAGCGAATCGACAAGAACGACTACGTCTTTTCCGTGTTCCGCGAGCCGTTTCGCATGTTCAATGACCAGATGCGCCTCGCGCACATGTTCCTCCGCAGACCGATCGAAGGTCGTAAAGACCACCTGCGCATTTCTGACGCTGCCGATGAGTTCGGTCACATCCTCCGGGCGCTCGTCTACGAGAAAGATCATGAGGACAAGCTCCGGATGATCCCGGTATATGGCGTTTGCGATACTTTTCAGAAGCCTTCTTTTCCCGGACGAAGGCGGCGCCGCAATGAGCGCGCGCTGTCCCTTTCCGAGAGGCGCAAACAGATCGATCACGCGCAGCGAAATATCCGGATTCCCCTGCGAGAGTACGATCTTTTCTTCGGGATATACGGCGCCGAGCGAATCAAAATCCGGACGATGCTCATATTTACCGACCGCAAGTCCGTTGACGCTCAGAAGTTCTCCGAACTCGGCGGGCTCGTCCGCCTGCTGCGGTTTTGCGGTACAGGCAACAAAATCACCCTCGCGGAGCGAGAGCGCATGGATCATGGGTGCGGGAACAAAGACATCGTCCGCTATTCCGATGCGGCTGCCGCGCGCCCGGATAAACCCGTACCCGCCGCGCGTTATTTCGAGAATGCCGGTATAGACGGGCGAATCAAAGGGATCGCGCTCCCTGCCGGAAGCGACTTCGAGTATGTTCCGGATCTGACGACCGTCCTCCGACCCCTGCCTTCTGATCTCCTCGAGCCTTTCGCGCACGGAAGGATCGAGAAACGTCTGTTTGACAGGCGCGCCGCGATTGGATCTCGGCGCGGGCTGCGCTTTCCCCGTGAGCAGATCGATGATGGACTCAATGAGCGCGTCCTTGTTGTTGGACGACGCCTGCCCGACTCCCTCCTGCCTGCCGAGAATGCGCAGCGTCGATAAAGGAAGGGTATCGAGATATTCCCGATACCGCTGCTGTGTCGTCTTTAATTTCATTCCTTGGCACGCTCCATGACGATGATCTTCGTGCTGTCCTCAGTGATATCGTCGCGGAAGAGTTCGATCTCGCTTTCCTCAAGTTCCTCCACTTCGTCGCTTTCGAACTTATCGAGGAAATCGTCCACCTTGTCAACGTCGATATTCAAACCCTTCGTTTTATAGTGCATGGGAATGACGATGGCGGGCATGATCCGATCGACGTACTCCTTTGCCTGTTCCGCGTCGATCGTGTAATTCCCGCCGACCGGAATCAGCAGAACGTGCACGGGGAGCAGCATCTCGATGAGCGCGGAGGAACATTCCTCGCCGAGATCGCCGAGATGGCAGATCTCAAGTCCGTCCATACGGAATTTAAAAATGAGATTGTCGCCGCGGCGCTCGCCGTTCTCATCGTCGTGATAGCTCTTGATGGCGGTCACGTCCACACCGCCGATCTCATAAGTTCCCTCTTCGTCAAAAATGACGGGCGAACCCTTTACCGCGCCGACGTTATTGTGGTCATAATGCCCGTGGCTCACGGTAACGGCATCCGCCTTGACGGACGGCATCTTATAGCCGATCGCCCCGTAGGGGTCGGTCACGATGGTCGTCCCGGTACTCTCCGTCAACATAAAACAGGAGTGCCCCAAATATCGTATTTTCATCCTTCCTCCGATATGATCCCGACGGCGATCTTCAGCGAGAATTTTTGTTCCCCCGCCGAATACTGCAACCGGTAACGAAGATGTATGGAGAGACCGTTCTTACCTGTACGGATGCGGCACAGTTCGGTTACCAAAGGAATGCAACCGCGCATTTCCTGCGCCAGAACGGCGAGCTCTGTACGTTCTCCTGTTCTGAACAGAGCGGAAAGCCTTCCCGAACGCTCCATCTTCAGCGAACCGTCGCGTACGGTGAGCGTGACCGCGTCACCGTCCTCCGTGTAACGGACGACGCAGGCTCCGTTCTCTTCGAGAAAGGTGCCGCGTGCCCGAAAAACCGAGCGCCGTCCCTCCGTAAATGTGACGATCTCCGTATCACACAACTTCATCCACAATATTATAGTACAAAAAAGAACTTTTGTAAATGAATTAGAGGCATTTTTGAACAATATCCTTCAATTCTTTTTGAAAAACATCCGGAAACACTCTTTTCCCTCACGCTGGAGCGTCCGAAGCGACGCTTCGTCGCCCGCCGCAAGCGCAGCGCGGAATTTGTTCAGGCGATCGGTAATGCGGTCGATCTCGCCGAGCAGATTCTCCCGATTGAGCATGTAAAGCTCCGCCCAGACGTTTTCGTCGACGGGAGCGACGCGCGTCATATCCTGAAAGCTCCCGCCCGTGAACCCGACGCAATTTTCCGTGAGCGGACTCGTCACATAGGCGTTCGATACGACATGCGCAAGCTGCGACGTGAGCGCGATCATTCTGTCGTGTTCCCCAGCGGTACACTCGATAATCCGCCCGAACCCCATATCGGCAGCCAGCGACCGCATGACGGAGAGCGCCGAGCAATCCGTCTGCGCCGCGTGCGTGATCACAAAATTCGCACCGCAAAAAAGTGTGTCGCTCGCCGAACGTATCCCCGACGTCTCCTTTCCCGCCATCGGATGCGTCCCGACATAGCGGTACCGCCGCGGCAAGGCAGTCTTATAGACGACGCTCTCGATGGGCTGTTTGACGCCGCAGATATCGGCAACGATGCAACCCTCCGGAAACGCACCCTCCTCCAGCTCGCGCATGACGACGCGGGGCGGCAGCGCAAGAAACACGACGTCTGCACCCTCATAGGAAAGCGCCTCGCCGTCGATCATATCGTGCTCCAGCGCATACGCAACGGGCTCGCGGCTCCGGTTTCTTCCGAGCACGAAGTGCCCCGCCTTTTTCAGAGAGGCGGCTACGGATGCACCGATGATTCCGAGACCGTACACGACGATTTTCATAATTATCCTCCATTTTGAGCCGAAGAACAAACTATTATGTCTGACATAGTACTATGTTTCTATCAAAAAATACAGATTTCAAAGCCAATTCATCACGACGGAGGCCTTTCTGAGGGAGCGGCGCGTCTGCGCATAATCGGGCAGGATCGCCCCCACTTCGCTCCAGAACGCGGCGCTGTGATCGAGGTGGCGCGTATGACAGAGCTCATGCACGACGATGTAGCGCGCCTGCTTTTCGGAAAGAAACGCCGTGCGGAAGGAATAGGCGATCGCGCCCTTTGCGTTGCACGAGCCCCACCGTCCGCGCGCCGATGTGATACGCACGCCTGCGTATACAAACCCGAACCGAACGGCATACTCCGCCGTCAGCGCCGCCATCTGTTTGCGCGCCGTCCGTTTCAGGAGAGCGGCAAGCGCAAGCGCCCTGTTCTCGGTCGGAAGAAATACCGTGCCGCCCGCAAAACGCGGTCTCCCTGTGGCGATCGTATACGATCTGCCGAACACGGCGGCCGCGGCGCCGTCGGAAAGATCGAGCTGCGCCGAAGACAGTACTTCGCGGCGCGCGGCGATCCAGCCGAGATGCCTTTCTACGAAGGCGTCCGTCTCCGCCTTCTTTGCAGCATTCGGCGCACGCACGACGACGGATCCGTCGCCGTTCACGGAGAGCGAAAATGTTTTACGCCTGCTCCGCACTAAAATATAATGGATCACTTCTTCGTTCACGACCAGATTATATCATGTTTGCGCGTGTTTTTCAAGAAGAATTTGCACAATGCAACGGAAAGTCCCCTTTTTCTTGACTTTCTTCGTCCGAAAAGATATAATCACGGTATGCAGAATTATGAGGTCAGAAAATTCGATCCGGACAAGGACGCCTTGATCACGCCTGAAACGCCCGCCTCCAAGAGCATATTCAACCGCGCACTCCTTCTTGCCGCCCTCGCCAAGGGCGATGTACGGCTGATATGCGGTGGGCTCTCCGACGATACGCGCGCCATGCTCGATTGCCTGAGAAAGCTCGGCGTTGGTACGGAAGCCGTTCCCGAAGGAATTCTTGTGCACGGCTGCGGCGGAAGGTTTCCCGTCCGCAAGACAGAGCTGGATGTGCGCTCCGCCGGCACAGCGGCGCGTTTCCTCACGGTCGCGCTCGCCTTTTCGGGCGGAGAATATACGCTGCGCTCCTCCGAGCAGATGCAGCGGCGCCCCATGGACGTGCTCGCCGTGCTCGAAAATGCAGGCATAGACATCGAATATCTCGGTGAACACGGCCGTTTTCCCTTCCGCATGCGTTCCAACGGCATCGACGCGGCAGAACTGTCCGTGAATACCGACCTCTCCACGCAGTATGCAAGCGGAATCATCATTGCCGCAGCATGCACCCGTCCCGTTACGCTGCATCTTACGGGCAGCCGCACCAACGGCAGCTACATACAGATGACGCTCGACATGATACGCGCATTCGGCGCCGACTGGAAGCGCATGGGAGACAGCCTCCGCATCGTACCGGCACAGTGCGCGCCGACTGCGTATGAAGTTGAAAACGACCTCTCGGGAGCGTGCTATTTTTTTGCGCTCGCTCTGCTTTTTTCCGTGCGCGTGCTCGTCAGGCACATCCACCTGCGCACAACACAGGGCGACCGTATGTTTTTGCGCCTTCTGAAGGAGAAAGGCGTAAAGATCACCGATACGCCGGAAGGCATTCTTGCCGACGGGAGAGAAGTTTCCTCGTATACGGGCTGGGATATTGACATGCACGACTTCTCCGATCAGGCGCTTACGCTTGCCGCGCTTGCACCATTCGCAGAGACGCCGACGCGCATCCGCGGCATCGGGCATATCCGCAGGCAGGAATGCGACCGCATCCGCGCGATCTCAGAAAATCTGACGGCGCTCGGCGTACCCGTTTCGGCGGGATCCGACGAAGTGTGCATTTCGCCCGCGCCCGTGCAAGGCGGAACGGTTAAGACCTTCGATGATCACCGCGTTGCGATGTCTTTTACGCTCATCGGATTGAAGACCGGAAATATAACCATTGAAAACCCCGCCTGCGTGCGAAAAACATTTGAGAATTATTACGAAATCATCTCCCGTCTGACAGACCGCGCGGACGGATAAAACTCGATGGAACAAATTTCAGTCCATGTAAACCAAAAAGCGACCTGCCGGCAGGTCGCTTTTTTATCGCTCTAATATCAAATACCGTAAATTGAATCGTCCTTTTCTTCTCCGACTTATGCTTTTCGGGCACTCTTTTTAATGCAAAGTCAATCGTTGATGGAAAAATATTTTTTGATGACCTCGAAAAGCTCATCGGAGACAACGTGCTCGATGCGGCAGGCATCCTCCTCCGCGACTTTGGGCGAAGCGCCCATCCTGATGAACGCCTCGGTAAAAACGCGGTGCTTTGCATAGATAGCTTCCGCCTTTTTCTGCCCTGCCGGCGTCAGCATGATGTCGCCGTTTTCGTCGATATTGATCAGACCGTTATCCTGAAGGAGATTTACCGCGCGGGAAACGCTGGATTTCGCATAACCGAGCTCCTCCACAACGTCAACGGAACGGACGTTTGCTTTGCGCGAACGTAAGAGCAGAATCGTTTCGAGATACATTTCCTGCGATTCGTGCGTTCTTGTCTCTTTCATCATTTTCCTCCGTTTTTCCCATTATACAATATACTGCATTTCTTGTAAAGGGAAAATCTTATTTTTCCCGGGTGAAAACGTAAATAAATTCGCAAACACGGGCGCTCCGCTTGCCGTCGAGCCCGGAAAAGCGTACGGGGATTACCCAGACATCTTCGCCGCCGACCCTCTTTTTGCGCTTATATTTTTGTACGAGTTCCGCGGGAACGGTAAATTCGCGGCGGTAATTTTCCTCCGCGCTCATCGTATCGATGAGCCACGCACTAAACACTTCCTCGCCGCCGACCCTGATCCGGATGGGATTATAATTATCGGAACGGCGGAATTCCAGCGAAAGCACCGTCATTTTATCGGGGTCGACGCGGAGATCATACTCAAACCAACCGTTTTCCGCCGCATAGCGCGCAGTCCCGTCGGACGTCACGGAGACGGACTCGTGCTCGCGGAGTTCATGCAGCTCATCCGTCTCGTACTGCCCGTAGCCCGCCTGAACGGTATCGATGGGCTCGCGGATGATATCCTCCGCCTCGCGCGCACCTTCCCGCAACTTGAAATATATGGCATACCGCTCACGGTAACGGCGATAATGCAATCCGAACACATAGGAAACGTCGCCGCCGACAAGGCGAAACGTTTCGCCGTCGCGCACGAGAAATGCGCCCGGATCTGCAAGAACTTTCTTTACGTCTTCGAAATACACGCGCTCAGACGCCATGATGCGCCGCGCGGGAATATTCACATCGACGCCCGTCTCCGTTTCGCGCATATCCTCTGTACCGAGATCGGCGGAAAGAACCTTCCCGCCATATATGAACGCAAACGTATCCGCTGCGTCGGGGAGACCTTTCAGCGCAACGCCGACCGGAATACGCAGCTGCAGGACGTCGCCCTTCCCGACTCTGACGCACACATGCCCCTTTTGCTCTTCCACAGGGCATGCAGCGCCGTTCAGCGCGATCTGCATCGTCCCGTTTGCCCAATCGGGTATGCGAAGGTGCAGGACGACGGGTTCCTCCGCCGCGCCGACCGTGAGCGTGAATGTATCGGATAGCGGAAAATCGCATTCCGTACGGAACGCCGTACCGCCGTGAGAAACGCGCATGGAGAGATATTGCTCGATGTAAAACTCAGTCCCGTCTGTATATACAGCGCTGTCGCCCGGCTTCGTAAAGCTCTCCATCCCGCTGCCCGTACAGCACCAGAATTTATCGTACGGGCGGGAAAAAACTTTGAAAAACCCTCCTGCCATCGGCTGGAAATACGTCGTCATCCCCGTTTCGGGGTTCTGGGAGGCAAGGATAGAATTCGTGAACGCGTTGTCGTAATAATCGGTATACTTCACGTCCTCCGTCACGCAGAACAGCAGGCGTGCAAGTTTAAGCATGTTATACACATTGCACGTTTCGCAATTGCAGTTCGTCCGCTCTGCATCGAGGATATAGTCCGCGCCGAAATGCTCCCACTCGGAATTTCCGCCCGTCACATACGTATGCCGCTCGACGACCATGCGGAAAAACACTTCCGCAACGCGGAGATAGCGCGACGCATCCACGACCTTGCCGTCCAGCATCTCCCCATGCAGGACGAGATACCGTTTGAGCGCGCCGAGGACCTTGGGAATGGTCGTATTCGCATGCCGATCTTTAAGAACGTTCTTTCCGTCCGTGAGAATCAGATCGAAGAGCCGCTCTTCATCGAAAACATGCGCAGCTTTTGCAAAGGACGGCTCGCGCGTGAGACGGTAAAGCTCGTACATACAGTCGTTCATGCCGCCGTATTCTACGGAGAGCACGGTCTCCTGCGTCGCCCTGTCCCACGAGAGCACGCGCTCCGCCACCCAGTTCCCGAGATTCTTCGCAACCTCGAGCGCAGACGCATATCCCGCCAGCTCGTAGCAGTCGATCAGTCCCGCAAGAAGTTTGTGCATCGTATACCACGGCACCCACGCCTCTGTTTTGATGTTCGTTTTTCCCTTTTCGACGTTATCGAACTGCGCCTCGGGATAGCCCGCAGATGCGGGCGGCGCCGCCCAGAGGAACCCTTTTCCGCCCTTGGAACATGACTGACATTCGGCGAGTCCGTCCACCATTCTTTTTAGTTTCAGATAAAGTTTTCCGCGCTGCTCCTCACCGACGCCGCGGTTGGAACAGCCCTGTGCAAGCGCCGAAAGATAATGTCCCACGGCGTGTCCGGCGATGAGGTCGCTCTCCCAGCCGCCGTAGCGCACGTAGGGCGTTCTGATCCCTGCGTTCTCGTAAAATCCTGCGAGGAACCGTCCGTCGTCGAGTGAAAGAAGATACGCGATCTCCTTCTCGAGCGCGTTCTTCAGGTATCCGTCTTCCATCACGACGCTGCCGAACGGCAACGGCGACAGAACAGCGTTCTTCATAACTTCTCCTCCCCGAGCGCCCTTAAAAACGCGGCGCATCCCTCCGAAATATCGGCGTAAGTCGCATCAAAATTCCCCGTATACCACGGATCGGCAATGGCGCGCGGGCGTTCCGTGTAATCGAGCAGAAGGCGCACCTCTGCACGGCAGTCCCCCAGGATGCGCCGCATGTACCTCGCATTTTCCGCGTCCATGCCGAGAATATAGTCGTAATACTCGCCGTCGGCGCGCGTAAGAAGGCGCGCGCGATGCGGAACGAGCGGAATTCCGACCTCCCGCAGCTTCTCGCGCGTGCCGTAGTGCGGCGGATTTCCGAGCTCGTCGGGATGCGTCGCCGCAGATGAAATTTCAAATTTTCCGGCAAGACCGCGTTTTTTCACCATGTCCGTAAAAACGCTCTCCGCCATCGTGGAACGGCAGATATTGCCGTGGCATACAAACAGTACCTTCTTCATAGTCCTCTTTCGGAGAAAAAACCTTTCTTTGCAAATTAACCAAATGCTTTGCAAAACACCGTGCGAAATTGTTGCAAATCACCGCGGAAGAGAGTATAATGAAATCATGAAAATCTTCGCAGAACGTCTCATGGAACTCAGGAAAGAACGAGGCCTTTCACAAGCGACGGTAGCACGGGATCTGAGCGTAAGTCTGGGAATCATCTGCTATTGGGAAACAAACAAGAGTGACCCGACAGCTTCGAATATCGCCAAGATCGCACGATATTTCAACGTGACGTCCGACTACCTGCTCGGGCTTGCCGATTGACCGATCTTTCGACCGGGCCTGCGCTGACGCGGCTCAGACATCAGGGAACTCCGTCTTTTGCACGGGGTTCTTTTCTTTTTGTAAAAATCCGCGTTCTTCCTCGGTAAGGCTGTCCAGCGAGCAAAGGCGCCGATATGCCCGCTCCGCACCGTCTGCGTCGCCGTGAAATTTGCAGTATTCATACCGTAAAAAGAGCAGCGCCTTGAACGCGCGGCTGTCCTCGCGCACGACGGGCGCGTCGTCCAGAAGCGCGCGCGGGATATCGGCATAGCTGCCCCGGTACAAGATCCCCTGCGCGGTCAGGACACGAATCGACGCGTCGGTATCCGCATCCATCCGCAAGATCCCGAGCAGAACACCCCCGTCCGTCCTTCCTGCGGCAAGCTCCGCCGGAAGAAGCGCCGTAAGTCCGTTGCAGAGCGAAAACGGAACAAGCATAGCGAAGAACAGCAGAACCGGCGAAAGCGGCAACGTACACAGCAGCGCCAGTACGACTGTGCCGTACAGTAACGGAAAAAGCGCTCCGCCGAGCGTTGTGACGAACAGCCTTGCGCGCATATTCCCGCCTCCGTGCGGCACGATCCCGGTCTCCCCGGCCGCATCCGCGGCGGAACAAAGCCGCACGCCGTGGCGGGAAATTTCCATCCGTCCGATCCGAACGACGGGAAACCGCATCCCCGTGCACAGTCCCGCCAGGATATGCCCGCCTTCATGCAGGATTACATCGGGAGAAAAGAACAGACAGAGCGCCGCGCCGCCCAGCGCGCAGCCGTACCCGACAACGTCTCCGTCCGGAGCGGTCAGCGCGCCGATCACTCCCGAAAAAAGAACGATCAGCGCGAGTCCGGCAAGCGCGCAGAGAAATAGGAACACGGATACGGCGCCGTATACCCTGCGCCTCAGCATATCAGCCCCCGATAGCGCAGGTACCCTTCCAGGTTGTCCTCGTCGGAAAATGCGACCTCTCTGAGCGAGAGCGCGTCCATCACGCCGCCGAGCAGCACCGCTCCGCCTGCGATCACGTCGGCACGCTTTTCCTCCATGCCGATAAGCTGCTTTCGCGCATCGACCGGGAGCGAAAGCAGCAGCCCCGTTTCCTCCTCCACCCATGCGCGAGTGAGGCGAACCCCGTGCACAGCGGCACGGGAATATGCCTCATGTTTGAAAAGACAGGCAAGCGTACACGCCGTGCCTCCCACGGCGAACATGGGAACAGACACCTTTTTCCCGAGAAGCGGAGAGACGCAGCGCGAAACTTCCTTTACGAGCGCGGCGCCATCCTGCCCGCAGCTGTCTTTAAGACGCACGACGCCGACGGGAAGACTGACGGCAAGTTTCACCGCGCCGTTCTCGCGGACAAAGACCTCCGTGCTCGCACCGCCGATATCCACCATGCCGCCGTCGCCGCTTCCGACCGCGCCGAGCGCGCCGAGCAGCGCCTCCGTCTCTCCCGCGACAACGTCGATCGTCAGACCGCAAAGTTTTTTTACCAGACCGCAGAATTCTTCGCCGTTGACCGCTGTGCGAACCGCGGCAGTCGCAAAGGCAAACGTATTCCCGCGCCCCGCCTCCCGCACGCCCTCTTCAAAGCATGCGGCGACCGCTTCGGCAGTGCGGCGCATCGCGTCGTCCGCGAGCAGACCGTTCCGCATGCCTGCGGCAAGCCGTGTGGTAAAAAGTTTTTTATACAAAGTACCGTCCGCCCAAAGCATCAGGCGAACGGAATTGGAACCGATATCGATAACTGCGTATTTCATGATCTCTCAATTGGAGGGGGTGATCCAGCCCTGTTTTAAGGCGAGGTAATAAAGCCCCAGCCCGTTTTCATAAAAATCAATATCCTCTTTGCCTTCGGCGATCATCTGTTCATAACGGGCGATCGCCTCGTCGAGCTGTTTGCTCCGCGAATTCGATACGCCGATCTGCACGAATTGGATGATGAGGATAATGACGAGAAAGAGAACGAGGAGCACGCCCGCGACGGTTGCCCCCGCGGCGATCTTCCTCATCTTTTCATCTGTGAGCCCCTCTTTCTTTCTGGACATATCCTTCGTTCCCTTCAAAACAGTATTTCGTTTTCCTTTTATTATATTTATTATACAACTTTATTGTGATAAATGCAAGAAATTTATGCAAACTTTTCAAATACAGCACAAACCCGGCAACGCAGCCCAAAAACGTGTAAAACCGCAGAGACGGCAAACCTGACAACAATGAAACGGCGAGATACCCCGCTGCGAAGAGAAGGCCGAACAGCCCGTCCGCGATCATACGGAAAAAAGGCGGCTTTTTCGGAACGGGGATCAGGCGGAACACATCGTACAGCGCACCGCCCGCCACGCCCGTGAGAACGCACACGAGAAAAGCGTAAAACTGACTCACTGGAAGAGGCGCCCCACCCTGCCGCCCGCAGCGAGATAGCGGACGCCGTCCACCGTGCCGCTTGCGGAAAAGTTTCCGCTCCCTTCCGAAAACGCGAGCACCCTGAGCCTGCTCCCCTCGATGCGCACCTTTCGTCCGTTGACGGTGAGCGTGATCATGCGGTCGGAAAAGGAATCCACGCGCTCTACGCCCGTCATCGTGATCTTGCTCTGATTTTCCAACGTCAGAATACTTTGCCTGATTTCGTTCTGCATAGTTTACTCTATGCAAAATCCACACGAAAAATCCCGCAAATTTACGCGGGATTTTTGTATTATGTCTGGCATAGTACTTTGAAAACTACTGTAATTTTGCTTTTGCACGCGCCTTTGCACGCAATTCACTGTCAAGGATGCGTTTGCGGATGCGGATATTGAGCGGCGTGACCTCGAGCAGTTCATCATCTCCGATGTACTCGAGCGCCTCTTCGAGACTGAGGCGCTTGGGCGGGATAAGCCGGAGCGCATCGTCGGAGGACGAGGAACGCGTGTTCGTGAGATGCTTCGTCTTACAGACGTTTACGTTGATATCTTCATCCTTGGGAGAACAGCCGACGACCATTCCCTCATAGACGGGCGTGCCGGGCGTGATGAAGAGCGTTCCCCTCCCCTGCGCGTTGAAGAGCCCGTAAGTGACGGCCTCACCCGTTTCAAACGCGACGAGCGAACCCGTCGTGCGGCGACTGATCTCGCCTTTGTAGGGCTGGTACTCAAAGAACACGGAGCTCATGACGCCCTCGCCCTTCGTATCGGTGAGGAACTCGCTCTTATATCCGAACAGTCCGCGCGAGGGAACGAGGAATTCGAGGCGCATACGCGAGCCCATCGCGTTCATGTGGAGCAGTTCGCCCTTGCGCTCGCCCATGCTCTGGAACACGGGACCGGTATTGTCTTCGGGGACGTCTACGATGAGCCGCTCAACGGGTTCATACTTTTCGCCGTCGATTTCACGGAAGAGCACCTTCGGCGCGCTCACCTGGAATTCATACCCCTCGCGGCGCATCGTCTCGATGAGGATGGAGAGATGCATCTCCCCCCTGCCGCTCACTCGGAACGCGTCCGTCGAATCGGTATCCTCCACACGGAGGGATACGTCGCGGAGCAATTCGCGGTAAAGTCTGTCGCGGAGGTGGCGCGTTGTGACAAACTTTCCCTCCTTCCCCGCAAACGGAGAATCGTTCACCGAGAAGATCATCTCGACCGTGGGATCGGAGATCTTGACGAACGCGACGGGCTCGCGGCAATCCGACGCACAGACGGTATCGCCGATGTTGATCTTCTCAAGCCCGGAAAAACAGACGATATCGCCCGCCACGGCACTTTCGCAGGGAACGCGGTTGAGCCCCTCGATCTCGTAAAGATTGACGATTTTCCCGCGGAGCGATACTTCGGGATGGTTATAATTGCAGACGACGACGTCGGCATTCTGCCTTGCGACGCCGCGCTCGACGCGGCCGATCCCGATGCGCCCCACATAATCGTTATAGTCGATGGAAGAGACAAGGAGCTGGAGCGGACCTTTTTCGTCCATTTCCAAAGGCGGGAAATGATTGAGGATGGTATCGAACAGCGGGATAAGATCCGTTCCCTTTTCGTCGGGATCGAGCGACGAAGTGCCGTCGCGCCCCGAGCAGAATACGAACGGGCTCTCGAGCTGATCGTCCGACGCGTCAAGATCCATCAGAAGTTCGAGAACTTCATCGATCACCTCTTTGACGCGTGCATCGGGGCGATCCACCTTGTTCACGACGATGATGAGCCTGAGCCCCATTTCAAGCGCCTTCTGCGTGACAAAACGCGTCTGCGGCATGGGACCCTCCGCCGCGTCCACGAGAATGAGCACGCCCGAAACCATTTTCAGAACGCGCTCGACCTCACCCGAGAAATCGGCGTGACCCGGCGTATCGATGATATTGATCTTCACGCCGTTGTAGTGGATCGACGTATTTTTTGCCAGGATCGTGATCCCGCGCTCACGCTCGAGCGCACCGGAATCCATGACGCGCTCCTCCACGACCTGATTTTCGCGGAAGGTGCCGCCCTGTTTGAGCATCTGATCGACCAGCGTCGTCTTGCCGTGATCGACGTGGGCGATAATGGCAATATTCCTTAAATCTTCTCTAACCATATATACCTCTTTTCCAAAGTGGTATTTTAATACATTTCCGCGCGTTAGGCAAGAAAAAACGCCCTTCTTCGCAAAAAAAATTGATCGTTCGCGCCCTTTCCGTACGATTTACAGCCGTTCACGACGAGAAAAACGCCCGACGGGCGTTTTTCAGACATCAATATTCCTTCGGCGCAAGATTGCGGTATGTTCTGAAAGAGATCGTGTAGCCGTTATCTTCCACGGGATCGCTTTCCGAGATGAGGCAAAAATTTTCGTCTGCGTCGAGATCGGGGACAAAGGTATCAGCTCCGCCGACCGCGTCCACGCGCGTAACGAGCACTTCGGTACAATACGGTATAAGGAGTCTGTACACGCTCGCGCCGCCGATGACGAACACATCGTCCGCGGGATATTTTTTGACCTCCGCAAAGAGTTCTGCAGGGGTATGCACCGTGATCACGTCCTCGTTCACATCGTCCGGACAGAGCACAATGTTGACCCTGTTTTTCAGCGGCTTGCCGTTGGGAAAGGAGAGCAGCGTATTCAGTCCCATCACGACGACCTTGCCCTTTGTCGTCTCGCGGAAAAATTTCATATCGCGGGGAAGAGAGAACATCAGATCGTTGTTCCTGCCGATCCCCCACTCTCTGTCTGCATGCAGGATCGCTCTCATATCGCCACCGGTATTTTCACGTCGAGAGGCGTGTATTCATAGTTTTCCAGATGGAAACTGTCCGCGGTGAAGTCATAAAAATCCTTTACGGATGTATCGACGACGAGCCTGGGAGCGGGCTTCGGTTCGTTTCCGATGATCTTTTCTACGATGGGAAGATGGCGGTCGTAAAGATGCGCGTCAGCAATGACGTGCACAAGCTCCCCCGCCTTGAATCCGCTCACCTGCGCGATCATGATGAGGAGCACCGCATACTGCACTACGTTCCAGTTGTTTGCAGTGAGCATATCGTTGGAGCGCTGGTTGAGGATGGCGTTGAGCGTATCGCCGGAAACGTTGAACGTCATGGAATACGCGCACGGATAGAGATGCATCTCGTGCAGGTCTTCAAAATTGTAGAGGTTCGTCATGATGCGCCGCGACGCAGGGTTGTGTTTGAGATCGTACAGCACCCGGTCGACCTGATCGAACTCCCCTTCCTTATAAATCGCCTTCTTCGCCAGCTGGTAGCCGTACGCCTTTCCGATGGAGCCCGTCTCGTCCGCCCAGCTGTCCCAGATATGCGAATGCAGATCGCGGATGTTGTTGCTCTTTTTCTGCCAGATCCAGAGGATCTCGTCGATGCAGGATTTGAACGCGGTACGGCGGATCGTGAGGATCGGAAACTCTTCCTGCAGGTTGTAGCGGTTGACGATGCCGAATTTTTTTACGGTATGCGCCGGAGAACCGTCCTCCCAGCGCGGGCGCACCTGCGCCTCGGTATCCCATACGCCGTTTTGCATGATTTCTTTGCAGTTTGCGATAAAAATTTCGTCTGCTCTGCTCATCGGTCCCTCCTCACTCTGCCATGGCGTGCGCAATGCGGGTACGCGTGCGCTCTTCCCCGAAGATCTGCATGATCGTCCACAGATCGGGCGAGTTTGCCCTGCCCGTTACGGCAACGCGCAGAACTTCGGCTACGTCGGAAACACTCCCTTTATATGCGCCGGGATTCGCCTTATAGTCGCGCATCTCGGCGGCAAAGCCCAGCTTCGCCGCGATCTGCTTGACCTTCGCAAACCACATCTGCGCATCGTCGGATGGATCGTAAGTCTCCAAAAATTTCCTCAAAACTGCGTCCCGCGTGGCGATATCGACGCGATAGTCGTCCTTCTGCACATAATCGCCGAAGAAATATCCGATCTCGCCCATCGCCTGTTTTGCGGTGACGAAGTCCTTGCGGCGCTTTTTGCCGCCGATTCCCATGCAGAGAGAGAGCACCTTGAGAAGATATGCCTCGTCGGTAAAATATGCCTGCTCCTTCTGCGTGCCGTAGGCAAACGCCCACTCTCTGAGGAAAGAGAGCATCTCTTCGGCAGAGAGCGACGAAAGTTCCGTTTTGGAGATATCGTTGAGCTTATCCAGATCGAAGAGCGCGCCGCTGCGGCTCATTTTGGAAATGCGGAACGGGAACTCCTCCAAAGGCTTTTCGGGGAACTTCCTGTGCCACTCCTCAAAATCGGAATTGAGGAGAGTCAGCATATATACCTTGACCGCAAAGGGATGATAGCCCTCCTGACGATAGAACGAGAGGGAAAGTTCGGGATCCTTGCGCTTGGAAAGTTTGCGCTTGGATTCCCCGTCCATCTTCATGAGAGAACAGTTGTGACCGTATTTGGGGCGTCTGAATCCGAGCACGTCGAAAAGCTCCAGATGGATGGGCAGGGATGCAAGCCACTCTTCGCCGCGTATCACGAGCGTCGTGCGCATGAGATGATCGTCGACCGCATGCGCGAAGTGATAGGTCGGGATGCCGTCCGATTTCAGAATGACGACGTCCTGATCGTTCTCCGTGACGGTGACATCCCCTTTGATCTCGTCGTGAAAGGTAAATTTATGCGACGCGTCCCCCATCGATCTGAGACGAATCACGTAAGGTTTGCCCGCGTCAAGCGCCGCATAGATCTCCTCTTCCGTGAGATTGCGGCACTTTGCATACTTTCCGTAGTACCCCGTGATCTCCTTATTTGCAGTCTGCTCGTCGCGGAGCGCGGAAAGCTCTTCCTCTGTGCAGAAACAGGGATATGCACGCCCTCTTCTGATCAGATCTTTGGCATAAGCGCGGTAGATCTCGGCGCGGCGGCGCTGGTAATAGGGTCCGTATGCGTTCGGGCCGTCGATCTCTGCGCCCTCGTCGAAGCGGATATCGAAATAATCGAGCGCGGCGATGACCGCCTCCACAGCGCCATCGACCTTACGTTTGAGGTCGGTATCCTCGATGCGAAGATAGAGCGTTCCGCCGCTCTGATGGGCGATGCGCTCGTTCGCGATCGCAACGAAAAGATTCCCCAGGTGGATAAACCCGGTGGGAGACGGCGCGAGCCGCGTGACCTCTGCCTTTGCGGGCAAATCGCGCGGCGGATATTGTTTTTCGAAGGATTCCAGCGAAGGATATTCGCCGGGGATAAGCCGTTCGGCAAGTTTTTCAAAGTCCATGTATCGTTCCTCAAGCATTTATTCCGACAAAAGTTTCAGCGTTTCGGGGGCGATCTCCGCGATCCCGTTCTCCACATCGTGCACGAGTGAAACGGCGCGCTCCAGAATCGGCGTGGGCACACCGCAACGCCTGCCCGCCTGAACGGCAGCCCCGGCAACAAAATCCACGTCGCAGCGCTTGCCGGAGAGAATATCGCGCAGCATCCCCGAGCGGGTCTCTTTGTAGTTTTTCATGGCGACGGGCAGGAGCAGCCGCGCAAACTTTCCGCCGAACACCTTCATGAGATCGTGCCCGTTGAGCGGGAGCTGTCTGCACCCGCTTGCCTTTGCAACGGCAAGCACCTCGCGGATGAGTGCAAGAGACAGCGCGCCGTATTTTTTCGCAAGACTGTGAAAGGTGAGCCCGGAGATCGCCGAGAGCGTGGAAAAGGATGCGTTCACCGCAAGTTTCGCAAAGCGGATCTCTTTGAGGTTTCCGACCGTGAGCGTTCCCGCATGTGCAAAGAAGGGTGCGAGATCGTCGAGCCGGCTTCCGTTTCCGTATGCGCCGAGCGCGAGATGAAAGCCCGTTTCGCTCGTGACGCGGACGACGCCTGGGCGGATATTCTCCGCACTCCACGAGAGCGCGCAGCCATACACGCGATCCGCGCCGAACACCTCGGCAAGCCCCTCTTCGGGCAGTCCGTTCTGAACGGTCACAAGCGCGCCGTCCTCTTTGAGAAAAGGTTTCAGAAAGAGCGACGCGGCACGGTTTTCGCGCTGTTTGACGGCGAGAATGATGACGTCGTACGTCCCCTGCATCTGGGACGGGAGTTTGGCGCGGACTTTCGCGCACTTTGTGACAGCCCCTTCCACGATCGCGCCGTCGCGGTTCATGGCGGCGGCGTGCGCCGCGTTGTGCGTAACAAAATCAAGGGACATTTCGTCCAATAAAACACCGAGCGAAGTACCCATCGCCCCGGCGCCGTAAATACAAATCCTCATATAACAAATCCCGTAGCGGCGGCGATCGCAGCCACCGTTTCGTCGATCGTCTGTCCGTCGCAGCGGACGGTGACGTCGGCATATTTTTCATAGAGCGGGACACGCTCCGCGTAAAGTTCTTTCAGCGTACGGATGTTGCCGCGCATGACGACGCCCCGCCTGACGAAATCGGGGACGCGCCGCGCGACCTCTTCTTCGCTCAGCTCCAGATAGACGACGGTGCCGAGCTTTTTCAGATGTTCCATCGCCCGCGGAAGATAGCAGACGCTCCCGCCCGTGGCGATCACGCAGCGCATTGCAGCGATCCCCGCGTTCACGCGTTCCTCGATGGCGAGAAAGCCCTCTGCGCCTTCTCTTTCGATGATCTGCGAAAGGAGAGCGCCCTGCTCCCCCTGTATGATAAGGTCGGTATCGATGAACCCGAACCCGATGCGCTTTGCAAGCAGCACACCCGCCGTGCTTTTTCCGGAGGAAGGCATGCCGATAAGAACAAGGTTGTCCATGCTTTCAATTATAACCTATCCGCGTATAAATGTCAATCGGAGAGGCGGCGTTCCCTCCCGACGCCCGCAAAATTTTTAAGCAATGCACACAAAGAAATTGAAAAAACGGGCAAAAAAAAGTTGTGTTTTGCCCGCAGATATGCTATACTTTTCAAGGTATTTCAGAAAAAAGGAATGAATACAACTGTGTTGAATTTACTTGTTCCCGCTACATTCTATCGCCCGGAGCTTGAGACGGTCTATTATGCGATCAATTACACGCTGATCGCGCTCATGGCGGTTGCAGCGCTTGCCGCGATCGTCCTCGTCATGCTTCAGCCCGGCAACTCCCAGGGCATCGACGCGCTCGGCGGCACGAGCGAGACCTTCTACGGAAAGAACAAAGGCCGTTCGATCGAATCCAAGCTGAAAATGTGGACGGTCATCTGCCTTGCGGTGCTTGCCGTACTCGCAGTCGTCTTCTTTATTCTGCAGATCCCGCAGATCTGGGGCGAAGTGCTTTAACGAACTGAACAGACGAATGAACGGGCGGCAATCTTGCAGCCCGTTTTCTCTACCCGATATTTTCTTTTGACATTACACATAATCGATAATAAGAAACACAATTATATGAATGTAAAACAGACATTGCTTGAAAAATTCAAAGATGGCTCCTTTGCCCTTCTTACCGACGACGCCATTTCAAAAAAACTTCACCTGAAGGGCAAAGCGGCGGCAGGTCTTGAAGAGATGCTCCTCTCGCTCTGCCGCGAGGGCGAACTGCTGTGCGATCTGCGCGGCAGGTTCGGCACGGCGCAGCAGTTCGGCGCGATGCGCGGCACGATCTCCGGAAACGAGCGCGGGTTCGGGTTCTTTGTACCCGACGACCCCGAAACAGACGACCTCTTCATCCCCCACCGCGCGCTCAAGGGCGCCTTCCACGGGGATACCGTTCTCGCCTTCCGCAAAGGCGGAAGAGAGGGAGACGAGGGCGAAGTGCTCGCCGTTCTCAACCGCGGATGTAAGCAGCTCGTCGGACTCTTCCAGCGCGAGCGCAGCGGCGGATACGTTCATCCGGACGAAAAGAAATTCCATTCCGACATCTTTATTCCCAGCGACCGCTGCAAAGGCGCGGCGGGCGGAACGAAGGTCGTCGTACGGATCTATAACTTCGAGGGACGCACACCGAAGGGAGAGATCGTGGAAGTCCTCGGCGAGGGCGGCGACTTTTTCGTGGAGGAAAAAGCGCTTATCCGCTCGCACGATCTGCGCGAAGAATTCCCCGCGGAAGTGCTCGAGGAGGCGGAACGCCAGGCAGAGCGCGCCCCCGACGAAAGCGCGGAAGGGCGCGTCGACCTCAGAGACCAACTGATCATTACCGTGGACGGCGAAGACACGCGCGATATCGACGACGCTATCTCCATCCGGAAAGAGAACGGGAAATTCTACCTCGGCGTACACATCGCCGACGTGACCCACTACGTAAAATGGAAGGGCGTGCTCGACAAGGAAGCGTTCGCGCGCGGAACGAGCGTCTATTTCCCCGACCGCGTTATCCCGATGCTCCCCACGGCGCTCTCCAACAACATCTGCTCGCTCAACGAGGGCGTGCCGCGGCTCACGCTCTCCTGTTTTATGACGGTGGACGGCCGCGGAAAGGTGCTCGAGCGCAGCGTGGCGCCCTCCGTGATCTGTTCGCGCCACCGCATGACCTACACCGACGTGACCGCCATTGCGGAGGGCTACCGCGAGGCGCGCGACAGGTATCCCGACCTTATTGAATTCGTGGAGACGGCGGTCGAACTCACCAAGATATTGAAACGCACACGGGAGAGCCGCGGCGGCGTTGCACTCGACGTGAAGGAAGCGAAGATCCTCTACGAAGACGGCAAGATCAGTATTCCCGACTACAAACGTACCATCTCTCACGAAATGATCGAGCAGTTCATGGTGCTTGCCAACGAAAGCGTTGCGACCATCATGACGGAGCGCAGGATGCCCTTCGTGTACCGCGTCCATGAGCGGCCGAGCGAAGAAAAGGCGGAAGATTTCCGCACCTTCCTCACAGAGGCAGGCATAAACGCAAAATTCGATCCTTCCAAAGTGAGCCCTGCGGACTATCAGGATCTCCTGCGTTCACTGGAAGATTCGCCGCTCTATTCCCTCGTCAACCGTGTGATGCTGCGTTCGATGATGAAGGCGGTATATTCTCCCGAAAACGTCGGGCACTTCGGACTTGCATCCGACTGCTACTGCCACTTCACCTCCCCCATCCGACGCTATCCCGACCTGTGCATCCACCGCATCATCAAGGAAAGCATTGCCGATCCGGACGCAACACGCGAAAAATATAAAAAATTCGTTGTGGAGGCATCCACGCAGTCTTCCGCCTGCGAACGCAACGCGACGGAAGCGGAACGCGACGTAGACGCCCTCTATACCGTGGCATATATGCAGGACAAGATCGGCGAAGAGTACGACGCGACCATCTCGGGCGTGACCTCTTTCGGCATCTTTGTGGAACTTGCCAACACCGTTGAGGGGCTCGTGCCCATCGAAACGCTGCCGGACGACAGCTATGAATTTGTGGAATCGCGCTTCCTGCTGCGCGGAACGCGCAACAGTTTCCACCTCGGCGAAGGCGTCCGCGTGAAAGTTTCGGGCGTGGACTGGGGCGCGCGGCGCGTTCAATTTCTTTTCATCGAAAAAACAAATTAAAATCCTTCCGATCGGGAAGGATGTGTGGTATAATATGTCTGTGAAAACCATTGCGGTCAACAAATCCGCCTCCTTCGAATATTTCATCGAAGACAGATACGAGGCAGGCATCGTGCTCGAAGGCAGCGAAGTAAAGTCCATCCGCGAAGGACGGGCATCCCTTTCCGAGAGCTTCTGTGAGATACGCGGCGGCGAGATCTTCCTCAAAAACATGCACATTGCCCTTTACGACAAGAGCGGCGCGTTCTCCACACGCGACTCGCGGCGGGAGCGGAAACTTCTCCTCAACCGCATGGAGATCTCCAAGATCGTCGGAAAAGTCAACGAGCGCGGATACACGCTCGTTCCCCTGAAACTGTATTTCAAAGACGCGCTCATCAAAGCGGAAGTCGCACTGTGCAAGGGTAAACACACATACGACAAAAAGAAGGCGCTCGCCGAACGCGACCAAAAGCGCGCTCTGGACAGAGCGATCAAAGAAATGTCCAACCAATAACCGAGAGACCAATCCGAGGTAAACAGCCATGAAAAAAGATTATAATATCGATACCCTCTGCGTTCAGGCGGGCTGGGCGCCCAAGACGGGCGAGAGCCGCATCCCCCCCATCGTACAGAGCACCACGTTCTTCTACGGCGATTCGCAGGCGATGGCGGATCTGTTCGACCTCAAACGCGACGGATTCTTCTATACCCGCCTTGCAAACCCCACCGTGGACGTGCTCGAAAAGAAGGTTGCCGCGCTCGAAGGCGGTGCCTGCGGGATCGGATGCGCATCGGGGATGTCTGCTCTGCTCCTCACGGCGATGACGCTGTGCGAGGCAGGAGACAACATTGTGACCGCATGCGAAATTTACGGCGGCACTTTCAACCTCTTCTCGACCACGCTGCCGAAGTTCGGCATTGAGGCACGCTTTTTTGACGCGGACGCCCCTGCGGAAGAGATCGAAAAACTCATCGACGAAAAGACGAAATTTGTTTTTGCCGAAACGGTCTCCAATCCCGCCATCGTTGTACTCGATTTCGATAAGGTCGCGGCGGTCTGCAAAAAGCACGGCGTACTCTTTATTGTGGACAACACGCTTGTAACGCCCGCGCTTTGCCGTCCGCTCGAGCTCGGCGCGGACATCGTCGTGCATTCGACGAGCAAGTATATGGACGGGCACGCCGCTGCGCTCGGCGGCATGATCGTGGACGGCGGAAAGTTCTCCTTTAAGGGAAATAAACGCTACCCCGCCTTCAACACGCCCGACGAGAGCTATCACGGGCTCGTTTACGCCGATCTTCCCGTCGCGTTCGGCACCAAATGCCGCGCACAAATGATGCGCGACACGGGCGCCATCATGAGCCCGCAGAACGCCTTCCTGACCATCCTCGGCAGCGATACGCTCGCGCTCCGCATGGAGCGTCATTGCCGCAATGCGGAAAAGATCGCCGCCTTCCTGGAAAAACACCCCAAGATCGAATGGGTGCATTACGCCGCGCTGCCCTCCGATAAACACCATGCTCTGGCGCAGAAATATCTTCCGAAGGGAACGGGCGGGATGATGAGCTTCGGGATCCGCGGCGACGTAAAAGCCTGCGCTCGCTTTATGGAGAGCTTGAAGATCGCCACGCAGGAAACGCACGTTGCCGATGTGAGGAGCTGCGTTCTTCACCCCGCATCCACGACGCACCGCCAGCTCACCGAGGAACAGCTCGTCAGCGCAGGGATCGCTCCCAACCTCGTCCGCCTCTCCGTAGGCATCGAGGACGCGGACGACCTGATCGCAGATCTCGATCAGGCGCTCGGAAAGGTATAACGAAAATCCAACGAAAGAAGGTTTGCCATGCCTATCGTTATAGACCGCAACATACCTGCCTACTCCGTTCTCAACAATGAACGCATCTTTGTTATGGACAGCGACCGCGCGACCTCGCAGGATATCCGTCCCATCGAAATCGCGATCCTCAATCTCATGCCGACAAAGATCGAGACGGAGACGCAGTTCATGCGGCTTCTCTCCAATTCACCCCTGCAGGTGAACATCACGCTCATCCATACCGAAAGTTACCGCTCCAAAAATACGGAGGCGGCTTACCTCGAGCGCTTTTACCAGCCCTTTGAAAAGGTGAAGGACAAGCATTTCGACGGCATGATCGTAACGGGCGCGCCCGTTGAAGATATGGACTTTCACGACGTTGCGTACTGGGACGAACTGACAAAACTCTTCGACTGGACAAAGACCAACGTCACATCCACCATCTTCATCTGCTGGGGAGCAATGGCGGCACTGTACTACTTTTACGGCATTCCCAAATATCCCCTTCCGCGCAAGCTCTTCGGCGTATTCGCGCACAGAAAAGTACATTTCGATACACCCGATCCCCTGATGCGCGGGATCTCCGACGAATTCCATGTGTGTCATTCCCGTCACTCTACGGTGCGGGAATCGGATATCCGCAGAGATAAACGTCTGAAGATCCTGGCGACCTCGCACCGCGCGGGCGTAGCGATCGCAAGTTCGACCGATCACAGCCAGATCTTTGTTCTCGGGCACATGGAGTATGACCGCGATACCCTCAAAAAGGAATATGAGCGCGATCTTGCCAAAGGGCTGCCCATCGAAAAACCTTTCTGCTATTTTGCCGACAAGGAATGCACAAAGATCAATATGAACTGGTCGTCTACCGCAAACCTTTTTTACAACAACTGGCTCAACTTCGTCTATCAGACGACCCCTTATCAGTTTGATAAATAACGAACGGCGCATCTGGCGCCGTTTTTTTTTGTGATTTCAATTTCCGCAAAAAATTGCGCCGGACCCGGACGAAGAGGCGCTCGTGGAAAATGTATACACCTGCTTATCCGAAAAGTCGTAACTCTCGATGAAAGTCCGGATAATGCGCGGCGCGCCGCCCCACCAGATGGGATGCCCGATAAATACCGCAGCGTATTCGACGAACCGCGCGACGGAGCCCTCGATCGCCGGGCGCGCGTTCTCATCGTTCTGCTCCTGCCTTGCCCGGCAGTTGCTGTCCGTATAATCGAGATCCTCTTCCGTATATGCGACCTGCGGCACGATCTGCCAGAGCACCCCGCCCGCAGCTGCGGCAATATACTCCGCCACCTCCTGCGTATTTCCTGTGTTGGAGAAATAGACAACGAGCACCTCGTGCGTTTGAGTCGGGAGCCCGGCGGAATATTCCATGCGCACTTCAAGGTTCCCGAAGTTCCACATATCCGTCTTTTCGATCGCTCCCCACGCTTCCTCGCTCCCTGCATACAGGATCGCCGTGACCGAACTGTCGGCAATAAAGTAATTGCCGATGCTCGCCACGCTCGTCGGGATATACAGCTCGGCGATGCCGCTCGTTCTGCGAAACGCCGCCTCTCCGATCGCCGAAACGCCGTCCGGCACGACGGCGTTATGTCCGCCGCGAATGAGCGTATTCGTAGTCCTTTCAATGAGATGTCCGTTTTCTGCACGGAACGCGGAATTTCCGTCTGCCACCGTAATTGAGAAGGAGGAGTATGTACTTTTGCTTCTTCAGCATCACCTCCTTCGCGCAAACCGTCTGCTCCCGCAAACGCTCCCCTTCAAGTCTCTTCTTATTCCTTTTTCTTACCAAACAAAAAACGGAGCAAAAGCTCCGTTTTTTGTTTGGTGCGGACGAAGGGACTTGAACCCCCATGGTCTCCCACAGGAACCTGAAACCTGCGCGTCTGCCAATTTCGCCACGTCCGCATTTTCCCCTTTACGGCGGGATCGCCGATACGGATTTCAAAGCTCCGCTTTCCATTCCGTTTTTTTGACGGAAACGCCGTCGGAACCATCGAGAACAAAGACTTTTCCGCTGCCAAGCGTTCTGACGGGTTCTCCGTCTGAAAACTCAAGCGCTGCATTGTTCTCAATTCCCCAAGCGCGAAATCTATTATACAACACCGTTTCGTCAAAGTCAAGCGTTCTTTCGTTGTAATGAGGAGAAATTTTTCCTTTTATCCAGCCAAGACCGGAATACATGGCATACTCCCCTTCGACGACGGAATCGGAATACATATCCTCAAACCAGCATATCGCCCCCGCAGAGAGCCCTGCGATGAGAACGCCGCGTTCGAAGGCGGCGCGGATCAGTTCCGTGAGTCCCGTTTCCTTCCATTGTTCAAGCATGTAGACGGTATTGCCGCCGCCCACATATATAAAATCGGCGCGCGCAAACTTCGCCGCCATTTTTTCTCGGTCAAATTCACGCCCCACGGTGAGAGCAACATCTGTTTTGATATCGAATATCCCCGTATATACTTTATGAAACGTATTGTAATAGGGCATGCAATCGTGGCTGGCGGTCGGAATAAACAGTCCGCAGGCACGGCGTTCTCCCGCAGCTTTTTTCGCTTCGGCTGCAATGTATTCGTCGATGGCGAGCGTTTCGCGGTTTTTGATCTCGCCGCCGCCAATACAGATGACGCGGCTCATGCGCCTTCCTTCTCCTCCGCCTGCGTTTCATCGGCGACCGAGATCCCCGCCGTCTTATCGACCGGGACGGAGAAGATGATTCCTCCCGCCTGCGTTTTGAGCCCGACCTTATCGAAGAGCGCCTGCATGATGGGAAGTTTCCCCTCGCGCTTTGTGAGTATGAGCAGCAGATCCTGTTCCTGCATCAGCGAAACGCCGATGAACTGTTCCGCCTTGGCGTTGCCGAGCGAATGGGCATGAATAATCGTACCCCCCGCCGCGCCCACTGCGCGGGCGGCTTCCATCGCCTCCTCTGCAAACCCCGCGGCGACCGCCGCGACGATAAGATCGTACTTTCTGGTTTCTTCCGTCATACGTTTCCCCTCCTCAATGCCTTTTTCCGCTGCCGCGCCCGTGATCCCGTTTGCGATGATTTCAGAGATCCCCGTGAGCGGAACGGTAAACGAAATGCCGCGCCCGACGAGATAGAGCGAGATCTTATTGCGGATCTCGCGCATGATAAGATCTTCATCGCCCTCCGGGATGAGCGAAAAAGCGACCGTCTTTTCCGTTTCGCCGATGCCGAGGTAGTCCAGCACCTGCGAATGCGCCGTGCCGAATCCCTCGAACTTGATCATGAGCGCAACGGATACCTCGTCGATGACGTCTTTGATGCGCTCTTCATCGCGCTTATTGACGATGCTGACGAGCAGTTTCACCCTTCCGGGAAGTTTTATCGCCGTACGGACGCCCAGTTTACTGCCGAGCGCGCTCCCGGCGGTACGCAGCACGGAACGGACTTCGCTGCGCTGTTGTTTTATCTGTTTTGCCATGTCAGTTCACCTCGTATTCCAGCACGCGATCCTCCACCGTAAGAAACTTGCGTTTGATGGAGCTTGTTCTGTGTTTATAGACGATGCCGAGGATCTGAATGCTGATGAGCGGCGTGAGTGCGACAAACGCCACGCAGCCGAACGCCTGCGTCATGATCCCCTCGGGATTGAGGACGCTGCATGCGCCGATCGCCATCGGGAGAACGAACGCAGAGACCATCGCGCCGCTCGCAACGCCGCCCGAATCGAAAGCGATGCCCGTGAAGAGCGGAGGCGTAAAGAAGGTGAGCACGAGGGCGATCGCGTATCCCGGGATGAGGATCCACATGATGTTGATGCCCGTGAGAATGCGCATCATGGCAAGCCCCAATGAGACGCAGACGCCGATGCACAGTCCCTTCATCATGGCAGATGATGTGATCGCGCCCGCACTCATGCGCTCGACCTGCTTATTCAGGACGTGAACGGCAGGCTCGGCGGCAACGACGAAATAGCCGATGATCATTCCGACGGGAATGAGCAGCCAGCCGCCCCAGAGCTCCGCAAGCCCCTGTCCGATCGTGCGGCCGACGGGCATAAAGCCGACGTTGGCGCCCGAAAGAAAGAGCGAAAGCCCTACGAACGTGTATACGAATCCGACGAGGATGCGGACGATCTGGCGTTTGCGGAAGGCGCGCGAGGCGAGCTGAAAGAGAATGAAGAACGCGATAATGGGCGAGAGCGCGATGGCAACTTCCTGCGCATAGCTGCCGAATCCGTTCAGATACTCGAAGAACGCGCCGCGCGTATCGGTGACCTCGGTGAGCGGCTCTATCACGTATTCCACATCTTTGATCTTGAAGATAATGCCAAGCGTGAGCACGGCGATAATGGGGCCGACGCTCGAAAGCGCGACGAGACCGAACGAATCGTTCTTACTGCCCTTGCCGCTCCGGATGGACGCAACGCCGACGCCGAGCGACATGATAAACGGAACAGTCATGGGACCCGTCGTAACGCCGCCCGAATCGAAAGAGACCGCCCAGAAGCTGGGATCGACGAAAATGCTCAGAATAACGGCGATCGCATAGAATGCAATGAGCAGGAAATGGAGCGGGATGCGGAATACGATGCGCAGCATGCCGATGGTGAGAAAGATGCCGACCCCCACCGCAACGGTGAGTATGAGCAGGTAGTTCCCCAGCGGCGTTTTTTCCGCAACGGCAGGGACTTGTTCCGCAAGGATCTGAAGATCGGGCTCCGCGATCGTGACGATGATACCGATGACAAAGGAGAGCAGCGCGATAAGCCAGATCTTCCGGGAATGCGTCATGGTAGAACCGATCTTCTCGCCGATGACGAGCATGGACATATCGGCACCCAGCATGAAACAGCCCAGTCCCACGATGAGCAGGAAAACGCCCACAAGAAAGAGCACGAACGTGCCCGTATCCAAGGGTACGAAAGCCACGCTCAGAACGAGGACGATGAGTGCGATGGGCAAAATGGAGGTAAGCGATTCTACGATCTTATCCCTCAGAGCCTTTGTCATGGTTGCCTCCCACGGTTTACTTTCCGCATGCCGCGTTGCCGGCACGGCATGCGCGGCCGAATTACTTCATATACTTCTTTTCGATCTCCGCGATCTTCCCGATGCGGCGCACATGCTTTTCCTCTTCGGAGAATGGCGTTTCGAGGAACGTTTTTACGATCTCAAGCCCGAGATTGACGCCGACGATCCCGCCGCCCAGCGCAAGCATGTTCGCATCGTTGTGCAGACGGGTCATTTTTGCGGAAAGCGGCTCGGAGCAGAGCGCACAGCGCACCCCCTTCACCTTGTTCGCCGCGATGGAAATGCCGATGCCCGTCGTGCATACGACGATGCCGAAATCGCAGACGCCCTCCGCGACCGCCTCCGCAGCTTTGACGGCATAGTCGGGATAATCGCAGGAAGCGGGACTGTCTGTACCGTAATCCGTGACCTTGTAACCGTTCTGCTTCAGCCAATCCACCACCGCATTTTTGAGCGCAAGCCCGCCGTGGTCGCACGCAACTGAAATTTTCATCTTTTTCTCCTCCCTCTTGCTTGAATTATTCCATGCACAGCCGACGGATGACCGACGGCATACATTCCGTGATCGCGCGCAGCGTTGCGCGGTAGACCTCGGCGCTTTGCCCGTAAGGATCGGGGATCTCGCGCCCGGCCAGGGCATACAAGCTCGTTACGTTGGGCGCGCCCTGCAGACGCTTTGCCTGTTCCTCCGTCATACAAACGACCGCGTACGCCTCCGAGATCATCTTCGGCGTGAGGCGGCGCGCTCTGAACGCATCCGGCACACAGATCCCCGCCTCGCGCAGCGCCAGACGGCTGTTGGCGGACATCGGCGCGCCGTCCTCGGCGCGCAGCCCGGCGGATGAGACGGAATACCAACGTATCTTGCGTTTTTTCAGTTCCTCTTTGAGCACCGCTCCGCCATGGGAGAACGGCAGGTATTGCCCGTACAGACAAATACGATCTTCTTATGCTTCATGGTCTGCCCTCTCAGAAAAGGTTGCGGACTGGCTGCGTTCCGCCGTCAGTTTTCCGACTGTCCGAACGCGCGCAGCAACCGGTTGCGCACGCCGTCCATCACGCCGCCGCGGCAGCGCGGTTCGATCCCGATGAGCAGCGTCGCTTTGCGTTCGCCTTCGCGGAGAAGCGCATAGAGATTCGCCGCCATTTCTTCGGGCGAGGCGCCGAGGTCAAAACAATCGTACCCCGAAAGACGCTCGCAGACGGCATGTTCCGCAAGAAAATACGGCCTGCCGTTCGCGCCCTTCTCTCTGCCGTAACAACGGACGGCTTCCTCTGTATTATCCGCAGAAAAGAACGCCGTACGGCAGCCGGGCGCGTAATGCTTGTACGCCATGCCGGGACTTTTGGGCTTTTCGCCCGCACGCATGTGATATATGCCGCATGCGCCGACGACGGATGCGATCATCTCGCGCGTGACCAGCCCCGCCCTGAGGATCTGAGGCACCTCGCCCGTGCAGTCGAGTACGGTGCTTTCGATACCGCCCTGCGACGCGCCGCCGTCGATGATGAGCGGGATATCGCCTTCGAAATCATCGAGAACATGCTGCGCCGTCACCGGAGAAACATGCTTGGAACGGTTTGCGCTCGGCGCGGCAATGGGAACGTTGACCGCACGCAGGAACGCCTGCGCAGTCGGCGAAGAAGGCACGCGGACGGAGAGCGTGGGAAGCCCGCACGAGACAGCGGGGCTCACCTTCCCTTTGGACGGATAGACCATCGTGAGCGGCCCGGGAAGGAACGCCCTCCGGAGCGCCTCGGTATAGGGCGGCGTTTCCACGAGTACGGAGATATCGTACCCGCTATGGACGTGCGAAATGAGCGGATTATCGGCAGGGCGCCCCTTGAGCGCGAAAATCTTTCGGACAGCCGCGTCGTTGCGGGCGTCCGCTCCCAGTCCGTACACGGTTTCGGTGTGGAACGCGACGACCTCGCCCGCTTTGATGAGCTCCTTTGCATATTCAAGCGTATCCGCCGACGGCGGAAGGACGAGCGTCTTCATTGCGGGATCCCCGTATCGTCGTCGTAGCCGGGGAACACATCCCCCGCGCCGTATTCTTCGTACCCTTCGGGCGGCGGCGTAAAATGCTGCGGCTCTTCGTCCGGGATATCCTGCTCGTCCACATCGACAAACTTCGTGCATTCGCCGAGGAAACGGAGCTGCACCCTGCCGAGGGCGCCGTTTCTGTGTTTTGCGAGGATGAGTTCCGCCGCCCCCTTGACGACCGTCTTTTTGGCGAGCTCCTCCGCGGTGGCGGTGACATCGGGACGGTTGATGAACATGACGATATCCGCGTCCTGCTCGATCGCGCCCGATTCACGGAGATCGGAGAGCTGCGGCTCCTTGGTCTGGATACGGCGGAGCTGCGAGAGCGCGATCACGGGAACGTTGAGCTCCTTCGCCATGATCTTCAGATCGCGCGTGATGGAGGAAATTTCCTGCTGGCGGTTCTCGAAGAGATTGCCGTTCTTATCCCCCTTCCCGGACGACCCGCCCATGAGCTGGATATAGTCGATCATGACAAGATCGATCCCGCCCTTCGCGGCGGCGAGACGGCGGCACTTGGAGAGCACCTCCGCCGGCGTGACGCGGGAGGAATCGTCTATGTACAGATTGCTCTTCTGCAACTTATCGCTTGCGATCATCAGGTTTTTCCATTCTTTCTGCGAAAGTTTCCCTGAGAGCGCCTTTTCCATGCTGACGCCCGCATGCGCACAGAGCAATCTCTGCACGATCTGCGCGCGCGGCATTTCGAGAGAGAATACCGCCGCCGTCTTGCCCTTGACGAGGCATACGTTTTCGACGATGTTCATGGAGAGCGACGTCTTTCCCATACCGGGGCGCGCCGCAATGACGATGAGATCGGAGCGCTGCAGGCCGTTTGTAATGCGGTCGAGGTGTTTGAACCCCGTCTCCATGCCGCGGAACGCATTCGGATCGGACTGAATCTCTTCGAACTTGGTGAGCACTTCGCGGACAACGGCGCCGTCCTGCAATCCGGCAAGCTGGCTGTTGTCTTCCTGCTTGGAGATATCGTAGATCTGTTTTTCCGCATAGGCGACGGCGTCGCGCGCCTCGGTCCCCTCTGTGCTTACCTCAATGATGCCCTTTGCCGCACGGATGAGCGCACGGCGCACGGCGTCGCGGCGGACGATCTCGAAATACTGCTTGTAATTTGCCGCGGACGGCGTGACTTCTGCAAGTTCCGTAACGCGCACGAGCCCGCCGGCGCGCTCGAGCGTTCCATCCCGTTCGAGCATATCGGTGAGCGTGACGATATCCACCGGCTTACGCGCGGCGTACACCTTCTTCATCGCCTCAAGAACGAGACGGTTGGATTCCTGATAAAAATCGTCCTCGCGGAGCGTCTCCAAAAGCTCGGACTGGATATCCCCGTCGATGAGGATACAGCCGAGAAGAGCGGACTCCGCCTCCAGATTGTGGGGCATCTGATTGTTCGGCATGGTTCTTCCCTTGAATAATTTCTCTGCCTTCGGGCAGCGCGTCGTCAGTCGAGCTGCTCGAACTCGGCGAGCGCGGATTCAAACTCCTTCATGGCGGCGGCAAACGTCTCTTTGTCGGTGAGATCGGCGCCTGCGCCCTTGAGCAACGACACGGGATCGGCGGAGCACCCTCCTTTAAGGAAATTGAAGTAGCGCTCGACGGCGGGTTGTCCTTCGGAGAGGATCCTGCCCGCGATCGCGATCGCGGCGGTGATGCCCGTCGCATATTTATAGACATAGAAGGAACGGTAGAAGTGCGGGATGCGCGCCCATTCGATGGCGATCTCCCTATCGTGCGTGAGCGCTTCGCCGTAATACTTCTTGTTGAGCGAATAGTAGAGCTCGGAAAGATTATCTTTATTGAGCGGCTCGCCGCGCTCCGCCATGGCGTGCGCCTCCTGCTCGAAACAGGCAAACTGCGTCTGACGGAAGAGCGTCGTGCGGATCATATCCATAAAGTAGTTGAGAAGATACTTTTTAAGCTTCTTATCTTCGGTGGTATGGAGAAGATACTTCAAAAGAAGCACTTCGTTGACGGTGCTTGCGACCTCCGCAACGAAAATCTTGTAGTCTGCCTTCGCATAGGGCTGCGTGCCGTTTGAGAAATAGGAATGCAGCGCGTGCCCCATCTCGTGCGCGATGGTGAAAACGTTGTTCGTCGTGGGCTGGTAGTTCAGAAGAACGTACGGGTGATTGCCGTACACGCCGATGGAATAGGCGCCGCCGCGCTTACCCTCCGTCTCGCAGACGTCGATCCAGCGCTCGTCGCGCCCGCGGCGCAGAAGCGCGTTGTACTGCTCGCCGAGCGGAGAAAGCCCCTTGAGAACGACTTCGAACGCCTCTTCGAAGGAGAGTTTGAGCTCCGCATTTTCCACGAGCGGGATATACAGATCGTACATGTGCATTTCGTCGAGGCCGAGAGACTTTTTGCGCACCTCCATATAGCGGTGCATGACGGGCGAATACTCGTCTACCGCGGCGATGAGATTATCGTATACATCGCGCGTGACGTCCTCTTCCGAGAGCGCCATTTCGAGGCAGCTCGCATACCCGCGCACGTTCTTATAGAAGATATCCTTTTTGACGTTGCCGTAGTAGGTGGTCGCAAGCGTGTTGATGATCTTCCCGTAGGCGGAATAGTACGTTTTGAACGCCTTTGCGCGGTCGGCGCGGTCGCCGCCGCTCATGATGACGGAATACAGCCCGTGCGTGAGTTTCGTGCGTTTTCCCTGATACATCATACAGGGCAGGTTGAGCTCTGCGTCGTCGAGCATATCGAACACGTCGCCCGCGACGCTCATGGGCTCCGCCGTCTGCGCTAAGATGAGCTCTTCCTTGGCGGAGAGCACATATTTCTTGCGCGCGATGAGGCGGGAAAGCGAATAATCGTAATCTTTGAGCCGTTCGTCCGCGGCAAACGCACGGAGCGTCTCCTCGGGCAGCGACGTGAGCTCCGGCACTGCGAAGGAAGTTTCGGCGCTGTAACGGGTCATAAGCGTCATGACCTTGGCGCTGTATGCGTTGTACTTCGTGACGCGGATATCCTGATCGTGTTTGAGAAAGGCATACAGATATACGCGCATCAGCCGGATCTCGTAGTCGTCGGTGAGCGCGAAATACGCCGCAACGTTTTCGGCGGTATTCAGCTTGCCGCGGAACTGTGCGACGTCGGGCAGCGTTTCGAGCGCGGCAAACGCCGCTTCCCATGCCTCGTCGCTCTCAAAAACATCCTCCGTTTTCCACTGATATCTGACTGCAACTTCACTGCGTTCCATATAAAAACTACCTCTTAATTTTTAAAACTGTGAATGGGCGCGGGAATGAGCCCGCCGCGGCGGATAAACTTCCCCGCATCGCCGCCGTGCACGGGCATGACGGGAGCTCTGCCCAGAAGCCCCCCGAAACTCACTTCGTCCCCCACCTTTTTTCCGGGGGCGGGAATGACGCGCACAGCCGTCGTCTTGTTGTTGACCATGCCGATCGCCGCCTCGTCCGCGATGATGGCGGAGATGGTCGACGCGGGCGTATCGCCCGGGATGGCGATCATGTCGAGCCCCACCGAGCAGACGCACGTCATCGCCTCGAGTTTTTCGAGCGTGATCTTGCCCGCCGTTGCGGATTCGATCATGCCGATGTCCTCCGAAACGGGGATAAAGGCGCCCGAAAGCCCGCCCACGCGGGAGGACGCCATAACGCCGCCCTTTTTGACTGCGTCGTTGAGCATGGCAAGCGCCGCCGTCGTTCCGTGACAGCCGACGACTTCCAGCCCGAGCTCTTCGAGGATATGCGCGACCGAATCGCCTCGCGCGGGCGTGGGCGCCAGAGAAAGATCGACGATGCCGAAACGCGCGCCCAGCCGCTTTGCCGCCTCCTTGGCGATGAGCTGCCCCGCACGGGTGATCTTGAACGCCGTGCGCTTGATGAGCTCGGCGGCATCGGTGAGATCGGCATCGGGAATAAACTTGAGCGCGTGCTGCACGACGCCGGGGCCGGATACGCCGACGTTGATGACGGTATCCGCCTCACCCACGCCGTGGAACGCGCCCGCCATGAAGGGATTATCCTCCACGGCATTGCAGAACACGACGAGCTTTGCGCAGCCGAGCCCGTCCCGATCCGCAGTACGCGCCGCCGTATCGAGCACGATCTCGCCCATCATGCGGACGGCGTCCATATTGATCCCGGATTTCGAGGAGCCGACGTTGACGGAGGAACACAGCCTCTGCGTCGTGGAAAGCACCTCCGGGATCGTCCTGAGGAACACTTCTTCATAGTCCGCGGTGCCCTTGTGTACGAGCGCGGAATACCCGCCGAGGAAATCGATGCCGAGCTCCCCTGCGGCGCGGTCGAGCGCACGCCCCACAAGAACGCTCTCTGCGGGAAACGCCGCCGTGACGAGCGAAACAGGCGTGACGGATACGCGTTTGTTCACAATGGGGATCCCGTACTCGCGCGAGAGATCGTTCGCCGTTTTCACGAGATCTTTCGCGCTCTTCATCACGCGGTCGTAAACTGCCGCGGCTGTCTCTTTCGCCGTGGCGCGGATACAGGGAAGGAGCGAAACGCCCATCGTCACCGTGCGGATATCGAGGTGCTCCTTCTCGATCATATCTATCGTTTCAAGTACGTCGAATTTGTTGAACATCGTTTCTGCCCCGTTCAGACGTTGTGCATGGCGTCGAAAATGTCCGCATGCTGAAGGCGGACGGTCATGCCGATCTTTTTGCCCATCTCTTCGAGCGCGGCGGAGAGCGCGGCAAAATCTTCCTTGCTCTCGGAAGTATCCACCATCATGATCATGGCGAACTGGTCGCCCAGGATGGTCTGAGAAATATCTTCGATGTTCACGTCGTGCTCAAACAGAAAGCCGCTCACCTTTGCGATGATGCCGCGCCTGTCGGAACCCGTTACCGTAACGACTGCTCTCATAATCGTGAAACTCCTTATTTCAGCTGATGATTTCGTATTCGATGAGCAGGTTGCCCTGCGAGATCATGCGTATAGACTGTCCCTCTTCGAAGGGCGGGAAGTCCTTTTCGCCGTCGACATAGATCTGGCGGATCATATCCTCGTCGCGCTTATAGTTATGCACGCGGAAAGTCGCCACGTTCACGTCGACGCCGTCCACCGTCGTCCAGTCCTCGATGCCCGCAAAGGGCGCGACCGTATATTCTTTAAGTCCTACGGAGATGAAACGGAGCATCTTGTAATAGGCGTGGACGCGTTTGAAACAGATCCCGATATAGGGAAAGAGAAAAATCACATAGAGCGCCACGAGGATACAGGCGACTGCCGTCGCCCATGTGCCGTTCGGATCGTCGTACGGGAGCATGATAAAGTAGACGAACACGGAGACAAACCCCGCAAGAAAAAGCGCCGTCGCAATATAGAGCCCCAGAAGGATGCGGCTGCGCTGTTTGTGCGCGTTCCAAAGATCGCTGTCCTGATACAATCTCGTCATAATGCCTCTTCTCCGCGCGATGCGCGGTTTTTGCTGATATCCCGTTTATTATAACTGATTTGCGCGAGAAAATCAAGCCCCCGCGCATGCGCAAGGAACATTTGAAAAATCGAATATTCTTATACTGTAAGGGAAAAATACGAACCACGCCTTTGGCGGCATCTTTTCGGCATCTTTTTGCTCATCTTCCTTGCAATACGCTTGTATAGCGGCGTCATCTTC
>JFBN01307104.1_pt1 | contig 67745 bp, 61 predicted proteins | sample 768741 | NCBI WGS metagenome assembly JFBN01 (sample SAMN01983846, study PRJNA193217) | chicken gut metagenome | biome: terrestrial biome; isolation source: ceca of Broiler chicken | host: Gallus gallus | place: United Kingdom: England | collected 2010-09-07
GGCGGCTGCTGCCGCACCACGCCGGAGACCATCCGCCGCCTCGCCGCCGCGCGGGATGCATGGAAAAAGCGATACACTGAAAAATAAAGACGTTCCATCGGGGAGCGTCTTTTTTACTGACCGGAACAGTTATGGGGCGCGCTATAATGAGGGCAGGAGGGCGCTATGGGAACAGCAGATTTTTATCGGGACAAACGGATTCTGATCTTCGGCGCGTCGGGCGGGCTCGGGCAGGAGCTGGCGCGTCAGCTCGCCCTGCGCGGGGCGGCGCGGCTGTATCTGTCCGGCCGGAGGGAGGCGGCGCTGCGGACGCTGGCGGAGGAGCTCCGGGCGAAAGGGACAAAAGCGGAGATTCTGCCGTGTGACGTGACGCACCCGGAGGCGCTGGCGGCGTGCATCGGCCGGGCCGCGGCAGCGGGGCTGGACGGCGCGTTCATCGCCTGCGGCGTCGCGCCCGGAAAAAGCGCCGACGGGCTGGAGGAGCCGGAGGATATCGTCCGGTGTCTGGCGGTGAATACGGCGGCGCCGGCGGAGGCCATGGTCCTGCTCTGCCGGTGCTGGGAACGGACGGGCGGCGCTCATTTCCTCTCCGTGGTGACCTCGCAGGCGGGGCTCCTGCCGCTCCCGTATGTGCCGGTGTACGCCGCGTCGAAGGCGGGACTGAATGCTTTCGGCGAGGGCCTCCGGGACCGGCTCCGTGCGTCCGGCACGGCACTTACGCTGGTCATGCCGGGCTTCTTCGACAGCCCCATGGGGCGGCGCTTCCGCGGTGGCTCGTCCGGCCGGTCATGGGGCTTTTTGCCTTCGAGACGCTGCCGGAAGAGCATACGGAGACATAAAGATATCGGTAAAAATGCGCACAAAAAAGACGTTCCCGCAGGGGAGCGCCTTTTTCGTATGGGCACGGTTCAGATGAGGATGCCTTCCAGATGGTCCATCTCGTGCTGGATGACCTCGGCGGTGAAGCCGGAGAAGCGGCCGCGCTGTTTCTTTCCCCTGAGCGGCGTCCACGACAGCTCCACCCAGCGGGCGCGCGTCGTGTTCCGCGTGCCCTGCAGGGAGAGGCAGCCCTCCTCGGCCTCGTACGTTTCCGGCGAGCGGCGGAGCAGGACCGGATTGATCATGACCACGAGCGCGCCGTGGTCGAAGAAGGCGATGATGCGCTTCCGGCCGCCGATCATGTTGGCAGCCATGCCGGCGCAGCCCTCCTTATGGGCGCGGAGCGTGTCTGCCAGGTCGCGGGCGAGAGGGAAATCCTCCTTCCCGGCGGGCTCGGCCCGGAGGGAGAGGAAAAACGGATCGGTGATGATAGGTCGGATCATGACAGTCTCCTTTCTGTGCCTGTATTATACCGGACTTGTGGAAAATGCGGGGCATTTCTTCTATAATAACAGTGAATTGTCTCCGGGAGCCCTGGCTCCCCGTTGAAAGAAGGAATTCTCCCATGTATTTGATTGATACGTATGATGTGATCGTCGTCGGCGCGGGCCACGCAGGCTGTGAGGCGGCGCTCGCCGCGGCGAAGCTGGGCATGAAAACTCTCCTCGCCACGATCTCGCTGGACAATGTGGCCATGATGCCCTGCAACCCCGCCATTGGCGGCCCGGGCAAGAGCCATCTGGTGCGGGAGATCGACGCGCTGGGCGGCATCATGGGCGTCGCGGCGGATGCCACGGCCATCCAGATGCGCATGCTGAACCGCGGCAAGGGGCCGGCGGTGTACGCCCTCCGGGCGCAGTCCGACAAGAACGCCTATCACCGCTGGATGAAGAGCTGCGTGGAGAATACGGACAATCTGGACCTGAAGCAGCTCATGGTGACGGACATCACCGTGGAAAACGGCCGCGTGACGGGCATCGTCACCGAGCTGGACGAGCTCTACCGGGCGAAGGCAGTCATCCTTGCCACCGGCACCTATCTGGACAGCAAGATCATCATCGGGGAGACCATCTACAGCGGCGGGCCGAACGGCATGCGCCCGAGCCTCGTCCTGTCGGACAATCTCCGGAAACACGGCATCGAGCTGCTCCGGTTCAAGACGGGCACGCCGAGCCGCGTGGACCGGCGCACCCTCCATCCGGAGCACATGCAGCTCGAGCAGGGCGACCCGGACCATCATTCCTTCTCCTTCATGGATGAGGATATCGACCGGAACCAGCGGGACTGCTGGCTCACTTACACGAATGAGACCACCCACAGCATCATCCGTGCCAATCTGTCCCGGGCGCCCATGTTCTCCGGGAAGATCCACGGCGTGGGCGCGCGGTACTGCCCGTCCATCGAGGACAAGATCGTCCGCTTCGCTGACAAGAAGCGGCACCAGCTTTTCGTGGAGCCGGAGGGGCTGGACACCAATGAAATGTACGTGCAGGGCATGTCCACGTCCATGCCGATCGATGTGCAGTACGCCTTCCTTCGCACCATCCCGGGGCTGGAGGATGTGAAGCTCATGCGTCCGGCCTACGCCATCGAATACGACCTGTTGGACCCGCTGCAGCTGCTGCCCACGCTGGAGCTGAAGAAGATCGCCGGCCTCTATTCCGCCGGCCAGTCCAATGGCACCTCCGGCTACGAGGAGGCCGCCGCGCAGGGCCTCATGGCGGGCATCAATGCGGCGCTGAAGATCGCCGGGAAGCCGCCGTTCATCCTGAAGCGCCACGAGGCGTACATCGGCGCCCTCATCGATGACCTTGTCACCAAGGGCACCAACGAGCCGTACCGCATGATGACCAGCCGCAGCGAATACCGGCTGATCCTCCGTCAGGACAATGCGGACCTGCGCCTTACGGAAAAGGGCCACGAGATCGGCCTCGTCACGGAGGAGCGGTACCAGCGCTTCCTCGCCCGGAAAGCCCGCTACGAGGAAGCCATGGAATACATCCACACGAAGCGCTTCACTCCCACGAAGGAGACCAATGAAGCCATGGAGGCCATGGGGACGGCGCCGCTCACCACGGGCATCGGCGCGGACAAGATCCTCAAGCGGCCGGAGGTGACCTACCGGAAGATGGTGCAGTACCTCGGCTGCCCGGCCTTCGCCCTCGACGCGGAGGAGGAAATGGAGATCACCGTGAAATACGAGGGGTACATCACCCGCCAGGAGGACGCCGTGCGCCGCGCAGCGAAGATGGAAGCGGAGCTCATGCCGCCCGATATGGACTACCTCCATCTGGAGGGCATTTCCATCGAGGCCCGGCAGAAGCTCGACAGGGTGCGTCCGCTCTCGCTGGGGCAGGCCGCCCGCATTTCCGGCGTTTCGCCGGCCGATATGTCCGTCCTCATGGTGTACGTGAAGGGCAGGAAAGCCAGAAAATAAATCAGACTGATCCAAAGAAAGGGGAATCTCTGTGACAGTTTCCGATATGCTGGCGGCGCTGGGCATTTCCGCGGGAGAGGAGACCGCGGAACGCATCGCCGCCTATCATGACCGCATCATGGACATGAATGCGTCCATCAACCTCACCGGCATCAAGGACCGGGAGGAAAGCCTCATCAAAAATGTATATGATTCGCTCACCGTCTATGACCCGGCGTGCTTCCCGGAAGGGGGCCGCGCGCTCGACCTCGGCACCGGCGCGGGTTTCCCGGGGATGATCCTCGCCATCCTGCGGCCGGATATGCAGTTCGTGCTCATGGACTCCATCCAGAAGAAGCTGCGCTGCGTGGAAGAAGCCGCCGCATCGGTGGGCGTGAAAAATGTGAAATGCCTCCACATGCGCGCCGAGGAGGGGGGACGCCGGAAGAAGCTTCGGGAGACCTTCGACGTGGTCACCGCCCGGGCGGTGAAATCCCTTCCCGTGGTGGCGGAATGGAGCCTGCCCTTTGTGAAGGAGGGCGGCGTATTCCTCGCCATGAAGGGGCCGGGGGCGGAGGAGGAAATTACCGCCGCAGGAAAGCTCCTCTCCCTCATGGAGACCTCGCTGGAGGAGAAAAAGGAGCTCCGCCTTCCCACCGGGGAGGAACGGTGCATCCTCCGTCTCCGCAAGCACGGCCCCGCGCCGAAGACCTTCCCGCGCAAAACCGGCATCGCCGAGAAAAATCCCATTTTAGGATAAAACATTATAGAGAAGAGGCCCGCTCCGGCGGGCTTTTTTATTATGACGAGTTAAAAAAATGTTAAATTTCAGGCAAACATCTTGAAAAAAACTGCATAGGGTGCTATATTAATACCAACCGCAAAGGAGCTCCCATCCCGTGCGGCGGACGGAAAGAGAAAGAAAAGACGAAACAGAGGAAACAAGGCAACTCGCGCAGACGCTTTTCTGACTCGCTCCTGAAAAAAGAAATGGGAAAAAAAGAAAGGAGCGAAGAATATGAAAAAGATTCTCGCAATGGCAGCAGTAGCTGCTCTCGCTGCAGGCGCATCCGCTTATGCAGCAAACCCGTTCTCCGATGTATCCACCTCTGACTGGGCATACCAGGCAGTAGCAGACCTGTCTGAACAGGGCATCGTAGAAGGTTATCCGGACGGCACCTTTGGTGGCCAGAAGAACATCACCCGTTATGAAATGGCACAGATCATCGCTCGCATGATGGCAAAAGAAGATCAGTATAACGCTGAACAGCGTGCCACCATTGACAAGCTGGCAGCAGAATACGCAGACGAACTGGACAGCCTGGGCGTACGTGTTTCCAACCTGGAAAAGAAAGTTGGCAACATCTCCTGGAGCGGCGATGCCCGTATGCGTTACCAGAGCAAGGACAACAGCGCTGATGATTCCTGGAACGGCCGTATCCGCATCAACATGAAGGGCCAGATCAATGACAGCACCACTGCCAATGTCCGTCTCTCCACCGGCAACGTCAACTTCCAGGGCGATGACGACGCAGATGTAACGGCAGAACTGCTGAATGTAAAGCATGACTTCGGCGCATGGGATGTCACCCTCGGCCGTTATGCAGTAACCCTCGGCAACCAGGGCGGCTGGCTCTATGGTGATTCCAACGGCTTCGACGGCGTTCAGGTTGGCACGGAACTGGGCAAGGTTGGCCTGAAACTCGGCTATGGCCAGTTCAATACCGGCACCGTTAGCTGGAAGAATATTACTGGTAGTGGCGCTTTCGGCGACCGGACCATCACTGAAGATCTGATTGCAAATCAGGATGTGTTCTATGCACAGGCTGATGCAGACCTCGGCGCATTTGATCTCTATGCAAATTACTACAGCAATCAGGAAAGCAAGACTGCAGTAGACTTTGATATCTGGGGCGTAGGCCTGAATGTACCGGTTGGCGGCTTCCGTGTATTCGGCGAATACTGGCAGAACACCGCAGCTGATGTTTATGATGATGCATGGAATGCAGGCATCGGCTATGGTGCAAAAGACCTGAGCAAACCGGGCAGCTGGTCCCTCGATGTAGCTTACAATGATGTAGGCGCAGGCGTATACCTTGGCGGCACCGGCCTCCAGACCGATATCCTCGATACCCTGTGGAAAGTAAAAGATTCTCAGCCAGGTAAGGGCGATGATACCGGTATTTATGATGGCGCAGGCGAAATTAAGTTCTGGAATGCCATTGCCGAAGTGACCCTCGCACAGAACACCTATCTGCATGCAGAATATGCATTCGCAGCAGAAGCTGATCAGGGCGCAGATCCGGACGACACCTGGACCGTATCCCTCAACTACGTATTCTAATTTCTCCGGAAATTACCATACAGAAAAAGAGAATCCTTCGGGATTCTCTTTTTTGTTGCGTAAATGATTGATTTCAGACTGGGCTTTGCCAATATCAGACCAAGAGATGCAGAGTGGGAAGTATACGGCGTTTCCCTGTGGGAGTGTCGTGTATGGTACAAAGCGAGAGATGCGACAAGTAGTGTGATTTTTGTTGCCGCATAAAAAACGGATTTGCATGACCGTTTCATAGAATATTCTGATTTTTTTAAAATCATGTGCAAGAGGGACTCCTTCGGGAGTCTTCCTTTTTCTATGTCCGAAAGCGGATAGAAAAACGGAAATTCCATACCTGTAAATTTATAAACGAAAGATTCTTATTATTAAAGATTAAACTATTTTATAAATACGTTGCAAATGCGAGAATGCTGTGATATATTGCGAGCAGCAGCGGGGGATTTTCTCCTCTCCCGGGCAGAGGAAATGACGAAAAAGAAGAAGCAGAGGAAACAGGGACGGCTCGCGCGGACACTTTTCGTTCATTTCTGAAAGAGAATAGGAGAAGCAGAAAGGAACGAAGAATTATGAAGAAACTTCTCGCAATGGCAGCTGCAGCGGCACTCTCCCTCGGAGTCTCTGCACAGGCAGCAAACCCGTTCTCCGACGTGTCCACTTCAGACTGGGCCTATAAGGCCGTGGCGGATCTGTCCGCACAGGGCATCGTGGCAGGCTATCCGGACGGCACCTTTGGTGGCCAGAAGAACATCACCCGTTATGAAATGGCTCAGATCATCGCCCGCCTGATGGCAAAGGAAGACCAGTACAATGCGGAACAGCGCGCCATCATCGATCAGCTCGCTGGGGAATATGCTGATGAGCTGGACAGCCTGGGCGTGCGCGTGTCCAACCTGGAAAAGAAAGTGGGCAACATCTCCTGGAGCGGCGATGCCCGTATGCGTTATCAGAGCAACGACAACGGGGATAAGGAATCCTGGAACGGCCGTGTCCGCATCAATATGAAGGGCCAGATCAATGACAGCACCACTGCGAATGCCCGTCTGTCCACGGACAATGTGAACTTCAAGGGCGACAGCGACGCGGATGTGGGCATGGAACTGCTGAATGTGAACCATGACTTCGGCGCGGTAGATCTCACCCTCGGACGTTACGGCATGACCCTCGGCAATCAGGGCGGCTGGCTGTACAACAGCTCCTACGGCTTTGATGGCGCGCAGCTCGCAGCTGATCTGGGCAGAGTCGATGTAGCCGTAGGCTATGGCCAGTTCAATTCCTCCCGTCATCCCTCGGCCGATATTGATAATCTGGACACCTTCTACGCAAAGGCCAATGCCGATCTCGGCGCCTTCGATCTCTATGCCAACTATTACACCAACATGGAAAAGGAAGGCATTGATTACGAGATCTGGGGCGTGGGCCTCGTGATCCCCGTCAGCGATTTCCGCGTATTCGGCGAATACTGGCAGAATACCACCTGGGGCGACTATGACACCGCCTGGAATGCAGGCCTTGGCTACGGCATGAGAGACCTGAAGAAACCTGGCACCTGGCAGCTGGACGTGGCCTACAATAAGGTGGGCGACGGCGTATACCTCGGCGGCACCGGTCTCCAGACCGATATCCTGAGCGATATCAAGTCGGCAGGCGAACTCAAATTCTGGAATGCCGTCGGCGAAGTGACCCTCGCACAGAATACCTATCTCCATGCAGAATACGCTTTCGCCGCGGAAGCGAAAGAAAGCACGGATCCGGAAGATACCTGGACCGTATCCCTCAACTACGTATTCTGATTTCTTCAGAAATGCCTGTACGAAAAAAGAGAATCCTTCGGGATTCTCTTTTTTATTGGTCGTAGGTGGAAATGGAGTCGGTCTAATGACTGAGGTCGGCATGGAAATACGTTTGAATATAGCGCTGGAGGATGTCCCGCAGCTGCTTTTCTTCATTGCTGCCGGTGGTTGAGAAACGAAGCAGGGGCAGCCGGAGCGTCTGAAAAATGTGATCCTTCATCCGGTCCCGGTCAAATTGCCGTGTCCCTTTCTGATGAAAGCGGAAACCGTCCACCTCGATGGCGAAAACAGGAATTTTCCGGATGGTGTGATACAGCAGGAAATCCACGTGGGCGCCTCTTTGGATGTATCCCTGTTCTTCCATAGAAAGGAGAGACCGCTGCGGACGGGAAAATATTTCCAGAAGCGGCACATGGGGAACCGCCGCGAGATGAAGCTCGGGAACGGCTTTCAGGATGTCTTCGATCAGGCCGTACATCAGATTTTCCGAGACATACGATGAGACCGCGGTATGGCGGGCAAGGAACTGCTGCCGTTCCTCCGCATACTGACGGTACAGAAGATCGAAGACGGAACGGATGTCGCTGTGCAGCAGCTGGCCGCCGTGATAACGGATATAGGCCATGAGATCCCGGACATGGCTCCCCTCCGGCTGTTCCTCCGGGGAGGCGACCACGATCAGGTGACGCCTGGCACGGGAGACAGCCACGTTCAGGAGATGGGGGTCATCGGAAAAAGGTGTGATGATATCGTCCACGGTGGTGATAATGATGGTGTCTTTTTCACGGCCCTGAAATTTATGGACAGTGGATACATTTTCCGCCAGAAGCTGCGGTCCTGCAAGCTGCTGCCGGATTTGGTATACCTGATCCCGGTACGGGGACACGATGCCGATATCCTCTGCGGGAACGGAACGCAGGGCGGGCAGTACGTCGCTGCGGATGACATCGATCTGGCGCTGATTGACGTGCTGTCTTCCGTGATGGCCCGGGACGGTCTGCACGAGCCGCAGGACATCCGTTTCTCCCTGTGCTTCGGTCATGACGAGCAGTTCATTGTTGTAGTATTCCTGATTGCAGAAATTGATGATGTCCGGATGGCAGCGGTAGTGCTCGCGCAGCAGCGTCTGCGGCAGCTGCGGCACACATTTTACGAGAGAACTCAGGAAGCTTTCCCGACCGGCAAAATATCCGTCCGGGATCTGATAGCGGCGAAAAAGTGCTTCATGCTCCCACCGCAGCCGGGATGGCACCACATTGGGAAGCTGTCTGGTATCGCCGGCGATCACTGCACGGCGGGCTCCGGTGAGAGCCAGCGCGCCGCTCGCAATATCGACCTGAGACGCTTCATCCATGATGAGAAAATCATAGAGGGTATGGGGAAGACTGGAGCGGGAAGAAAACGTGGTGCTCAGAACGACAGGATATTCGTCGCAGAAATTGTTGCGGCTACGTACAGAGGAGAGATCGGAAGAAAAAAACTGGCGGCGCCGGTGGGGAAGACGCGTCCGGAACCGTTCATAGATGACGGCATGCAGGTATCGGCGGGACTCAGCGGTGAGCCGGTCTGTAAGCGCATGAATATCGGCACGGGACAATGCGTCCGTTAACTGTGCGATCTCCTGCGCCAGCTCCTGAAGCCGGACCCGGTAATAGGCCTCCTTCAGAGAACGGATGATGTCTGCCGGCGGCAGACGATAAAATGCCCAGCTGCCGATGCCGCAGAGAAAACGGCCCCGCAGCTTCAGCCAGAAGGAAAGCGGATGATCCTCTTCTACGGCGAGTTCGCATGCCATCCACAGCCGGAGGAGCGCTTCTGTTCGGGTCCGGGACCGGAGGCGGACCGGCTGAACGGGACGGGCCTCCTCTTCCAAAAATTTTTCAAAATAAGACTGCTCGAGCTGGACCGCCCGGTACTCCTCTCTGGCCCGGGCCAGCCGCTTCTGTGCGGCGAATGTCTGAGAGACGGCAAGCGTCAGTGATTCGATGGAGGCCAGCAGTTTTTTCATTGGCTCCGGTTCCATCTGCCAGTCGGAGATATCCGGATATTTTCCGGTCTGCTGCTGGATAAACAGCTCTTTATTGTGCCGGCTTCCGAGAAAGGCGGTCAGGAACGCGAGGCCGATATCCGGGGACGAGAGCTTTTCCTGTACATTGGCCGTCGCGGAATTCGTCCCGGAAACGATCTGCACGGTCAGACCCCGCATGAGCAGATTGGCAATGATGTTTAAAATGGTCTGCGTCTTTCCCGTGCCCGGCGGCCCCTGAATGACGCTGAGCTGGCTGGTCATGGCCTGACGGACCGCTTCCAGCTGACTTTCGTTGATGCCGAACGGAAAAATCAGGGGCGTTTCCTGATCGTGGGCGATCGGATGAAGCTGAGGCGCCAGATAGAGGGCAGCGGCGCTTTCTTCGACCTGGGCAGGATCGAGTTTCCAATATTGTTTTTGAAGGATCTGCCCGGGAGAAAGGGCGGGAGGCGCCGTTTCCTCGGCGATGCCGGGCTGAGGGATTTCGTTCAGGGCAGCGGCTTTACGCAGATAGTTCAGCATATTCTGCAATGCGGCGCCGGAAGAATGGGAGAGATCGTCGTTTTTCATAATTTTCCTCGGAGATGGGATGGTTTTCTATCCATTATAACGGAGAAATCGGAAAGAATTTTATTTTAAATATATAATTGCTGTTTTACAATATTATAAGTTGTTGGCGTTTATCGATGATACATGATGGAATGGAGCCGTGAAATTTGAAAATGGAAAAACAGGATATGACGATATTTGTAAACGATCAACCAATCATTTTCGAAGAAGAGGATTTACTGGGGAGAACACAATTTGCCAAACAGCTGGCGGATATGCTGCGCAATTATGCAAATATGCAAACAGAACGGGGGAATGGAATTGTAATTGGGATAGAAGGGGCCTGGGGGAGCGGAAAGACGTCACTTTTTAATTTGATGGAATCTCATCTGGATACGGCACAATTTAAGGTACAGCGGTTTAATTCCTGGCTGGCTATTAATCGCTTCTCGTTAATTGAGTTATTCTTTGAGGCATTAAATGAGGCGATGTCGGATGATAAAAAAATGTTAAAAGCGCTCAGACGTTTTCAACAAAAATTTGTAAGGAACGCGGCCCAGATTGCAGTAAATAGTGGAGCAGTTCTTGGAAGTTTCTATGGAATTCCCGGTACACAGGTATTAAAAGACTCTATCCAGAAGATGATGATGCATTCATCAGTGGAACAAAAACACAGGCAGCAAAAGAATTTTTTGAAAAAGGATTTACAGAAGCATTCAAAGAAGTGGATCGTTTTTTTATTGATGATATTGACCGGTTATCTGACGAACAAATAGGATTGGTTTTTCAGCTGGTAAAGAATATTGCAGATTTTCCACGAATTATATATGTATTGGCATATGACAAGAATATCGTGATTCGGGCATTGAATCGGGTGCAGCAGGAACAGGGCAAGGAATATTTACAGAAAGTTGTACAGGTACCTGTTGCGATCCCGGAGCCGGATTTATTACAGCTTCGCCAGATACTGGAGGCCAGATTAAACGGTATGATGAAGGGCCGAATTGAAGGGAGCATTGATAAGCAGCATTTGCAGGATATCCTGCAAATACTTGTCGGAAACTATATAAAAAATATTCGTGATTGTGAACGGGTACTCAATGCATTTTCTTTTCGATATACAGCCTGTGGGGAAAGTTGCGATGTTGGGGATTTGCTGGCAGTTACGGTACTGGAACTGTATGAATCACCGGTGGTTCGTCATATGGTAGACCATAAAGAGTTTTGGCTGGCACCAGATATCATGCGAGGATTGGAAAATGAGATTTCGAAAGAAGGAGAGGTGTTGATACGAAATCTGGAAGAATGCTGTTCTTTGCAGACAAAGATGTATCTGAAAGAATTATTAGGAATTTTATTCCCACAGGTCGCCAATGTGGCTGGGTGGCCTTCGATAGAACGTCCGATAGAAGGCAGTGCCGTTTCGCAGAGAATCAATCAGGAGATATATTTTGACCGTTATTTCCGGCTGGTTTTGCCGCGGGAGGCGGTTTCATTAGAACGTGTTGTTGAGATCTTGAAAGGCTCGGAATCATCGCAGATATGCAATAGTCTTATCCAACTGATACAGTCAGGAAGGATTGATTCCTTTTTCCGGCAAGCAGCTGGTATTAGCAAAAAAGGAGAAATGGCGGAAAAATTTCGGAATCCGGAAGCGGGTCGTACTTTTATGCAAGCGGTAACAGCTGCATACAGACAGTGTAAAAATCAGATCGACCCTTACCGTTATCAGATCTGGCGAAATAAATTTTGCTTTTCCCTGCTGGAAGAGGGGTGGCAGGATTGTAAAACCGGGGAATGGGATCAAATGGCTGTCAATATACTGTTTGAAAACTCGCAGATATCAATGGCGATTTTATTGAGAATGCTGAGAACGGCTGGCTATGGAATCCCGGGATTTTACGGCAATGAAACGGGACTGGTACAGGCGCCCTTTATGCCGGAAGCATTATTTTATCAACTGGCGCAAACACTGAGAAATCGAATTGTCCAGACGGCACAACGCCCGGAGGTGCTTTTACGTGAAGAATCAATTGCAGATTTACTGTATTTTTGGCGTTGGCATGATAAAAAAACGGGGAATAACAGCTATTCAGAGTTTCTAAAAAAATCGTCCTGCGGAGTCGTGCTGATCTGGCTGGTTATAAGTATGCTGGGGAAAATATTTGGCTATGAGGATGGGAAGACAACATGGAGCTGGCATTTTTATTTTATGGAACCCCAGCTGCAAACTCCTGAGATAGTAGGCCGGGTGAAACAATATTTGTTGTCAGAAACGTTGGATATACAACAACTGCATCCCGATGAAGTTCGGAGGGCAGCAGCGTATTTGGCTCTTATGAGAAAGATTTTGAAAAAGAATACGTCGGCCCATGATGCAGAGGTAACAGAAGCGGAACTTGATGAGATGATAGATTTTCTGCCTGTCAGGAATGAGAAGATACAATGTCTGCTGAGAAAGCGCATTTAAGAAAGTCGGTCTTTCCGGTATATGTCAGATTTTCGGCGTGGGGTATAATAAAGCAGATATATATAATGTGGGCCGTATTGGCCTGAAATAGAGACGTCCCTTTCCGGGACGGGGAGTTTGGGATGGATGATATCAAGGATCTGCTGAGCCGGCTCATGCGCCGGGATCAGGATACGGATAAAGCGGTGACGGATGATCTGAACCGGAAGATCAACGCGGTGTACAGCATTTATGCCAGTCTGGTGGGGCCGGAGGAGCTCATTGTGCGTACCGGGCGGTATGATGCGCTGAAATATATTCATGATGAAAATCCGCGGGTGCGACTCATCGGGATGCAGCGGCTGATCCTGGAGAGCCGGGATTACAACCGGCCGCCGACGGATGAGGAGATCCCGCTGGTGCTGGACAATCTGGAGGAAAAGCTCTCGGATCTGCTGGCGCGGCGCGCCGTGGAGGAGCAGCTGGAGCGGAAGATCTCCGACCGGCTGGAGGAGCGCCATCAGGAGTATGTGGACGAGATCCGCCGGGAGGTCATCGAGGAGGAGACCGCCGATATCGAGACGCCCCAGACGCGGCGCCGGCTGGAGAAGCTGGAGGCGCTGGAAAAGGTGAAGCTCACCGATACGGTCACGAAGGTGCTCCGCCCGCAGCGGATGGAGGACATCATCGGACAGGACCGGGCGGTGGAGGCGATGCTTTCCAAGCTGGGCTCGCCTTATCCGCAGCATATGATCCTCTACGGACCGCCCGGCGTGGGGAAGACCACGGCGGCGCGGCTCGTGCTGGAGGCGGTGCGGGGCCGGGGGACCTCGGTCTTCCGCAGCGACGCGCCGTTCGTGGAATGCGACGGCACCACGCTCCGCTGGGACAGCCGGGACATGACGAACCCGCTGATCGGCTCGGTCCATGACCCGATCTATCAGGGGGCGCAGCGGGATCTGGCCGACGAGGGCATTCCGGAACCGAAGCCGGGGCTCGTGACGGACGCTCACGGCGGGGTGCTTTTCATCGATGAGATCGGCGAGCTGGACCCGATCCTGCTGAACAAGCTGCTGAAGGTGCTGGAGGACAAGCGGGTGTATTTCGAGTCCGCCTATTACGACGAGGAGGACGAGGGCATCCCGGCGTACATTCACAAGCTGTTCAAGGAGGGCGCGCCGGCGGATTTCATCCTCATCGGGGCGACGACGCGCCTGCCGGAGGAGATCAATCCGGCGATCCGCTCCCGCTGTGCGGAAATTTTCTTTGAACCGCTGTCGCCGCAGTCGGTGGCGGACATCGCGCGGGGCGCGGCGGAGCGGCTCCACGTATCGATGGAGCCCGGCGCGGCGGAGCTCATCAGCGAGTACACCATGGAAGGGCGCAAGGCGGTGAATCTGCTGTCCGATGCGTACGGCCGGGCGGTGTACCGTGCAGGCCATACGGAGGGCGCGGTCATCACGGAGGCGCTCATCCGGGAGACCGCCCGGGCATCGCGGCTCTCCCCATGGCGGGAGAAGCTCGCGTCGGACACGCCGCGCATCGGCCATGTGTACGGCCTCGGCGTGGCGGGCTACTGGGGGAGCATCATCGAGATCGAAGCAGCGGCCTATCCGGCCCATGAAAAGGGCAAGGGCTCGATCCGCTTCAATGAGACTGCCGGCTCCATGGCGAAGGATTCCGTGGCGACCGCCGCATCGGTGGTGCGGATGTGTCTCGGCCGGGATCTGTCGGACTATGACCTGCACATCAATGTGATCGGCGGGGGCAATATCGACGGGCCGTCCGCGGGCTGTGCGATCACGTCGGCCATTCTGTCTGCAGTGGAGAAGGTGCCGCTCCGTCAGGATGTGGCGCTCACCGGGGAGATTTCCCTCACCGGCGAGGTGAAGCCTGTGGGCGGCATTGCGGAGAAAGCCTTCGGCGCCTGCCAGGCGGGGATGAAGACGCTTCTCATCCCGGAGAAAAATAAGAATGATATCGGGCCGTACCATCTCGGCATGGAGGTGGTGCCGGTGAAGCATATCGAGGAGATCAGGAAGATCCTGATGGTCAGAGAGGGGGATACCGGTGCCGAATGAGAGACAGAAACAGGGACGGAGCCGGGCAGACAGCGCAGGCGCGCTGGCCGTAGACCGCATCCCGCCGCAGAGCATCGAGGCGGAACAGTCCGTGCTGGGCGCGATGCTGGTGGACAAGGAAGCGGTGGTCGTGGGAGAGGATCTCCTGCGGGCGGAGGATTTCTACAAGGAAGCGAACGCCGTCGTCTTCCGGGCGATCCTCAATCTGGCCCATCAGGGGAAGGAAGTGGACATCCTCACCACCACGGAGGAGCTGCGCCGCATGGGCCGGCTGGACGACGTGGGGGGCGTGCTCTACGTCAATGAGCTTCCCGAGCACTGCATCCTGCCGAAGTCCGTGCGCCGCCATGCGGAGATCGTGGCGGACAAGGCGAAGCTGCGCCGCCTCATCGACGCGGCCAATATGATCGCCTCCGAGGCCTATGCCGGCGAGGACGAGACGCTCAATATCGTGGACGACGCGGAGCGGCGCATCCTCGAGGTGGCGAAGGACGACCGGAAGGGCGACTTCGTCTCGCTGGGCGAGGCGGTGCAGCAGGAGCTGTCGGATATCAATGTAAAGTACCAGAACCGCACGGGCATCACGGGACTGTCCTCGGGCTATCAGAAATTCGACGCCCTCACCAGCGGTTTCCAGAAGGGGGACTTCATCATCGTCGCCGCCCGTCCGTCCATGGGCAAGACGGCGTTCGTCCTGAATATCGCCAAGAACGTGGCCCTCGGCGGAAAGAAATCGGTGGCGTTCTTCTCGCTGGAAATGCCGCGGAGCCAGCTCGTGCAGCGTCTGCTCTGCTCGACGGCGCTCATCGACAGCCAGAAGCTGCGCACGGGGCGGCTGTCCACGCAGCAGGAATGGGCCAATCTGGCCAATGCAGCGAGCGTGCTCATGGATGCGCCGCTCTATATCGACGACACGTCGGGCATCACCGCCGCGGAGATCCGGTCGAAGTCGCGGCGCCTCAAGGCGGAAAAGGGACTGGACCTCATCATCATCGACTATCTCCAGCTCATGCAGAGCCGGAGCAGCCGCGCCAATGAAGGGCGCCAGCAGGAAATTTCCGAGATCTCCCGCTCGCTGAAGGGGCTGGCCCGCGAGCTGAATGTGCCGGTCATCGCCCTGTCCCAGCTGTCCCGAAGCGTGGAGGCCCGGCAGGATCACCGGCCGTTCCTGTCCGATCTGCGTGAATCGGGCTCTCTCGAACAGGACGCGGACATGGTGAGCTTCCTCTACCGCGAGGCCTACTACAATAAGGAGCTGGAAGCGGATGACGCCCGGCGCAATCTCACGGAGATCATCCTCGCGAAGAACCGCAACGGCCCGGTAGGGACTGTGGAAATGTATTTCGCTGGCCAGTTCACTCTCTTCTACGAGACGACAGACCGGGAAGAGCCGGAAGGAGCATAACGTATGGATCTGTGGGGCAGAGAGGATCCGGAGGACCGGATCGCCGAAGAGAAGCCGCAGGAGGAGGCGGCCCGCTTTTCCTCCCATGAGGAGATCGCCGAAGCCATCCGCCGCTGCGCGGCCTGCCATCTCCGGCAGGAGGGCAATTTGGGGCCGGTGCTGTCCAGCGGGCCCGTGCCGTCGCCGCTGATGCTGGTGGGCGAGGGCCCCGGAGGCGTCGAGGATGATTACGGCGCGCCGCTTATCGGGCCGTCGGGGCAGCTGCTGGACAAGGCGCTCGCCTCGGTGGGCATCACCCGCGACCGGGTGTATGTGACGAATGTGGTGAAGTGCCGGCCCCGGGGCAACCGCACGCCGGATATCGCCGAGGGGCGGTTCTGTGCAGACAAGTGGCTCCGGGAGGAGATCCGTCTGGTGCAGCCGAAGGTGATCGTGGCGCTGGGCAAGGCGGCGCTTCGGTATTTCCTGGGCCATGAGGCGGGCATCGTGCGGAGCCGCGGCCACTGGATCGACTGGGAGGGGATTCCCGTCATGCCCACCTTTCATCCGGCGTACCTGCTGCGGCAGTATGGCCGCGATCTGGTGCAGTCCAAGTGGGATGTGTACTACGATCTGCGGGAAGCGAAGGAACGGGCCGCGGCGGCGGCGCCGGACTGGGTATGGCAGAGCGGGACGCCGCCGGATCTGCTGGCGGAATTTGCGGCGGTGCGCGCAGAGCGCCATGCCGGACAATAAAAAGAACCGGTCTCTCCGGAAAGGGAGGCCGGTTTTTGCGTGCAAAAAAACGCCCTGTCCGGGGAGGACGGGACGTTCTTTTTTATGATCTCAGGCGTGTGCCGCGTGGGACTGTGCTTCGATGATGCCGTAGACGAGGCGCGCGGAGTCGATGAGATCCTTCAGGGCCAGTGATTCGCTGGAGGTGTGGAAGGAGGTCATGCCGACGCCGAGGAGCACCGCCGGGAAGGCATTCCGGTTGAACCAGTTGGCATCGCTGCCGCCGCCGGTGACGGTGAGGCGGAACGGGAGCTGCTGCGAAGCGCAGGCCGCCCGGACGAGGCGGAGCGATTCGTGGTCGCTGCCGATGGAGAAGCCCTGATAGAGCTCTTCCGCGGAGACTTCTGCGGAGCCGCCGGGGAAATCCGCTTCGGCGCTCTTCAGCGCGTCCGTCATGGTCTTGACCGTGCGGAGCAGCTTCTCCGGATCGCGGCTGCGCGCTTCCGCGCGGATGGTGCACGTATCGGGGACGATATTGGTGGCGAGACCGCCTTCGATGCAGCCCACGTTGCAGGTGGTCTCTTCATCGATGCGTCCGCTCTGGATGCGGGACAGGGCCGCCGCGGCCATCTGAATGGCGTTGACGCCCTTTTCCGGCTCAATGCCGGCGTGTGCAGCCCGGCCGTGCATGGTGCAGGTGATCTTGTATTCGCCCGGCCCGGCCTGTGCCACTGTGCCCGGCGCGCCGTCCGCGTCGAGGACGTAGCCGAAGTCGATGCCTTCGGCATGGCGGCCGTCAAAATTCTGGGAGCCGCCGAGGCTGGTCTCTTCCTGTACGGTAAAGACCGCGAGGATGCGGCCGTGGGGGATCATGGTCTCCTTCATGACCGTGAGGGCTTCCACGATGGCCGCCACGCCGGCCTTGTCGTCGCCGCCGAGGATGGTGTCGCCTTTGGAGCGGTACACGCCGTCCTCGAGGACCGGTTCGATGTCCTTACACTTTTCCACGCAGTCCATATGCGCCGTGAAGGCGACGCCCGGGAGCCCTTCCGCCGTGGCGGGGAAGAGGGCCATGAGATTGCCGCAGGCCGTGCCGGTGGCTTCGCCTGCGCCGTCCTCGGTGACTTTGGCGCCGAGGCGCTTCATGATTTTTTTCAGATATTCGCAGACTTCCCGCTCGCCGCCGCTCGGTGCGTAGATGCGGACGAGATCGGTGAAGGTCTGTTTCAGACGTTCTTCGTTGATCATAGCTGACCTCCTTATGGTATTGATGGTTTCATCTTACCCGCTTCGCCCGGCCATTGCAATGCAGTCAGGATTTTTCTTCTTCCATGTAGAAGCCCTTGCGGATGGCGTCCTTGCCGTACCGGGCCTGAATGGCGTCCACCGCGCGGGCGGCCCGGCGGAGCGCGTCCTTTCGGTCGGGGAAAAGGGAGATCGTCTCCACCTCCTCCGCCAGATTGGAGCAGGTCACGCCGGTGAGGCGCACCGCTTCCGTGCGGGGGATCTTCTCCAGCAGGGAGAGCGCCGCCGCTTCGATATCCTCCTGCAGATTGGTCCCTTCCTCAAAGGACACGGAGCGCATGACTGTGCGGAAGGAGGCGAAGCGGATCTTGAGGGACACCGTGCGGGCTGTGAGGTGCCGGCGGCGCAGGCGGGAGGCCACGGTGTCGCTGTGGATGGCGATGCGCCGGCGGATGGCCGCGGGATCGGTGAGGTCCGTTTCGTAGGTCTCTTCATCGCCGATGGACTTCACCGCCCGCTCGGCCTGCACGGGGCGGTCGTCGATGCCGAAGGAGAGCCGCCGGAGATGATCGGCCAGCCGGCCTACGGCGGCCTCCACCGTACCGGGGGCGGCGCGCTGGATGTCTCCGATGGTGCGGAACCCGGCGGCGAGGAGCTTTCCCTCCGTGACGGAGCCCACGCCCCAGAGGCGGCGCAGGGGCAGCGGCGCCAGAATGGCCGCCTCCCTGCCGTAGGGGATGATGGTCAGGCCGTCGGGCTTGTCCATGTCGCTGGCCATTTTGGCGAGAAATTTATTCGGCGCGATGCCGGCGGACGCCACGAGGCCCGTCTTTTCCCGGATCTCCCCCTTGATGGCCCGGCCGATGGCGCCGAGCGTGGGGTACTGGGTGCCCATGCCTGTGATGTCCATGAAGGCCTCGTCCAGAGAAATGGGCTCGATCTCCGCCGCGTAGTGGAGCATGATGCGGTGGATTTCATCGGACACACTGCGGTACAGCTCGAACCGGGGCCGCACGTAGATGCCCGCCGGGCAGAGCGTGCGCGCCCGGCTCATGGGCATGGCGGAATGGATGCCAAAGGCCCGCGCCTCGTAGGAAGCAGTGGACACCACGCCCCGGGCGGACAGGCCGCCCACGATGACCGGCTTTCCTCTCCATTCCGGGTGGTCCCTCTGTTCGATGGACGCGAAAAAGGCGTCCATATCCACGTGCATGATCCAGCGTCTGGGCATGAGACTCCCTCCTTTCTGCCTCTTATTGTAAAGGCTCCGGGCAGGAATGGGAATGGAGCGGCTGAAGGCGCGCCGGTTTCTTCGCTTTTTTATGAAACAATCTGTAAATTCTGCCAGAATAAAAAAGTTCTATATACTGTAAAAATATTTCTATATAAAGAATTATCCTATAGCAATGTGGAAGAATTTTTGAATAAGGAGAAAAACGAAGCAAAAACGGGCGATTTCATTGCGGCTCTTTTATGTATATGGTAAAATATGAATTCACAACAGGTTTATTTTTTGGTACATTCAGGCTCCGGAGCGGGGATTTCACCGTGAGGAACCGGTTTTGGCAAGGTTGTCAAGTATGGCCTTGCTTCATTTTGTGCCCGGGATTTTTGCGGGCTATTGACAAATGGTTTTATCACTACGAAAGGGTGAGGCGCAGAATGTTCAGACCCGAACAGGCAGGGACGAGGAAAAGATACACGTATGCAAGAGCGGAAGAAGTATTGAAGATGCCGCATCTGCTCGACCTCCAGACGAAATCCTATGAATGGTTTCAGAAGGAAGGACTTCGGGATGTATTGGACGATATCTCTCCGATCGAGGACAGCGGCCACAAGTGGTCTCTGTACTTCAAGGACTATTATTTCGGCACGGAGGAAAACTCCATCGACGACTGCCGTGCCAAGGCAATGACGTACTGCGCACCGCTGAAGGTGAAGGTACAGCTCGTCAACCGCGAGACCGGGGAAATCAAGGAAAATGATGATCTTTTCATGGGCGATTTCCCGATCATGACGTCCACGGGCACCTTCGTCATCAACGGGGCGGAACGTGTCATCGTCTCCCAGCTGGTCCGTTCTCCGGGCGTATATTTCAGCCGTGAACAGGACAATCTGGGGAAATACATCTACAGCGGCCAGGTGATCCCGAACCGCGGCGCCTGGATCGAACTGGAATCCGACGCCAACGGCGCCGTGTCCGTCCGCATCGACCGGAACCGCAAGATGCCGGCCACGGTCCTCGTCCGCGCGCTGGGATGGTCCTCCAATGAGGACATCCTCGATCTCTTCGCGCAGGATGTGCACATCCAGAGAACGCTGGAAAAGGACCCGACCCACAATACGAATGAAGCGCTGATCGAAATCTACAAGAAGCTGCGCCCGGGCGAACCGCCGACGGTGGAAAGCGCCACGACGCTGCTGCACAATCTCTTCTACGATCCGCACAGATACGATCTGGCCAAGGTCGGCCGCTACAAGGCAGGGAAGAAGCTCGGCTGGAAGAACCGCCTCAGAGGGCTCACTACGGCGGAACCGATCGTCAATCCGGAAACGGGCGAAGTGGTCATCGAAGCGCATACACTCCTCGATGAAGAAGCGCTCAAAAAGATCGACGAAAGCGGCGTCTACGGCGGCGAAGGCCTCGTGGAGCTGCTCACTGAAAAGGATGACGGCACGGAAGTGAAGGTCATCTGCAACAACTGCAATCTGCCCGACAACCACCGCACCCTCACCGCGGAGGACATGATCGCCAATATCGACTATCTGCTGAACCTGATGCAGGGCTACGGCACGACGGACGACATCGACCATCTGGGCAACCGCCGCGTACGCTGCGTGGGCGAGCTGCTGCAGAACCAGTTCCGCATCGGCCTGTCCCGTATGGAACGCGTGGTCCGTGAACGCATGACCACGCAGGATCAGGACAAGATGACCCCGCAGGCGCTGATCAATATCCGCCCGGTGGTGGCAGCCATCCGCGAATTCTTCGGAAGCTCCCAGCTGTCCCAGTTCATGGACCAGACGAACCCGCTGGCAGAGCTGACCCATAAGCGCCGTCTCTCCGCCCTCGGCCCCGGCGGTCTGTCCCGTGAACGCGCAGGGTTCGAAGTCCGCGACGTTCATTATTCCCATTACGGCCGCATGTGCCCGGTAGAAACGCCGGAAGGTCCGAACATCGGGCTGATCTCCTCGCTGGCCAACTACGGGATCATCAATAAATACGGCCTCATCGAAACGCCGTACCGTCTGATCGACAAGACCGATCCGGAAAACCCGATCGTCACCAATACCTGCGAATACGTCACTGCAGACATCGAGGAAGACAAGATCATCGCCCAGGCCAGTGAACCGCTGGACGCGGAAAATCATTTCGTGAACCGCAACGTCACGGCCCGCCGCGGCGCCGATCCTCTTGAAGCAGACGCTTCCGAGGTCGACCTGATGGACGTATCGCCGAAGCAGGTCGTCTCCATCGGTACCTCCCTCATTCCGTTCCTCGAACACGATGATACGAACCGTGCCCTCATGGGTGCGAACATGCAGCGCCAGGCCGTGCCGCTGCTCCGTCCGGAAGCGCCGCTCGTCGGCACCGGCATGGAATTCGTGGCTGCACAGGACTCTGGCGTGTGCATCCTCGCCAAACGGTCCGGTACGGTCATCAGCGTGGACGGCCGCAAGATTGTGGTCCGCGCAGACAACGGCGAGATCGACACCTACCACATGGTGAAGTTCATGCGCTCCAACCAGAGCACCTGCATCAACCAGCGCCCGCTCGTCTATGACGGCGACCGCGTGGAAGCAGGACAGACGCTGGCAGACGGCATGGCCACCGACGGCGGCGAACTCGCGCTGGGCCACAATGTGCTGGTCGCCTTCGTATCCTGGGAAGGGTACAACCACGAAGACGCCGTGCTCATTTCCGAACGGCTCTGCAAGGAAGATCTCTATACTTCCATCCACATTGAAGAATACGAATGCGACGCCCGCGACACGAAGCTCGGCGATGAGGAAATCACCCGCCAGCTCCCGTCTGTCGGCGAAGACGCCATCAAATATCTCGACGAAAACGGCATCATCTCCATCGGCGCCGACGTCCGCCCGGGCGATATCCTGGTCGGCAAGGTCACCCCGAAGGGCGAGACCGAGCTCACGCCGGAAGAACGGCTCCTCCGCGCCATCTTCGGCGACAAGGAACGGGAAGTGCGCGACACCTCCCTCCGCGTGCCGCACGGCGAATTCGGCAAGGTCGTGGACGTGAAGGTCTTCAGCCGTGAAGACGGCGACGAACTGGCTCCGGGCGTCAACAAGAGCGTCCGCGTGTACATCGCGCAGAAGAGAAAGATCCATGAAGGCGATAAGATGGCAGGGCGCCACGGCAACAAGTGCGTATGCTCCCGCGTTCTCCCCATCGAAGATATGCCCTTCACCCCCGACGGCCGTCCGGTCGATCTGGTGCTGAATCCTCTGGGCGTACCGTCCCGAATGAATATCGGACAGATCCTTGAAATTCACCTCGGCTGGGCCTGCCATGCGCTGGGTGAAGAGATCCGCAACGGCGATCCCGATGTGGAACGCCGCCTCCGTGAAGCAGGCTACGATTTCGATAAATACGGCATGCCGGAACCGGATGAAGCAGGCATCCACATCGCGACCCCGGTATTCGACGGCTGCCGCGATGAAGACCTGGCAACGACGCTCCGCGTAGCCAATCTGCCGGCTTCGGCCAAGAGCACGCTCTACGACGGCCGTACCGGTGAAAAACTGGACAACGCGGTCACCATCGGCTGGAAGTACATGCTGAAGCTGCACCATCTGGTCGACGACAAGATCCACGCACGCTCCACCGGTCCGTACTCCCTCGTTACTCAGCAGCCTCTGGGCGGCAAGGCGCAGTTCGGCGGCCAGCGCTTCGGCGAAATGGAAGTGTGGGCACTGGAAGCGTACGGCGCGGCTTACACGCTGCAGGAAATCCTCACCGTCAAGTCCGACGATGTCATCGGCCGTGTGAAGGCCTATGAAAAGATCGTCAAGGGCGAAAACATCCCCGCTCCGGGCGTACCGGAATCCTTCAAGGTCCTCATGAAGGAACTGCAGAGCATCGGCCTCGATGTGCGCATCCTCAATGAAGACGGCGAAGAAGTGGTCCTGAAGGAACTGGACGACGACGATCTGGAACAGGGCTACGGCAGCGGCGACCGCTGGTACGGCAAGGACGGCGACCGCGCAGCTCATGATAAAGAACTGAAAGAAGTCATGGAAGGCGACGACAGCACCTCCATCTCCAGAAGCGACATGGAGACCGGTGCGGCAGGCGCTGCGGCTGACGTGATCGGCACGGATATGCCCGATGCACAGGAAGTGCAGGACATGGAAGACACGGAAGCAGCCATGGATTTCACCATTACGGACGACCCGAACGGCGGGTCCGATGAATAACATTCCCGGAAAGGAGCGGTATCCAATTGTTAGATGTAAATGAATTTGACTCCATGAAGATCGGCATCGCCTCCCCGGAAAAGATCCTTGAATGGTCCCACGGCGAAGTCACGAAGCCGGAAACCATCAACTATCGCACCCTGAAGGCGGAGACCGACGGTCTTTTCTGCGAAAAGATCTTCGGACCGACGAAGGACTGGGAATGCAAATGCGGCAAATACAAAAGAATGCGCTATAAAGGCACGGTGTGCGACAAGTGCGGCGTGGAAGTGACCAGCTCCAAGGTCCGCCGCGAACGCATGGGCCACATCAGCCTCGCCTGCCCGGTATCCCACATCTGGTACTTCAAGGGGATCCCGAGCCGCATCGGCCTCATCCTCTCCATTTCTCCCCGTGCGCTGGAACGGGTGCTGTATTTCGCAGCGTACATCGTCCTCGATCCGGGCACGACCAATCTGACGAAGCAGCAGATCCTCACCGAAGCGGAATATCAGGAAACCGTGCAGAAGTACGGCTATGATTCCTTCAAGGCCGGCATGGGTGCAGAAGCCATCCAGACCCTCCTGAAGGAACTGGACCTGAAAAAGCTGGAAGCGGAGCTGAAGGAAGACCTGAAGACCGCCACCGGCCAGCGCCGCGTGCGCAGCATCCGCCGTCTGGAAGAAGTGGAATCCTTCATTCAGTCCGGCAACAAGCCGGAATGGATGATCATGACGGTCATCCCAGTCATCCCGCCGGATCTGCGCCCGATGGTGCAGCTCGACGGCGGCCGCTTCGCCACGAGCGACCTGAACGACCTTTACCGCCGTGTAATCAACAGAAACAACCGTCTGAAGCGTCTGCTCGAGCTGGGCGCTCCGGAAATCATCATCCGCAATGAAAAGCGCATGCTCCAGGAAGCGGTCGATGCCCTCATCGACAACGGCCGCCGCGGCCGTGCGGTCACCGGCCCGGGCAACCGCCCGCTGAAATCCCTCTCCGATATGCTGAAAGGGAAGCAGGGCCGTTTCCGTCAGAACCTGCTGGGCAAGCGCGTCGACTACTCCGGCCGTTCCGTTATCGTCGTCGGCCCGGAACTGAAAATGTATCAGTGCGGCCTGCCGAAGGAAATGGCAGTGGAACTGTTCAAGCCGTTCATCATGCATGAGCTCATCGCCCGCGGCATGGCGAACAACCTGAAGGTGGCCCGCAAGAAAGTGGACAAGCTCGCACCGGAAGTATGGGATGTCCTCGCAGATGTCATCAAGGAACATCCGGTCCTCCTGAACCGCGCACCGACGCTGCACCGCCTCGGCATTCAGGCCTTCGAACCCATCCTGTGGGAAGGCCGTGCCATCAAGCTGCATCCGCTGGTATGCCCGGGCTACAACGCCGACTTCGACGGCGACCAGATGGCGTGCCATCTGCCGCTGTCCGTGGAGGCACAGGCGGAAGCACGGACCCTCATGCTCTCCATCAACAACATCCTGTCCACGAAGGACGGCAAGCCGGTGGCCATTCCGTCTCAGGATATGATCCTCGGCAGCTACTACCTCACCATCACGCCGGAGGACGAGGAGACCGTCGAATTCGACAAGCTCCCGGCCTACACCGGCTATGACGAAATCATGCTCGCCTATGATCTGGCGAAGGACGAAAAGCGGGGCGGCGATTTCCTCCAGCACTTCATCCGTGTGGACATCCCCGGCCACGGCCTCGTCATCACCACGCCGGGCCGCGTGATCTTCAACTACGCGATCCCCGAAGTGCTCCGCTTCTTCCACAAGAGAGGCGACGGCAGAGAATGCCTCGGCGTCGTCATCGACAAGAAGCAGATGGGCAAGCTCGTCAATAACTGCTTCCGCAAGCTCGGCTTCAAGGCCACGGGCGACCTGCTGGACAGCATCAAGGCGCTCGGCTTCCATTACGCTCTCGTATCGGGCATCTCCATCGGCATCAACGATGTCGCTGTCCCGGCCAACAAGAACGAGATCATCGCCGAAAAGGATGCGGAAGTCGAACGTGTCAAGAATTTCTTCCGCCGCGGCCTCATCACCAACGCGGAACGGTATAAGAAAGTCGTCGAGATCTGGACGAAGGCCACGGACGAAGTGGGCGAAGCCATGAAGGAAAGCATGAAGAAATTCAACCCGCTCACCATGATGGCTCAGTCCGGTGCCCGTGGTAACGACAGCCAGATGCGCCAGCTCGCCGGCATGCGCGGCCTGATCGCCGATACCTCCGGCCGTCCGGTCGAACTGCCTGTCAAGGCGAACTACCGTGAAGGCCTGACCGTACTGGATTACTTCACCTCCTCTCACGGCGCCCGTAAAGGTCTGGCCGATACGGCACTCCGTACGGCAGACTCCGGTTACCTCACCCGCCGTCTGGTCGACGTATCCCAGGACGTCATCGTCCGCGAGGAAGACTGCGACATCGTCGTTCTCGATTTCGACAGGGAACGGGTGCGCATGGCTTCCACCGTACGCCACACCATCAACGGTCTGAAGCCGAAGCTTCTCGGCGCGATGCTCGATGAAGACGTGCTCGATCCGAAGAGCGGCGACGTGCTCCTCGTGAAGGGCCGCACGCTCACCTCCGACGACATCACCCTTCTCAATCACCGCCTCATCCATGAAGTGACCATCATCCCGATGTATCAGGACGGCGCGGAAACGCCGGCGGCGGAAACGATCGACCTCGGCGCCAAGGCAGCCGACGAAGAACTCACGGCCAGCCTCCGTCATTTCATGAATACCCGCCTGCGCGGCAAGCATCTCGATGAAGCGGCTGCGGACCGCAGCCGCTGCGAACTCTTCCCGGCCGGCACGGAGATCACCGGGGAAGTGGCCGACGCCATCCTCGCTGCGGACGTACCGTCCATTCGCGTCCACATGGACGAAGTGGAAGGCGTGGAAGTCACCCCGATCGTTCAGAGCGGCGGCGTGATCGAGACCCTTGCAGACCGCATCACCGGACGCTGCCCGGTGGACGATGTGATCAATCCGGAAACGGGCGAGCTCATCGCGAAGAAGAACGAAGAAATCACGGAAGAACAGGCCGAAGAGATCCAGAAGCATTTCAACAGCCTGAAGATCCGTTCCATCCTGACCTGCCACTCCGCACACGGCATCTGCGCGAAGTGCTACGGCCGCAATCTGGCCACCGGCCGCCACGTGGAGATCGGCGAAGCGGTAGGCATCATCGCCGCACAGTCCATCGGCGAACCTGGTACCCAGCTGACCATGCGTACATTCCACACCGGCGGCACCGTATCGAACGAAGATATCACACAGGGTCTTCCCCGTGTCGAAGAATTGTTCGAAGCGCGTAAACCGAAGGGCCACGCCATCATCAGTGAGATCGGCGGCACCGTCACGGTAAGCGAATCCGAAGAGAACAAGGGCGTGCCGATCGTCACCGTCACCAATGAAGAGACGAGCGAACAGTACAAGCTGCCCTTCGGCAAGCGTGCCATCGTCAAGGACGGAGACGTCATCGAACCGGGGACGAAGCTCATGGACGGCTCCATCAATCCCCACGACATCCTCCGCGTCAAGGGCGTACAGGCCACGCAGCAGTACATCGTATCCGAAGTCCAGAGCGTATACCGCTCTCAGGGCGTAGAAATCAACGATAAACACATCGAGATCATCGTCCGTCAGATGCTCCGCAAGATCAAGATCGAGGAGCCCGGCGATTCCGAATGGCTCCCGGGCGAGACCGTCGATATGGTGGCTTACCGTCAGGAGAACCAGCGTCTCGAGGACGAGGGCAAGGAAAAGGCCGTGGGCCGCAACATGCTCCTCGGCACGACGAAGGCCGCTCTGGCGACCGACTCCTTCCTCTCCGCCGCATCCTTCCAGGAAACGACGAGAGTCCTCACCGAAGCAGCGATCAAGGGCAAGTCCGATCCGCTCATCGGCCTGAAGGAAAATGTCATCATCGGCAAGCTGATTCCTGCAGGCACCGGCATGTCCCGGTACCGCCGGATCAAGGTGATCCACGAAGGCGAACCGAAACCCGCTGCAGAAGAACAGCAGGCACAGTAAGCCTCAGCGATGAAGAAAAAACTGTAAGAAACGGGAATTCCCGTTCTTACAGTTTTTTTGTGCACAAAAAAAGCCGCCCGGAGGCGGGAGAAAATCAGAGAGAGGCGGGGCGGCCGCGGAGGAACCACGGCAGGAGAGGCCGCACAAAAACGGAGGGCGCGCCGGGAAAGGCTTCCGGCGTGAAGGTGAGGACGATCTTCCGGCAGGTGGCGGGCGCCGCGAGGAGGGCCTGCCATTTCTGCGGGGCGTCCCGGTCATCACCATGAGGGATGAGCTGCCACAGCACGGGGATCTCCCGGCGGCCGGTGAGGAAATCCACCAGGCCAGCCTCGGAGGCGGCGGTCTCCACGGCGCCGTACCGGCGGAAGAGCTCCACTGCCGTCGCGTTGCAGAGGCACTGCCATTCCGTGCGGCCGCGGCGGCTCCAGAGGCTGGCCATGGCGCCGTCGGAGAAGAAGAAGCGGACCGTGCGCCCGTCCGGCTCCGGCAGCGTCCCGTCGGAAATCGCCACGGAAGGCACGGTGAGGAGCAGGCCTGCCTCCCCGAGGCACCGGAGATAGGAGCGGAGCGTTTTTTCCAGCAGGGGCCGTCCGGCGCGTCCTGTGGCGGTCTCCATGGCCTGCATCGCCACGGATTCGCCGGCGTGCTCCGCCAGGTAGCGGAGGATCTTGAGGAGGAGGCCCGTGCGGAGCGAGGCATCGTCGCAGAGCTCGTGGAAGAGCGCCGCTGAAAGGATCGTATCCAGCGTGCTGTGCAGTGCCTCTTTGTGGAAGAGCCCCGGAAGGGAGCTGCCCTCGGCGTAGCGGAGGAGATCCCGGTCCTGCGGCGGTGTTTCCCGGCCGGCGGCTGTTTCCGCAAAGGAAAGGGGATACACGGTGCGGATGCGGCAGCGCCCCGGCAGGAGCGAGGTCAGGGAGGACAGGGACCGGTCCATGGCGGAGCCGGCCAGACAGAGGTCGAAGTGGCGGATGCGGAAGAGGCCGTCCGCCAGCCGGGCGAAATCAGGGAGCTCCTGCACCTCGTCGAGAAAGATATAGGCCGGCTGTCCGCCGGGAAGGCGGGAGAGAATGTACCGGTAGAGCGTTTCCTGCGGGAAACGGCGCTGCACCTCCGGCTCGGACAGGTCCAGATAGAGAATGCGGTCCTCCGGGACGCCGGACTGCCGGAGATGGTGGATGTACTGCGCGAGGAGCGTCGTCTTGCCGGCGCCGCGCATGCCGGTGAGGACCTTCACCATTTCCCGGTCCCGGTTCCGGAGGAGGAATTCCATGTAGTCTCTGCGTTCGCACTCCGCCATGGGAGGTCACTTCCTTTCTGCGGCGAGGGGCACGTACTCCTCGCCGAGCGTTTCCGCGCGGGCCCGCCCGGCGGTGAGATTCGTCAGGTCCCGGAGATGGGGCTCCCAGTCGGCGGGCGGCACGAGGAGCGTGAAGGTCACCGTGTCGGTGAAGGACCGGTCCGCCACGCGGAGCGCTTTGTCGCCGGCATATTTTTCAAAGAGGCCCACCATGTCATAGGGGAGGACCAGCGAGACCCGGAGATGGGGCGTGTACGTCACGAGGGACGCGCTCCGGCAGGCCGAGGCCGCGGCACCGCTGTACGCCCGGGTGAGGCCGCCCGCGCCGAGCTTGATGCCGCCGAAATAGCGGGTCACCACGAGGGCCGTATTGGTGAGCTCCTGCATCTGGAGCACGTGGAGCATGGGATGACCCGCCGTGCCCTGGGGCTCTCCGTCGTCGCTGGATTTCTCCAGCACCTGCCCCGTGCCGATGCGGCAGGCGAAGCAGTGATGGGTGGCGTCGCGGAATTCTTTCCGCCGGCTGTCCCAGAAGGCCGCGGCCTCCTCCATGGAAGAGACCGGCGCGAGGTCGGCGATGAAAAGGGATTTCTGGATCTCGGTCTGCGTGCGGCAGGCCGCTTCCGGCGCGGTGTAGGGAATGAGCATGGGAGCCTCCTTCTGAAAATCATTACTCCTATTGTAGCACGACGGCCCGGGCCGCGGCGCTCCTTCCGGCGGGAGAGGCCGCGCCGTTTTCGCGCTTTTCTGCGTGGTCCGGTCCGTCCCGCGGGGCGGGAAATCGGGCGGCGCTCTTCTCACTTAGGGGATTTGTGTTACAATGGCAATATGAATAACTCTGTCATAGGAGGTGTTACGGTGTTCGCCTATGCGTACACGTTTCTCGCGGCCCTCGTCGTGACCTTTGTACTGACGCCCTTTGTGAAGCGTCTGGCCGTCGCGATAGGAGCCGTAGACCGGCCGGATGCGCGGAAGGTTCACCACGGACTGATTCCCCGGCTGGGCGGGCTCGCCATTTACGCGGGCTTCATTGCATCGATCGCGCTCACCGTCGGCTTTGACGACCCGCAGCTGCTGGGACTGGCCTGCGGCGCGACGTTCCTCATTTTCGTGGGCATTCTGGATGATCGCTACTCCCTGCCGCCGAAGGTGAAGCTCTGCGGCCAGATCATGGCGGCGGCCATCTTCGTGGTGATTTTCGGCGTGCGCATCGACTGGCTGAAGCTGCCCTTCGTGGGCTATCTGTACTTCCCGGCGCTGATCTCCATCCCGCTCACCATTTTCTGGATCATCGGCTTCGTCAATACGGTGAATCTCATCGACGGTCTGGACGGACTGGCCGCGGGCATTGCCGCCATCGCGTCCGTCACCATTTCCTTCTTTGCCTTCCAGATGGGGCAGTGGGTGTGCGCGGCCGCCATGGTCGCCATGGCCGGCGCCGCCATCGCGTTCCTGCAGTACAATTTCAATCCCGCAAAAATCTTCATGGGCGATACGGGGTCCATGTTCCTCGGCTATGTCATCGCCGCGGTGTCCGTGATGGGCTCCATGAAGACCGCCGCCATCGCGGTGCTCATCGTGCCGCTGGTGGCGCTGTCCGTGCCGATCATGGATACGCTCATGGCCATCGCGCGGCGGAAGCACTCCGGCGTGCCGGTCTTTTCGCCGGATAAGCGCCATCTCCATCACCGCCTGCTGGCCAAGGGGCTCACCCAGAAGCAGGTGGTGCTCATCATGTATGCCCTCACGGCCTTTTTCTCCTGCACGGCGCTGCTGGTGATCCATCTGCAGCTGGCAGCGGGCGTCCTGCTGCTGGCGGTGGTGCTGGTCATCTATCTCCTGTGGGCCAAGCGGCTGGGCGTCCTCACCGAGGGCGGACGGAACGAAGAGGAAGAAGAACACTGAACGTTTTTCCGAAAGGAAGGAATTTACTGTGAAAATCATGACTATCTTCGGGACGCGTCCCGAAGCAATCAAAATGGCACCGGTCATCCGGGAGCTCCGGAAGCATCCGGAAATCGAGACCCGGGTGTGCATCACCGCGCAGCACCGGGAAATGCTCGATCAGGTGATGCAGCTGTTCCACCTGCAGGCGGACTATGACCTGAATATCATGGCGAAGGGGCAGACCCTCTACGACATCACCGGGCGGGTGCTCCGGGGCCTTCAGGAGGTCTTTTCGAAGGAAAAGCCGGACTGCGTGCTCGTCCACGGCGATACCACCACCACCTTCACGGCGGCGCTGGCCGCTTTTTATGCGCAGATCCCCGTGGGCCACGTGGAGGCGGGGCTCCGCACGGGCAATCTGCTGTCCCCCTTCCCGGAAGAGGCCAACCGGCAGCTCACGGGCGTGCTGGCGAACTATCACTTTGCCCCCACCGAGACGGCCCGGGACAATCTGCTCCGGGAAAATAAAGACCCGTCCCGCATCTTCGTTACCGGCAATACGGTCATCGACGCCCTGTTCGCCACGGTGAAGAAGGACTACACCTTTGCGGACAAGGAGCTGGAACAGATCGAGGAGCACAAGCGGGTGATCCTCGTCACCACGCACCGCCGGGAAAATCTCGGCGCGCCCATGCACCACGTGTACCGCGCGCTCCGCCGGCTGGTGGACGACATCCCCGATACGGAGATCGTATTCCCCGTACACCGCAATCCTCTCGTGCGGGAAGCGGTGTCGGAGGAGCTGGAAGGGCATCCGCGCATCCATCTGGTGGAACCCATGGAATATGAACCCTTCACGAATCTCATGGCCCGGTCGGCTATTGTCCTCACCGACAGCGGCGGCATCCAGGAAGAGGCGCCGAGCCTCGGCAAGCCGGTGCTGGTCCTGCGCGATACCACGGAGCGGCCAGAAGCGGTGGCCGCCGGCACGGTGAAGCTCGTCGGCACCGACGAGGAAGCGGTGTACGAGACGGCGCACAGGCTCCTTACCGATGAGGGGGCGTACCGGGAAATGGCCGAGGCGGTCAATCCCTACGGCGACGGCCATGCATCGGAGCGTATCGTGGCATGGCTCCTGCATCATGCAGGGCTGACGGAGACCGTTCCGGCGCCGTTCGTAACAAAATAATCAGGCGGGCCTCATGCCTGCACAGATAAAAAAGAAACGCAGCGCGCGTCACCACGCGGGGCCGTACCGGCCGGGAGACCGGCGGAAACGGCTCCGCAGAGACGCCCGGAGGCGTTTCTTTTTCCGTGTTTGGAAAAACCGGCGGAAAAAAGAGGGAAAAAGGGGCGGAATTTCCGGCGGGACCGCCCATTTTCTGTGGATTTTCAGTGGCGCCGGCTATCGGCATATGATACAATGAAAACGTATGAATTTCAGTTGACAGATGTATAACCAATGTGCTGTCATTTTTTGCATCCAAAAAATGAGCACCCACGACGGAAGGAGAACCTGCCACGGCCCATGGAGAAAAAGCATCAGACCAGGGACAAGCATTCAGATTTCAGTCCGCTGCGCAGTGCAGCCGTGGCTTCCGGAGCGGGGCTCACCATGCTGACCTGCATCGGACTGTGTGTCTATGCAGGTCTTCGGTGTGATGAATATTTCGGTACATCGCCGTGGGGGCTCGTAGGGGGCTCCCTTTTGGGCGGCGTGAGCGGCATATGGTCTGTCATCAAGCAGATGCTGAGGAAATGACATGATATACGATGAGACCTTCCCCGTCTATGCGGCGCATATCCGGAAGATAACCGCCGGCATCGCGGTGATCGCCGCGGCGGCAGCGGCCGTATGCTTCGGCCTCTCCTACGGCGCAGGCGTGGTCCTGGGAGCCCTCTTCCAGATCGCATTTCTGTCGTTCCTCCGCGCCAAGTACATCAAATGGTCTGAAGCGGGGAGAAAGCCCGAGGATATCGGGCACCGGCTCGTGTTCTACACGGGCGCCCGCCTTTTCTTCGAGATCGGCGCCTGCGTTCTTGTGACGCTTGCCGCCGGACTTGCCGTATTCGGCTTTCTTGCTGGCTTACTTTCACTGACGGCCGCCACCATTGTTGACAAAGTCGTCAGTGTAATTAAGGAATAAATCTTCTTGACATCCTTGTAAGAGAGAGGGGGTGAGACTATGCATCTTCATACAGGTACACACGTAGTGACAGAGTTATTTGGAATGCAGGTCAATCTGGATACCATCTTCACCACATGGCTGGCGGCCATCATCGTCATTCTCGTGACGCTCGCGGCGACCCGCGGACGCGCGATGGTGCCGAGCGGCATACAGAATGCCATGGAAATGCTCGTAGAGGCGCTGTGCAATCAGTTCCAGGACAATATCGGGCATAAATACCGTCAGGTCGCAACATGGCTCCTGACCCTCTTCCTTTTCATCTTCACTTCGAACCAGCTCGGGCTTCTGCCGACGAATCATCTGACGGCTTCTCCCACCAATGACGTCAATACGACACTGGGGCTTGCCATTGCCTCTTCTCTGGCCATCCACTTCTACTATCTGAAGAATAAGGGCTTCGGCCACTGGATCGGGCATTTCTTCAAGCCGTTTTCGCTGTTCGTCGTCATGAATCTTGTCGAAGAGGTGGCGCGGCCCATTACGCTGGCCATGCGTCTATTCGGCAACATCCTGGCAGGGGAAATTCTGCTGGAAGTTCTCTATGCTCTGGCGCCGTGGCTCGTACCTATGATCTGGATTGCCTTCAGCCTGTTCGTGGGCGCAGTCCAGGCCTACATCTTCACCACGCTCGTGTCCATTTACCTGAAAGAGAGCGTTGAGTGATCACGGACATTTCTCATCATCCAAAACGGCACCGTCCGTCCAAACGGCATGTATACCGGGAGACCCCGGAAATATTTAATTCTCAGGAGGAATTATAACCATGGATCAGACTATTGTTGCACAGTATTCCGTTCTCGCAGCAGCTATCATTGCAGGCCTTGCTTCTATCGCAGCGGCATTCTCCGACTCCAATGCAGCAGCTCATGCTCTTGACGGCATGACCCGTCAGCCTGAAATGGCAGGCAAACTCTTCACCAACATGCTGGTTGCCATCGGCCTTATCGAATCTATTCCGATCATTGCCATCGTTATCGCCATCGTTCTCGTATTCGCGAATCCGTTCCTCGGCTAATTTCACACATTCATTAGCCTAAGGAGGGGATTTCATTGGTAGAATTAAATGGAACCTTGCTGTGGCAGATCGTAAACTTCGTCATCCTTTGTGCTATTCTGGGCCATTTCGCCTATAAGCCGATGCTGAAAGTTCTGGACGAACGTAAAGCCCGCATCCAGAACGATCTCGATTCCGCTGCTTCCGCCAATGCAGACGCACAGAAGCTGAAAGAAAGCTATGAAGCTCAGCTCCGCGACGCACAGGTCAAAGCACAGGACATCGTCAGCAAAGCCGTGAAGGAAGCTCAGATCCAGGCGCAGGCACAGATCGATGCAGCGCGCGAAGCGATTGCGAAGGAAAAGGAAGCTGCTTCCAAGCAGATCGAAAGAGAACGCGTTGAAGCTCTCGAAGATCTGAAATCTCAGGTGGCCGCGATTTCCTGCGACATTGCTTCCAAGATCATCAGCAAGAATATGACTCCGGACACCAACGATCGTCTGATCGCTGAAAGCATCGCGAAACTGGGTGCCCGCAAAGCAGGTAAATAATCATGGATAAGAACGTAATCGTCGCTAAAAAGTACGGACGCGCTATCTATGAGATTGCTCTTGAGCAGAAAAGCCTGGAAAAAACAGAAGAGGAACTCACTCTGATCAGCGATGCCCTCGCTGAAAATTCGGAGCTGAAATCCTTCCTTAATCATCCTTTCCTTACGAAGGATGCCAAGAAAGATACCATACAGAAATTGTTTGCAGATAAGGTGCAGCCCGTCGTGCTGCAGTTCTGCTACGTTGTGATCGACAGAGACCGCTTTGAGCTGTTCCCTGACATGGTCAGCGTGTACACCGCACTGGCTCATGAAGGCCTCGGCATCGACGAAGCGCTTGTCACATCCGCATTCCCGCTCACGCAGGACCAGGCGGACGCACTGAAAGCCAAGCTGGAAGAAATGACCGGCAAGAAGATCATCATGAAGCAGAAGGTGGACGCCGCTCTCCTCGGCGGCTTCACTGTGCAGATCGGCGACCAGTTGATCGACGGTTCCGTAGCGAGACAGCTGCAAACCCTGAAAGCAAGAATCATGCAAAAAGATTGAGGTGACTTATAGGAAATGAAAATCAGTTCAGATGAAATTACATCTGTCATCAAAAAACAGATCGAAAACTACAAAGTAGACCTCAATGTCGATGAAGTAGGCAGGGTCCTTGAAGTCGGCGACGGCATCGCTCACGTATACGGCCTGGAAAACTGCATGTCCGGCGAACTGCTCGAACTGCCCAACGGCGTATACGGCATGGCGCTGAACCTGGAAGAAAGCAACGTCGGCGTCGTACTGCTCGGCAAGTACGAGACCATCAAGGAAGGCGACATCGTAAAACGTACGGGCCGCCTGATGCAGGTACCGGTAGGCGACGCAGTCATCGGCCGCGTTGTCAACTCCCTCGGCCAGCCGATCGACGGCAAGGGCGAAATCAAGACTGACGAATATCGCGACATTGAAATCAAGGCACCGGGCATTGCCGACAGACAGCCGGTTAATGTGCCGATGCAGACTGGTCTGAAAGCCATCGACTCCATGGTACCGATCGGACGTGGTCAGCGTGAACTGATCATCGGCGACCGCGGCACCGGCAAGACGGCAGTGGCCATCGACACCATCCTGAACCAGAAGGGCCAGGACGTCATTTGTATCTATGTATCCATCGGCCAGAAGAATGCAAACGCCGTTCGCGTATACGAAAAGCTGAAGCAGGAAGGCGCCATGGATTATTCCATCATCGTCCATGCGGGCGCATCCGAAGGCTCCCCGATGCAGTACCTCGCACCGTACTCCGGTGTATCCATCGCGGAATACTTCATGCACAAGGGCAAGGATGTCCTCATCATTTATGATGATCTCTCCAAACAGGCTGTGGCATACCGTGCCATGTCCCTGCTGCTCCGCCGTCCGCCGGGACGTGAAGCTTACCCGGGCGACGTATTCTATCTGCACTCCCGTCTGCTGGAACGTGCGGCTCGTCTCTCCGATGAACTGGGCGGCGGCTCCATCACCGCACTGCCGATCATCGAGACCCTCGCAGGCGACGTCGGCGCATACATCCCGACGAACGTCATTTCCATCACCGACGGCCAGATCTATCTGGAAACGAACCTCTTCTACGCAGGCATCCGTCCGGCTATCAACGTCGGCCTGTCCGTATCCCGCGTAGGCGGTTCCGCGCAGATCAAGGCCATGAAACAGGTCGCAGGTACCCTGCGTCTGGATCTGGCTCAGTACCGTGAACTCGCAGCCTTCGCACAGTTCGGCTCCGACCTCGATCCGGCCACCAAGGCACAGATCGACCGCGGCCAGAGAACGACCGAAATCCTGAAGCAGCCGCAGTACAGCCCGTACCCGGTCGAAGACCAGGTCATGGCTATCTTCACGGCCGTACAGGGCTTCCTTGATGACCTCGAAGTGGATGAAGTCGTTCCCTTCGAACATCAGCTGATCGCATTCCTCCACAGCAGCCATCCGGAAATCGGCGCTTCCATCCGTGAAACGAAGAAGCTCACCGATGAAAACGAAGCAGCGCTGCGTGCAGCCATTGATGAATTCAAGACTCGTTATAAGGCGGCAAAGAATACTGAAACGGCAGCGGGGTGATCTGAATGGAGAGTACTCGCGATATAAAGGGGCGCATTAAATCTGTCACTAATATCCAGCAGATCACAAAAGCGATGAAGATGGTCGCCGCCGCGCGTCTCCGCAAAGCGGAGGAAAAAGCGCACGGTGCCCGTCCTTATGCAGACAAGGTCGAAGAGCTCCTGCGCCGTGCCTCTTCGGCAGCGCCTGGCTATTCCAATCCCCTCCTGGCGGAGCGGGAAACGAAAGTCACCGGATACCTCATCATCTGTGGTGATAAGGGTCTGGCAGGCGCTTACAACTCCAATGTCATGAAACAGACGCTGGCGGAGATCGCTGGAAAGGATCCGGAATCCTACAGACTCTATGTCTGCGGGAAGCAGGCGCGGAACTATCTGAAATTCCGCGGCTACCGCATGGATTCTTACCATTTCGGATTTTCCGACAAGCCTTCCGCAGATGACTCCATTGCTCTGGCCAAAGAAGTGATCGGCCTTTTCAACAAGGGAGAAATCGACGAAGTCAAAATCATCTACACGAAATTTTATACCGCTCTCCGTCAGCAGGTCGCAGTGGCCCGCCTGCTTCCCATCGAAGCGCCGGAAGCGGAAGAAGCAGCAGAAGAAACCACCACAGCCGACGGCATCAAGGTGACGAAGGGAGAGATCCCCTACATCTTCATGCCGAATGCATCGGCGGTCCTCGACAATCTGCTTCCCGAATATGTACAGGTGCAGATCTACAGCGCGATGCTGCAGTCCGCGGCATCCGAACTGGGCAGCCGTATGGCCGCCATGTCCGCTGCAACCGACAACGCGACGGAAAGAATCGCCGACCTCAACCTCAGCTACAACAAGGCCCGTCAGGCACAGGTCACGAACGAAATTTCCGAAATCGTCGGCGGCGCGAATGCGCTTGAATAATCTGCACGAATGGTAAGGAGGAATGCTTCTTCATGAGCAAGGAACAGGTAGGAAAGGTTATACAGGTTATCGGCGCTGTCGTCGATATTGCCTTTGATGATGATTCCAACTTGCCTGCCATTTACAACGCCATCCATGTCAAAGATGACAATGGAAGCGTGCCGGTCGATGTTGTATGCGAAACCATGCAGCACCTCGGCGACGGCGTTGTCCGCGCGGTAGCCATGAGCTCCACGGACGGCATGGTAAGAGGGATGAAAGCTGTCGATACGGGCCGCGCCATTGCGGTACCGGTAGGCGACGGCTGCCTCGGACGTATTTTCAACGTTCTGGGCAACACCGTGGACAATGATCCCGCGAAAGTTGACGCATCGGACTACTGGCCGATTCATCGTCAGGCTCCGTCTTTCAAGGATCAGTCTCCGGCAACTGAAATTTTCGAAACCGGCATCAAGGTCGTCGACCTGATCGCTCCGTACGCAAAAGGCGGTAAGATCGGTCTGTTCGGCGGCGCAGGCGTCGGCAAAACGGTCCTGATTCAGGAACTGATTCACAATGTGGCAACGGCTCATTCCGGCTGCTCCGTATTCTGCGGCGTAGGCGAACGTACCCGTGAAGGCAACGACCTCTGGGGCGAAATGAAGGAATCCGGCGTTCTGAATAAAGTAGCCCTGATCTACGGCCAGATGAACGAACCTCCGGGAGCTCGTATGCGTGTCGGCCTGACTGGTCTGACCATGGCAGAATACTTCCGTGACGTACAGCACCAGGACGTACTGCTGTTCATCGACAACATTTTCCGTTTCGTACAGGCAGGCTCCGAAGTTTCCGCACTGCTCGGCCGTATGCCGTCCGCAGTAGGTTACCAGCCGACGCTGGCAACCGATATCGGCGAACTTCAGGAACGCATCACCTCCACGAAAGACGGTTCCGTAACATCTGTACAGGCTGTCTATGTACCGGCCGACGATCTCACCGACCCGGCTCCGGCAGGCGTATTCACCCACCTCGATGCGACCACGGTTCTGAACCGTTCCATCGCAGAACTGGGCATTTACCCGGCAGTCGATCCGCTGGACTCCACCAGCCGTATTCTTGACCCGAACATCCTCGGCGAAGAACACTACAAGGTGGCCCGCGGCGTACAGGCCATTCTGCAGCGCTACAAAGAACTGCAGGACATCATCGCCATCCTCGGCATGGAAGAACTCTCCGATGAAGATAAAGTCATCGTAGCCCGTGCAAGAAAGATCCAGAGATTCCTGTCTCAGCCGTTCTTCGTAGCAGAACAGTTCACCGGCCAGCCCGGCAAATACGTTCCGCTGAAAGAAACGATCCGCGGCTTCAAGGAAATCCTCGAAGGTAAGCACGACGACCTGCCGGAAGGCGCATTCTATCTCGTAGGCACCATTGACGAAGCGATCGAAAAGGCTGAAAAGATGAAGAAAGGGGAATAAGCCATGGCTGATACCCTTGTCTCTCCGCTGCATGTGGAAATCATTACGCCGGACGGCCCGATCTATACGAAAGACGGCGCCATGATGGTCGTTGCCCGTGCAGTTGACGGTGAATTCGCAGTGATGAAAAATCACCTCCCGCTCGCAGCAGCGCTGACGATCAATCCCGTCCGCATCAAGAGCGCAGGCGGTGAAGAAGAAATCGCCGTATTCGGCGGCTTCCTCGAAATGAAGGACAACTGCGTCAATATCATCGCTCCTCTTGCAGAACTTGCGTCCACCATTGATGTGGCCCGTGCGGAAGCTGCCCGGAAACGTGCAGAAGACCGTCTGGCCAGCAAAAATGCGGATATCGATGTAGAACGGGCGAAGCTGGCTCTCCAGCGTGCACTCACCCGTCTGCATGTGGCAGGCAAACTCTGATACAGCTCAAAAGGCTCCGGAATTTCCGGAGCCTTTTTTGTTGCCCGTTATAGCCTGTTTCAGGAGAAACGGCGGGCGGCTGAGCTTTTTCTATTGGACAGACCGGCGCGGCCATGGTAGGATAAGAGCAATTTTCAGAGAAACGGGGCCGTTTCGTCAAATGTCCTGCAAAGGAGGCCGCTTATGATGCCCTTTCTGTCCATCCATCATCCTGCTGCCAGACTCTGCGCCGCGGCGGTGTCCGCAGCGCTGGTCTTTACAGCCACTGCATTTTTTCAGGTGCCGATCCCGCTGGGCTATGCTCATCTGGGGGATGCGGTGATCTTTATGGCTGTGCTCCTGCTTCCGAGGAGGGAGGCGGCACTGGCCGCCGCTGTCGGCTCTGCCATGGCGGATTTCTTCGCCGGATTTGCCCTGTGGGCAGGGCCTACGGTGCTCATCAAATGGGGGATGGTGCTCATCGCATCTGCCGTATCGGGAGACCGCCGCCCGGTCTGCCTGCCCCGCGCCGCCGCCGGCTGGGCGCTGTCCTCCCTGTGGATGGCCGCAGGCTACACCCTGTTCGGCGCACTGATCTACGACAGTGTGGCCGCCGGCCTCTCCTCTCTTCCGGGACTGCTTCTGGAGGGCGTCGTCAATGTGGCCGCCGCATGGGCGGCCGCCCTGCTCCTGCGGGGGCGCCTGCTGTGAAATTTGCAAAAGAAAAGCCTTTTCCCTTTTGGGGAAGAGGCTTTATTTTTTCGGGTCAGGCACCGGCGGTGTGTCCTTCAGACGGTGGAGGAATTCGGCCTCGGGCTGCTGGGTGAGGAAGAGGAGCTGGTCGCCCTCCCGGATGAGGCATGACGGGTTCGGCACGATGGACATTTCATTCCGCCGGATCGATACGAGCACCGTATGGGGCGGCAGCGGGAGAGAGGCAGCGGAACAGCCGGCCAGCGGGGAACCGCTTTCCACAAGGAGCGTGGTGAGATGCCCTTCTTCATTGGAGGTCTGCCGCTCTGCGGTCTGACGGCGGAGGAGCGCCTCATAGATGGGGACGCCTCCCAGCAGGCCGCTGGTGACGTAGGAAATGGCGGTGACCAGGGCCAGCGGCAGGAGATGATCGAAGCGTCCCGTCATTTCCAGCAGGAGCACCGCCCCGGTAATGGGGGCGCGTACGGAGCCTGCAAAAAAGGCGGCCATGGCGAGGAGGATCAGATCGGGCATCGCTTCCGGCGGGAGCAGGCCGGCGCCGGTGAGCAGGGAGCCGAAGGCGGCGCCGGTGAGGGCGCCCACTGTGAGGGACGGGAAGAAGAAGCCCCCGGGGACGCCGCTTCCGAAGCTGAGAAAGGTGAAGAGGGCTTTCCCGAGGAGCAGCGTCAGCAGGACGGGAAAGGCCGGCGGCAAGGCGGTGACTGCATTGATGAGGGGCTCTCCGCCGCCGGTGAGGGCCGGACAGAAAAAGACGGCCAGTGCGGCGCAGACAAGGGCAAAGGCGATGCGCGCTTCCGGACGGCGGAAGCAGGGGAGGCCGTAGAACCGGCGCACCGAGAGGAGCCCCTGATTGAACAGCACCGCCGCCGCGCCGCAGACCATGGCGAGGGGCACGGCCCAAAGCAGCTGTGAGGGCGGGAGCGGATGAAGGCCGGAAAAGAGAAAGACCGTGCCGGAGCCGAAGAAGAACTGCACGGTGCATGCCGCGGTCCCCGCCGCCGCCATGGCGGGGAGAATCACGGCCGCGGAAAACTGGTGGTGCAGCTCCTCCAGAGCAAAAAGCATCCCCGTGAGCGGGGCGTTGAAGACTGCCGCCAGCCCGGCGCCGGCCCCGCCGGTGAGAAGATACTGTGTCTCCGTGCGGTCCCGTGCGGCAGCGCGGCTCACGCCCTGGGCAGAGGCCGCGCCGATCTCCACCGCCGGACCGGCATGACCGAGGGAGAGCCCGGCCCCGATGGCGAGCGCGCCGCCGAAGATCTGCACACAGAGGATGCGGAGCCAGCGCAGGCGGAACAGGCCCAGCAGGGCGCCCTTCACCTGAGGGATGCCGCTTCCCGAGGCCATGGGCTCCCACCGGCAGAGCGCCGCCAGCAGGAAGGCCAGTATGAGCAGCCCCGCTGCCCACGCAAGAGCGGGGAAGTACTGACCGCCTGCCGCCGCGTCTGCGGTGACCGCCGCCAGCACGGCCCGGCAGGATTCAGCCTGAACGATGAGGAAGCGGTACAGCGAGACGGTGAGGCCTGCGGCCACACCGGCCGCGGCACCCAGTGCGAAGAGCCGGAGCCGGAACCAGCGCCGCCGGATGAGCGCTTCGGCCCAGGGCGCATCGGAACGCTTCATGAAGCGCCTCCTTTCCGCAAAAAATACGGCTCCCGCAGAAGCCGTATTTCTGATTTCAGAGCGTGACCTGATAGGTGAGCACCGCGTCCACCGCCGTGCAGGCATCCTCCCAGGAACGGATGGTGTCCTCCATTTCGTGGACATAGAATTCATTTTTGATGGATTTCAGATTGATGCGCACATTGAGGACGGCCGCATGGACGGCCGCCATGGCGCACTGGGCAGCGATGATGCTGTCCGTGATGAGATTGGTATTGCCCTGCTGGAGGACCTTCGTGAAGAGGGGCATCATGTCCGCCATGGTCTGGGCGATCTGGCTCGGCGCCTGTGCGGATTTTTTCAGCGCCTCCTGAATGGCCTCCGTCCTCGCTTCCTTTCCGGCTTCGTCATCCGGCTTCGGCTGGCGGTAGGCTTTCATGAGTGCATCGAAATTGGCGGCGTCCTCGTCCATGAGGTCGAGCATGATGGACCGCGCCTCTTGGAAGATGGCCAGCCAGGTTTTGACCTGGTCATGGATTTCCGCATATTTGCTGTTCGTCAGCGTGAGGGCGCACACCTTTTCCGCGAGGGCGCAGGCCTGTGCGCCGAGGAGTCCCGCTGCGGCGCCGCCGCCCGGTGCGGGAGACGTGCTGCCCAGCGCGTCGAGAAATCCGTCGATGGTGTCTTTACGAAATGCTGTTTCCAAAATATCACCTCATTATTGATTTTTCTTTTTATTATAGCAGTGCCGGGGAAAAATAGGAACGCAGGGGGCCCTCCATGGTTTTGCCGTCGTTGACAGATGGATGTATAATGGAACATCTTTCTTTTCAGGAGGCTGTTATGTGGAATCCCGCTGTTATATCGCTCGTTACTCTGAGCTTCGTCCTCGGCACCTGTGAGTTCATCATGATCGGCATCGTCCCCGATATTTCGGAGTCGCTGCACGTATCGCTCACCCAGGCGGGGATGCTCATTTCCTGGTTTGCCCTTGCCTATGCGGCGGGGACGCCGGTGCTGTCGCTGTGGGGCAGCCGCTTCCCGCGGTATCAGTTCCTCGCGGTGCTCACCGGACTTTTCATTCTCGGCAATCTGGCCGCTTTCTTTACGGACACCTATGCCATGCTGCTGGCGGACCGGGTCTTTCTGGCCGCCCTGTCCGGCACCGTTCTCGCCGTGTCCACCACGTTTGCGCCGGACATCGCGGACCGGAAATATCTGCCGTCGGTCATGGCGTGGATCTTCGCCGGCTTCTCCGTGGCAGCGGTCCTCGGCGTGCCTGTGGGGACGATGGCCGCAGCCTATGTGCCGTGGCAGTGGATCTTCATTTTCATCGCCGTGGTGAGCGCGGCGGATCTGCTGCTCATGATGAAGATGCTGCCGAAGGAAGGGGCACCGGCAGCCATTCCGGATCTGCGGACGGAGCTGTCCCTCTTCCGTGACCGGCGCATCCTCCTCGGCATGGGCATCGGGATGTGCGCGCTTGCCGGCAATTATACGTGGTACGCTTATGTGACGCCCCTGCTGGAACAGGTGATGGGACTGGATGCCCTCTGGGTGAGCCCGGTGCTCTTCCTCTTCGGCGCCATGACCATCGTATCCAATCTGAGCAGCGGCCGTGTGGCCGCCGCCGGCGGAATGTACATCCTCTGGCCGATCCTGGCGGCGGAGACCGTGCTGGTGGCGCTCCTCGCCGCAGCGGTGCATCTGCTCTGGGCGGGCATTGCAGTCATGCTCCTGCTGGGCTGCCTCATCTACATCTACAATTCCAGCCTGCAGATCTATTTCCTCCATATTTCCACGGTCTTTCATCCGGGGACGCTCCTCATGGCAGGGGCGCTCCTGCCGACCTCGGCCAATATCGGCATCGCTATCGGCACCGCCGCAGGGAGCCTGGCAGCGGACACCATCGGTCTCGGCCTCACGCCGGTGCCGGGGGCGTGCTTCCTTGCCCTGTCCGCCTTCCTGTGCTGGGTGCTCATGAAGCCGGAACGGGATCGTCTCCGCCGCATTTCCTGGCAGGGAAAATGAAACAGAAAAGCCGTCCTTACGGGCGGCCTTTTTTAATGAAAAAATTTTTCAAAAAATTATTAGCACTCTCTTGATGCGAGTGCTAATAATGCATATAATAGGGACGTAATCAGGAAGAGGACCTGAAAGGGAAGCCTCCTGAGAAAAATATAAAGAACAGACCGGAAAGGAGTCTTGGATATGCGTAGTTTACTTCCGATGTTTGACGATGGATTTTTTGGCAGCAATGCGCTGGATTCGTTCTTCGATGACTTCGCCCCCGCAAGCGCGGTGAAGATTCCGAAGGTAGATATTGAAGAGCTGAAAGATCATTATGAGATCAAGGCCGATCTCCCCGGCTTCACCAAGGATGAAGTGAATATCACCTACGTCAATGATGTACTCACCATCGAAGCCAAGAAAGATGAAAGCAAGGAGACGAAGGATGAGGACCGTCATTTCCTGAAACGGGAAAGAGTGGCTTCCGCATTCCGCCGTCAGTTCGCTGTGAAAGGCATCAAGAAAGAAGACATCAAGGCAGATCTGAAGGACGGCATCCTCACGATTTCCCTCCCGAAGGTGGAACAGGAAGTCGAAAAGGCACCGTATCACATCCAGATCGGCTGATCCCTCAATTTCAACATCATTCTACATCCCCTTTGCAGAAGAGTCCCGCTTCCCCGGCGGGGCTCTTTTGTATGCAAAAAAACAGCCCGGCCTTCGAAGCCGGGCTGCGTTCCGCTCAGTGGCGGGAAAGCGTGGTATTCACTTTGTTTTCCGGACGGGCGGAAATTTTCACGATCTCGCTGCGGATCTGCTCCATTTCCCCATTGTTGTCCGGGGTGAGTTCCTTCAGCATGACCGGAGAGCCGTCTGCATTGGTGAGTGACGTTTCGATCTCGCTGCCGGTGCGGCTGTAGGAGAAGGTCTCTTCCCGGCCGCCGTCCTTTGGGGTGATGATGAGGCGGCCGCCGTCCTCCCGGGCTGTGCCGGAGAGGCTGCCTTCGATCTCCTTGCCGCCCCGCTGGGTCTTGTGCTCTACGGTGATGGAGTCGCCGTTTTTCGTGAAGGTGAAGGTCTCAAGATTGCGGATCTCATCGCCGGACCAGTTCGTGCCGGCGTTCTGCACGCCCCACCATGTGCCTTCCCAGGGATCGCTGAAAAAAGGAAGGCTGCCGCAGCCGGAGAGAAGAAGGCCGGCCGCCGTCAGCGCCGCTGCTGCTGCGGCACGGAGTCGTCTTGTCATAGGGGCACCTCCTTTTTTCGTTGCCGGAGACAAAAAAGCCTATATTTTTTCTATTATACAACACTCGGGGAATTTGAAAAAGCGCGGGGAAACGGGCGGTTTTCGCGGCGCATTTTGAATTATCATACATTTCCTGAAATTTGTGTGAATCTTATAGAATAAAGAGAGGAATTTCCCGTAAAACCGCAGAAATCGGGCCTTATACGGAAATGTATGGTATAATAAATAAAAAGAAACTGACCGGCAGGGCAGATCCCCGCCGGTTTTTTCTGCGAAGCAGAGGAAAAGGAGAGGAATGTATGGAGTGGCAGGAAGGTAAAATCGTCCCCACCGCTCTGGAAGGACAGATGAAGCGGTCCTACATCGATTATGCGATGTCGGTCATCGTTTCCCGTGCGCTTCCGGACGTCCGGGACGGGCTGAAGCCGGTACACCGGCGCATCCTGTATGCAATGCAGGAAGCGGGGATGCTCCCGGGCAAGCCGTATAAAAAATCCGCCCGTATCGTAGGCGAAGTGCTGGGTAAGTATCATCCCCACGGCGACACGGCGGTGTATGAATCGGCGGTGCGCATGGCGCAGGATTTCTCCACGCGATATCCGCTGGTGGACGGCCACGGCAACTTCGGCTCGGTGGACGGCGACTCCCCGGCAGCTATGCGTTATACGGAAATGCGCATGGCAAAGATCACCACGGAAATGCTCCGCGATCTGGACAAGAACACCGTGGATTTCATGCCGAACTACGACGGCTCCCTGCAGGAACCGGTGGTGCTCCCGTCGCGCATCCCGAATCTGCTGGTGAACGGGTCGTACGGCATCGCCGTCGGCATGGCCACGAACATCCCGCCGCACAATATGAATGAAGTGGTGGACGGCCTGTGCCACATGATCGACCAGCCGGACATCACCGTGGATGAGCTCATGCAGTACATCAAGGGCCCGGATTTCCCGACCGCCGGCCTCATCATGGGACGGAAGGGCATCGAGTCCATGTACCGCACCGGCCGCGGCGGCATTACGGTCCGCGCCCGTACGGAGATCGAGGACATGGGCCGCGGCAAGAGCCGCATCGTCGTCACCGAGCTGCCTTATCAGGTCAACAAGGCGCGCCTCATCGAGACCATCGCCGACCTGCAGCGGCAGAAGGTGGTGGACGGCATCACCGCCCTCCGCGATGAATCGGACCGCTCGGGCATGCGCATCGCCATCGAGCTCCGCGCAGACGTGAATCCGCAGATCATGCTGAACAATCTCTTTAAGCATACCCAGATGCAGATCACCTTCGGCGCGATCATGCTGGCGCTGGTGGACGGCCATCCGCGCATCCTGAATCTGAAGCAGATCCTCTACTATTATCTGAAGCATCAGGAAGAGGTCATCACCCGCCGGAGCACCTTCGAGCTGGAAAAGGCCAAGGCCAAGGCCCACATTCTGGAAGGCCTCCTCATCGCGCTGGACCACATCGACGAGGTGATCCGCACCATCCGCGAATCCCAGACGGACGACATCGCCAAGGGCGCCCTCATGGAAAAATTCGGCCTCTCGGAAAAGCAGGCCATCGCCATTCTGGATATGCGCCTGCGCCGTCTGACCGGACTGGAACGGGACAAGATCGAAGCGGACTACAAGGACGTGAAGGAACAGATCGCCTATCTGGAAGACCTGCTCTCCAGCCGCGACAAGATCATGGGCGTGGTGAAGGATGAGCTGCTCGATGAAAAGGCCCGCTTCGGCGACGCGCGCCGCACGGAGATCACCGTGGATGCCACCGATTTCAACGCGGCGGACCTCATCCCCGATGAACCGATGGTGGTGACGCTTACCAATGAAAACTACGTGAAGCGCATGTCCACCGATACGTACCGCAAGCAGGGCAAGGGCGGCGTCGGCGTGGCCGGCATGAAGACGAAGGAAGGGGACTACGTGGCGAAGATCCTCACCACCTCCACCCATCACCGCCTTCTCTTCTTCACGAACCGCGGCCGGGTATTCATGCTCACCGCGGCGGATATCATCCTGTCGTCGAGCCGCACCGCCAAGGGCACGCCGATCATCAACTTCCTGCCGAACCTCACCTCCGGCGAGAAGGTGACGGAGCTCTTCGACATCGACAAGTCCGCAGAGACGAAGTACCTCTTCATGATCACCCGCAAGGGCTATGTGAAGAAGACCGCCTTCTCGGAATACACCAACGTGCGCAAGAGCGGCATCATCGCCATCAACCTCCGCGAGGGCGACGAACTCATCGCCGTGCGCCGCACCAATGACCACGACACGGTGGTCCTCGCCACCCGTCTGGGCATGGCCATCCGCTTCGACGAGGCGGACGTCACGCCGCAGGGCCGCCAGGCACAGGGCGTCATCGGCATTAAGATGAAGCAGGACGGCGACGAAGTGGTGGGCGGCACCGTGGTGAATGCCGAACAGGAAGTCCTCACCGTATCCGAGGACGGCTTCGCCAAGCGGAACTACGCGGAAGCGTACACGCTCCAGAAACGGGGCGGCATGGGCTCCCGCAACTTCGGCAAGCAGAAGAAAGCCGTCGGCATGCTGGCCGTGCAGGACGATGACGAGATCATCACCATCACCGAAGGCGGACAGGTTATCCGCGTACCGGTGAATACGGTATCCGTGAAGAAATCCAAGACCGTACAGGGCGTACGCCTCGTGAAGCTCCAGGAAGGAGACCGCGTTTCCTCCATCGCCGTCACCCCGAAGGATGACATCGACGAAGAAGAACAGGGCACCCTGATGTAATATCCTATACAAAAAAGCCGTCCGTGAAGGGCGGCTTTTTCAATGACAGAAAATAAAAAAACGGGCCGTTCCTTTCAGAACGGTCCGTTTGGCGTCAGAAGAGCTTCCGGCAGAGGAGCTCCGCCAGCCGGGCGAGGCCTGCCGCATCTTCTTCATCGAAGCGCGCCGGTTTCCGGCTGTCGATATCGATGACGCCGAAGAGGGCGCCTCCGTCCAGAAGCGGCACCACGATCTCCGAGGCGGACGAGGCATCGCAGGCGATGTGATTTTTGCAGGCGTGTACATCGGCCACGATCTGCGTGCGCCGCTCGGCGGCCGCCGTGCCGCATACGCCGCGGCCCATCTCGATCTCCGCCACGGCGGGTTTTCCCTGAAAGGGCCCCAGCACGAGGCGGCCCCGCTTCAGCAGATAGAAGCCGGTCCAGCTCACGTCAGGGAGAAAGAGCATCAGCAGCGCCGACACATTGGCCAGCACCGCGCAGGCATCGTCCGTTTCCCGGAGCATTGCATCCGCCGTGTCGTACACCGCGTCGTAAAGCTCGCGTTTGGTGGGAAAGTATCTTTTTTCGATGTCCATGATGCCTCACATGCCGTACTGCCAGAGCAGAACAAAATTCATCAGGAAGAGCGCCGTGCTGACCCGCTTCATGAGCTGGCCCTTGCGGATCTTTTCCGCCGCTTCCTCATTCTGGTCGATCAGGCCCTCAATGCGCCAGCATTCGCCCATGTGCCAGGCCACGAGCGGCACGATGATGAGCGTGGCGCCCCACATATTGCCGCCGAGGCTCAGGATGCCCGACAGGTTGGACGCCCATGACAGCAGCCACAGCGACCAGCCGAGGTAGCCCACATAGTAGCACCACATATAGCGGCGGCTCCGGGCATATTTTTTGTCTAACTGCTGGACACACGCCGCGCCCCACCACAGCGCTGCCGCGGCGAGCGCCGCCGCTTCCAGCCAATGCATTTCGAACATGGTCCGCTCCTTTCTTTTCTTCCCTATTGTAGCATAGAAACCGGCCGCGGAGAAAATGCATTGTAAACGTATAGTAAACTAATAAATAAAAAATGTTGACGAAATAGATTGTTTATCCTATACTACATCATAAAGTAACAATGCGCCCGGAACGGGCATCAGGGAGGGACTCTAATATGGAAAGCACCTGTGCTGAAATCATCGAGCTGGCCGAAAAAGTCATGGACGGCGGCTCCATTACGGAGGGGGAAGCAAAGCGTCTCATCCGCACGAAGGACGAGGACACCATGCTGCTGCTGGCGATGGCCGACAAGATCCGCCAGAAATTCTGCGGCAATGCGGTCGATTTCTGCGCCATCATCAATGCGCGGAGCGGCCACTGCCAGGAAAACTGCAAATTCTGCGCCCAGTCCGGCTGGTACCAGACGGGCGCGAAGGTCTATCGTCTCCTGCCGGAGGAGGAAGTGCTCGCCGCCGCGCGGAAAGCCAAAGAGGCCGGCGCGGTGCGGTTCTCTCTCGTTACCAGCGGACGCAATCAGGACAACCCCAATGAATTTGAGGAGATCCTCGACCTGGTGCGCCGCATCCGGAAGGAAGTGGGCATCGAGGTGTGCTGCTCCCTCGGCCTCATCACGGACGAGCAGGCCCGGCAGCTGAAGGAAGCGGGCGTCACCCGCATCCACTGCAATATCGAGACCGCGCCGTCCTATTTTCCGGAGATCTGCACCACCCATACCTTCGAGGATAAGGACGTCATCATTTCCGCCGCGCAGAAGGCGGGCATCCGCGTGTGCTCCGGCGGCATCATCGGCCTCGGGGAATCCCTCGACCAGCGCGTGGAGATGGCCTTCACCCTGAAGAAAATGCATATCGACTCCATTCCGCTCAATATCCTGAATCCGGTAAAAGGCACGCCGTTCTACACGAACCGCCGCCTGCCGCCGCTGGAAGTGCTCCGTACCTTCGCTATGTTCCGCTTCGTCCTGCCGAAGGCGCTCATCCGCACCGCCGGCGGCCGGGAGGTCAATCTCCGGAGCCTCCAGGCCTACGCCCTCACCGGCGGCCTGAACGGCATCATGGTGGGAGGCTACCTCACCACCGCCGGCCGCGATCCCCAGGAGGACATCCGCATGACCGAAGACCTCGGCCGCTCCTTCACCACGCCGCAGCTGTAATAGGAATATAAATAGAAGCCCGCAAAATTTGCGGGCTTTTTTGTGTGGGGAAAAGGGCCTGTCTTTTCTGACAGTATCCGGTTGTGGGTGTATTATTTCCGGAGAAGGCGATTACTGCTTCTTTTGGTGCAGAAATCGACCTTATTTGTGTTAAATAAATTTTACATAACCGCTTATTTTTTTACGTTCTTCTAACACAACGCGCATGGCTCTATGATATAATGTGATTAATAAATCGTGTACCTCATTCATGTGTTCTGACACTGATTAATATAATGCTTTACAGTAATGGGTGTACATGATATTTTTGTTTTCGAAGAATGGAAGGAGAGAATGAGTTGAAACATTTGATGAAATGGCTTTGCCTGCTCCTGGCTTCCGTGATGACCTTCGCGCTGGCCGGATGCGGCGGCGGAAGTGCGCCGAAGGAAGCGACGAAGGAAAACGGGAAGACTGTCGTTACCTTCTGGCATGTGTACACGAAGAATTTCGGTGCACCGGTCATCAAACAGATGGTGGATGACTTCAACAAGTCCCAGGACAAGATCCTCGTGAAGGAAGTGTACAATCCGGATATGTATCCGGGCCTGATGAAGAACCTGCAGGCGGATGTAGCATCCGGCAAGGCTCCGTCGATCGCTATGATCGGCTACAATTATCTGGATTATTTCAACGAAAATTTCCAGTATGTATCTCCGGAAGAACTGGCTAAAAAGGATACGAAAGATCCGGACTATCTGTCCAAGACGTTCCTGCCGAACGTGCTGGGGCTGGCTAAAACGGGAGATACGCAGGTAGGGCTGCCCTTCTCCATCAGTGCGCCGCTGCTCTTCTACAATCCTGATCTTTTCACTGCAGCAGGACTTGATCCGCAGGCGGCTCCGAAGACCTGGCAGGAAGTGCAGGATTATGCCAAAAAGATTCACGATGCAACCGGAGAATACGGCTTCTATATGCAGGAATATCAGGATAACTGGGCAACGCAGGGCCTCCTGACTTCCAACGGTGCGGTGATTCTGGATGAAAACAAGAAAGCGGCCTTTGCTTCCAAGGAATCGGAGGAAGCTTATCAGCTGTATGCAGACATGGTGCTGAAAGACCAGTCCGCACTGCATATTGCCGCAGATGAAGGCATTGCTTCCTTCTACAGTGGCAAGGTGGGCATGCTCCTGGGAACGAGTGCCAAGATCGGAACCATCACACAGTCCTCCAGCTTCAATGTTATGGCATGTCCTTTCCCGGCATTCGGTGATAAAAAGGTGGAGATTCCCGCAGGCGGCAACTTCCTGGCAGTAACGGCACAGTCAGAAGAAGAACAGCAGGCAGCGTGGGAATTCATCAAATTCATCATGCAGCCGAAATATCTCGCTGCGTGGACGATCAACACGGGATACCTGCCGCCGCGTCAGGATGTGGTGAATGAACCGTCCGTGCAGGAAGCCATTGCAAAGACGCCGGCTCTCAAGGTGGCCTTTGATGAACTGCCGAGCCTCACGCCGTGGGTGGCTTTCCCCGGTGATGTGGGCGTAAAAGCGGAGAAGATGTTCGCAGATATGCGTGATAGAATCCTCTCCGGAGAAGCGCCGGCAACTGCGCTGAAAGAAACGCAGGATGAGCTGAATCAGCTGCTCAAATAACATCGCAGTGTCAGACAAGTGGAGAGCCGTCTTTGGGAAGGCGGCTCTTCTGTCATGTATGGGAGGTCCTGAAAATGAAATCGGCTGATGATCAGAGCGCCTATCGCAGGAGGGAAAGACGGCTGGCCTTTCTCTTCGTGCTGCCGTCGCTCGCCGTATTTATCCTGTTTATGTTTTATCCGCTGCTGTACACCCTTTACCTGAGTTTCTTCAAGTGGAATATGGTGTCGCCGAAAATGAAATTTGTGGCGTTGGACAATTACGTGAACCTGCTTACTGATCCGGTCACGGTGACGATTGCGGAAAATACGCTGCTCTATATCGTCATTCTGGTGCTGTTCAATTTCCTTTTGCCCTATGTACTGGCCTTTGTGAATACATTCCTCATGAAGAAAGGAAAGTATATCTACAAGACACTTCTGTTTTCCTCCTCGCTGATCGCCCTCGTGGTGGGTGCTATTCTGTTCCAGTGGATTTTCAATCCGGTATCCGGTCCGGTCGGCGCGATTGCCGATGCGGTGGGTGTGGCGCTTCCCGCATGGTCCAAGACGCCGGGGCTCGTAATTCTCGTCATCAGTCTGGTGGCGGTGTATAAGGCATTCGGCTATAATTTCCTGATTCTTCTTTCCGGCATGAACAGCGTGCCGGAGGAGCTCATCGAAGCGGCAAAGCTGGAAAAGGCGCCCAATTCTAACATCTTCACGAAGATCGTGGTGCCGCTTACCTCGTCGACGGCGGTGTATATTCTCATCATGACCATCGTGCAGGGGCTTCAGTACGTATTTACCCCGATCAAGGTCCTTACGCAGGGCGGGCCGAACGATGCCAGCTCCAATATCATCTATCAGGGATACGACTATGCCTTCACCTTTTATGAGACAGGCATGTCGGCAGCACTGGCCATTATCACCATGCTGATTTTCCTTGTGCTCCTCTACCTGGAATTCCGGTTTGTGGAGAAGGGAGTCTACTATGAAAATTAATTCTTCAGAAATCAAGTGGCACCTGCTGTTCATCATTCTGGTGCTGCTGCTCATCTATCCGCTGCTCTTCTCTCTATCCACGTCCTTCAAGACCATGAGCGAGGCCTTCCAGTCATCCTCACTCATTCCGGCGGATCCGACGTTTTCTGCCTATGACCGTGTTTTCACGACCATCAATTTTGTGCAGATTCTGTCGAACACCTTTATCATTGCCGCGCTGGTAACGATATTTAAGCTGGTAACCAGTGTTTTCGCCGCCTATGCGTTTGTGTTTTTCCATTTCAAGGGAAAGACCGCTCTGTATTTCCTGCTCATCAGCACCATTTTTATTCCTTTTACTGTGACGATGATCCCGAACTACATCACACTGTCAAAGGTGGGATTTGTGGACAGCATTTACGGCGTGGCGCTGCCGCAGCTGGCGGATGCGACGGGGATCTTCCTGCTCCGTCAGTATATGAAGGGCATTCCCATGTCGCTTATGGAAGTGGCAGAGCTGGAACGGGCCTCTCATCTGACGCGTCTTCGGACGATTGTGGTGCCGCTTATCCGGCCGGCGATCCTTTCCATCGGCATTATTTTCTTTATCAATTCGTGGAATGAATATGTATGGCCGGCCATCATGATCAAGAGTGAAGTGAATTATACCCTGTCGCTGGCACTGCAGATGTTTGTCAGCTCGGAAGGCGGGACGGATGTGCCGGTGGCCATGGCGGTGGCGACGCTCACCATGCTGCTGCCTCTCGGTCTTTACGCCGTCTGCCAGAAGTTCATTATCGGTACGTTTGCCCAGTCGGGTATCAAGGGATGAGGAGATACGATGTACAGCATTGAATTTAAGAATGTAATCAAACGGTTTGGCAAGAATGAAGTCATCAAAGGGCTGAACCTGTCGATCCGGAAAGGAGAGCGTCTGATTCTTCTCGGCTCCTCCGGCTGCGGCAAATCCACCATTCTCCGCATGATCAGCGGACTGGAGACGATCAGCTCCGGCGAGCTGTATCTCAATGGAAAACTGGCAAATGACATGGACCCGGGGGACCGCGGCATCGGTATGGTATTCCAGAACTATGCCCTGTTTCCCCATATGACGGTGGAGAAAAATATTGCCTACGGGCTTCGCATCCACCGCATTCCGGAGAAGGAAATTGCCGACCGGGTAAAAAAAGCGGTGACCATTCTCAATCTGGACGGGCTGGAACAGCGTCTGCCGAGAGAGCTGTCCGGCGGTCAGCGCCAGCGCGTGGCTCTGGCACGGGCACTGGTAAAACAGGCCGATTTCTTCCTTCTCGATGAGCCGCTGTCCAATCTGGATGCACAGCTTCGCGGCAAGGCGAGAAAGGAACTGGTCCGCATTCATGAAATGTACGGCCAGACCATGATTTATGTCACCCATGACCAGATCGAAGCCATGACGGTGGGGCAGCGGATTGCGGTCATCAATGACGGACGGATTCAGATGCTCGATACGCCGCATGAGGTCTATCGCCGTCCGGCCAATCTCTTTGTGGCCAAATTCATCGGCTCTCCGTCCATGAATGTTTTTGACGGACAGACCGCTGCGGGCACGATGCGCCTCAATGATACGGCGCTGCCTCTGACGCCGGGCTGGGCGGAAAAGGTCGGTACGGCCGGAGCGGAAAAACTGCTGGCCGGGGTTCGCCCGGAAGATATTACGCTCACCGCGGAGCCGGAAGAAGGGGCCGTCCCGGTTACGGTACAGTATCATGAGGATTACGGGAGCCGTGTGGGATATTATTTCACCATCAACGGGGAAGAAGTTATTTCCATCATGCGTGATGACGTCCTTCAGGGCTGCCGCCAGGCATACTGGAAGCCGAATCCGGGGGCGCTGCATTTCTTTGACGCCGCAACGGAACGGAATATCGGATATCCGGAGGAGGCCGCAGAATGAAATATTTTGTGAGTGATCTTATTGTGGGAATGAAGGGCATCGGAGAATTTGGCCGATGGGTGAGCCGGTGCGGCCGGGAGGATTTCGGCGCAGAATTTTCCGCTTTCACTCACAGCGATGCCTACTGGAAGGAACTGTCAGAGGAGGTCGTGCCCCGGTGCAGCGCTCCCATGACCTTTCATGGACCGTATGTACAGATTGAAGCCACGTCGCCGCTGGATTCGCCGGAGCATGCATGGCTGATGGAAAGCTACAGAAAGGTATTTGCTCTGGCGGCCGCGTATGGAGCGCGTCATGTGGTGTTTCATTACTCCCAGCTTCAGTTTGCGCCGGAAGCCATTCCGGAGGCACAGAAAAATGCTCGGGCCGTAATGCGTCAGCTGAACGAGGAGGCCCATCAGCAGGGCGTGCATTTTGTAATCGAAAATCTCTGCCGGCATCCGAAGGAAGGGACGCACCTCTTTACCAATGAGGAATACTTTCATCTGTTTGAAGAGATGCCTGATGCAGAGGCGCTCATTGACATCGGCCATGCCAATGTAAACGGGCTGGATGTGGAAAAGTTCCTGGCCGCATATGGTCCGCGCGTCCGCGGTTTCCATGTGCATAATAATGACGGCATGGAAGACCAGCACCGGGATTATCATCTCGGGACGGCAGATATCCGGTCCATCATGCACTGGGCGGGAGCCTATACGAAGGATGCGGATATCGTCATCGAATATGAGCCCCACGAGCATCTGACACAGACGGAACTTCTGGAGGAAATCGACGAGCTGAAAGGCTGGGTGGAAGAGGGAATCCGGCATTGATCCGTTCTTCTATGTCGGTCGACAGGACATATAAAGCCTGATAATAAAAACACCCGGCAGGGAGAAATTTTTTCTCTGCCGGGTGTTTTTGTATTCTTTTGGGTCTATAATATAAAAAATGTTTCATTGTATGAGTTTAACGAAAGGAGCTACTTTATGATCAATCAGTTCTTCCCCAGCTATACCATTGGCGCTGATGCATATGATGCCGTGCCGGGCATCTGCGGCGCTTTCGGAAAGACCGCCGTCATCATCGGCGGCGAGAAGTCCCGTGCGGCGGCAGAGCCGGCACTGCGCAAGTCCTGCGAAGGAAAGCTTGAGATCCTCGGCTCCTTTCAGTACGGAGACAACAGCACCTTCGAGGCAGCGGCCGCGCTGGAGGCGATCCCCGAGGTGCAGCAGGCGGATATGATTTTTGCCGTGGGCGGCGGCCGTGCGGTGGATACGGCGAAGATCGCCGCGGAGCATCTGGACAAGCCGATCTTCACGTTCCCCACGCTGTGCTCGAACTGCGCGCCGGTCACGGCGGTGTGCGTGGTATATCATCCGGACGGCACCTTCTGCAAGGTGTGGTACCGGAAGCGCCCGGCGTATCACACCTTCATCAATACGGAGGTAGTGCTCCATTCTCCGAGAGATTATTTCTGGGCAGGCATCGGCGACGCCCTGTCGAAGCAGTACGAGGTGCTTTTCTCCGTCCGCGGCGATAAAGAGGTGCCCTATGTGCGCGGCCTTGGCGCCCAGATCGCGGGAAACTGCTCCGATGAGCTGCTCAAATACGGCCGGGCGGGCATGGAGGCCTTCGACAGCGGGAGGATCACCGAGGATCTGGAGCGGGTCATTCAGCTGGTGATCGTGACGACCGGCCTCGTATCGAACTGCCTCACCGGGGATTACAATTCCAGCGTGGGCCACGCGATCTACAACGGCCATACGGAGGTCGAGCACGACCGGGAATATCTCCACGGCGCCGTGGTATGCTACGGCACACTGGTGCTCCTCACCATGGACGGCCAGTATGAGGCCCGGGACAAGATGCTTGCCTTCTGCCGGGATCTGGCGCTGCCCCATCGTCTGGCCGACGTGGGCGAATCGCTGGCCACAGCGCACCGCCTCGCGGAGCATGCGTCCACGAAATACGATCTGGACCAGTCCCCGTATACAGTGACGCTGGACATGATCGAGAAAGCGATCCTCGAACTGGAGGAACTCAGCAGGGACGAAAAATAATGCCATGAAAAAAGGCCCTTCCTTTCGGGAGGGCTTTTTATTTGTTTCTTTTTCCGGCTCAGTCTAGCAGGATGAGGCCGTAGATCTTGAATTCCTTCACCGGGCCGCGGAGGACGCGGGAATCGAAGCCGTTGTCCGCGGCGAGGGCCATCACGTCGATGCCGCACGCTTCGGCGGACGGACGGGCGCGGTCAGGATGCACGCATTTTTTCAGGTTGCAGGTGTCGCACAGGCGGCAGCGGCCTGCCTTCAGGGCGAAGGCCTTGTAGTAATTCATGAGGAACGCTTCTCTTTCCACGCCGATGACGAGGTCGGTGAGGGCGAGATGGATCTTCCGGTCATAGGCGTTCCAGTCTTTCGCATCTTCCGGGTCGTAGGGAATGGTCATCTGTACGAGGAGAGAGTGGGTGTAGTCCGCGAGGAATTTCCGGGTGAATTCCGCAGAGGGTGCGTGGGGCGGGCAGCACAGGGTCTGTCCGTAATTGGGGCAGCCGTACTGGCATTTCATCCGGGTCCACATGCCGAGTTTGATGGTGGGGACGGATACGGGAACCGCAGCGGAGGCGCCCAGTTCCTTTGCTTTGGCAATGAGATGCTCCATATCTTCCTGTTTCATGGATAATCCTTCTTTCCTGAATCTGTTTTTTCTTATCATAACATATAAAAGCACAAAAAAAGAAAGGGGCGGGCCCTTTCCTTTTCTTTTTATGAAATATGTTCACCGGCCTGCCGCAGGAATGGCCTCTGCCTCCGGGCAGAGGGAAAATTCCGGCGCGGTCCCGTCGAGGAGGACCGTTCCCTGTACGCCCCGGAGGTCCGCTATGGGCACCGCGCGGGACACGCGGGGATAGCGGCCGGACCGGCAGGGGAGACAGACCGTTTCCGCCGGTGCACCGCCGCCGGAGCGGCGGTGAATGAGCGCCTTTCCTTCGGAGGCGAGGCCCTCCGGCAGGGTATCCGCCGCCAGAATAGGCGTGCGGATGAGCGTGAAGGACTGGCGGATGGTGAGCCGGCCGTTTTCCTCAGAGAGGAGCAGCGCGGAATCGCCGCCGGTGCCGCTGGTGTAGGGGCTGCGGATGACTGCGAGGATCTCCTTCCTGCCGTCGCCGTCCAGATCGATGCGGGTATAGGCATAGCGGGCAGCGGCCCACGCTTCCTCGGGGATCTGGTAGTAGGCGATGAGGAGCCGGCGGAGCGCCTCACTGGGCCGGGTCTCTGCGGGATGGACGTCAGCGCCCTCCGGCAGCCACGGGGCCTCCTCAGCAGAGGTGGTGCGGGCCGAGGGGAAGGAAGCCGCATCGGAAGCGGAAACGATGGCGGCGGGGCAGAGGGCTCCTGCGAGCCAGAGGGCCAGCGCCGCGGCGGTCAGTTTTGTTCTCATGGGGCTATTATTTCCTTTCTGTGGAAGGCGACAGCACCCCGGTGCCGTCGAAAGCGGGGGTATAGGCGGTATCGGCGGAATCTTTCTGCTGGACGTAGCCGTCCTCTATGCCGAGCGCCTCCATATAGCTTTCCGCCTCCTCATATTCCTCGTCAGTGAGCCGCCGGTTGATTTCCGGAAACTCCGCGGCGCGGCCGCAGGGCACGTACTGGCGCATGAGGCTGAAGAGCACCTGCCCGGGACGGAAGGTCTCGGCGATGTACTCAAGGACCCCTTTCGTATTTTCCAGCTGGCCCGGCAGGATGAGGTGGCGGATGAGCACGCCCTTCCGGAGGAGGCCGTCAGGGCCGATCTCATAGTCTCCGGTCTGGCGGTACATCTGTTCAATGGCCGCGGCGGCCCGTTCGAAATAGTCCGGCGCCTGGCTGTACCGGGCGGCGGCGCGGCTGTCGCTGTATTTCAGGTCCGGCATCCAGATCTGGATCTTGTTCCGGAGAAAGGCCACGGTGTGCACGCTTTCATAACCGCCGCAGTTGTAGGCCACCGGTACGGGCAGCGGCTCGGCGAGGCTCTGGTAGATGGCGCGGGTGAAATGGGTGGGCGTCACGAGGTCGATATTGTGCGCGCCCTGACGGATGAGCTCGAAATAGATCTCCCGCAGGCGTTCCACGGAAATTTCCGTGCCCCGGCGCAGCTCGGAGATCTCATAATTCTGGCAGTACACACAGGATAGATTGCATCCCGCGAAAAAGACAGTGCCGGCGCCGCGGGTGCCGCTGATGCAGGGCTCTTCCCAGTGATGGAGCGCCGCCCGGGAGACCACGGGGAGCGTGCCGAGCCGGCAGTAGCCCACGGGTCCCTCGTTGTGAACGGACCGGCGGCGGTCCACCCGGCAGCGGCGGGGACAGAGATTGCAGATGCTCATGAAAGCCTCCTTTACAATTCGGGAAACAGAGACGGGGAAACGGGCCGGCGCCGCTTCGGCATGGCGCGGTCCTTTATTTGGTCCGCACTGGTGAGCGGAGCACCCGCGACAGGCGACTCCTGAGAAAAGCGGCACACCGGGCGGGACGGGTCCGTGGCGTAGCAGTACGCGCAGCCCGCAGGGCAGGTGCCGTACGTGCCGATGTCCACCGCTTCGGCGCAGGTGCAGCCCCGGCGCTGGCTCCGGTTCTGATGGACGGGGAGAGAAAATCCGCCGAGGCGGGCAAGCCGTTCCGCATCGATGCACGACGCCGGCGGAAGGCCGCTCTCCTCCTCGCAGCAGGCGCGGAGCGTGAGGCCGCAGGCCGCGGCGCTCCTCCGGAATGCGGCGAGGAGCTGGGCCCGTTCCGCTTCGCCCGGCGGACGGATGCGGAGCCTCCGGAAGGCGGGCCCACAGTGGCGGTACCGGTCGAGAAAGCTCACGATGCACGTGTCGGTGCTGCCAGCCAGCGCGCGGCAGAGCGCCCCGAAGGCTTCTATATGGCGGGCCGTCGTCCATTCCGGGGAGAGCAGCACCGGGTCGTAGCGCCACACGAGGCGGTCCGGGCCGATGCGTTTCGCCAGCTCCCGGAAGGCGGAGACAAGGCGCCTCTTATCCGGCAGGCCTGGCTCGACGGGTGCGCCGTAGGGCGTGAGGGTCCACTGGAAATAATAGGGATAGGGGCGGAATGCCGCCAGATGCCGCGCCAGAGGGAGCGGATTTTTCGTCCAGAAAACGAGGCCGTCCACGGTCTCCTCCGTGAGGGCCAGCCGGGAGACCTGTCCGGGGCGGAAGGGATTCCGCACGAGCACATACCCTTCTGAAAAACGCCGGCACAGCCAGTCTGCATAATAGGCAGGCAGGTCTGTCCGGCGGCTCGCACTGACGATCATTTTCTGTATTTCTTTTCTGCTTTTTCCATGAAGGGCGCCGATTCGATGAGGCAGCGCACGTGCTCGGCGCAGCCCACCTCGCCGGCCTCATCCTCTGCGGTGATGCGGAAGGTGAGGAGGCGTCCCTCCGTTTCGATAAGTTCCGCCCGGGCGGTCACCGTGTGGCCCACCGTGGTGGGGGAGGTGTGGCGGAGCGTGAGGGAAATGCCGACGGTCGTCGCCGAGGAGGGCAGGCAGCCCTTCACCGCGTCCACCGCCGCCGCTTCCATCACGGCGGACAGCACCGGTGTTGCGCACACCGGCAGGCTCCCGCTTCCCACGGCCAGCGCCGTATCCGTATCGGCGACCGTTCGCGACGCGGTCCCGGTGAGTCCCTTCCGCAGTATCATCTGTGCCTCCTCTTCGCCCGTCAGGCGGAATCTATACAAGCATATGATATAATAAACGGGTGAAATTTGTAAAATCATTTTCGTCGACCGCAGAGGGATTTTATGGGGAAATATTTCAGGAAACGATTCAGCTCGCAGCAGCTGCTTCTGGGCGCAGCAGGGGCGCTGCTGGCGGGGCTCATCGTTCTCGGCGGGGTGTGGCAGTATGAATACGCCGGCGCCCGCGGCCCGCAGGAGGGAAGCGCTGTCATCGACATCGAAGAGAACATGACCGGCGCGGAGATCGCCTCCCTGCTGGAGGAGAAGGGCGTCATCCGGAGCGCCCGCGTGTTCCGTCTGGCGCTGCTGCTGAACAATGAAAGCAGCGCCCTCAAGAGCGGCCATTACCGCCTGCCCTGCGGATTGACGGCGGAGGAGGCCATCCGGGAGCTCCGGAAGGGAGGCGGCGAGGCCTTCGAGACCGTCACCATCCCCGAGGGCTCCACGGCGGCACAGATGGAAGCCATCCTGAAGAAAGCCGCTCTGCCCGGCGGAGAGGGATTCCTGGCGGAGGCGTCGTCCTACGCGCCGCTGCCTTACATGAAGGGGCCGGAGCCGGCCGCCGTGGCGGGCGAGGGCTTCCTCTTCGCGGACACCTATGACATTCCCGAAAATTATTCGGCCCGGCAGATCTGCGACATGATGTATAAACGCACCGACGAGATCCTCGATGCAGAGGTGCGCCGTAAGGCCGAGGCCAGAGGGCTCACTCTGCACGACCTCATGACCATTGCGTCTCTGGTGGAGCGGGAGGCGCGCTTCCCCGGGGATCAGGAGCCGATCGCTTCGGTCATCTTTGCCCGGCTTCAGGCGGGGATGCCGCTCCAGATCGACGCGGCGGTGCAGTACGCGCTGGGAGAGACGAAGCCGGAGCTCACCACGCGGGATCTGGAGGTGGCCTCGCCGTACAATACGTACCAGCGCACAGGTTTGCCGCCGGGACCGATCGGCGCGCCGGGCCGGTCGGCCATTCTGGCCGTGCTGGACGCGCAGCCGGGGGAATACCTGTACTATGTGGCCCAGGCGGACGGCCACCATGTGTTCCTGAAAACCTATGAGGAACATTTACAGGCCATCGAGGAAATTTATGGAAATTCGTGATGTGCTTCAGGCGCTGGAAGAGGAGGCTCTCGCGGCGGGTGTGCCCATCCTGCGGGAAAGTGAACGGGAGGCCCTGCTTGAGGCGTGCGCCTCGACGGCGCCGAAGCGGATTCTGGAAATCGGCACGGCGGTGGGCTTTTCCGCGCTGCTCATGGCGGAGCGCTGTCCCGGGGCGGAGATCGATACGGTGGAGCTCGACCCGGACCGCCATGCCCGGGCGGTGCGCGCCATAGCCGACGCGGGCTGCGCCGGCCGCATCCGGTGCCATCTGGGGGACGCGGCGGACATCATCCCGTCGCTCTCCGGCCCCTATGATTTCCTGTATCTCGACGGGCCGAAGGGCCAGTACCTGCGCCATCTCTATCTGGCGGAGCCGCTGCTTTCGCCCCGGGCGGTGATCGCCGCCGACAATGTGCTCTTCCGCGGCCTTGTGGAGAGCGGAGACCCCGTGCCGCACCGGTACCGCACGCTGGTGATGCGCCTCCGGGACTATCTCGCCTATGTGCGGGCCCATTATGATACAGCCATCCATCCTGAGGGAGACGGCCTTGCCGTGTCCCGGAAGAAAGAGGAACGATATGAATAAAATTGAACTGCTCGCCCCGGCCGGCAATATGGAAAAGCTGAAAATGGCTATCCGTTACGGCGCGGACGCGGTCTATCTCGCAGGCAAGGGCTTCGGCCTCCGCGCCTACGGCGGCAACTTCACCGCCGGGGAAATGAAGGAAGCCGCGGCCTTCGTCCATGAACGAGGCAGAAAATTCTACGTCACCGTCAATATCATCCCCCGGAACGGCGATCTGGAGGGGCTGGACACGTACCTGAAATTTTTGCAGGACATCGGCGCGGACGCGGCGCTCATTTCTGATCTGGGCGTGTTCCAGCTTGCCCGGGAAGCGGCGCCCCGCCTGCCGATCCACGTGTCCACCCAGGCCAGCGCCGCCAACTGGCGCACCGTGAAAATGTGGAAGGATATGGGGGCCTCCCGGGTGGTGCTCGCCCGGGAAGTATCCATCGAGGAAATGGCGGAGATCCGGAAGAAGGTGGACGTGGAGCTGGAATATTTCGTGCACGGCGCGATGTGCATCTCCTGGTCCGGCCGGTGCCTCCTGTCGAATTTCTTCACCGACGGGAAACGGCAGTCAAACCGCGGGGAATGCATCCAGGCGTGCCGCTTCCGCTACTCCCTCGTGGAGGAGACCCGCCCCGGCCAGTACTGGCCCATCGAGGAGGACGAGCACGGCACCTACATCCTGAACAGCAAGGACCTGTGCCTCATCGACCAGATCCCGCAGCTCATTCAGGCCGGCGCGTCCAGCCTGAAGATCGAGGGCCGCATGAAGAGCGTCTACTACGCCGCAGCGGTCACCGCCGCTTACCGGAAGGCCATCGACGCGTACTACGCCGAGGGAGACGCCTTCCGCGTGCGGAAGGAATGGCGGGAGGAATTGGAAAAGATCTCCCACCGTCCCTATACCACGGGCTTCGCACTGGGCAATCCGGACCACTCCGCGCAGGCCTATGTCCGGTCGCAGCCGGAGCAGCCCTATGATTTCGTGGGCCTCGTACTCGGATGGGACCCGGATACGAAGATCGCGCGCATCCAGCAGCGCAACCATTTCAAGACCACGGAAACGCTGGAATGCCTTTCGCCGGAAGGAGAGGTATTCCCGCTCACCATCGGCAAGATGACCAATGCAGAGGGCATGACCGTCCTCTCCGCGCCGCATCCGCTGGAGATCGTCACCATGCGCACGGAGACGCCCCTTCTGCCCTATACCATTCTGAGGAGGCGCGCTCATGGAAAATGACGCTGTATATATTGAGATCGATCCGCACGATGTGAATTACGTGAACCGCATTCTGGAGGGCTACGAATATCTGGGCGTGCTCACCACCATCGACGTGCGCCGCGCGGTGTGCTGCATCCACTCCACCGCCGACACCCGGAAAGAAGTGATCGAGGTTCTGTCCGGGCTGGATATCTCCGTGAAATTTCTCACCGGAGAGGAACTCGCCGCGCTGGGGCAGTAAGGCGCGGACAATAAAAGAAACGGACTGATGAAAGGTCAGTCCGTTTTTGTGTGGCCGTAAGGTCACTGCCCGTCCAGCAGCCACCGTACGGCGCGGGCGAGGCGGTCTGGCGTGGTGCGGTGGCCGCCGGGGAAACGCTCTGCGGTGACGGAGACGCCGGCGCCGCGGAGGATGGCGGCAGTCTCGTCCGTGGCGCGTTCGATGGCGGCGAGGCGGGGATGGCGGGCGTCTTTTTCCCTGCGGCCGAGGCCGAGATAGACCCGGGGCACGCGGGCGGGGTGCGTCCGGAGCCAGTCCGTGAAGCCGTCGTACCAGAAGGAGCCGGAGAGGGCGGCGCACGCGGCGAAGCGGTCTGTCATGCACGAGGCCCAGAGCGCGAAGAGGCCGGAGAGGGAAATGCCCAGCAGGAAACGGCGCGCCGGGGCGAGGCCGGCAGCCTGTTCCGCTTCGGGGAGGATCGTCTCCGTGAGGGCAGCAAGAAATTCCGCGGCGCCGCCGGTGAAGGGCGCGTCACCGGGACGGAGGGGCGGCGCGGGCCACGGCGGCAGGGCGTTCCAGTCCAGACCGGTGAGGGCGAGGAGCGCGGCCCGGTCCTTTTTGTATACGGGCAGGCGGGAGAGATCCGCCGGGACCGGGAGGAGCACCGTGATGAGCGTCTCCGCCGGTGCGGCGGTGCGGTACAGGTCCGCTGTGACCTGCGGAAGAGAAAGAGCCGTTTTTTCCATGAGAGCCTCCTTTCTTTGCCCCCATTATACGCCGGCGGCTTCGGGGCGGAGCTGTTGTATAATAGAGAAAAGAAAGAAAAGGGGGAGACACGATGGAGCGGACTGTGGAATATCTGCGGGAGTGTGGTGTGTTTTTCGTGGCGGCAGCGGACGGAGGCCGTCCCTGTGTGGAACCGGTGGGCGAGGCCGGCCTGTTTGACGGCGCCGTGTATATTTCCGTGCGGCGGGAGACGGCGCTGTACCGGGCGCTGAAGAAAAATGCCGCGGCGGAGATCGCGGCGATGCATCCGGACAAGAGCTGGCTCTCCGTGACGGGACGGCTCGCGGAGGACTGCCGGCCGGCGGCGCACGCGGCGATGGCGGAAAGCGGACGGGACACGCTGTCGGCGGTGTGCGTCAGGGACGGAGACCGGGCGGTCTTCCGCATCGAGGGCGGCCGCGCGGTGATGCATGAGATCATCGGCCGGACGCAGACCTGGGATCTGCCATGAAGAGAAGGGGCGCAGGCCCCTTTCTTTTTTTATTTCTTTGATTTAGGAAAAATCGGTGTATAATTTGAGATAATTCTATTCTTTTCACCATGGATTCCGCCGGCTCCCGGCGGGGACAGGAGGTATATATGGCGAAGTATACAGGGCTGGTCACGGATCTGTACCAGCTGACGATGACGAATGCGCTCTTCAAGATGGGACGGCACGAACGGCGCGTGGTATTTGACCGTTTCTACCGGCAGAATCCCTTCGGCGGCGGCTACACGGTGGTGGCCGGTCTGGCGCATCTCGCTGATTTCGTGGAGCGGTTCCGCTACACGGACGAGGACATCGCCTATCTCCGCTCGCTGGGCATTTTCGAGGAAGAATTCCTCGACTATCTGGCGCATTTCCATTTCACCGGTGATATCTACGCCATGCCGGAAGGCACGGTGGCTTTCCCCGGCGAGGTGCTGCTCCGCTTCCACGGGACGACCGCCGAGGCGATGCTGCTCGAAACGGGCCTGTCCATGATCATGAACCATGAAAGCCTCGTGGCCACGAAGGCGCGGCGCATCCGCACGGTGGCCGGAACGGACGCGCTCATGGAATTCGGGCTGCGCCGGGCGCAGGGCCACTCCGCGGGCCTGTGGGGCGCGCGGTCGGCCATGATCGGCGGCTTCAACGGCACAAGCAATGTGGAGGCGGGCCAGCGCTTCGGCATCCCCGTGCTGGGCACGATGGCGCACAGCTGGATCATGAGCTTTGATTCCGAGCTGGATGCGTTCCGCGCCTATGCGGACATTTACAAAAAAGGACTCATCCTGCTGGCGGATACGTATCACGTGCTGGAATTCGGCGTGCCCCATGCCATCGAGGTCTTTAAGGAGCTCCGCGCGGCGGGCCGCCTGCCCAGGGCGTACGGCATCCGCATCGACAGCGGCGATCTGGCGTACCTCTCGAAGGAAGCGAGCCGGATGTTCCGTGAGGCGGGCTTCCCGGACGCCATCATTTCCGGCTCGAACGATCTGGACGAATACACCATCGCCTCCCTGAAGCAGCAGGGCTGCACCGTTTCTTCCTGGGGCATCGGCACGAAATTCATCACCGCCGACGGCTCTCCCGCCATGGGCGGCGTCTTCAAGATGTGCGCCAAGGAGCGGGAGGACGGCACCTTCGAGCCGGTGATGAAGATCTCCAATGACGTGGCGAAGATGACGAACCCGGGCATCAAAACGGTGCGCCGGTTCTACCGGAAGGACTCGGGCAAGATGATCACCGATCTGGTGTGCCTCGCCGAGGAGCCCATGGCGGACGGCGGCACGTTCACGCTCACTACGGAGTCCGCGAAGTGGCGCAAGAAGCAGCTCGCCGCAGGGACCTACACGGTGGAGGACCTGCTGAAGCCGGTCGTGCAGAATGGCGCGGCAGTGAAGCTGCCCGAGCTGCCTGACATCATCCGCTACGCGGAGCAGCAGATGGATACGCTCTGGCCGGAATACACCCGCCTCATGAATCCGGACATCATGGAGATCAATCTGTCCGACACCTTGCAGCACGTGAAGAATGATATAATAGAAAAAGAACTGGGCCGCAGGGCGCCGAAGGCATGAGCGCCGGTCCGGCCTGAAGGAGGACGCTATGAAAAAGTGGATGGGCGCGGTGCTGGCTGCGGCGCTTCTGGCGGGCGGCCTGACGGCACAGGCTGATGACCTGACGCTCCCGGCGGGGGAGGTACTTCCGCTGGGCAGCCGCGTGGCAGTATGGCGCGGTGAGGATTCCTATTTTGCGCCGAAGCTGGCGGAGCTGCTGAGTGATCCGGCTCTGGTGCGGTCGGTGGCGGCGGACTACATCGACATGGGCGTGTACAGCCGGGACGAAAAGGACGCGGCGGAGCGCATGGCGGAGACCGCGCTGGACATCATCCGCCAGAGCCGGGCCTACCAGCTGCGGAGCGTGTCCGGCAATACGATGTATACGGCGTACGTGCTGGCGCTGCCCATGGAGCTGCCTCTCTCGGAGGCGGACCAGCTCCGGTGGAACAACTGGATCAGGGCATACGGCGAGGCGAACGGCGTATCCGCAGAGAAGCTGGATCATTTCAAGGCGCACGGCGAGCTCTCCGAGAGCATGAAGCTCGGTCTGGAAGCGGCGAAAATGACCGTGAAGAAGGAGGGCACCTCCCCGGGCGGCGTGACCTACCAGCTCGCGCGGACGCAGCTCATGCCGGAGATCCTGGGCTATGCCGCACCGATATGGCTCTGTGCGCTGAATACGCAGAAGGGAGATCATCTCACGGTGACGGTCGTACTGGCGGATCAGGCATCCGGCCGGTATTTCGCTCCGATTCTGGAGAAGGCAGCGGAGGCAGCAAAATGAGAACGAAGGCGTGGATGACGGCGCTGCTCCTGGCGGGAGCGGCCGCATGGAGCGTGCCGGCACTGGCCGCGGAGCCCGCACCGGCGGCACAGGCGGCGGAAGCCGCGGCAGAGGAGCTGACGGCACTGGAAAAGGCGGGCGGCGTGGAAGGCCTGCCCATGGGATTTCTGCCGGCGATGGAGCTGGGAGACGGGGCGTCCTATTACCCCATGGATATCCGCGGCATCGATCCGTCGCTGACGGCGGCGCCCTGTCTGGGGCAGCTCCGCATCACCGGCGATGGGATCACCCAGACGGCGGATGTGCTCAATCTGGAGACCCGGGACAGCCAGCTGGATGTCCTGCTGGCGGGTCTCTTCGGCGGGGAGGACGGCCGGACGGTCACCGCGGAGGGCGTGCAGAAGATCGCCGCCTTCAATCACATGCTGGGCAATGCAGGGGCAATGATGAACCAGTCCATTCTCGAGGGCATCGCACAGCTGCGCCGGGAGACCGGCGAACCCATGCCCTATTCCATCCTGCACACGGAGCTGCGCAGCGTGGAGGCGCTGCATCTGATGGCCGGGACGGACGGCGTGCCGGTATACACCACGGGCAGCCGGGTGCTGGTCTATGTGGACGGATGGCTCTTCCCGACGTATGTGAAGGGCTATCTCTGGAAGGCGGACGGCAGCTACCGGGCGGTCTTCCTGTGGTGCAATGACAGCCAGAAGGACGCGGTGCGCGAGGCAGGGGACCGGCTCGTGCTGGCAGCGGTCGGAAAAGCAGAATAAGGGAACGCGGCTTTGTCGGAAGGGCGCAGGCTCTGGTCCGGAAGCCGCATTTTTGCTGTCTTGAAGGGCAGCGGCCTTTCCTGTACAATCAGGATAAATTACGGCATTGCGCGGTGCGCAGAAGGGAGAAGCAGATGAAACGGTGGCTCGGAGCAATGGGAGCGGCACTGTGGCTGTGGGCCGGTGCGGCGGTGGCACAGGCGGAGGATCTGGCGCTTCCGGGCGGGATCGTCATGCCTCTCGGCGAGGAGGTGTCGGTATCGCCGGCGGAGACGTCCCTCTGGGGCGGTATGCTGGCGGGACAGGTGCGCGATGCCCTCTCGGAGGAAAATCTGCTGCGCTGCATCCGCAGCCTCGGCCTCTACGAGGACGGGGCTCAGGAGAAACGGCTGGGG
>JFBN01432835.1_pt1 | contig 65801 bp, 74 predicted proteins | sample 768741 | NCBI WGS metagenome assembly JFBN01 (sample SAMN01983846, study PRJNA193217) | chicken gut metagenome | biome: terrestrial biome; isolation source: ceca of Broiler chicken | host: Gallus gallus | place: United Kingdom: England | collected 2010-09-07
GGGGCTATCCCGGGGTATAAAAAACGCCCGGCGCATCTGCGCCGGGCGTTGAGTATGAAGAAGTCGGAAAGACTTACTTCTTGGCAGCTTTTTTAGCGGGAGCCTTCTTGGCTGCAGGGGCCTTGTACTGGAAGTCCACCTTGAAAGCCTTGAAGCAGGGATACTGTGCGGCGTCGCCGAGTTGTTCCTCGATGCGCAGCAACTGGTTGTACTTGGCCATACGGTCCGAACGCGAAGCCGATCCGGTCTTGATCTGTCCGCAGTTCAGGGCTACGGCCAGGTCGGCGATGGTAGCGTCCTCCGATTCGCCGGAGCGGTGCGACATTACGGTGGTGTAACCAGCGCGGTGTGCCATTTCTACGGCGTCGATCGTTTCGGTCAGCGAACCGATCTGGTTTACTTTCACCAGCAGGGCGTTGGCAACACCGGCCTTGATGCCTTTCTCCAGACGCTCTACGTTGGTTACGAACAAGTCGTCACCTACCAGCTGGCAGCGGTTGCCGATCTTCTCGGTGAGCAGTTTCCAGCCTTCCCAGTCGTTCTGGTCCATACCGTCCTCGATGGACATGATGGGGTATTTGGCAACCAGCGAAGCGAGGTATTCGGCCTGCTCTTTCGAGGTGCGTTTTGCACCCTTCTCGCCTTCATAGACCGTGTAGTCGTACACGCCGTCTTTGTAGAACTCGGACGAAGCGCAGTCCATGGCCAGCGTTACATCCTTGCCCGGTTTGTAACCGGCGGCTTCGATGGCAGCCATGATGGTGTCGAGCGCATCTTCCGTACCTTTGAACGTCGGGGCAAAACCGCCTTCGTCGCCCACAGCGGTGGACAGGCCGCGATCGTGGATCAGTTTTTTGAGGTTGTGGAAGATCTCGCTGCCCATACGGATGGCGGTAGCAAAGCTATCGGCATTTACCGGCTGGATCATGAATTCCTGGAAGGCGATCGGCGCATCGGAGTGCGCACCGCCGTTGATGATGTTCATCATCGGAACGGGCAATACCTTGGCGTTTACACCCCCTACGTAGCGGTACAGCGGCAGACCGAGTTCGTCGGCAGCGGCTTTGGCTACCGCCAGCGATACACCGAGGATGGCGTTGGCACCCAGTTTGCTTTTGTTTTTGGTGCCGTCCAGAGCGATCATCGCTTTGTCGATGCCTACCTGGTCGAACACGTCGCAGCCGATGAGTTCCGGAGCGATCTTTTCGTTTACGTTGGCAACGGCTTTCAGGACACCTTTGCCCATGTATTTGCTCTTGTCGCCGTCGCGAAGTTCGACAGCCTCGTATTCACCGGTGGATGCTCCCGAGGGAACGATGGCGCGGCCCATGGCGCCGTTTTCGGTGTACACTTCCACTTCGACGGTCGGGTTGCCCCGCGAGTCGAGGACTTGTCTGGCATGGATTTCTGTGATCAAGCTCATTTTTTGTAAGTTTTTATGGATTGATTATTGATTTCGTTTCCTTTCTTTTCGGCGGTGCAAAATTACGACATTCTGCGCTTATCTGTTCATGGAGAGGGCAATATTTTTAGGCTTCTCCGCGCGGGGCAGGAGGAACGGCATCCGTATCGCGGATCTCGCCGAAGAGAGCCTCGTAACGGCGGACGTTCTCTGCCAAGGCTCCGAGCAATTTCTTGGCGTGCATCGGTGTGAGGATCACCCGGGAGACGATGCGGGCCTTGGTCATCCCGGGCATCAGCGAGAGGTAGTCCACGACAAATTCGCTCGGGGAGTGATTGATGATAGCCAGGTTGGAATAGACGCCTTGTGCCTGCGCATCGGTGAGTTCGATGTCGATTTTGGAGGGATTTTTCGGTTCTTCCATGGGGAGGAGGGATCTAGCGTTTTTACGAAGTAAAATTACTGAAAAGCGGCGGGTTTCGCACCATGCGGGAGGAATTTTAAGGGGATTTTAGCTCGGGGTTGAACGAAGTGGGGCAAAGTAGGGCGAAGGTGTTGGCAGGGGAAAGGAGATAAGAAAAAAACGCCCTCCACGAGGTGTGGAGGGCGTTTTCGGAAGGATCGAAGCGAGGGAGATTACTCCTGGTCGCCGTCGTTTTGCAGGTTCTTGCGCAACTGTTCGTATTCGTCCTTCGAGCCGACGATCAGGTCTTCGTATTCGCGCAGACCGGTTCCGGCCGGGATCTTGTGTCCTACGATGACGTTTTCCTTCAGGCCTTCGAGGTAGTCTTCCTTGGCAGCGACGGCTGCTTCGTTGAGCACCTTGGTCGTTTCCTGGAAGGAAGCGGCAGAGATGAACGAGTGCGTTTGCAGCGAAGCCCGGGTGATACCCTGCAGCATCGGCTCGGCCGTTGCGGGGATCGCATCGCGCGCTTCGACTTGCTTTTTGTCCGCGCGTTTGAGCGTGGAGTTCTCGTCCTTGAGCTGACGCAGGGTAACCATCTGTCCGGGATGCAGGTTTTCCGAATCGCCGGCATCGGTGACGACTTTGATGCCGAAGAGAGCATCGTTGGCATCGGTGAAGTCGCGTTTGTGGACGGACTGGCCTTCGAGGAATTGCGTGTCGCCCGGGTCGATGATCATCACCTTGCGCATCATCTGGCGGACGATCACTTCGAAGTGTTTGTCGTTGATCACCACGCCCTGCATCCGGTACACGCCCTGTACTTCGTTTACCAGGTATTCCTGAACTTCGTTCGGGCCTTTGATGCGCAGGATGTCGTCCGGGGAGATCGCTCCTTCGGACAGCGGGTTGCCGGCGCGGACGTAGTCGTTGTCCTGAACGAGGATCTGGTTGGAGAGCTTGACCAGGTAGCGGCGCTCTTCACCGCTCTTGGAGGTGATGATGATCTCCTTGTTGCCGCGCTTGATGGCCCCCAGACGTACTACGCCGTCGATCTCGGAAACAACGGCCGGGTTGGACGGGTTGCGCGCCTCGAAGAGCTCGGTAACGCGCGGCAGACCACCGGTGATGTCGCCCGCTTTCGCACTGCGGCGCGGGATCTTCACCAGGATTTGTCCGGCTTTTACTTTGGCGCCATTGTCCACCATCAGGTGGGCGCCCACCGGCAGGTTGTACGATTTGATGACGTTGCCCTTGGTGTCGTTGATGATGACCGTGGGGATGAGTTTCTTGTTCTTGGATTCGGAGATGATCTTTTCCTGGAAACCCGTCTGGTCGTCGATCTCCACCTGGTAGGACTGTCCCTGTTCGATATCCTCGTAGGCGATCTTACCGGCCGTTTCGGAGAGGATCAGCGCATTGTGCGGATCCCACTGGCAGATCATTTCACCCTTGGTAACCTCCTGGTCGGCTTTCTTGTACAGGAAAGCACCGTAGGGAATGTTGTGGGTGGAAAGCATGAGCTTGGTCTTGGGATCCAGGATGTGCATTTCCGTGGTACGGGAAATGACGATGTCGCAGTCCACCCCTTCCTGATCCTGAGTGGGGATGGTGCGCAGGTCGTCGAATTCGATGATACCGTCGGCTTTGGCCTTGATGTTGGATTCGGCGGCGGCGGCTCCGGCGGTACCTCCCTGGTGGAAGGTACGGAGGGTAAGCTGCGTGCCCGGCTCGCCGATAGACTGGGCTGCGATCACGCCGACCGCTTCACCTTTCTGAACCATGCGGCCGGTAGCCAAGTTGCGTCCGTAACATTTGGCGCAGATACCGTGGCGCGCTTCGCAGGTAAGGGGCGAACGGACTTCCACCGTTTCTATGCCGGCCTGTTCGATTTCCGCGGCAACGGCTTCGGTGATCTCGTCCCCGGCATGTACCAGGATGTGTCCGTCGCGGGGATCTTCCACATCGTGCAGGGATACGCGACCCAGGATGCGGCTGGCGAGTGTCTCGCGCACCACATCGTTTTCCTTCAGGGCCGAAACTTCGATACCGCGCAGGGTACCGCAGTCTTCTTCGTTGATGATCACATCCTGTGCCACGTCCACCAGACGACGGGTGAGGTAACCGGCGTCGGCCGTCTTCAGGGCCGTATCGGCCAGACCTTTACGGGCACCGTGCGTGGAGATGAAGAACTCGAGGATGGACAGCCCCTCCTTGAAGTTGGAGATGATCGGGTTTTCGATGATGTCCGCGCCGCCCGAACCGGATTTTTGCGGTTTGGCCATCAGACCTCGCATACCGGTGAGCTGGCTGATCTGCGCCTTGGAACCACGGGCTCCCGAGTCGAGCATCATGTACACCGAGTTGAAGCCCTGCTTGTCTTCCTTGAGGGTCTTCATGGCGGCTTCGGCGATCAGGTTGGTAGCGGCCGACCACGCATCGATGATGATGTTGTATCGTTCGTTGTTGGTGATGGCCCCCATGTTGTACTGCTCCATGGTGGTCTCCACCTTTTCGTTGGCCTCGGCGATGAGCGCCTGCTTGGCCTCCGGAATCAGGATGTCGGCCAAGGAGAAGGACAGTCCGCCGCGGAAGGCACGATCGTATCCCATGGCTTTGATGTCGTCCAGGAATTTGGTCGTGGTGGGGATGTCGGTGCATTTGAGCACGTGGGCAATGATGTCGCGCAGGGTGTTCTTTTTGATCACCGTATTGATGTAGCCGGCCTTGAACGGCACTACGTCATTGAAGAATACGCGGCCCACGGTCGTATCGACGATCTTGCGCACGGTCTTGCCGTCTTCCCAGATGTCCAGGCGTACCTTGATGGGGGCTTGCAGGTTGACTTTCCCCTCGTTGTAGGCTATGCGCACTTCCTCCGGCGAGTAGAACGTCATGCCTTCGCCCGGTACTTTTTCCGTCTCGGTGGAATGGCGTTCCTTGGTCATGTAGTACAGTCCGAGTACCATGTCCTGCGAAGGAACGGTGATCGGGGAACCGTTGGCTGGGTTGAGGATGTTGTGCGAGGCGAGCATCAACAGTTGGGCTTCCAGGATGGCTTCCGGTCCCAGCGGCAGGTGTACGGCCATCTGGTCGCCGTCGAAGTCGGCGTTGAACCCGGTGCAGACCAGCGGGTGCAACTGGATGGCCTTTCCTTCGATCAGGCGCGGCTGGAAAGCCTGGATGGACAAACGGTGCAGCGTCGGGGCGCGGTTGAGCAGTACCGGATGGCCCTTGATGACGTTTTCCAGGATGTCCCATACCACCGGGTCGCGGCGGTCGATGATCTTCTTGGCGCTCTTGACCGTCTTGACGATGCCGCGCTCGATGAGTTTGCGGATGATGAACGGTTTGTAGAGCTCGGCCGCCATGTCTTTGGGCAGCCCGCATTCGTAGATCTTGAGTTCCGGTCCGGAAACGATGACCGAACGGGCGGAGTAGTCCACACGTTTACCCAGCAGGTTCTGACGGAAACGACCCTGTTTTCCTTTCAGCGAGTCGGAGAGCGACTTGAGCGCCCGGTTGGACTCGGTCTTGACGGCCGAAGCCTTGCGGGTGTTGTCGAAGAGCGAATCGACCGCTTCCTGCAACATGCGCTTTTCGTTGCGCAGGATCACCTCCGGCGCTTTGATCTCGATCAGGCGTTTGAGGCGGTTGTTGCGGATGATCACCCGGCGGTACAGGTCGTTGAGGTCCGAAGTGGCAAAACGGCCTCCGTCGAGCGGCACCAGCGGGCGCAACTCGGGCGGAATGACGGGAATGACCTTCATGATCATCCATTCAGGACGGTTTTCACGCGTCTTCTGGGCCTCGCGGAACGCCTCGACGATTTGCAGGCGTTTGAGTGCTTCGGTCTTGCGCTGTTTGGAGGTTTCGTGCGAAACGCTGTCGCGCAATTTATAGGAGAGCTGGTCTAGGTCGATCTCGTGCAGCAGGTCCAGCAGCGCCTCGGCCCCCATCTTGGCGATGAACTTGTCGGGGTTGGCATCATCCAGGTACTGGTTGTCTTCGGGCAGTGCATCGACGATGTCGAGGTATTCTTCCTCGGTGAGCAGTTCCATCTTCTGGAGCGGCTCGCCCGTAGGACGTTTGGCTACTCCGGGGTTGATGACGATGTAACGCTCGTAGTAGATGATCATATCGAGCTTCTTGGAGGGGAGCCCCAACAGGTAACCGATCTTGTTGGGCAGGCTGCGGAAGTACCAGATGTGCGCTACCGGAACCACCAGGTTGATGTGTCCGGTGCGTTCGCGGCGCACTTTCTTTTCGGTCACTTCCACTCCGCAACGGTCGCACACGATGCCTTTGTAACGGATGCGCTTGTATTTTCCGCAGGCGCACTCGTAGTCTTTTACCGGGCCGAAGATGCGTTCGCAGAACAGACCGTCGCGCTCGGGTTTGTGGGTGCGGTAGTTGATGGTTTCCGGTTTGAGCACCTCGCCGTAGGACTGCGCCAGGATGGTCTCCGGCGAAGCCAGGCCGATGGTTATCTTTCTGAAGCCGCTGGTTGCTTTGTTTTCTTTACCTAAAGCCATTTGCTTTTGCTTGTATTGCTTTGTTTGAAAATCTTATACCGAAAACAGCCTCCGGGGGGAAGTTCCGCCCCCGGGGCCTGCGGGTCAGTCTTCGAAACGAACGTCGAGACCCAGACCCTTGAGCTCGTGCAGCAGCACGTTGAACGACTCCGGAATGCCCGGGGTCGGCATCGGTTCGCCCTTGACGATGGCTTCGTAGGATTTGGCACGGCCTACCACGTCGTCGGACTTGATGGTCAGGATTTCGCGCAGGATGTTGGACGCGCCGAAGGCCTCGAGCGCCCATACCTCCATCTCTCCGAAACGCTGGCCGCCGAATTGCGCTTTACCGCCCAGAGGCTGCTGGGTGATCAGCGAGTACGGTCCGATGGAACGTGCGTGCATCTTGTCGTCGACCATGTGGCCCAGTTTGAGCATGTAGATCACGCCCACGGTAGCTGCCTGGTCGAAGCGCTCGCCCGTGCCCCCGTCGTAGAGGTAGGTGTGGCCGTAGCGCGGCAAACCGGCTTTGTCGGTCAGTTCGGTGATCTGTTCCAGCGAAGCACCGTCGAAGATCGGCGTAGCGAACTTCATGCCGAGCTTGCGTCCGGCCCAGCCGAGCACCGTTTCGTAGATCTGTCCCAGGTTCATTCGCGAAGGCACACCCAGCGGGTTGAGCACGATGTCCACCGGCGTTCCGTCCGCCAGGAACGGCATGTCCTCTTCGCGGACGATCTTGGCTACGATACCCTTGTTTCCGTGGCGGCCGGCCATCTTGTCGCCCACGCGCAGTTTGCGCTTCTTGGCGATGTAAACCTTGGCCAGCTTGATGATCCCGGCCGGCAGCTCGTCGCCCACCGTCAGGGTGAATTTCTCGCGGCGAAGGGCTCCCTGGAGGTCGTTTACCTTGATCTTGAAGTTGTGGATGAGCTCCGAGACGAGGAAGTTCTTGGCCTTGTCCGCCGTCCAGTTGGAGGTATTGAGATGTTCGTAGTCCTCGAGCGACTGGAGGATCTTGAGCGAGAATTTCGTCCCCTTGGGAATGATCACTTCGCCCAGGTCGTTGGTAACCCCCTGCGAGGTCTTTCCGTTGACGATCGAGAACAGCTTTTCGAGCAGCGTGCCGCGCAACTTTTCAAACGAAGCGGCGTATTCGGCATCCAGGCGCTCCATTTCTTCCTTGTCGGCATTGCGGCGTTTCTTGTCCTTCACGGCGCGCGAGAACAGCTTTTTGCCGATCACCACTCCGTGCAGCGAAGGGTTGGCCTTCAGGGAAGCGTCCTTGACGTCGCCGGCCTTGTCGCCAAAGATGGCGCGCAGGAGCTTTTCTTCCGGCGAAGGATCCGATTCGCCCTTCGGGGTGATCTTACCGATGATGATGTCGCCCGGGTTGACCTCGGCCCCGATGCGGATCATACCGTTTTCATCGAGTTCCTTGGTCGCTTCCTCGGATACGTTCGGGATGTCGTTGGTCAGTTCCTCGGCACCCAGTTTGGTGTCGCGCACTTCCAACGGATATTCGTCGATGTGGATGGAGGTGAAGATGTCCTCCTTGACTACACGCTGCGAGATGACGATACCGTCCTCGTAGTTGTATCCCTTCCACGGCATGAAGGCCACCAGAAGATTGCGTCCCAGGGCCAATTCGCCGTTTTGCGTAGCGTAGCCCTCGCACAGTACCTGGCCTTTTTCCACCCGGTCGCCCTTGCGGACGATGGGTTTCAGGGTGATGTTGGTGGACTGGTTGGTCTTGCGGAATTTGATCAGGTGATACGTCTTTTCGTCCGGATCGAAGCTGACCAAGCGCTGGTCGTCCGTGCGGTCGTAGCGGATGGTGATCTTGTCGGCATCCACGTAGACCACTTCGCCCGAGCCTTCGGCGTTCATCAGTACGCGGGAATCCTTGGCCACGCGGGCTTCCAGACCCGTGCCGACGATGGGTGCTTCGGGTTTGAGCAAGGGCACGGCCTGACGCATCATGTTCGATCCCATCAGGGCGCGGTTGGCGTCGTCGTGTTCCAGGAACGGGATGAGCGATGCGGAGATGGAGGCGATCTGGTTCGGGGCAACGTCCATGTAGTCCACCTCGGTGCGGTCCACGATCGGGAAGTCGCTCTCCTTGCGGGCCTTGACGCGCTCCGGAATGATGTTGCCCTGATCGTCCACCTCGATGTTGGCCTGGGTGAAGATCTTGCCTTCTTCCGATTCGGCACTCAGGTACACCGGTTCTTTCTCAAACTTCACCCGTCCGTTTTCCACCTCGTGGTACGGCGTTTGGATAAAGCCCATGTCGTCCACCTTGGCGTAAACACACAAGGAGGAGATCAGACCGATGTTCGGACCTTCCGGTGTTTCGATCGGGCAAAGACGTCCGTAGTGCGTGTAGTGTACGTCGCGCACCTCGAAGCCGGCACGCTCGCGCGACAGACCGCCGGGACCCAGGGCGGAGAGACGACGCTTGTGCGTGATCTCGGCCAAGGGGTTGGTCTGGTCCATGAACTGCGAGAGCTGGTTGGTGCCGAAGAACGAATTGATCACCGAGGAAAGCGTCTTGGCATTGATCAGGTCGATCGGGGTGAATACCTCGTTGTCGCGCACGTTCATCCGTTCACGGATGGTGCGGGCCATACGCGCCAGGCCGACGCCGAACTGGGCGGCTAGTTGTTCGCCTACGGTGCGCACGCGACGGTTGGACAAGTGGTCGATGTCGTCCACCTCGCTCTTGGAGTTGATCAGTTCGATCAGGTACTTCACGATGGTGATGATGTCCTCCTTGGTGAGCACCTGTACGGACAGCGGGGTGTTGAGCCCCAGTTTTTTGTTGATCCGGTAACGGCCTACATCGCCCAGCGAATAGCGGGTGTCCGAGAAGAACAGTTTTTCGATGATGCCGCGTGCGGTCTCTTCATCCGGCGGTTCGGCGTTGCGCAACTGCCGGTATATGTGTTCGACGGCCTCCTTTTCGGAGTTGGTCGGGTCTTTCTGAAGGGTGTTGTAAATGATGGAATATTCGGAGCTGGTGCTGTCTTCCTTGTGCAGGAGGATGGTCTTCACTCCGGCATCGACGATCTCGTCGATGTTTTCCTTTTCCAGGATGGTATCCCGGTCGAGGATCTGTTCGTTACGTTCGATGGATACGACCTCGCCGGTATCTTCGTCCACGAAGTCTTCCACCCAGGTTTTCAGTACGCGCGCAGCCAAACGGCGGCCGATGTACTTTTTGAGTCCCGTTTTGCTCACTTTCACCTCCTCGGCCAAGTCGAAGATGTCGAGGATGTCCTTGTCGCGTTCGTAACCGATGGCGCGCAGCAGGGTAGTGAGGGGGAGTTTCTTTTTCCGGTCGATGTAGGCGTACATCACGTTGTTGATGTCCGTGGCGAATTCCATCCACGACCCCTTGAAGGGGATGATGCGCGCCGAGTAAAGTTTGGTTCCGTTGGCGTGGAAAGACTGCCCGAAGAATACGCCGGGCGAACGGTGCAACTGGGAGACGACGATGCGTTCGGCTCCGTTGATCACGAACGTGCCCGAAGGGGTCATGTACGGGATGGTTCCCAAGTACACGTCCTGCACGATGGTCTCGAAGTCCTCGTGATCCGGATCGGTGCAGTACAGTTTCAGGCGGGCCTTCAGCGGTACGCTGTAGGTCAGTCCGCGTTCGATGCACTCCTCGATGGAGTAGCGCGGCGGATCGACGAAATAGTCAATAAACTCCAGTACAAACTGGTTTCGCGTGTCTGTTATGGGGAAGTTCTCGCAGAAAGTCTTGTAGAGTCCTTCGTTTTTTCTTTCGTCAGATTTGGTTTCGAGTTGGAAGAAATCCCGGAACGATTTGATCTGGATGTCCAGAAAATCGGGATAGTCGACCGGATTCTTCACCGAGGCAAAGCTGACTCTGGTGGGGTTAACAGTCTGGGCCAAAGGAATTTATTTTAAATTAAAAGAAAAATGAATAAAAGAGCAAAAGGGCTTAGGCCCCTAGAGGTTGTAAAACCGCTACGACCTAAGCCTTTTGAAAGGGAAGAAGCCGGTTATTTGACTTCTACCTGGGCACCTACCTCTTCGAGGTGGCTCTTGATGTTCATTGCCTCGTCCTTGGGCAGGCCTTCCTTGATGGTGGAAGGAGCACCGTCTACCAATTCCTTGGCTTCCTTCAGACCGAGACCGGTGAGTTCCTTGACTGCCTTTACGACTTTCAGTTTCTCTGCGCCTACTTCTTTGAGGATCACGTCGAATTCGGTCTTTTCCTCGGCTGCAGCAGCGCCAGCACCGTCTCCGGCGGCTACCACTACGGCTGCGGCTGCGGGTTCGATACCGTATTCTTCTTTGAGTATGTTGCCCAGTTCCTGAACATCTTTTACGCTCAGGTTCACCAGTTCTTCAGCGAGTTGTTTCAGATCTGCCATTTTGATTTTTTTGACTTAGTTAATAATGTGATAAATGCGTTTCGATGGAATTATTCGGCGGATTCCGCTTTGGGTTCTTCGGCAGCAGCGGCCTCTGCATTTGCTTCGGCTGCCTCGCCTTTGTTCTCCAGAGCCGAGATCAGGCGGCGGATCGGAGACTGCAACAGGCTGATGATTTCGCCGATGAGTTCCTCGCGGGACTTGATGCTGGCCAGGGTACCCAGTTGTTCATCGCCGACATAGATCTCGTTGTCGATCCATGCACCTTTGAGCAGAGGGCGCTCGGAGTTTTTACGGAATTCCTTGATGACCTTTCCGGGAACATTGGCAGCTCCGTTGAAAAGCATCAGAGCGGTGTTTCCCTTCAGGGTTTCGGTCAGGTTCTGGAAATCCTTGTCGCAGGCTTCCATCGCCTTGGCCAAAAGCGTGTTCTTGACTACTTCCAAACGGACACCGGCGTTGAAGCAAGCGCGGCGCAGTTTGTCGGTGGCAGCAGCGTTGAGGGTGGAAATATCAGCCAGATAGATCACGCCGTGACCGCCGAGTTCCTGAGTGATGGAGGCTATAACCTGCGATTTCTCTTCTCTTGTCATAATCTTATCATTCTAGGAGTTAGACGGTTTTCGGATCTACGGGTACTCCCGGGCCCATGGTGCTGGAGAGCGTAACGCTCTTCATGTAAACGCCCTTGGCGGAGGCCGGTTTCATCTTGTTCAGAGTGTGGAGCAACTCCAGTGCGTTCTCGGCGATTTTCGGCGCGTCGAACGATACCTTGCCGATGGCGGCGTGAACGATCCCGTAACGGTCGACCTTGAAGTCGATCTTACCGGCTTTCACTTCCTTGACGGCTTTGCCCACTTCCATCGTTACGGTACCGGACTTGGGGTTCGGCATCAGGCCGCGGGGTCCCAGAATACGACCCAGAGGTCCCAACTTACCCATTACAGCCGGCACGGTGATGATCACATCGACATCGGCCCAGCCGCCTTTGATCTTGTCCAGGTATTCGTCCAGACCTACGTAGTCGGCACCGGCTTCGGTCGCTTCCGCTTCCTTGTCGGGGGTTACCAGCGCCAGCACGCGTACGCTTTTACCCGTACCGTTGGGCAGGGATACCACGCCGCGAACCATCTGGTTGGCCTTACGAGGGTCTACGCCCAGGCGAACGGCGATGTCCACCGAAGCGTCGAATTTGGTGGTCGAGGTTTCTTTTACCAGCGCACACGCTTCTTCCACGGTGTAGAGCTTGTTCTTCTCAAGCTTGGCTACAGCTACTTTCTGGTTCTTTGTCAGTTTTGCCATGATGCTTGATTAGGATTTTTTCAGGGGAGACTCTCCCTTGATGGTTATACCCATTGAACGAGCGGTACCGGCTACCATGGACATGGCGCTCTCGATGGTGAAAGCATTCAGGTCCGGCATCTTGTCGGTAGCGATTTCCTTGACCTGATCCCAGGTGATGGCAGCTACCTTTTTGCGGTTGGGCTCGCCGGAGGCCGACTTGATCTTGGCGGCTTCCATCAACTGAACGGCTACCGGGGTGGTCTTGATGACGAAGTCGAACGACTTGTCGGTGTACACGGTGATCTGCACAGGCAGGAGCTTACCCTGTTTGTCCTGGGTACGCGCATTGAACTGTTTGCAGAAATCCATGATGTTCACACCGGCCGAACCAAGCGCAGGACCGATTGGCGGAGAGGGATTGGCGGCTCCGCCCTTGCACTGCAATTTGATCTTTTTGAAGATTTCTTTTGCCATTTTGTTTTGACTGAAAATTGTTTCCGTCCTTTCGGGTCAAAGATTGGAAGCAAACCCTCCGGGACTATCTTTGGCGTAACATTTTCTTTTTTTCGTTTCCCACGGGGAGAGGAGCAGTCGTTATACCTTCTCCACCTGGGAAAAATTCAACTCCAGCGGGGTTTTCCGGCCGAAGATCTTGACCTCGACCTTGAGTTTGCGTTTCTCGCTGTTCACCTCTTCCACCGTACCGTCGAACCCGTTGAACGGCCCGTCGATCACCTTGACCGCTTCGCCGACCACGAACGGGATAACCACCGATTCGGGCATGTCGGCCATCTCGTCCACCTTGCCCAGCATCCGGTTGACTTCGCTCTTGCGCAGCGGCACCGGATCGCCTCCCGGACGGTCGCTCAGAAAGCCCACCACACCGGGAATCCCTTGGAGCAGGTGGAGCATTTCACCGTCCAGATTGGCTTCGATCATCACGTAACCGGGAAAGAAAGGACGTTCCTTGCTGACTTTCTTGCCGCCCGAAACCGAAAAGAACTTCTCCATCGGCACCATCACACCGGCCAAATAGTCGTTCATGCCCCGCCGTGCGATTTCCTGCTCGATGTAGCTCTTTACCTTAAGTTCCTGGCCGCTGATAGCCCGCACCACATACCACTTCTTGGTAGTTTCTGCCATTTTACCCGTCGTTTTTTCCGGTTAGTTGAGAATTCTGAATATCCCCTGGATCGCGTTGTTGAACAGGAAGTCCACCGCAGCGGTAGCACCAGCCAGGATCAACGTGGCGATGGCTACGATCCAAGTCTGCTTTTGTGCTTCTTCCCACGTGGGCCAGGTAACTTTTCCCCCGAACAGTTCGTTCCAGGAATCCTTGACGTATTGGATAAGACCTTTCATAGGTTCGATGTGTGTTTCTGTGAAAGCCCCGTGCCGCCCGTGTCTTTCTCGATGCGGCAAAGGCACATCCCTTTCGCTATCACCCTCTCAATCAAATATTTGACTTTGATAATGAGTGATATACGGGCGGAATGAGCCTTCTCCAAGGCGAGTGCAAATATACGAACTTTTTTTTAAGTTGGTCGGATAGAGGGAAAAAACTTTTTTTTGTCGCTTTTTTTCGCACTCCGGGTAGGGTTTTGGAGTTTTGTTCCCGCTTGTTGGGGGCGAAAAAAACTCCGCCGCGCGGGAGCGCGGCGGAGGATATGAAAGGACGAAAGATTTCGCGTCCTGTTTCTGTGGCACAGGCGGAGAGGCTCGAACTCCCGACACCTGGTTTTGGAGACCAGTGCTCTACCAACTGAGCTACGCCTGTAAAGCGATTGCGAAATTAGACATTATTTTTTTCCCGTGCAAGATTTTTCGCTTCTTCCGCATTTTTTTTCAAGGCTTGCCGTTCCCGGTGGCCTTTGAGCCAGATCTGGTAGGAATTGACGATATTTTGCCACAGTACATACGAAGCCGGTCCGACCGAAGCGATGGGATTGAGGTAGGACTGTGCCATCCAGATGGCCAGGATCGTGTTTTTCTGCCCCATGGCCTGTCCGGTAGCGATGCGGTCGCCCCAGCGGGAGCCCAGGGCTTTTCCGCTTTTGAATTGAACCAAGCATACCACCAAAGCCAGCAGGGCGATGACCGTTTCGGTGCGGTAGTCCGGGTTGGGCTGTTCGATCAGGAAACGAACCGTGCGTCCGGTGATACTGGTAAGCGACAAGGCCCATATATAAAAGGTGAGGTGGCTCTTTGCAGCGATGGCCTGGTGGACTTTGGGGGCTATCCAACGCAGTCCCCAGGCGACGGCCAGCGGGAGGACCAGCATCGGGGCGAGCTGGCGGCAGACATACAAGAAGGTCTGGGCGAAGGAGAGACCTTCCTGTTTCCCCAGCAGGGCGAATACCGCCGGGGCAAGTACGGCCATCCCGACATTGCTTATTAAGGTGTAAGTGGCCATGAAACCGGCGTTGCCTCCCAACATGCCGGTGATGACTGTTGCAGCCATGGCGGTGGGAGCCAGTACACACATGAAGACTCCTTCGGCCACCGTTACGTTCAGAAAGGCCAGCGCGTAGTACAAGGCCAGCCCTCCGCCTATCTGGATAAGCAGCAAGACGGCGTGCAGGCGGTGCAGGCGTACGTCACGCGGGGACAGGCGGCAGAACGTCAGAAAGAGCATCGCGAAGATGAAATACGGAATGGCAACGGCGATCTGCGAGAAGAATCCGTAGAACACTCCGCCTATCAGCATGGCCAACGGCAGAATAAAACTTTTGATGGATTGCGACATGATGTGTTTTCTTTCGGAGAGATTTTTTTCGGAAAGAACAGCGCAAAGGAACGACATTAATTAAAAACGGCAAGGGGTTTTCTCTTGTTTTGGCTTTCCCGGAAAGGAAAACGATGTGCGTTCCCTGTTGTGCTCTCCCGGGGAAAGGCAGGGTAGGGGTGCTTGTTGTGTATGGGGTGGGGGTTGCACTTACCTTTTGCTGCATTTGGATAATGCAGGATGCGGCTCGACATTTGCCAGGTGCGAAAACGTGGTTTTCGATTTGTCGCTGCGCTCGTCTTTCCCTATCTTTGTCTAAAGGAGCTGTTGACAAGTGATGCGGATCGAGGATTTTACCCAGTACCTGTTGTGGGAGAAGAAATATTCTCCCCATACGGTGGAGGCTTACGGGACGGACCTTTCGGAGTTCGAAGGTTTTCTTGTCTCGATGCAGGCGCCGGCCGAGGATGCGTCGATCGACTTTCAGGCGGTGCGCGCCTGGGTGGTTCATCTGATGGAACAGGGATATACGCCTTCGTCGGTCAATCGCAAGATCAGTGCCCTGCGTTCGTATTTCAAGTATTTGTTGCGCCGGGGGGCGATCCGGATCTCTCCGATGATGCGCCAGGGCAATCTGAAGGAGCCATACCGTACGACGGTTCCGTATTCGGTGCAGGAGATGCAGCATTTGCTCGATCCGGACCTGTATCGCGACGATCCGGACGGGGAGCGGGACCGGCTGATCGTCGAGCTTTTTTACGGTTGCGGGTTGCGCTGCGCGGAACTTTGCGATGTGCGTTTGGGCGATGTGGACTTTCGGCGGGCGATGTTGCGGGTGCGCGGCAAAGGGGGGAAGGAGCGCTTTGTCCCGATGCATCCCCGTCTTTGCGAGGCGCTTGGGGAATACCTCGGGATGTCTTCGGGCGGGGACAATGTGAAAGAAAGCCTTTTGTTTGCTAAAAAAGGCAAAAAAATGTCGCCGACCCTTGTGTATCGGATAATAAATAAGTATCTTGGTCTTGTGACAGTCAAGCAGAAGAAAAGTCCCCATGTGCTCCGTCACACTTTCGCTACGCATCTGTTGGAGGCGGGAGCGGATATTTCCTCGGTCAAGGAGCTGTTGGGGCATTCTTCGCTGGCTTCCACGCAGGTCTATGCCCACACGACGCTGGGAAAACTAAAATCAGTGTATAACCATGCCCATCCCCGCGGGGACGAGCATTCCTGAGGGGATGGGCGCAAAACGTTACCGTCATGAAAGTACTTACGCAAGCCATCCATTTCAAAGCGGATGCGAAACTGTTGGAGTTCATTCAAAAGAAACTCGACAAGCTGGAACTTTTCTACGACCGTGTGATCGATGCCGAGGTGTATCTGCATCTGCTCAACACACCCGACAAGGAAAATAAAATGATAGAACTCAAACTCCGGGTGCCCGGCGAAACGTTTATGGTAAAGAAACAGGCCGCTACTTTTGAGGAGTGCATCGACTTGTGTGCCGATTCGATGCGCCGCAAGTTGCGCGCCAAAAATGCCACCAAATAGGGCTGCGGCCTTTCTTGCGCAAGGCGCGCGGGGTACCCGCGCGCCTTGCGTTTTTTTTACCGGGCAAGCTCGTGCAAAAAAAAATGTTTTCGAGATGAAAAAAAATTCGCAGGCTATTTGGATAAATGATAAAACTTCCTACCTTTGCGCTCTGATATGAGGTGGGTTTTTCACCGGGAAAACATCGCCGCATTTCAAATGCCGATATAGCTCAGTGGTAGAGCGCATCCTTGGTAAGGATGAGGTCACGGGTTCAAGTCCCGTTATTGGCTCAAGGGGAATACCTTTAAAGCGGTTTACGGCTTGGAAAGGCCCGATAAATTCACTGAACAGAAAACAAGTAATAAACATTTCGCAAAATGGCAAAAGAAACTTTCAAACGTGACAAACCGCATTTGAATATCGGTACCATCGGTCACGTGGACCACGGTAAAACGACTCTTACCGCTGCTATCACCAAGGTTCTGGCCGACAAGGGTCTTTCCGAGGTAAAGGCGTTCGACCAGATCGACGCTGCTCCTGAAGAAAAAGAGCGCGGTATCACCATCAACACGGCTCACGTAGAGTATCAGACCAACAAGCGTCACTATGCTCACGTAGACTGCCCGGGACACGCCGACTATGTGAAGAACATGGTTACGGGTGCCGCTCAGATGGACGGTGCCATCCTGGTAGTAGCTGCTACCGACGGTCCGATGCCCCAGACTCGTGAGCACATCTTGCTCGCCCGTCAGGTAGGCGTTCCTCGTATCGTCGTGTTCCTGAACAAGGTGGACATGGTGGACGACCCCGAGCTGCTCGAACTGGTAGAAATGGAAGTTCGCGATCTGCTGAACCTCTACCAGTACGACGGTGACAACACCCCGATCATCAGAGGTTCCGCACTGGGTGCCCTCAACGGCGATCCGAAGTGGGTCAAGAGCGTAGAAGATCTGATGGATGCAGTAGATACGTGGATCGAAGAGCCGGTTCGCGACAAGGACAAACCGTTCCTGATGCCGGTTGAGGACGTGTTCTCGATCACCGGTCGTGGTACGGTGGCTACCGGACGTATCGAAACGGGTGTGGCCAAAGTGGGCGACCCGGTAGAAATCATCGGTATGGCTGCTGAAAAACTGACTTCGACGATCACCGGTGTGGAAATGTTCCGCAAACTGCTCGACGAGGGTGAGGCTGGTGACAACGTAGGTCTGCTGCTGCGCGGTATCGACAAGAACCAGATCCGTCGTGGTATGGTAGTCTGCGCTCCGAAGTCCGTAACTCCGCACAAGAAATTCCAGGGCGAGGTGTACATCCTGTCCAAGGAAGAAGGCGGACGTCACACGCCGTTCCACAACAAGTATCGGCCGCAGTTCTACGTTCGTACCACGGACGTAACCGGTGAGATCACTCTGCCGGAAGGCGTAGAGATGGTAATGCCGGGCGACAACCTGACCATCACGGTGGAACTGCTTCAGCCCATCGCACTGAGCCAGGGTCTGCGTTTCGCTATCCGCGAAGGTGGCCGTACGGTAGGTGCCGGCCAGGTAACCAAGATTCTCGACTAATCTCTGTCAAGGATTTCAATACGGCTCCGCGCCCTTTCGGGCGCGGAGCTTTTTTATGCCCGCTTTTTCGGGTTGCGTGCAAAAATCGTATCTTTGCTTTTTGGCAAGTATTTTGCCGCAGCCAAGATGGAAAAACGAGGACCTTTGGAATTGATGGCGCCCGCCGGCGATTACGAATCGTTGCAGGCTGCGCTGGATGCCGGTGCGGATTCGGTGTATTTCGGTGTCGGACAGCTCAATATGCGTGCCCGCGCGACGGTCAATTTCACGGCGGAGGACTTGGCGGAAGTAGCACAGCGTTGCCGTGAGCGGGACGTCCGCTCGTATCTGGCGGTCAATACCATCGTGTACGATCACGACTTGGAGGCCATCGAAGACCTGCTCGACAAGGCGGTCCAAGCCGGAGTGAGTGCGGTCATCGCCTCGGACATTTCCGTGATCCTCGCTGCACGGGCGAGGGGGTTGGAAGTACATATCTCTACCCAGCAGAACATCTCGAACATCCGGGCCGTGGAGTTTTTCTCGGCCTATGCCGATACGATGGTGCTGGCGCGCGAACTCAGTTTGACACAGGTCAAGGAGATCTGCCGGCAGATCGACCAGCAGGGTATCAAGGGGCCTTCCGGACGGAAAGTGGAGGTCGAGATTTTCGGGCACGGGGCACTTTGCATGGCTATTTCCGGGAAGTGCTACCTCAGTCTGCATGCCCACAATTCCTCGGCCAACCGCGGGGCTTGCCGGCAGGATTGCCGCCGGGCGTATGTGGTTCGGGACAAGGAAACGGGATACGAGCTGGAAGTGGGCGATCCGTACATCATGTCGCCCAAGGACCTGTGTACCATCGGATTGTTGGACTGGATCGTCGATGCCGGGGTGAGGATTCTCAAGATCGAAGGCCGCGGTCGTTCGCCCGAATACGTCCAAACGGTGGTTTCGGTTTACCGGGAGGCGATCGATGCCTGCGCCCGGGGAGAATACACGGCGGAGAAGGTCCTCGAATGGGAAGAACGTTTGCGCGGGGTGTACAACCGGGGCTTTTGGGAGGGATACTACCTGGGGCGTCGGATGGGCCAGTGGAGCGGGTATCCCGGCTCGCATGCCACCCGCCGGAAAGTGTACGTGGGGCGGGGGTTGCACTACTATCCCAAGCCGGGGGTAGGCGAGATCCTGGTCGAGGCGGCGGAGTTGCACCGTGGGGACGAGATCCTCATTACGGGGCCTACCACGGGGGTAAAAACCTTTCCGTTGGGCGACTTCATGGTCGATGACCGTCCGGCGACCCGGGCGGGGAAAGGCGACCACGTGACCTTGCCGCTGGATTTCAAATTGCGTACGGCCGACAAGGTGTATAAGGTCGAGGCCACCGAGTATGCCTCCGGCGGGAAATCCGGAGACAGTTCCGAAGAAAAACCTTGACCTCGGAGTGATAGCTACGGTGGTGGTAACCCTTCAACGGGACAAGTGCATCGGATGCGGGTATTGTGCCGATGTGGCCGGGGAGTATTTCTCGATGGATCCTTCCGACGGGAAATGCCTCTTGATCGGGGCAGCGATGAAAAAAGGATTTTACACCCTCCGTTGTACCGATCCGCTGGCCGATGCACCGTGCCGCAGCGCGCAGGAGTCCTGCCCGGCCGGAGCGATCCGGGTAGCGGCGGGAGGAAGAGAATAAAAGAAATATCCTTGTAAATGTGTATTTTTACGAGGTTTTATACGATATAGAGGATGAATTGTAAGGAATGTACCAAGCGTCGTTGCCCTTCTTTCGGGTCGTCCGAAAAGTGCAACGTATGTCTATATACGGGCGGTGATTACCTGGAAGTGCGGGATTGGCTGGCGGACGTGGCTCAGCCTCAGGCGGGCGAGGCGTTCGACTGCGTGGAAGTGCGCTTCAAGAACGGCCGCAAGGGTTTTTATCGAAATGTCAATCGTTTGCCCTTGTCTGCGGGCGACATCGTGGCGGTGGAGTCCAGCCCGGGGCACGACATCGGCTGTGTGATGCTCACCGGGCAGTTGGCTCGCTTGCAGATGCGGCGCAAGAAGGAAGACCCTTCCAGCCCCGAGCTGCGGAAAGTGTACCGTTTGGCCACCCAGAAGGATATCGACGTGTGGCAGACGGCCATTGCGCGGGAGCAAAAGACACTGGTGCGCACTCGCGAGATCTGCGACAACCTGGGGCTGGTGATGAAGTTGAGCGATGTCGAGTACCAGGGAGACAATCTGAAGGCGACGTTTTACTATACGGCGGACGGACGGGTGGATTTCCGCCAGTTGATCAAGGAACTGGCCAGCGCTTTCGGTGTGCGGATCGAGATGCGTCAGATCGGTCTGCGTCAGGAGGCAGCCCGGGTGGGCGGCATCGGTTCCTGTGGGCGGGAGTTGTGTTGCACCACGTGGCTGACGGATTTCCGTTCGGTCAATACGTCGGCGGCACGCACCCAGCGCCTTTCGCTCAACCCGCAGAAATTGGCCGGGCAGTGCGGGAAACTCAAGTGCTGCCTGAATTTCGAGTTGGATGTTTACGTCGATGCTTTGAAAGGCTTCCCGCCTACCGATGCCGTCTTGCGCACGGAGAAGGGCGTGGCTCATTTCCAGAAGATGGACGTATTCAAAGGCATCTATTGGTATGCGTATGATTTCGAGGCGATGAACTGGATCGGTTTGCACGTGGATGCGGTTGCCGAGATCCAGCAGGCCAACCGCCGGGGCGAGAAACCCGAGTCGCTCGAAATGTACGTCGAAGAGTCGGAGCGTCCCCGCAGCGGAAGCCGCCGGGAGGAGACGTCCGAACTCCAAGCGGTCGAGGAAGGGGAGATCACCCGTTTCGACAAAGTATCTTCCCGTCGGTCTCGCCGCCGGGGCGACCGTCGTCGGGAGGATCGCCGCCGGGAATCGGTCCCCGAAGTGAAAAACGGCGCGGAAGAAGCCCCTTCCGGGGAACAAAAAGCGGAGAAAGCGTCCGCCACAGGAGAGGCTCCGCAAGGAGAACGCCCCGCCCGCCGGGGTGATCGGCGTCGAGGTCGGGATGGACGTACCGACGACAACAAGCGCAAGGCAGGCGATGCAGCCTGCGCGGAGAATCCCTCGGCCACTCAACAGCCGGCGCGGACCGAGGAAAATGCCTCCTCCAGTGCATCCCGGGCGGAAAGTTCGGCAGCGGAAGGCGAAAGAAATCCGGAGGGAGGACGTCAGGAGGCACCGTCCGGTCAGCGGAGAGGGAACAACCGCCGTGGGCGGGGCCGCGACTCCCGTCGGGACGGAGGAAGCCGCTCGGAACGTACTCCGAACACCGCCGCGGCAGAGAATGCTTCGGCTGGGGATCGCCCTTCGGAACGCACGTCCGAAAGAGCGGGTGGGGCCGCCGGAACCACAGGACAGGCCTCCGGCGAACGTCCGCAGGGAAGCGGTGCGGCAGAAAATGCGTCTCAAGGTCGGGATGGCCGACGGGGACGTGGTCGAGATGGCCGTCGGCGCGGTAATCGCCGCCCGGGTGGCTCGGCAGCCGGTGGAGAAAACAGCGCTTCAGGGCGCCCGCAGGAATAAATGAGACGGAGGGGATTCATCGGACTGGGCTTATGCGTGGCGGCAGGGATGTCGGCGTGTACGGGCGATGCGTTTTACCGGCGGGTAGAGACGCTTTCGGACGATCAGTGGGTGCGGGGAAAGGCTTGTACCTTTGAGGTGGAGGCTGTCGATACCGTTACCCGTTACGATGTGTATGTGGATTTGCGAACCTCCGACGGGTATCCCTGGCGGGAGATTTATTTCATCGGTCAGGTGTGCGATACGGCACAGTCGGTCTTGCAATGCGACACGTTGCGCTGCGAGTTGTTCGATGCGAAGGGGGAGGCAACCGGACACGGCCTGTCCAACGTCAAGGAAAACGGTGTCCTGTGGCTGCGGGACTTTCGTTTCCCTGCGCCGGGGCGTTACGGTTTTTCGGTGCGGCACGGGATGCGCAACGTCGAGTTGCAAGGAGTGAGCAGCGTGGGGATCAGAATACAAATGTCAGAAATCCAATAACAGACGATGGATAAACACAAGAAAGGAAAGAAAAACAGCGGGTCGGAGGCTCGTCTGAAACGCTTCAAGAAGATCCTTTGGGGAGGGCTTGCCACAGGGATCGTCTTGGCTGTTTTATTGTTTTTCCTGATCGAAAAAGGGGTATTCGGCGAGTTGCCGACCTTCGAGGACATCGAAAACCCCGAGTCGAGCGTAGCCACGGAGATCATCTCGGCCGATGGGGAGACCATCGGGAAGATCTGGAAAAACGAAAACCGTTCGCCGGTCAAGTTCGAGGAACTCTCTCCCTACCTGGTCGATGCGTTGATCGCGACCGAGGACGAGCGTTTCCGCAAGCATTCGGGCATCGACGTGCGCTCGACGGTGCGTGCGGTCGTTTTCCTGGGACGTCGGGGCGGAGCCAGTACGCTCACCCAGCAGCTGGCCAAACAGCTCTTTACCAAAAACGCTTCGCAAAACAAGATAGAGCGCGTCATCCAGAAATTCCAGGAATGGATCATCGCTGCGCAGCTCGAACGCAGCTACACCAAGGACGAGATCATCACGATGTATTTCAATACGTACGATTTTCTCTACAATGCGTACGGGATCAAAAATGCCTCGCTCACCTATTTCAACAAACTGCCTTCGGAACTGACCATCGAGGAAGCGGCAACCCTCGTGGGGATGGCCAAGAACCCTATCCTGTACAACCCGATCCGCAACCCGGAAAATTCCCTGGCGCGGCGCAACACGGTCCTGGGGCAAATGAAGCGCAACGGCATGCTCACCGAGCAGCAGTTGGATTCGCTCCGTGCGCTCCCGCTCCAGACCGACTTCCGGATGCAGACCCATACGCAGGGCATCGCGCAGTATTTCCGCGAATACATCCGCGAGATCGTCCCCGAGTACCTCGAAAATGTCCGCAAACCGGACGGAAGCCCGTATTCCCTTTCCCGGGACGGGTTGCGGATATACACCACGCTCGATTCCCGGATGCAGCGCTATGCCGAAGAGGCGGTAAACGAGCATTTGTCCAACCTTCAGAAAGTGTTTGACTATGGGCAGCAGGCCAATCCCATGCGGCCATTTTACCACATCACCCGCGCCCAGGCCGATGCCATCATGAATGCGGCCGTCAAACGCAGCGACCGCTATCGTGCCCTCAAGGCGCAGGGGGCTTCCGAAGCCGAAATCCGACAGAGCTTCCAGACGAAGGAAAAAATGACCGTCTTCTGTTGGGAAAACGGCCGTCCCTCTACCCGGGAAGTGGAAATGACGCCGATGGATTCTATCCGGTATTACAAGAGTTTCCTCAATGCCGGTTTCCTGGCGGTAGAACCCCAGACCGGGTATGTGAAAGCCTGGGTGGGAGGTATCAACTACCGGTATTTCCAGTACGACCATGTGGTGAAGGCGCGCCGGCAGACAGGGTCCATCTTCAAACCGTTCGTCTATGCCACGGCCATCGACCAACAGAAACTCTCGCCCTGTTACGAGTACATCGACCAGCCGGTTACCTTCCCGGCCGAGGAGTGGGGTATCGCACAGGACTGGTCGCCGCGCAACTCGAACAACAAGTACGACTACGTTCCCTATACCCTCAAGAAAGGCTTGGCCATGTCGAAGAACTCCATCACGGCCGCCATCGTCAAAGGTCTGGGCACGACCGAACCGATCATCGCCTTGGCGCACAAGTTGGGGATTACTTCCGAGATCGACACCGGCCCTTCGATGTGTCTGGGTACGGCCGATATTTCCCTTTACGAGATGATCGGGGCTTTCGCCACCTTTGCCAACAAGGGCAGCTATATCCGCCCCATCCTCATTACCCGCATCGAGGACAACAACGGGGTGGTGCTGTATCAGGATGCGACCCCTTCCCGGGCGGTGATGAGCGAGGAATCGTCCTATGCCATTCTCAAACTGCTGGAAGGCGTTACCGAAAACGGAACGGGAGCCCGCTTGCGCTTTTCGTGGGACAATCCTGCGTATCGCGGGCCCGACCCGGACCACACGATGTACGTAACGGGTTATCCTTGGAAATTTGACAACCCCATCGCCGGGAAAACCGGTACTTCGCAGAACCAGTCGGACGGTTGGTTCATCGGCATGGTGCCCAATCTGGCCGCCGGTGCGTGGGTGGGCTGCGAGGACCGCGCAGCGCATTTCCGCTCGATGACCTACGGGCAGGGTGCTTCGTCGGCCATGCCGATCTGGGCCGTCTTCATGAAGAAATGTTACGCCGATCCTTCGCTCGGGGTGTCGAAAGGCGAATTTGAAGCACCTTCCACGCCGATGACCATCGATCTCTCCTGCGAACATCGCGTCGCCCCGACCGCACCGATAAGCGAGGAAGAGGACATCGAAGAGACCGTTTCCGAACAGACGTATTCCGCTACGCCCGATCGGTACCGGCAGCAGGAGGAAGAGGAGGAGATCATTTTCTAAAGGAAAAAAAGATTTTCGCACCATGCAAAGCCGGGAAGCACTCATCCCTTATTTCTTTTCCTCGGCGCATCCTTTTGCCCGGGCCTTGGTAGCCGCTTGCCGGTATCCGTGGGAACTTGTCCCTCGCCTGAGCGAAGTGTTCGTGGCGGAATGCCTGGCAGAACTTCCGCTCAAGCGGATCGCCTACAACATCTGGGTCGAGGACGGCGGCGAAGTGGAGGATGGAGCCTCGATCGAGGGGCGGATCGTGGTGGGACGGGGCAGCATCGTGCGGCGCCATGCTGTCGTGCGGGGCGACGTCGTCCTGGGACGTGGGTGTCTGCTCGGATATTTTACCGAGGTGAAAAATGCCCTGCTGTACGACGGAGTGCAACTGCCGCATCTGTCCTATGTGGGCGATTCGGTACTCGGAACAGGGGCGCATTTGGGTGCGGGGGCCAAGATATCCAATTTCCGTTCGCTGCCCGGGGAGATACGCCTGGACTTTTCGGACGGGCGGCTGGCTTTGCCGGGCGAGAAATTCGGCGCGGTGCTGGGCGATGGGGTCGAAGTGGGGTGCAATGCCGTGCTTTATCCCGGGAGTATTCTCGGACCGCGGTGCGTGGTGTATCCCTTGACCGGTTTTCGGGGGACGGCCGAGGCGGGGACGATCGTCAAAGGCGCGGGCAGCGAGCAGCGCGTTCCCCGCAGGTGAGGTAAAAAAAATGGAAAGATTGCAATCCGAAATAATGAAAAGGAAGTCATGACGAAACTCAGTGTAAACATCAACAAAGTGGCCACTCTGCGCAATGCGCGCGGAGGGAATGTCCCCGATGTGGTTCGGGTGGCGGCCGACTGCCAGCGTTTCGGCGGAGAGGGCATCACGGTGCATCCCCGTCCCGACCAGCGCCATATCACGCACAAGGATGTGTTCGACCTCTTGCCGGTGATCACCACCGAATACAACATCGAGGGCAACCCTACTGACGAATTCATCGACCTGGTTACCCGGGCTGTTCCCACACAGGTAACGCTCGTACCGGATGCGCCGACCAACCTCACTTCCAACGCCGGTTGGGATACCCAGGCTCATACCGCTTTCCTCAAGGAGGTTACCGCGCGTTTTCACCGCGCCGGCATCCGCGTGTCGATCTTTGTCGATCCGCTCGAAGCGATGGTGGACGGTGCCCGGGAGGCGGGAGCCGACCGCGTAGAACTCTATACCGAGCGTTTTGCCCGCCTGTATGCCCAGGGACATCCCGAGGCAGTCGAACCGTACGTGCAGGCTGCGCAATACGCCCGTTCGCTCGGTCTGGGGGTCAATGCGGGGCACGATCTTTCGCTGGACAACATCGAGTATTTCATCCATCGGATCCCTTTTACCGACGAGGTGTCCATCGGCCATGCCTTGATCAGCGAAGCCTTGTATTTGGGGCTCGAAAATACCATCGGAGCCTACCGCAACAAGATCCGCCGCGCAGTGGAGGGTGCCCGGTAATCTTCGGGCGGGAAGCCCGGAGTGTTCGATGCGGTTTTTCCATCGTTCGGATGGGAAACCGCATCGTCTGTTTTTCTCCTCGGGGCGAGTCGGGGAGGCGAGGAATTTTCCTTGGGGAAAGAGCGGGGAAAGGTTCCCTGAAAACCGCTTTCCTGCCCAGGAATTTTTACGATAAAGGACTAAAAGCGAGCAGGAAAAGATTTGTTTTTTCGGATAAAAATCCTACCTTTGCAACCCGTTATTATCCGGTGCGGAAGCCTGTTTCGTTTTGCGGGAATAAGGCTTTCTGCGTCAGTGTTTTGCGGCTTGTCCAAAAGGGGTTTGCCCCGAGAAAAGGCTCGGCAAAACGGGAGAAAACGCGACGGGGCGACGGCGGTTTTCCGCGGGAAAGCTCTCGGAATCGTTCCGGAAAGAGAAGAAAAAAAGACATTAACATAAGTAATTTTTTAAGAGCAAAAACAAATGCCAACCATTCAACAGTTAGTAAGAAAAGGAAGAGCCGTACTCGCCAAGAAGAGTAAATCGGCTGCTTTGGATTCCTGCCCCCAGCGTCGCGGCGTGTGCACGCGTGTTTACACCACTACGCCTAAAAAGCCTAACTCGGCTATGCGTAAGGTGGCCCGTGTGCGCCTGACCAACGGAAACGAGGTCAATGCCTACATCGGCGGTGAGGGACACAACCTCCAAGAGCACTCGATAGTATTGGTACGCGGCGGAAGGGTTAAGGACTTGCCCGGTGTGCGTTATCACATCGTGCGCGGTGCGCTGGATACGGCCGGTGTGAACGGCCGCAAGCAGCGTCGTTCCAAGTACGGCGCCAAGCGCCCCAAAGAGGGACAGGCGGCCGGAAAATCCGGGAAGAAGTAATCCCTAACCGTTCAACACATTAAAAATTCGATGAAAAAATGAGAAAGACAAGAGCTAAAAAAAGAGTTCTTCTTCCCGATCCGAAGTTCAACGATACGCTGGTAACGCGTTTTGTGAACAACCTGATGTGGGACGGCAAAAAGAGCGTAGCGTTCGAGGTATTCTACCAGGCGCTCGATATCGTGGGTGAAAAGTCGAAAGACGGCGAGAAGACCCCGCTGGAAATCTGGAAAGATGCCCTGACCAATGTCATGCCGCACGTGGAAGTTCGTTCGCGTCGTGTGGGAGGTGCTACCTTCCAGATCCCGATGCAGATCCGTCCGGACCGCAAGGTGTCGATGGCCATCAAATGGCTGATCAAGTATGCGCGTCTGCGCAACGAAAAATCCATGGCGCAGAAACTGGCTGCCGAAATCCTGGCCGCTTCCAAGGAGGAAGGCGCTGCCGTGAAGAAACGTATGGATACGCACAAGATGGCCGAGGCCAACAAGGCGTTCTCGCACTTCAGATTCTAAACTACCGAGAAAAACATGGCAAAAAGAGACTTACATTTTACCCGCAATATCGGTATCATGGCGCACATCGATGCCGGAAAAACGACTACCAGCGAGCGTATCCTCTACTACACGGGTATTACCCACAAGATAGGCGAGGTACACGACGGAGCCGCTACGATGGACTGGATGGCGCAGGAGCAGGAACGTGGTATCACCATTACTTCGGCGGCTACCACCGTGTTCTGGAATTACCCGACCCACCAGGGCCAGGCACTCCCCAATACCAAAAAGTACAAGATCAACCTGATCGACACTCCGGGGCACGTGGACTTCACGGTGGAAGTGGAGCGTTCGTTGCGCGTGCTGGACGGTGCGGTAGCACTGTTCTGTGCCGTGGGCGGCGTGGAGCCTCAGTCGGAGACCGTTTGGCGTCAGGCAACCAAATACAATGTTCCCCGTATCGGTTTCGTCAATAAGATGGACCGCAGCGGTGCAGACTTCTTCAATGTTGTTCGTCAGGTCAAGGAGCGTCTGGGTGCCAACCCGGTGCCGTTGCAGGTGCCCATCGGTTCGGAAGCCGACTTCAAGGGTGTTGTCGATCTGCTGACCATGGAGGGCATCATCTGGAACGAGGAAGACAAGGGTATGACCTATCAGGTTATCCCCATTCCGGACGACTTGAAGGATGAATGTGCCAAGTGGCGTCAGCACCTGCTGGAGTCCGTGGCCGAGACTTCGGAGGAACTGATGGAAAAATTCTTTACCGATCCGGACTCCATCACCGAAGAGGAACTTTTGGTAGCGATCCGCAAGGCGACGATCTCGATGGACATCACGCCGATGCTGTGCGGTTCGTCGTTCAAGAACAAGGGCGTGCAGAAGCTCTTGGATTCCGTGATCGCCTTCCTGCCTTCTCCGGCAGACGTGGAGGCCATCAAGGGGATCAACCCCAAGACCGACGAGGAAGTGGTTCGGCATCCGGATGTGGACGCACCGATGGCGGCGCTGGCCTTCAAGATCGCAACGGACCCATTTGTAGGTCGTTTGTGCTTCTTCCGCATGTATTCCGGCCGACTCGATGCCGGTTCGTACGTGTACAATCCGCGTACCGACAAGAAAGAGCGTATCTCGCGCATTTTCCAGATGCACTCCAAGGAGCAGAAGCCGATCGACTTTATCGAGGCCGGTGATATCGGTGCAGGAGTAGGATTCAAGGATATCCGTACGGGCGATACGCTGTGCGATGAGAAGAACCCCATCGTGCTGGAGTCGATGACGTTCCCCGAGCCGGTGATCGGTATCTCGATCGAACCCAAGACGCAGGCCGACCTGGACAAACTGGGGGTAGGTCTGTCGAAATTGGCCGAGGAAGACCCCACCTTCCGCGTACACACGGACGAGGATTCGGGCCAGACGATCATCTCAGGCATGGGCGAATTGCACCTGGAGATCATCGTGGACCGTCTCAAACGCGAATTCAACGTCGAGGTGAACGAAGGTCAGCCGCAGGTGGCTTACAAGGAAGCGCTCACCGGTACTGTCGAACACCGCGAGGTGTACAAGAAGCAGACGGGTGGTCGTGGTAAGTTTGCCGATGTGATCTTCCGCATGGAACCCAACAGCGAAGGAAAGAGCGGTCTGGAATTTGTTTCCGAGATCAAGGGTGGTAACATTCCGAAGGAATTCATCCCGGCGATCGAAAAAGGCTTCAAGGAGGCCATCGAAGCCGGTCCGTTGGCCGGATACGAATTGCAGGGTATGAAGATCACCGTGCTCGATGGTTCGTTCCACCCGGTGGACTCCGACCAGCTTTCGTTCGAGATGGCTGCCAAATTGGGATACAAGGCGGCTGCTCCGCAGGCACGTCCTATCCTCTTGGAGCCGATCATGAAGCTGGAGGTAACCACTCCGGAGGAAAACATGGGCGACGTGATCGGCGACCTGAACCGTCGTCGCGGTATCATCAAGGGTACCGAAAACCGTGCCGGAGCCACCATCGTCCGTGCCGATGTGCCGCTGGCCGAGATGTTCGGTTATGTTACTTCGCTGCGTACCCTGACCTCGGGTCGTGCTACTTCCTCGATGGAGTTCTCGCACTACGCCGAAGTTCCGCGCAACATCGCCGAGGAGGTAATCGCAAAGTCAAAGAAATAAGCAACAAGTTTTAGACCATAGAATACAATGAGTCAAAAAATCCGTATCAAACTCAAGTCCTATGACCACAGTTTGGTGGACAAGTCGGCCGACAAGATCGTCAAGACCGTCAAATCCACCGGCGCGATAGTGAACGGACCCATTCCGCTCCCTACCCAAAAGAAGATATTCACCGTGCTGCGTTCTCCGCACGTGAATAAGAAATCGCGCGAGCAGTTCGAACTGAGTTCTTACAAACGTCTGCTGGATATTTACAGCTCCTCCTCCAAGACCATCGATGCCTTGATGAAACTGGAGTTGCCCAGTGGCGTGGAAGTAGAGATCAAAGTGTGATTTCATGAAATTTTTTCGGATACCTTGGCCGCAAGTTTCCCCTTGCGGTCAAGCGCTGTCCCGGTTACAAATAATTTGTCCAATAATTAAAACCACAAAATGTCTGGATTAATTGGTAAAAAAATCGGTATGACCAGCATTTTTGACCAGAACGGGAAGAACATCCCGTGCACGGTCATCGAATGCGGTCCGTGTGTAGTAACACAGGTCAGAACCACACAGGTTGATGGGTATGAGGCTCTTCAGCTTGGTTTCGATGACAAGAAAGAAAAGAACGTTACCAAGGCACTCGGCGGACACTTCAAGAAAGCGGGAACTACCCCCAAGCACAAAGTGGTCGAATTCAAGGATTTTGAAGGAGACTACAAGTTGGGCGATGTTCTGACGGCCGACTTGTTTTCGGAAGGAGAGTTCGTGGATGTCGTAGGTACCTCCAAAGGACGGGGTTACCAGGGTGTCGTTAAGCGTCATGGATTTGGTGGTGTAGGACAAGCAACTCACGGTCAGCACAACCGTCTTCGCAAGCCGGGTTCCATCGGCGCGTGCTCGTATCCGGCCAAGGTCTTCAAGGGCCTTCGCATGGCAGGCCGCATGGGCGGAGACCGGGTTAAGGTGAAGAACCTTCTGGTGCTCAAAGTAGAAGCAGACAAGAATCTGCTGGTAGTGAAAGGATGCGTTCCGGGCGCAAAGAATTCATATTTAATGATCGAAAAGTGATGGAATTAGAAGTATTAGACATAAAAGGAAAGCCGACCGGACGCAAGGTAACTCTCGACGAATCGGTTTTCGCCGTAGAGCCCAATGAGCATGCGGTATGGCTGGATGTTAAGCAGTATCTGGCCAACAAACGCCAGGGTACGCACAGTTCCAAGGATCGCAGCCTGGTTTCGGGCAGCACCCGTAAGCTGAAGAAGCAGAAAGGTACGGGCGGCGCTCGTGCAGGTAGCATCAAGAACCCTGAGTTCCGGGGCGGAGCGCGCGTGTTCGGACCTGTTCCGCGCGATTATTCGTTCAAGTTGAACAAAAAGGTAAAACGACTGGCCCGCAAGTCGGTGCTGTCCCAGAAAGTTTCGGATAAAAATCTGATGGTTATTGAGGATTTCACATTTGATGCTCCTAAAACCAAAGATTTTGTTAATATTATCGAGGCTTTGGGCTTAAAGTCTAAAAAATCGTTGTTTGTTACGGCCGCCAGCGATAAAAACGTATATTTGTCCTCGCGAAATTTACAGACCGCTTCGGTTGTGCCTTGCACAGAATTAAACACTTACGCGATCATCAATGCTTCGGCGATGGTGATTTCGGAAAGTGCTTTGCAGCAATTACAAAACAACTTAAGCAACTAACGAAGATGGACAATATATTGATAAAGCCGCTTATCACCGAAAAGATGACCGCTATTACCGACAAGAGCGGCCGTTACGGTTTTGTGGTAAAACCCGACGCCGACAAGGAGCAGATCAAGGCTGCTGTCGAAAAGGTGTACGGAGTTACGGTAAAGAAAGTGAACACCATTCGTTATGCCGGCAAGGTTCGCAGCCGTTATACCAAAGCGGGTCTGGTCAAAGGGCATACCAATGCGTTTAAGAAGGCTATCGTCGAGATCGCCGAAGGACAAACAATCGACTTTTATAACAATATCTGAAGGATATGTCAGTCAGAAAATTAAAACCGACCACTGCCGGGCAGCGTCACAAGATCCTCAACTGTAACGATGCCGTTACGGTGGGAAACCAGCCCGAGAAAAGCCTTCTGGCGCGCAAAAAGAAAACGGGCGGTCGCAACAATACCGGTAAGATGACCATGCGTCAGATCGGCGGCGGTCACAAACAGCGTTATCGTATCATCGATTTCAAACGCGACAAGTTCGGAATACCTGCTACGGTAAAAACCATAGAGTACGACCCCAATCGTTCGGCATTCATCGCTCTGCTGGCTTACACCGACGGCGAGAAGCGTTACATCATCGCTCCTGCCGGCCTTCAGGTAGGTCAGAAAGTAGTTTCCGGAGAGGGGGTAGCCCCCGAGGTGGGCAACGCGCTGTACCTGGGTGAGATTCCTCTGGGTACCGTGATCAGCTGCATCGAGCTCCGTCCCGGACAGGGTGCCGTGATTGCCCGTTCGGCCGGCACGTTCGCTCAGCTGGCTGCCCGTGAGGGAAAATACGCCACGATCAAACTCCCTTCGGGAGAAACCCGTATGATCCTCACCACGTGCATGGCCACGATCGGTGTGGTATCGAACTCCGACCATCAGCTTGAATCTTCGGGTAAGGCCGGTCGTTCCCGCTGGTTGGGACGCCGTCCCCGTGTCCGCGCTGTGGTGATGAACCCTGTCGATCACCCGATGGGTGGTGGTGAAGGCCGTGCATCCGGTGGACATCCGCGTACGCGTAAGGGTATCCCTGCCAAGGGTTACAAGACCCGTTCGCTTACCAAGGCAAGCAACAAGTACATTGTAGAACGAAGAAAGAAGTAAGCTATGGCACGTTCATTGAAAAAAGGACCGTTTATTCACTACAAGCTGGAGAAGAAGGTGCTCGCCAATGTCGAGGCCAACAAGAAGACGGTGATCAAGACTTGGTCGCGCGCTTCGATGATTTCTCCGGATTTCGTAGGACAGACGATTGCGGTACACAACGGAAAGACTTTTATCCCGGTGTACATTACGGAAAACATGGTAGGGCACAAACTCGGCGAATTCGCTCAGACGCGTATTTTCCGGGGTCATGCCGGTGCGAAGGATAAAGGTAAACGTTAATTAGCAGTTTAGAATCAAAATGGGAACTCGAAAGAAAAATAGAGCGGATGCCATCAAGGCTGCCAAGAAGCAGGTTGCCTTTGCAAAGCTGAAGAATTGCCCGTCGTCTCCCCGCAAGATGCGCCTGGTGGCCAACCTGGTGCGCGGTGTGGAGGTAAACAAGGCGCTTCAGATCCTCAAGTTCAACACCAAGCATGCTTCTGCCAATATCGAAAAGCTCGTTCTTTCGGCCGTAGCCAACTGGCAGGCCAAGAACGAAGGGGTTAGCCTCGAGGAGGCCAACCTGTTCATCAAGGAGATCAGCGTCGATTGCGGCTCCACGCTCAAGAGACTCCGTCCGGCCCCCCAGGGTCGCGGTCATCGTATCCGCAAGCGTTCCAATCACGTAACCGTGGTGCTGGGAAGCGCCGCCAATCAACCAACAGAAACCAAGTAAGCAATGGGACAGAAGACAAATCCGATAGGCAACCGTTTAGGAATTATCAGAGGTTGGGAATCTAACTGGTACGGCGGCGACGACTACGGCGACAAAATCACCGAGGACAGCAAGATCCGCAAGTACCTGATGGTTCGTCTGGCCAAGGCCAGCGTGTCGCGCATCGTCATCGAACGCACCCTGAAGCTGGTTACGGTAACCGTTCTGACGGCCCGTCCGGGGATCATCATCGGAAAGGGCGGCCAGGAGGTCGATAAAATCAAGGAAGAGCTCAAAAAGCTCACCGGCAAAGAAGTCCAGATCAATATCTTCGAGATCAAAAAGCCGGAGATGGACGCCAACCTGGTGGCTTCGAGCATCGCCCGTCAGATCGAAGGCCGCATCTCGTACCGCCGTGCCATCAAGATGGCCATGGCTTCCACGATGCGCATGAACGCCGAGGGTATCAAGGTCATGGTGTCGGGTCGTTTGAACGGCGCCGAGATCGCCCGCAGCGAGACCTTCAAGGAGGGACGTATTCCGTTGTCCACTTTCCGTGCCGACATCGATTACGCTTTGGCTGAAGCACACACTACCTATGGCCGTATCGGCATCAAGGTATGGATCATGCGCGGCGAGGTGTACGGTCGTCAGGATCTTTCGCCGAATTTCTCCCAGCCCTCCAACGGCGCAGGTTCGTCCCGCGGCGGTCGTGGCGAAGGACGCGGCGAGCGTCGGGAAAGACGCGGCGGAGATCGCAACAGGAAAGCAAAGAAGTAATAACAAGGCCTAAATAGAGTAGAAATGTTACAGCCTAAAAGAACAAAATTTCGCAAGGTACAGAAAGGCCGCATGCATGGCCTCTCGCACAGAGGGCATACGATCGCCTTCGGTACTTTCGGACTCAAGACTCTCGAGCAGAAGTGGATCACCGCGCGTCAGATCGAGGCGGCTCGTATCGCAGCTACCCGTTACATGAAGCGTGAGGGTCAGCTCTGGATCCGTATATTCCCCGACAAACCGATTACCCAGAAGCCGGCCGAAGTCCGTCAGGGTAAAGGTAAAGGTAACGTGGAATACTGGGCAGCTCCGGTTCTCCCCGGACGCATCATGTTCGAAGTGGGCGGCGTTCCTTTCGAGGTGGCCAAAGAGGCCCTGCGCCTGGCTGCTCAGAAGCTTCCGATAAAGACCAAGTTCGTCGTGGCTCACGATTTTGTTGAAGCGTAATCCCAGAATTGCAAAATGAAACAATCCGTAATAAAAGAGATGTCCACGGCTGACCTGCAGGAGAAGCTGGCCGAAACCAAAGCCCAGCTCGCCGAACAGCGCCTCAACCATGCGGTAACTCCCTTGGAAAATCCGATGGAGATCCGCAAAACACGCAGAACGGTTGCTCGTCTTGCAACTGAACTTACCAAAAGAGAACTTCAAAAGTAGTCAGCCGAAGATGGAACAGACAGCAAGAAACCTGAGAAAGGAACGTGTCGGCGTGGTAACTTCGAACAAGATGGAGAAATCCATCGTCGTTTCCGAGGTGAAACGCGTCAAGCACCCGATGTATGGTAAATTCGTGATCCGCACGAAGAAATACTATGCACATGATGAGCAGAATGCCTGCAACGTAGGCGATACGGTTCGCATCATGGAGACGCGCCCGTTGTCCAAGAACAAACGTTGGAGACTTGTCGAAATCATAGAAAGAGCCAAATAAATTATGTTACAACAAGAGTCAAGATTGAAAGTGGCCGACAACACCGGCGCTCGCGAAGTGCTGGTGATACGTGTACTGGGAGGTACCGGCAGACGGTATGCATCGCTGGGCGACACCATCGTGGTAGCCATCAAGGATGCAACTCCGACGGGAAGCGTAAAGAAAGGCCAGGTATCTAAGGCAGTTGTAGTCAGAACGAAAAAGGAAGTTCGTCGTCCCGACGGTTCCTACATTCGTTTCGATGACAATGCCTGCGTTCTTTTGAGCGCAGCCGGGGAGATGCGCGGTACCCGCGTATTCGGACCCGTGGCACGCGAATTGCGTGACAAACAGTTCATGAAGATTGTTTCACTGGCACCCGAGGTGCTCTAACATCGGAAAACACCATGACAAAGTTGAAAATCAAGAAAGGAGACAAGGTTGTCGTTATTTCCGGTGGTTCCAAAGGAAAAGAGGGCGAAGTGCTCCGCGTTTTCCCGGAAGACAACAAAGCTATCGTGGAAGGTGTCAATGTAGTGTCCAAACACAAAAAACCCGACGCTAAGAATCCGCAGGGAGGGATCGTCAAGACCGAAGCTCCCGTGCACATCTCCAACCTCGCATTGGTAGACCCCAAGACGGGCAAAGCTACCCGCGTGGGCTACAAGATGGAAGGCGAGAAGAAAGTGAGGGTTGCTAAAAAATCAGGGGAGGTAATACGATGACATATCAGCCGAGACTCAAAGGACTGTATAAGGAAAAGGTGGTGCCTGCCCTTATGTCCGAATTCGGATACAAGAACAAGATGATGGTTCCCGTTTTGGAAAAGATCGTGATCTCCAAAGGCGTGGGATCGGCTGTGTCCGACAAGAAACAGATCGAGTACGCGGTGGACGAAACCACGCGTATCGCCGGTCAGAAAGCCGTCGCTTGCAATTCCAAGAAGGACGTTGCTTCTTTCAAACTGCGTAAAGGGATGCCTATCGGTGTGAAGGTAACGCTCCGTGCAGACAGAATGTACGAGTTCCTCGACCGCCTGGTCAGCGCCGCCCTGCCCCGTATCCGCGACTTCAACGGGATCAACCCCAACGGTTTCGACGGACGTGGCAACTACAACATGGGCGTGACCGAGCAGATCATCTTCCCGGAAATCAACATCGACCAGGTGAACAAGATCTCCGGTATGGACATCACCTTCGTTACCTCGGCCAAGACCGACAAGGAAGCAAAGGCGTTACTCACCGCATTCGGTTTACCTTTTAAAAAGAAATAAGCAGATGGCTAAAGAATCAATGAAAGCGCGCGAGCGCAAACGCGAAGCACTCGTTGCCAAATACGCCGCCAAGCGTGCAGCGCTGAAGGCTGCCGGAGATTACGTCGGCCTGCAGAAACTGCCCAAGAACGCATCCCCGGTACGTTTGCACAACCGTTGCAAACTCACCGGCCGTCCTCGCGGATATGTGCGCCAGTTCGGTATCTCCCGCGTTACCTTGCGCGAGATGGCCAATCAGGGCCTGATCCCCGGCGTTAAAAAGGCAAGCTGGTAATATAATCAAGTAAATTAAAAGGATTCACACAGTTATGATAACAGATCCGATAGCAGACTATCTGACCAGACTTCGCAACGCGATCCGCGCCGGCAAGAAAGTGGTGGAGATTCCGGCTTCCAACCTCAAACGGGAGATTACCAAGATCCTGTTCGAGCAGGGCTACATCCTCAACTACAAGTTCGAGGGCGAAGGACCTTCGCAGAGTATCAAGATAGCTCTCAAATACGACAAACTCACCCGTCAGTGCGCCATCACGCACTTGGAGCGCATTTCGTCCCCCGGTCTGCGTCAGTATGCCGGTGCCGATGAGTTGCCCCGCGTGCTCGGCGGTATGGGCATCGCCATCCTTTCCACTTCCAAAGGCATCATGACCAACAAGGAAGCCAAGAAGGAAAACGTAGGTGGCGAGGTATTATGTTATGTTTACTAACACATAAACGAAAAGCAAGAAATGTCACGAATAGGTAAACATCCGGTAGCGATCCCTGCAGGGGTAACGGTCACCATTACGCCCGACAGCGTTACGGTGAAAGGCCCCAAAGGGGAACTGACCCAGCAGATCAAAGAAGTTACCGTCAAGCAGGAAGGCGACCAGATCATCGTGGAGCGCCCCGAACATAACGACAAACTGGCTCACAGCCTGTATGGAACGTATCGCGCCCTGATCGCCAACATGGTTCACGGGGTGTCCGAGGGATTCACCAAGCAACTCGAACTGGTCGGCGTGGGTTACCGTGCTTCCAGCCAGGGACAGAAACTCGATCTGGCGTTGGGCTTCTCGCACAACGTGGTGATCGAACTTCCCGCCGAGATCAAAGTAGAGACCGTTTCCGAAAAGGGACAGAACCCCATCGTAAAACTCTACTCGCACGACAAGGAACTCCTGGGCAAGGTATGTGCCAAGATCCGTTCGTTGCGCAAGCCGGAGCCTTACAAAGGAAAGGGTATCAAGTTTGTGGGTGAAATTATCAGAAGAAAAGCCGGTAAGTCGGCATAATAGTTTGTTACAATGGCATTAAGTAAACAAGAAAGAAGACAGAGAATACGCTATCGCATCCGCCGCATCGTCAGCGGAAGCGCCGAGCGTCCCCGTATGTCGGTCTTCCGCAGCAACAAGGAGATCTACGTTCAGCTCATCGACGACGTGAACGGAGTAACCCTGGCTGCCGCCTCTTCGCGCGAAAAAGATTTCGCCGCTACGGGCACCAAGACGGACAAAGCGAAAAACGTAGGTCTGAAAATCGCCGAAAAAGCTCTTGCACTGGGCATAGATACCTGCACGTTCGACCGTGCCGGCTATCTGTATCATGGCCGCGTAAAGGCCTTGGCCGACGGAGCCAGAGAGGGAGGTCTTAAATTCTAATTGAAATCATGGCTGAAGAATACAGTAAAACAGTAGAAAGAGTAAAACCGAGCGGTCTGGAACTCACCGACCGTCTGGTAGGCGTAAACCGCGTTACCAAAGTGACCAAGGGTGGTCGCGCATTCGGTTTTTCGGCGATCGTGGTGGTAGGCGACGGCAAAGGCGTGGTAGGACACGGCTTGGGCAAATCGAAAGAGGTGTCCGAGGCCATCGTCAAGGCCATCGAAGATGCCAAAAAGAACCTGATCCGCGTTCCTCTGTTGGGATCGACCGTTCCTCACGCTCAGGAAGGCAAGTACGGTGGTGCCAGTGTTTTCATCCGTCCCGCATCGAACGGTACCGGGGTGATCGCCGGTGGTGCCGTGCGCGCGGTATTGGAAACGGTGGGGATCCACGATGTGCTTTCCAAGTCGAAAGGTTCTTCCAACCCGCACAACGTGGTCAAAGCTACGTTCAATGCGCTTTCGCAGTTGCGCAGCGCCGAGCAGGTAGCAGCTCTTCGCGGAATTTCGGTTTCGAAAGTGTTCAAGGGGTAATATTCTTAAAAAAAGAAGAAACAACATGGCACAGATAAAAATCACGCAGGTACGCAGCCGTATCGGCCAGCCGAAAGACCAGAAGAGAACGCTCGATGCACTGGGATTGACGAAAATGCATGACACGGTGGTCAAGGAAGCTACGGATGCCATCAACGGCATGGTAGCAAAGGTGGCTCACCTGGTAAAAGTAGAGGAAGTAAAATAAATCAATAATCACACGGGATTTTTCGGGTGTGGGACATCCGTTGTTTAGGGGGCGGATGTTTTCTTTAGGGAAACCGACTCATCAGAAATCCTTCAAAAAAGGTAAAAAATGAATTTACACGATCTTAAACCCGTAGCGGGTGCCGTCAAAAGAGGCAAGAGAGTGGGACGCGGACAAGGCTCCGGAAAGGGAGGTACGTCCACCCGTGGTCTGAAAGGCCAGATGTCGCGTTCCGGATCCAAGCACAAGGTAGGTTTCGAGGGAGGTCAGATGCCTCTCCAGCGCCGTCTTCCGAAGTTCGGCTTCAAGAACATCAACCGGATCGAGTACCGGGCCGTGAACCTGGCAACCCTCCAGGCATTGGTGGATGCCGGCAAGATCACCGATGGCGTAGTAAATCTCGATACGTTGATCCGCAACGGGCTGGTCAGCAAGAATGACTACGTGAAGGTACTCGGACAGGGCGAACTCAAGGCGGCTCTGAACGTGACGGCTCACAAATTTTCCAAGTCTGCCGCCGAAGCGATCGAAAAGGCCAACGGCCAGGTTAATACCCTCTAAATCGCAGGCAGATGAAGAATTTCATTGAAACACTGGGCAATATCTGGAAGATAAAGGAACTCCGGGGTCGAATCTTGTTCACCCTGGGGCTTTTGGCCGTGTATCGTCTCGGTTCCTTTGTCCCGCTGCCCGGCGTCGACGAAATGAAGCTCATAGGCCTGAGTCAGGCGGCCGATGCCAACGGCCTGCTCGGGCTTCTGAACTCGTTTACCGGCGGCGCATTCGCTCACGCAGCCATTCTGGGACTGGGTGTGATGCCGTACATCTCGGCCTCCATCGTGGTTCAGTTGATGGCATTTGCCGTTCCTGCCCTTCAGAAACTGCAGAAGGACGGCGAAAGCGGGCGCAAGCAACTTACGCAGATCACCCGTTGGCTGACCATTGCCATTGCAGCCGTACAGGGTTTCTCGTACATAGTGGCCATCGATTCTGAATACCACATTGTCGCTCCGGGTATCAACATGGGGATGTTCTATGTGAGCTCCGTCATGCTGTTGGTTACCGGTACGATGTTCACCATGTGGCTCGGAGAGCGCATCACCGACCGGGGTGTGGGCAACGGCGTTTCGCTGATCATTACCATCGGTATTATCGCTCGTTTGCCGATTGCTCTGGCACAGGAGTTCACCAACAAGTTCACGGGGGGCGGCACCGGTGGCGTGATCATGCTCCTGGTGGAGATCATTCTTTGGCTGACGGTGATCCTCTTTACCGTGATGTTGGTCAAGGGGGTTCGCAAGATTCCCGTGCAGTATGCCAAGGCGGTAGCTGCTTCCGGACAGATGGGTCGGAAGATGCCGGTAGGCAAGCGGCAGTACATTCCCTTGAAAGTCAATACGGCTGGGGTGATGCCGATCATCTTCGCCCAGGCGATCATGTTTATCCCGGGTTTGATCGGCGGCATGTTCAGCGATTCGGTCAAGATGGCTTTCTCCGATATGTTCGGCCTGTGGTACAACGTAGTGTTGGCTGCACTGATCATAGCCTTTACTTATCTGTACACGGCGATCGCGGTGAAGACCAATGATATGGCAGACGATCTGAAACGCAACGGAGGTTTCATCCCGGGAGTAAAACCGGGGGCTCCGACGGCCGATTTGCTCGACCGCATTTTGTCGCTGCTTACTTTCCCGGGTTCGATCGCACTGGCGATCATCGCTGTGCTTCCCACCTTTGCCCGTCTGGCGGGTGTGGATACCAATTTTGCCTCGTTCTTCGGCGGAACGTCTCTGCTGATCATGGTGGGCGTGGTGATCGATACCATCCAACAGATCAATTCGTACCTTCTCAACCGTCATTACGACGGCCTGATGAAGACCGGTAAAATCACCAAGTAAAACGAGCCAAGTATATGTCGAAACAAGCGGCTATCGAAGTCGAAGGTACCATCACGGAGGCGCTCTCCAATGCGATGTTCCGGGTGGAGTTGGACAACGGACATGTAGTGATTGCCCATATTTCCGGCAAGATGCGGATGCATTACATCAAATTGTTGCCGGGAGACAGGGTGAAACTCGAAATGTCGCCGTACGATCTGACCAAGGCACGCATTACGTACAGATTTTAATCAAAAGGCAGTAAGTAGTAACAATTCGTCCCATTGGAGGCGATAAAAAATACACCAAAAAAATGAAGGTAAGATCATCTTTGAAAAAACGCAGCCCGGAATGCAAGATCGTCCGCAGAAAGGGTCGCTTGTACATCATTAACAAAAAGAACCCCAAGCTCAAACAACGGCAGGGATAATCAATAAAAAACACAGTATAATCTTATGGCACGAATAGCAGGGGTAGACTTGCCGAAAAACAAGAGAGGGGTCATCGGACTGACCTACATCTACGGCATCGGCAAGAGCAGAGCTCAAAAAATCCTCGCACAGGCAGGTATCAGCGAAGACAAGAAAGTCAGCGAATGGAACGATGACGAACTTGCCCTGATCCGCAAGGAGATCGCCGACAACTTCAAGGTAGAAGGTGAACTCCGTTCCGAAGTACAGATGAACATCAAGCGTCTTATGGATATCGGTTGCTACCGGGGTATCCGCCATCGTAACGGTCTTCCGTTGCGCGGGCAGCACACCAAGAACAACTCCCGTACGCGCAAGGGTAAACGTAAGACTGTTGCAAACAAGAAGAAAGCCACTAAATAATAGATAGATATGGCCAAAAACACGAAAGTAACCGCCAAGAAACGCAAAGTTGCCGTAGAACCGGTAGGGGAGGCACATATCTGCGCTTCGTTCAATAACCTGATCGTTACCCTTACCAACAAGGCAGGTCAGGTCATTTCCTGGTCTTCGGCCGGAAAGATGGGCTTCAAAGGCTCCAAGAAAAATACGCCGTATGCCGCGCAGACGGCTGCCGAAGATGCATCCAAAGTTGCTTTGGAAGCCGGTTTGAGAAAAGTCAAAGTATATGTCAAGGGTCCGGGCAACGGCCGTGAATCCGCTATCCGTACCATCCACAACAGCGGTATCGAAGTGACCGAGATCATCGACGTAACGCCGCTGCCGCACAACGGTTGCCGTCCTCCCAAACGCAGAAGAGTATAACGAGTAGTATAATTAGTCTACCAATCAAAAGGTAATTACAGAAATGGCAAAATACATAGGACCCAAAACCAAGATTGCACGCAAGTTCGGTGAAGCCATCTACGGGGAAGATCGTTCGTTTGAAAAACGCAATTATCCTCCCGGACAGCACGGTATGGCTCGTCGTCGTGCAAAACGTTCCGAGTATGCTACTCAGCTTCAGGAGAAACAGAAGGCAAAGTGCACCTACGGTATTCTGGAAAGACAGTTCCGCAATATTTTCGAACGCGCTCAGCGCGCCAGCGGTATTACCGGTGAGATCCTGTTGCAGCTCTGCGAATCCCGCCTGGACAATGTAGTATATCGTTTGGGCATCGCTCCTACCCGGGCAGCCGCTCGTCAGCTGGTAGGACACCGCCACATCACGGTAAACGGAGAGGTGGTCAACATCCCTTCCTACTGCCTGAAGGCCGGTGACAAGGTAGCCGTACGTGAAAAGTCCAAATCGCTCGAAGTGGTAGCCGCTTCGCTGGCTGCGCGCAAATCGTACGATTGGCTTCAGTGGAACGACGAGACCAAAGAAGGTACGTTCGTTGCCGTTCCCGACCGCGTTCAGATCCCTGAGAACATCAAGGAACAGCTGATCGTCGAGTTGTATTCGAAGTAATAGTTGAGATCGATTCCATTTTTAACGAAAAGAATTCTATGGCGATTTTAAACTTTCAGAAGCCGGACAAAGTGGTGATGGTCCACTCCCAGGACAATGAAGGCCGATTCGAGTTTCGTCCTCTCGAACAGGGGTACGGGCTTACCGTCGGCAATGCCCTGCGCCGAGTGCTTCTTTCCTCGCTCGAAGGCTTCGCCATCACCGGAATACGGATCGAGGGGGTAGAGCACGAGTTCACCACCATACCCGGCGTGGTAGAGGACGTGACCGAGATCATCCTCAACCTCAAACAGATCCGTTTTCGCCGTCAGGTCGAGGACATCGAGACCGAGAACGTCAGCGTTTTCATCAGCGGGGGCGACAAGATCACGGCAGGAGATTTCCAGCGGTTTATCTCCGGTTTCCAGATCCTCAATCCCGACCTGGTCATCTGCACCACCGAGCCTTCCGTGCGTTTCAACATGGACTTCACCATCGAGAAAGGTCGCGGGTTTGTACCGGCAGAGGAAAACAAGAAACCCGGCGCTCCGGTCAATACGATAGCCATCGACTCGATTTACACGCCCATCAAGAACGTAAGTTTTTCGGTGGAAAACTACCGTGTCGAACAGAAGACCGACTACGAAAAACTGGTGCTGGATATCAAGACCGACGGTTCCATTTCTCCCAAGGATGCGCTGACCGAGGCCAGCAAGATCCTGATCCATCACTTTATGCTGTTCTCCGACGAACGCATTACCCTGGAGTCGGACGACATCGCCAAGAGTGAAAACTACGATGAGGAATCGCTCCACATGCGTCAGTTGCTCAAGACCAAGTTGGTCGACCTGGATCTGTCGGTTCGCGCGTTGAACTGTCTGAAGGCTGCCGAAGTGGAAACCCTCGGCGAACTGGTGGCTTACAACAAGGCCGACCTGATGAAGTTCCGCAACTTCGGTAAGAAATCGCTCACCGAATTGGAAGAACTCGTGGCCAACAAAGGACTTCAGTTCGGCATGGATCTGACAAAGTATAAACTGGATAAAGAATAACAAATACGCAAAAGCCGAAGGGCTTTCATTTCATAAATGAGACACGGAAAAACTGTAAACCATTTGGGCCGTACGTCTGCGCACCGCAAGGCGTTGATGGCTAATATGGCCTGCTCCCTGATAGAGCACAAGAGGATCAACACCACTTTGGCCAAGGCGCGCGAACTCCGCAAGTTCATCGAACCGCTGATCACCAAGAGCAAAAAGGACGAAACGCATTCCCGTCGTATGGTATTCTCGTACCTGCGCAGCAAGGAAGCCGTCAAGGAACTCTTCGGGGAAGTGGCCGCCAAGGTCGGCGATCGTCCCGGCGGATACACCCGTATCATCAAGTTGGGCAATCGTCTGGGCGACGCAGCCGAGATGTGCATGATCGAGCTGGTGGACTTCAACACCCTCTATACGGCCAACGGCAAGACCGAAGCGGCTGCCGCCAAGAAGCCTCGTACGCGTCGTGCCGGTAAGAAGAAAGCCGACGCTGCTGTCGAAGCTCCCCAGGCAGAAGAGCAGGCTGCTCAGGTGCAGGAGGCTCCTGCTGCCGAGGAAAAACCCGCCAAGAAGGCTGCTGCCAAAAAGCCGGCTGCCAAGAAAGAGGAAAAACAGGATTCTGAAGAAAAATAATCGTCTTGGGATCATTCCTCTTACGGCATTACAAAACGAGAGAACATCGTTTTTGAATACCTCGAAAACGGATAAGCATTTTGTTGCTTATCCGTTTTTTTCGGATCGATCATTTTTAAAACAATGCGTGAAATGTGGGGCTTTCGCCGTACATTTGCAAACGGATCAAACAAAAGGAGAACACGATGAAATTTCAGGATAAAAAAGACGCCGTGCTGCTGTTGGAAGACGGAACCCTCTTTTGGGGGAAATCCATCGGTGTCGAGGGAACTGCTTCGGGCGAGTTGTGCTTCAATACCGGTATGACCGGTTACCAGGAGATCTTTACCGACCCGTCCTATTACGGGCAGATCATGGTAACCACCAATGCTCACATCGGCAACTACGGAGTCAAGGACGATGAAGTCGAATCCGACGGGATGAAGATCGCCGGCTTGGTGTGCCGCAATTTCAATTTTTCGCCCTCGCGTGCCGGTTCGGACGGATCGCTTCAGGACTATTTCAAGAGCCAGAACAAACTGGCCATATCCGATGTCGACACCCGCGCGGTGGTGAGCTACATCCGAGACAAGGGAGCGATGAATGCCGTGATCTCCACCTATACCGAGGATCTGGATGCGCTCAAGAAAGTGCTGGCCGAAACGCCCAACATGAAAGGCTTGGAACTCGCATCGAAGGTATCGACCAAGGAGCCGTATTTCTTCGGCGATCCGCAGGCTCCCATCAAGATCGCGGCACTCGACCTGGGGATCAAGCGCAATATTCTTCGCTGCCTGGCCGAGCGTGGGTGCTACATCAAGGTATTCCCCTACAATACGCCACTGGAAGAGCTCAAGAAGTGGAATCCGGACGGATATTTCCTCTCCAACGGTCCCGGCGACCCCGAACCGCTTAAGGGGGTGCAAGAAGTCGCGCGGCAGATCATCGAGGAAAACCTTCCTTTGTTCGGCATCTGCCTCGGACACCAGATCATCGCCCTTTCCCAAGGCATCGGCACTTACAAGATGCACAACGGGCACCGTGGCATCAACCATCCGGTGATGAACCTGGAGACCGGGCGCGGCGAGATCACTTCGCAGAACCACGGGTTTGTCGTATGCCGCGAACAGGCCGAGGCGTCGGACCGGATCATCATCACCCACGAACACCTCAACGACCATACGGTAGCCGGTATCCGTGTAAAGGGCAAGAAATGTTTCTCGGTACAGTACCACCCCGAAGCCAGTCCCGGACCGCATGATGCTTCGTACCTCTTCGACCAGTTTATCGCGATGATAAAGGGCTGACGTGATACGCGCGGTAATCTTCGACATGGACGGGGTGCTGATCGACTCCGAACCCTGGTGGCGGGAGGCGATGGCTGAAGTCTATGCCCGTGCCGGGATACCGTACAGCGCGCAGCAGGCTGTCAAGACGCAGGGGATGCGCATCGGGGACATCGCAAGAAAGACCCTCGAAGAGCATCCGGTGGAAGGATGGGATGCCCGCCGGCTGGAAGAGAGCGTTTGCGAGCGGGTGAGCGAATTGGTCGTAGCGCACGGGCGGGTGTTGCCGGGAATAGACCGCATCCTCGATTTCGTTTCCCGAGGCGGGCTCAAGTTGGGCTTGGCGACCTCTACGCCCCGGAAGGTGGCTGAACGCTTCATCGAGCGCATCGGTATCGGAGCGCGCTTGGATGTCATCTGCACGGGGGAAGATGTGCGCCGGGGAAAACCCGATCCGGAAATCTACCGTTTGTGTGCATCCCGATTGGGGGTCGAACCTGAGCAGTGTCTGGTGTTCGAGGATTCGGTGAGCGGGGTGCAGGCGGCCAAGGCTGCCGGATGTCGCTGTGTGGCGGTGCCGGAGGCTTGTGTATTCGGCGATACGCGGTACGAGGTGGCAGACTTCAAGATCCGTTCGTTGGAAGATTTCGATCAAACGATGGGGCAGTAACCTTTCAGGTTACTGCCCCATCGTTTTTAAGCGGCCGCCCGGAAAGGGCGGCCGCTTTTTTATACCCCTGTCCCCGATGCCGGCAAAAAACCGTTTGCCGCAGGGAAGGGAGAGAAAGAGGAACAATCGTCAGATCTTTTCGGCGGCTTCGGAGGGAATCCAGCCGATTTTCCCGTCGGCCAGACGGATCTTGTCCCATTTGTTCAGGCTTTCCATCACCCGCACCTTGGTGCCTTCGTGGATGGAGAAGACATCGCCCCCGGCAGCGCTCGGCTCGCTTTTGGCCGTTACGTTGGCTACCGTTACGATGGAATACGGGTTGTTGTGCAACTGGTTTTCTCCGTGCCGGCGCAAGCCGTACGAGAGCGCGCACAGAGCCAGGGAGAGCAGGAATCCGTAGAAACTCCACCGTTTGGTGCCGGTGTGCAGTCCGAAGAGAAACAGCAGGAAAAGCCCCATGGCGCTCCAGGCAAAGACGACGGCCAGTACGCTCCAGGCTCCGATGGGGAGTGCTTGGGTCAGGGCATCGGTCAGGCGGGCGGAGAGGGATTCGCTCAAGGGAACGATGTTGTCCACCGTCATGTTCTGCGCCAGGGAGAGATTGTGGCGGATTTCCTCGTCGGATGGGGCGAGCAGGGCGGCCCGTTCGTAGGCCAGGATGGTCGGGGCAACCCGTCCCAGGCGGTAGTAGGAGTTGCCCAGGTTGTTGTACAGGGCTGCCGAGCGGTAACCGATCCGCACCAGCGAATCGTATTTGGTGGCGGCCTGGAGGTAGTCGCCCTTCTGGTAGTCTTGGTTGGCCTGCTGGAAGAGGGCTTGCGGGGTTTGTGCCTGCGCGGTGGCCAGAGGCAGCCCGATGAATGCCGAGAGGATCAGCAGGGGGAATATCTTTTTGACGAGATGGATTTTTTTCATGGCAGGGTGTTTTTGGGTCAGCCTTTGATGCATTTGTTGATGTTCACGATGGCGCGGGTGGCGTTCTGGTAGTCCGTTTCGCTCTGCGCGGGGTTGAATCCGGCATAGCGGGCCTGGTTGCAGGCTTCGAGCGCGCCGATCAGTTCGTCGGCCGTGGCCGGGTCGGCTCCGCGGGCGAGGACTTCCTGACGGATGCGGTCGATGGAGGCGTCCTTGCGGGCGAGCTTGAGTTTGCTGGCGATAAAGCTATAAAGGGATTTTTCCATCTCGTAGTAGAAAGCGGGATAGTCGCCGCGATCCAAGGCTTTCTTAGCCCGGGAAAGGCGTGCACGGGCTGCTTGTGCGGCTTTTTTGGCTTTTGCCTGCGGGGAATTCCGGTCGACGGAGGCCTCGTAGATGCGTTTGCCCAGTGCCACGGGAATGGCGATCAGCGGCAGCAGGAGCAGCAGCGAAAACCAGAAACGCTGGTAGAAAGGCCGGTAGGAAGCCGGTTGCAGGTCCGTGGAGAGGCGGATAAAGCCGATGTCGGTATTGAGGTAATCGACATCCTCCTTGGTGGAGGTGGCGGGGTTCTGCCGTGCTTTTTGGGAAATGGAGTGGTTGGCAATGTCGTCGCCCGATACTTCGAGGGTCATCGGATCCGAGGAGAGGGTGACGTATTTTCCGGTGTCGGGGTTGAAATACGAGAATTCGATCTTCGGGATCGTGTACTGGCCTTTTACCCGGGGGATGAGGATGAACTGTTCGCTGAGCGAACCCCGCAGGGAGTTGGGGCCCAGGGCGGTCGAAGTCTGGAGTTTCGGGTCGTAGCGTTCGATCTCCGAAGGGAACGTGGGCTCCGGCATGCGGATCTGGGTGATGTTGCCCGTTCCGCGCACTTCGAGGTTGAGGGTGGAGGATTCCCCGGTGTTTACTTTCGATTTGGACAGGTCGGTCTTCAGGGAGAACTGTCCCACACCGCCGCTGAAGTTGTCCGGGCGTCCTTCGCGGGGAAGCGGACGGACTTCTACCTGGATCGGTTGGCTGGCCACGGAGTGTTGCGCTGTCCGGGTGATTTCATCGCCCCAGTAGTCGTATTGGCCGGTACCGACCTCTACCAGCATGCTGAGCGAAAGGGAGGGGATTGTCTGTCGGCCTTCCTTTTGGGGAATGAGCAGTACCTTGTGGTACGTGATGACGTGGTAGAGTTCGTCTTTGTAGTAGCCGCGCTGGTCGGTTTTGTTTTCCGGAAGGTCGTCTTCGGTATAGACCTGTGTCCAGAAGGTATCGAATTTCGGGACCTGCGTGACGGAGAGCCGACCGATATTCATGCGGTAGTACAGCTTGTAGGTAACGGTGATGGGTTCTCCGACATAGGGGCGGGTGTCGGATACTTCGGCGACCAGGTGGATGTTTTGTTGTGCCGAGGTGGAAGGGTTGGACATCTGCCGGATGCTTTGCTGGCCTTCGATAGCTTTTCCCACTTCGATGGCAATGCGCTCGGTCTGGTATTTCTGGCCTTTGGATTTGACCATCGCCGGTTCGATGTACAAGGTGCCTTCGCGTTTGGGTTGCACCAGGTAGGAGATGGTGGTCTTCTGTTCGGTGCGCCCTTTGCCATTGACATAGCTCGATACCATGCTCCGCATGAACTGAGGACCGCCCAACACGACGAAATCCTCGAAAGCCGGGCCGGCGAACTGATCCTGATCCAGAGGCAGCGAAGTGGAGATTTCGACCACCAGGTTTTCGTTCACGGCCATTTTCTTTTTGGAAACGGTGATCGTAACGGGTTGCTGGCTATCCTGCCCCTGTGCCGGGAGAGCCATCCCCAGGACCATGACGGCCAGCAGGGCAAGGACCCGTCCACGGGCGGCGGAGGGAAGGTGCAACGATGGGAAAAATGCTTTGTCGATATTCATAGCGGTATGTGGAAAATGTGCAAGGACGATCGATTACCAGTCTTTGGTCGTATGAATGACGGCTCCTTCGGTCTTGTCCCCCTTTAGTTTGTCCTGAGTGTTCTGTTCCTGTCGGTCGATGGCGCGAAGCATCTGCTCGTCCGAAGGGGACAAGCGTTGCGGTGCCTGCTGACCGGAAGAACCACCCCCTCCCTGATTGTTCTGGTTCTGGTTGTTCTGGTTGGGGTTGTTATTGTTGTTGTTTTGGTTTTGGTTGTTCTGGTTTTGGTCGTTCTGGTTGTTGTTATTGTTGTTGTTCTGGTTTTGGTCGTTCTGCTTGTTGTCGTTGTTGTTATTGTTGTTGTTATTGTTGTTGTTCTGGTTGGGATCGTTCTGGTTGGGGTTATTATTGTTGTTGTTGTTGTTTTGGTTTTGGTCGTTCTGGTTGGGGTCGTTCTGGTTGTTGTCGTTATTGTTGTTGTTCTGGTTGGGGTCGTTTTGGTTGTTGTTGTTATTGTTGTTGTTTTGGTTGGGGTCGTTTTGGTTGTTGTTGTTATTGTTGTTCTGGTTTTGGTTATTCTGGTTGTTGTCGTTGTTATTGTTGTTGTTCTGGTTTTGGTTGTTCTGCGACTGGTTTTGCTGCTGGTCTTTGAGCAATTGTTGGGCCAGGGCGAGGTTGTACCGGGCCTGTTCGTCCGAGGGGTCGCGCCGAAGGGCGTCTTTGTACAGTTTGATGGCTTCGGCGTAGTTCTTTTTGTCCATTTCCACTCCGCCGAGGTTGTACAGTACGGGGGCACGTTGGTCGTCCTGCGGGGTGTTGAACAGGGATTTCATCCAGGCGGCCTGCGCTTGGGCGGCATCCCCGCCCAGGTAGAGGGAGTTGCCCAGGTTGTACCAACCGGTGGCATAAGTGGTGTCCAAAGCGACGGCTTGGGCGTAGAGGGAGTCGGCACGGTCGTATTCGGCGCGTTTGTACATCCGGTTTCCTTGTTTGAGCAGGTCTTTTTTGGCAATGTCCTTCCGGCTCTGCCCCTGGGCGGGGAAAGCGGCCGAAAGGGCAAGGAAAAGAACCAGCAGGGTGCCGGGTATGGGGAAAAATGGGTGTTTGGTCTTCATCGTCATGCTTTTTTTAAGCTCTTCTTTTAATCCTCTTCCAACGGTTTTTCTTCTCCGAAGAGATTGTAACGGCTCAACAGGCGGCTGCGTCGGAAGCCCAGCAGCGTATCCAGCACCAGCAGCAGCAGGGCAGCGCTGGCAAACCACTGGTAGCGGTCCTTGTATTGGACGATCTCCGTTTCGCCGTAGTCGTTCTTGGGACCTTTGCCCAGCAGGTCGGTGATCCGATCGACGACCGCTTCGGTGGAGGTGCCGTCCATGTAGTCTCCGGAGGTTGCCTGGGCGATCTCGGAAAGCATCTGCGGGTCGGCTTTGGTAACGACGACATTGCCTTCGATGTCTTTCTTGTATCCGGTAACTACGCCGTTTTCCCGCAAGGGGATGGGGCCACCTTCCGGCGTGCCGATGCCGACGGTGTAGATGCGCAGGCCTTTTTCCGCCGAGGCTTTGGCCACATCCACCGCGTTGAGGTCTTCGCGGTGGTCCTCACCGTCGGAGAGGATGACCAGCAGTTTGTTTTTGACCGTGGGGTCGTCGAAATACCGCCAGGAGAGGGCGATGGCGTCGCCGATCGAGGTCCCCTGGGAGGAAACCATCGAGGGGTCGGCCGTAGCGAGGAACATCTTGGCTGCCGAATAGTCGCTGGTGATGGGCAGCAGGGGATAGGCGCTGCCCGCATAGGCGATGATGCCCACCCGGTCGCCTCCCAAGCGGTCGATGGTGCGCGAGATGATCTGTTTGGCCTTTTCCAGACGGTCGGGAGCGACGTCCTCCGCCTTCATGGACAGGGAAACGTCGAGGGCGAAAACGACATCGGAGCCTTGTACTTTGATCTTTTCGATCTGCGTGCCGATGCGGGGATTGACCAGCGCGAGGGTCAGCAGCACGATAACCAGGGTATAGAGAATGGTTTTCCAAGCCAGAGCGGCCGTGCTCTTGTACGGAGCGAGGATCATCAGGATGCGGGGTGTGGCCAGCGCGTCCTGTTTCTTGCGCCGGTAGTGCAGCACATAGGCGAACAAGCCCCACAGCAGCGGGACGAGCAACAACAATTGCAGGTAGGCAGGTCTGTCCAGTTCGTACATTTTTCAGCCTTTATCTTTCACGAATTATACGATTCCTTTGTAAAGCGTGCCGCGCAGGGCGATCTCCAGCCCGAAGAGCAGCAGGGCAGCCAACAGCCAGGAGCGGAACATCTCGTCGTAGTTGTAGTACTTGGTCTGTTCCACTTTGCTCTTTTCCAGCGAGTCGATCTCCTTGTAGATCTCCTTGAGCTTGTTTTCGTCCGTAGCGCGGAAGTATTTCCCGCCCGTGGTGGCAGCGATCTCGCGCATGAGTTTTTCGTCGATCTCCACCGGGACTTTCTGGTAGTAGATCCGCCCGGTGTTCGGGTCGCGGTAGCGGGGGTAGTCCGCCAGTCCGTTGGTGCCGATGCCGATGGTGTAAACCTTGATGCCCAGTTTTTTGGCTACTTCGGCTACCGAGCGGGGATCGACAAATCCGTCGTTGTTTACTCCGTCGGTGAGCAGGATGATGACCTTGCTCTTGGCTTCGGAGTCTTTCAGGCGGTTGATGGCCGTTCCCAATCCCAGACCGATGGCGGTCGTCTCGCCGATGAGACCCTGCCGCAGCCCCTGGATGGTCTGGACCACGATGCGCTTGTCGGTGGTGAGCGGAGTCTGGGTGAAGCTTTCGGTGGCGTAGGTTACGATGCCGATGCGGTCGCCCGTGCGGCCTTCGGCAAATTCGGTGGCCACTTTCTTCAAGGCGTCCAGACGCGAGGGTTTGAAGTCGCGTGCCAGCATCGATCCCGAGAGGTCGATGGACATGACGATGTCCACGCCCAGTCCGGTGCGGGTCTGGGTGCTCACTTCCACTCCGCGCGGGCGGGTCATGGCTACGATCACGCAGGCGATGGCCGCCAGACGGAGAACCCACAGCACGGGGCGTGTTTTCGACACCCAGTCTTCGGCCAGCACGAAACCGCGAATACTCGATATTTTCAGGTACGGGTACAACCGGTTGCCGCGCCACCACAGATACCCTGCCAACAGGGGAATGAGCAGCAGAAGCCAGAAGAACCCTTTGTTGACCAGTTCGAAATTAGTCTCCGACATGTTTCTCCTCCTCTTTACGTTGTTGTTGCTGCTGCGCCTGCGGGGTGTCTTGCGGAGCCTCGGCGGGGCGCAGGGATTCGACGAGTTCCTCGGTGTACTGGCGGTAACGCTCGTTTTCCGGTGCCGAGGGGAACATCTTGGCAAATTTTACCAAGTCGGCATCCAGCAGCAGGTCGCGCAGTTTGCCGTACTGTTCCCGCGTGAGCGGCAGTTTGCGTACGTCGCGCAGCGTCTGGTCCGAGGTGCTTTCCGGGGCGGGGATGCCGTATTGCTCGTCCAGGTACAGGCGGATCACGTCGGTCAGGGCGATGTAGAAATCCTTGACTTGTCCTTTCTCCAGCAGTTTTTCCCGGTCCAGACGATCCAGGCGGAACTTTGCCCGCTCGTACGGGGACAGCAGCATCTCGGGCGGCAGGCGGTTTTCGCGGCGGCGTTTGACGATGCGCCAGATTTCCCATGCCAGCAGGGCGGCGACGGCCAGGGCGATGAGGATCCAGTAATACTTGCGGAAGACCTCGCCCGCGGTGTAGCGGTCGGTGCGGATGTCTTTGATCCCGTAGCGTGCCTGGCGGAGGGTGTCCACCTCTACGGTGGAGACCTGAACCTGGAACGGGTCGGTGGTCAGGATGGATTCCCCGGCTTTTACTTCGATGGCGGGAACGAGGTATTTCCCCTTTTCGAACGAGGTGAGGCGGTAGGTGATCCGGTAGATCGCCTCATCCCGTTTGTACGAGGTGTCGATCTTCGAGCGGCCGACCACTTCCATGCTGTCGCTCTGGAAACGGAGCTCCGGAAAATCGACCAGCGCGTCCTTCGGTGCGCGAACTTCGAGTCCCAGGTGGATCTGTTCGCCGATGCGGATGCGCGTGGTGTCGGTGCTCCAGGTCAGGGTAGGCGGGGTCGATTGGCCCGCGGCAGCCCAAGGGAGCGCCAGGACGAGCAGGATGGGGAGAACCTTGCGCAGCAGATTATCGCATGCGGAAATAACCGAGTAATTTTTTTGCATAGTCTTCTTTGGTGCTTGTGCTGATGGAACCGGCCCCGCAGTGGCGGAGCGTATCCTCGAAGTAACCTACCCGGCGCAGGTACTGCGCGCGGTACGAATCCCTCACCGAGCGGGAAGAAGTATTGACCCAGATGTAACGTCCTGTTTCGTCGTGGCGCATCAGCACCCGGCCCACGTCGGGGAGTTCGGCCTCGGCCGGATCGTAAATGCGGATCCCGGTCAAGTCGTGTTTGCGAGCCAGTATGGTCATCGCTTCGCGGTACGAGGAGTCGATGAAGTCCGAAACCAGAAAGACGATGGCTTTCTTCTTGAGCACTCCGAAGAGGTATTCCATCGCCGCGCCGATGTTCGTGCGGGGACTGGTGGGTTGAAACTCGATCAGCTCGCGGATGATGCGCAGGATGTGCATCCGCCCTTTTCCCGGGGGAATGAACAGTTCGACCCGATCGGAAAAGAGCATCAGCCCCACCTTGTCGTTGTTGCCCATGGCCGAGAAGGCCAGCGTGGCGCAGATCTCGGTGACGATCTCCCGTTTGGTTGCATCGCCCGTACCGAAGAACTGCGAACCGGATACATCCACAGCCAGCATCATGGTCAGTTCGCGTTCTTCCTCAAAGACCTTGACGTAGGGCTGGTGGGTCTTGGCCGTTACGTTCCAGTCGATGTTGCGCACGTCGTCGCCGAACTGGTAGGCACGCACTTCGCTGAAGGTCATGCCCCGTCCCTTGAACGAGCTGTGGTATTCGCCCGAGAAGACGTGGTCCGAGAGGCGGCGCGTCTTGATCTCGACTTTGCGGACTTTTTTGAGTACTTCCTTGACATCCATGGCGGAAACCTCCTTGTCGTTTCCCCCGGTCAGGGTACCTGTACTTCGTTCAGGATGGTGTTGATGATCTCTTCGGTGTGTACGTTTTCGGCTTCGGCCTCGTAGGTAACCCCGATGCGGTGGCGAAGGACGTCCGGCGCGATAGCCCGCACGTCTTCCGGAATGACGTAGGCCCGTCCGCGCAGGAATGCGTACACTTTCGATGCGGTAACCAGGTTGATGCTGCCTCGCGGAGAAGCACCGTAGGCGATCAGGGGTTTGAGTTTGTCCAGTTTGTACTCCTCGGGGAAACGGGTGGCAAAGACGATGTCGAGGATGTAGTGTTCGATCTTTTCATCCATGTAGACCTCCTTGGCCGCTTCTCGACCCCGGCGAATGTCATCGAGCGAGACCACCGGTCGGATGGCTTTGGAGCCTTCCGGACGGGTGTTGCGCCGCATGATGCGCTGCTCGTCCTCCTTGGTGGGATAGCTGACGACGGTCTTGAGCATGAAACGGTCCATCTGGGCTTCCGGAAGCGGGTAGGTACCTTCCTGTTCGATGGGGTTTTGGGTGGCCATTACCAGGAAGGGGTCGTCCAGACGGAAAGTTTCCTCGCCGATGGTCACCTGACGTTCCTGCATGGCTTCCAGCAGGGCGGACTGCACTTTGGCCGGGGCACGGTTGATCTCGTCCGCCAGGACGAAATTGGCGAATACCGGGCCTTTCTTGATGGAGAAGTCGCCGTCCTTGACGTTGTAGATCATCGTACCGATCACATCGGCCGGGAGCAGGTCGGGGGTGAACTGTATTCGGGAGAAGTCGCCGTCCACGGCTTTGGCCAGCGAATTGATGGCCAGGGTCTTGGCCAGTCCTGGCACACCTTCGAGCAGAATGTGTCCTCCGCCCAGCAGGCCGATCATCAGCCGTTCGATCATTTGGCTCTGTCCGACGATGACGTTGTTGATCTCGCTGGTGAGCAGTTTAACGAATGCGCTCTCCTGGGCGATCTTTTCTCCCAGGGCGCGGATGTCGACCGGATTGTTCGATTCTTCCATTTTTCTATGCTTTTTTTCTATGTTTTTTCCGATACACGAAATTCGCAATTCAAGGCCTGTTTCGCTGTTAAGTCTATGTTAAAAATCCGGGGCGCAAAACCTTGCAAATAATAAAGTTGGGCTAAAGAAAAGGCGGTTTTTCATACTTTTGTCCCGCGCCCTGCCGCAGGGTTGCGGGCGTATCGTTACCTTTGCCGGGAAAATCAACACGAGAAAGCATGAAAATAGGAATCATCAGTGCCATGTACGAGGAATTCGACCGCCTGTTGCAGGCGGTCGAGGTGGAGAAGAAGACTGCGCTCGGGATGCGGGAATACATCGAAGGAAGGCTTTTCGGCCGGGAAGTGGTTCTGGTCTTTTCCCAGTGGGGGAAAACGGCAGCGGCCTCTACCACCGCCAACCTGATCAATGTGTTCGCTGCGGACCTGGTGGTGTTTACCGGGGTGGCCGGCGGACTGGACCCCCGGGCGCGGGTAGGGGACATCGTGGTAGCGGAGCGTTTGTACCATCACGACGTGGATGCTTCGCCGTTCAAACCGCGTTATTTCGTGCCTTTGGTGGGACCGAACGGGATACCGACCGATGGCCGTACCAGCGACCTGCTGGCCGAGGCAGCCCGTCATTTTGCGGCGCACATCGGGGAGTATATCGCCCGGGAGGATGTCGAGGAGTTCGCTCTGCAGAATGTGCTGGTACACCGCAAGAACATCGCTACGGGCGATCAGTTCGTCAAGACGGCTTCGGTGAAGGAACGGATCGTGTCCGATCTGCCCGATATGTTCGCCGTGGAGATGGAGGGGGCGGCGGTGGCTCAGGTGTGCTGGGAACACGGGGTGCCCTTTGCGGTGATGCGTACGATTTCCGATACGGCCGATGGCGATTCGCCGCGCGACTATCCCAAGTTTTTGGCGCGGGTGGCCAGCACGTATTCGTTTTATATCGTCAAAGAGTTCCTGGACCGTTTGCCGTAAGGGGCGGTTCGCAGGCGTGCAGGCAAGCAAAAAGCCGGAGGCATTGCCTCCGGCTTTTTGCTTGCCCGCATGTGAGTGAGCGGACGGTTTTGGGGAAAATTATTCGAGGATCTTGTTGAAGATCTCTTCCATTTTTTCGCGTTCCTCGCGCGCCAATTCCGGATCGACCAGGATACGGCCGCTGTTCTCGTCGGCGATGATCTTTTTGCGCATGGCGATTTCGATCTGCCGCTGCGGGGGAATGGTGAAGTAGGACCCTTCGGAAGCTCCCCGGTCGATCGACACTACGGCCAATCCGTTGCGTACCCGCTCGCGGATCTTGCGGTAGGCCAGCAGCAGGCGAGGTTCGATCTGGGTGACGATCTGGTCGGCTTTTTCCTGCAGGGAGTCGTGTTCGCGGCGGGTTTCCTCCAGGATGTTATCCAATTCGCCTTTTTTGGTCTCCAGGTGCTCCTTGAGCGAAGCGATCTTGGCTTCCGTTTCCTCGATGCGGGACTTTTGCATTTCCAGTTTGGCACCCGATTCGCGGATCAGCTTTTCGGCATGCTCGATCTCGAGGGTCTGGTATTCGATCTCTTTGCTGATGGAGTCGTATTCGCGGTTGTTGCGAACGTGTTTTTGTTGTTCTTCGTATCGGGCGATCAGGTCTCTGGCCTCGACGATGGTGTGTTTGAGGGTCTTGACCTGTTCCTCGAAGTTCTTGTTTTCCTGGACGAAGCGTTCCAGGCGGGTGGTCAGGCCTTCTATTTCGTCTTCGAGTTCCCGCACTTCCAGCGGAAGCTCTCCCTGGATGGCCCGTATCTGGTCTATGCGGGTGTCGATGAGCTGGAGGTCGTACAGGGTACGCAGCTTTTGTTCTACCGTTAATTCTTTCTCGGCCATATTATTGCAGATAATGAATAGGGTTGGTATTGATCTCCGATAAACGGACTGCAAAAATAGTGAATTTTTTCATTAAATAGTTGTGTAAAATGTTTTTTGTGAAGCGCTCGCTCTCGAAATGCCCGATGTCGGCTATCAGGATGCGTCCCTCGGCACCGAAAAAATCGTGGTATTTGAAGTCTGCACTCACGTACGCATCCGCCCCCTGGGCGATCGCTTGGGACAAGGCAAAACTGCCCGCCCCGCCCAACACCGCCACCGTGCCGACCCTCCGGCCCGTCGGAGCCGAGTAGCGGATCCCCCGGGCATCGAAGCGTTCGCGCAGCAGGTGCAGGAAATCCATCTCGCTCATCGGCTGCTCCAGCGTACCGATCATCCCCATGCCGATCTTCCCCGGACCGTTTTCGAGGGCCGTGATCTCGTAGGCCGGCATCTGGTACGGATGCGCCGCCTGCAAAGCCCGCACGACCGCTCCCTGAAGGTGGCGCAGGAAGACCACGCGAACCATCGTCTCCGCTTCGCGGTGCAGTTCGCCGATCTCCCCCACGAACGGAGCCGCCCCGTCGAGGGCACGGAAAGTGCCGGTGCCTTCGGCGTTGAAACTGCACGCCTGGTAAGGGGCAATGCCTCCTGCCCCAGCAGCGAAGAGCGCCTCCCGCAGCCTCTCGGCATACGCGGTGGGGACGTACGTGGTGAGTTGGCGCAGGGTGTCTTTTTGCGGGTCGAGTACCCGGCGGTGCTGTAGCCCGAGGGCGTCGCACATCCCGGCGTTTACGCCGTGGAAGGCGTTGTCCAAGGCGGTGTGCACGGCATAGATGGCGATCCCGGCGCGCAAGGCCCGCATGACGGCGCGTTCTACATAGGAGCGTCCCGTCAGGCTTTTCAGCCCCGAGAAAATGATCGGGTGGAAGGCGACGATGAGGTTGCATCCTTTTTCCTGCGCTTCGGCGACTACTTCTTCCAGACAGTCGTGCGCCACCAGGATGCCCGTTACCTCGGTCTGCGGCTCGCCTACCAGCAGCCCGGTGTTGTCGAATCCTTCGGCGTAGGTGCGCGGGGCGAATTCTTCCAGTGCGTCAGCGACATCCCTTACCGTGATTTTTTCTTCCATCGTATTTCGTTTTTCGTTTTTATGTGAAAAAAGCGGGTCAAAGCCCCCGGTAGTACCGTTCGTTTTCCGCCGGATAGCAGACTACCAGCACTTTCTCGACGGAGGAAGGCCGCTGGAGGAAAGCTCGGATCTCGCGCATGGCGATCCGGGCGGCCAGGTCTTTGGGGAAGCCATAAACACCGGTACTGATGCCGGGGAAAGCGATGCTCGTTACGCCCCGTCGGGCGGCTTCCTCCAGGCAGTTGCGGTAGCAGGCGGCCAGGAGTTCCGCCTCGCCCGCTCCGCCGCCTTTCCATACGGGTCCTACGGTGTGGAATACCAGTTGGCAGGGGAGGCGGTAGGCTTTCGTTACCCGGCATTCCCCGGTAGGGCATCCTCCGAGGGTGCGGCATTCCTCCAGCAGCTGCGGCCCGGCAGCCCGGTGAATGGCTCCATCCACTCCGCCGCCGCCCAGTAGGCGGTTGTTGGCCGCATTGACGATGGCTTGGCAAGTGAGACGGGTGATGTCTCCCGTGAGGATATCGACGCTTTTCATGTTGGACAAAGTTACAAAAAGACAGGCGCAAAGCCTCGATAAAAACCGCGTTTTCGCATTTGTCCCGATGCAGACCTTTTCCTATCTTTACCCGCCGGGAGATCTCGGCTGCAACACCACCGGCGCTGCTGTGCAAGGGGGGATGCAGGGGTGGGGGAGGACGGTAAATATTATAAGAATTGTTATGCTGCTGATATACCGCGATATGCCTTTGGCTGGGATTCTCGAAGACCATCCCTTTCTCATGCCGGTGCTCGACCGTTTCGGCATCCCGCTCGGTTTGGGCGAGAGTACGGTAGAACAAGTATGTGTCCGGCAGGGCATCGACACCGTTTTTTTCCTGATGGTGCTCAATACCTTTCTCAACGAAGGGTATTTCCCGCAGGAGCAGTTCGCCGCTTTTCATGCCGAACAGATCGTCGATTATCTGAGCAAGACCCATGCGTATTACCGCCGGTTTCAATTGCCCAACATTGAGCGGCATTTGAAGGGGTTCATCGCCTCGGGACGAGGGGAAAACCCCGCACTCGCGCTGGTGGGCGATGCATTTTCCAAGGCAAAGGCACGCATCTGCGAGCGGATGGAGCGGGACGAGAATGAGTTTTTTCCCTATGTACTCCGTCTGTGCCGTTCCGTCCCTCAGGCCGACTTGCGTTCGATGTCGCCCGTGCAGAAGGGTGCGGCGGATCAGGAATACGGTTGGGAACAGTTACACGACATAAAGAGCGTATTGGTGCGGCATTTGCGGGGAACGTACGACCCGAACTTGTGTTACGCCGTATTGTTTGCCGTTTCGGCTTTTGAAAAAGACATGCGCCTGCACGAGCGGATCCGCCACCGGATACTTATCCCGATGGTTCATGCGATGGAGCGCGGTGGCAAAAACACCGGGAGAGACAATGCGTAGGATCCGTCGGGTAGCCATCTGTTGCCGCGACACGTTGCGGGCCGCAGGATTGCGAAACCTGTTGGTCTCGTATTTTCCTCCGATGGAGATCGACCTGTACGCCACCTCGGGCGAATGGGTGCGGCACGAGGACTACGATATGTATTTCGTCGAAGAGGAAGCGATGGGTTCCTTTGCGGGCATCGTTGCGCGGAAACTCGTCCGCTTGTCTTTAGGTGCGGGCCAAGGGGTGGAGGGAGAATGCCTGCTCGATACTTCTGCCGATCAGCACCGTATGGTCGAGGTGATAAAAGGCTTCTTTGGCCGACACGATTCCACAGGAGAGGGTGAGGAAAATAAGAATCTTACACCCCGGGAAATACAGGTCTTGCGTCTGGTCGTTTCGGGGGCTATCAACAAAGAGATTGCCGAGCGGTTGTCCATCAGTTTCAACACCGTGCTCACCCATCGTAAAAACATCTCGGCCAAAACGGGGATCAAGACCGTATCGGGACTTACATTTTATGCGCTGCTCAACGGGTATGTCTCGCCTGCCGAGATCGGGATGCCGTAGGGTGCCCGGGGCGGTTTTCCTGCTGTAGCTTTTCCAAAAACGAAGTGTCCCGCAAAGGAATCCATCGGGGCAAGTCCGCTCATGTCCGTGCAAGCGGAAATTTTTTGGCTGAGAAAATGCGTTTGTGCAGCAAGGGGGGGCTCGTTCCTATCCTTCGCAGGACTGGGTTTCGACCTGCGGGGAGCAGGCGAGCGGGCGCAGTCCAAGGACCTGTTCGCAGAACGAGAAAATAGCTTCTTCCACCGCCGGGATGTCCTTGGATACGATACCGCTGGCCATCGGGTGTACTCCTACCTCGGGAAGTTCCACGTACACGTTTTCCTGGGGCGGGGTGCCGAGTTCGGAAACCATTTTCCGGATACGGCTCACCCGAACCGTGCCGTCCTGGTGCTGCCGGTCCTTGTAGTAGGCCAGGGTGAGGCTCGGGGCGGTAACCCGTTGGAAGGTCCGGCGGGTCATCGTGGCTTCGACCAGCGATTGCAACTCTACGGCCGATTCCAGGCGGGCGCCTTCGCTCCAGGCTTCCGGATGGGACGCATTGGGATCCACGGGCATGTATTTTCCGCCCATCACCGCCCGGGCTATTTGCAGACCCCAAGGGCCGTTGATCAGGCCGATGCCGCGGTTGGCCGGGAGGATGTTCGGCGAGATGTTGATCAGGGCATGGATTTTTTCCGGGTAGGTCGCAGCCAGGGTCAAGGCGAGGGTGCCGCCGGTGGAAGTACTCATCACAATCACTTTCTCCCCCAGTTTTTCCGCCACAGCCAAGGCGTTCTTGGCGCTTTCCCACAGGCAATTCGCCGTCATCTCCAGCAGCGGTTCGGGCGTGTCCAGACCGTGGGCACACAGACGGGGCGCGTACAGGTTGACCCCGTACCGGGCGGCAAAGTCGGTGGTAACCGGCTCCCCTTCCAACCGGGAGGCGCTGTATCCGTGCAGGTACAGCAGGACGTATTCGGTGCGTTTCAGCGAGTCTCCTTGCCAGAAGATCCGGCCTTCGTTGTCCTTTTTGACGTTGCCTGCTGCTTTTTCGGCGCGGGAAAGGCTGTCTTGAATCGACTCCAGCGACCCGGGTACGGTGGGAAATTCTGTGGAAAGTACGGGGGGCTCGGGCCGCGGGCCGGCGAGATAGACGACGATCAGGGCGAGAAGCACTACGCTCACGGTCGAGAGGATGCGGCGGGAGTTTGTTTTCATGGCCGGTTTTTCGGTTTCGGGGTAGGGGTTATAGCTTGTATTCGTTTTCAAATACCGTGTCGCGAGCCAGTTTTGCGGCATCGGCTGTGGCGGCGGAGACGGCCATGGCGTCGCAGCGTTCGTTTTCCGGGTGTTCGTTGTGTCCCTTTATCCAATGGAAGACGATGTGTTGGCCTCGGGCGGCGCGCAGGTAACGCATCCACAGGTCGGGGTTCTTTTTCCCGGCGAAGTTTTTTTTGACCCAACCGTCGAGCCAACCTTTGCTCACGGCATCTACCACGTAGCGGGAATCCGAATAGATGTGCACCTGATGGCCGGAGGTTTGCAGTTTTTCCAGCGCGACGATCACCGCCAGGAGTTCCATCCGGTTGTTGGTCGTCAGGCGGAATCCCTGTTGGAAGGACTTTTCGTAGTTCGTGCCGTGTACCCGCATCACGATGCCGTAGCCGCCGGGACCGGGGTTGCCCCGCGAGGAGCCGTCGGTGTAGATGTCTATTTGCATACTTCGTTTTCTCGCTCTATTTCTTCCCTCCAGCGGGCAAAAGCTTTGTCCATCCGTTTTTTTACGGTCGCCAGCTCGGGCACCTCGTGTCCGGTCCACAGCAAGATGAAGGCAACTCTGTGGGGGTGTCCGCTGAGGTATTGGTGGCGTGCGGTGCGGTACACCTCGCGCATCAGGCGTTTGATCCGGTTGCGCTCCACCGCATGCCGGTAGTATTTCTTGGGCACGAAAAAGGCAGCCAAGGGATCTCCTTCGCCCGGTATCTCGCTCCAGAGGATGCGCAGCGGCGGTGCCGCCACGCTTTTTCGCCCGGAGAAGATTTCGCGGATCTGTTTGGAACTTTTCAGCCGTTGGTTTTTGCCCAGGGTGGCGCGCATCGGGTCGATGTTTTTTGTTAGGGCAAAGATACGGAAAGCCGCGGGCAAAGGCGAGAGGGAAAACGAAGTTTTTCCCCGAGGGTTTTGCCGAGGCGCCTCCTGTCTTATGGCAAGGCAGTGAAAGCCGGATGGCAGCAAAGTCGGAAAAGCCGTTTTCGGATTTGACTCTGCCGGAATCCGTCGGTTTTTTATAAAAAAGAACGAGAAAAGGGGCGCGGTGTTGCGAGGTTGCTTTGCCCGGCGGAAAAGGATGGAAGAAAACGAAAAAAGATGTTTTTTTTCTTGGGGGAGAAGAAATGCTTCGTTTGCTTTTCGGGAGGGGCGTTTGAAAAGAAAATATTTTGAAAATAAAAAATGAAAGGCTGTTTTATTTTTGAAAAAAAATTTTTGATGCTGAAAAATTTTTTTTCTTGCTGTTTTGCTTATTTGATTGTTTTATAGTGTGTTGAGTAAGTAGCAAAAGTTAATTTTAGGAAAAAAATTAAAAAAAAATACAAGCGAAAGGAAAAGGTATTACATTTGTCCAAGCGGAACGACAGATGTTTTTTTCCTTTCCGCGGCCGTCCTTTTTTCAGACAGGTAAAGGTAGGCATTTGTAACAGCAAAACAAAGACCATAAATAAATTTCGGCAACGGTCCGTTGAAAAATTCGATCAGCCGGCGGACCTCAAAAAAACAATCTGTGTGATGAAAAATTCGACAGGGGAGGCGGGCGCGCCTTCGGAAAAAAAGAAAACGTATCCGTACGAGGAGGTTTTGAAAGAAGCCTTGAAGTACTTCGACGGAGATGAACTGGCGGCAACCACTTGGGCGAAGAAGTACGCGCTCAAGGATCTGGACGGTCGTCTGTTGGAAAAAACGCCGGCCGACATGCATCATCGCATGGCCAGGGAATTTGCCCGGATCGAGAAGAAATATCCGGCCAAGGACAAGGCACGCCTTTCGACTTACGGACAGACGCGCTCCGAGATGGGCGAAAAGGAGATCTTCGAGTTGTTCGACCGTTTTCGTTACATCGTCCCGCAGGGGAGCGTGATGACGGCTCTGGGCAACAAGGAGATCATTGCCTCCTTGTCCAACTGCGTGGTGGTGCCTTCGGTGATCGATTCCTATGGGGGTATCTTCCACACCGACGAGCAATTGGCCCAACTGTTCAAACGCCGTTGCGGAGTGGGGGTGGATATTTCCGGGCTGCGTCCCAAAAATTCCGTCGTATCCAATGCCGCCGGGACGACCACCGGTGCGGTGTCCTTCATGGAGCGTTTTTCCAACACTACGCGCGAGGTGGCGCAGAACGGCCGCCGGGGAGCCTTGATGCTTACCATGGATGTGGCCCATCCCGATGTGGAGGATTTCATCACGATCAAACAGGACTTGACCAAGGTAACGGGAGCCAACGTGTCGGTGCGTATCTCCGACGAATTCATGCAGGCTGTCGAAAACGATACCGAATACGTGCAGCATTGGCCGTTGGATAATCCCGACCCGAAATACAACAAGACGATCAAAGCGCGTGAGTTGTGGAACAAGATCATCGCTTCGGCACACAATACGGCCGAACCGGGGATCATCTTCTGGGATCGCCAGCATCGGTATTCCACTTCGTCGATCTATCCCGGTTACCGCAACGAATCGACCAATCCTTGCTCCGAGATCGCCATGCAGGGGGGGGATTCCTGCCGCCTGATCGCCATCAACATGTATTCGTTCGTCAAGCATCCCTTTACGGACAAGGCGGAATTCGACTTCGATGCTTTTTACAAAGTGGCTTACGAGGGCCAGCGGCTCAATGACGACCTGGTGGACCTCGAGTTGGAATGCGTGGACCATATCCTGGCCAAGATCGCTGCCGATCCGGAACCCGATACGATCAAACGAAACGAACGCGAGTTGTGGGAGTTGTTGTACAATACGGGAAAGAAAGGCCGTCGTACCGGTTTGGGCTTTACGGGGCTGGCCGATACGCTGGCAGCCTTGAACCTGAAGTTCGATTCACTCGAAGCGCTTGAAGCGGTGGATCGGATCATGCGTACCAAACTGCGCGGAGAGTTCGATTCGTCGATCGACATGGCGGTTACGCGCGGAGCGTTCGAGGGCTTTGATCCCAAGTGGGAAAATACTTCCGAGTTTGTCCAGATGCTCGAAAAGGAATTCCCCGAGATTTACCAGCGAATGATGAAGGAAGGCCGCCGCAATATTTCGCTTTCGACGGTAGCTCCTACAGGGTCCATAAGCCTGCTTACCCGTACATCCTCGGGCATCGAGCCAGTATTCATGCTTTCGTACAAACGTCGCCGGAAGATTGTCGGTGGAGGCAATGAAGGAAAGGCCGACTATGTGGACAACATGGGCGACGCTTTCGAGGAGTTCGAGGTGTTCCACCCGGGATTGGCCAAGTGGAAGCAAGTAACGGGACTGGACGATATTTCCCTCTCTCCGTATGCTGGCTCCACCGCCGGGGAGATCGACTGGTTCAAACGGGTGCAGATGCAGGCTTTGGTGCAGAAATACACCACACATTCCATCTCTTCGACCATTAACCTGCCTTCCGACGTGAGTGTGGAGCGAGTGGGCGAGATCTATCTCGAGAGCTGGAAGCAAGGCCTCAAGGGCATTACCGTTTATCGCGATGGCTCGCGCTCGGGTGTGCTGGTAGCCTCCGACGCGAAAGACAAGAAGGAGGCAGAGGCCAAGGCTGTCAAGGGAGCCGGTCAGATGGAGCGCGACCTGATCCGCCGTCCGAAACGCCTGGAGGCCGACGTGGTGCGTTTCCAGAACGAATACGAAAAATGGCTGGCCGTGATCGGTATGATGGACGGCCGTCCTTACGAGATCTTTACCGGCCGGATGGAGGATGCGTTCAACCTGCCTTCGTACGTGGAAAAAGGTGTGATCATCAAGGAAAAGGACGAAGAAGGCAATTCGCGTTACGACTTCCAATACACCGACAAGGAAGGTTACCGTACGACCATCGAGGGCCTCTCCCGTTCGTTCAACAAAGAATACTGGAACTACGCCATCCTGATCTCCGGGGTGCTTCGCCACGGGATGCCGCTCAATTATGCGGTAGAACTCATCGGCAACCTGCACCTCTACGACGAGAACCTCAATACGTGGAAGAACGGCGTGTTGCGTGCCTTGAAACGTTACATTCCCAACGGGACGGCCGCAGCGGACAAGAAATGTCCCGAGTGCGGGGACCCGAACGGTTTGATCTACGAGAATGGCTGTCTGATCTGCAAGAGCTGCGGCCATTCCAAGTGCGGTTGATGCGTCGTTTGCCGGCTCGTGTGAAGATCACTTCGCAGGGCGGGTGGAGAGAAGGCTACCACTTGCAGAAGAATGTCACCAGAAAGGGTACCGACAGGTCGGTCAGAAAACCGTGGAGGATGGAAGTCAAAGCCCAGGACGGCCCGCTGGCGGCCACGATCGCCGGCAAGGTAGAGTCCATCGTAGTGGCTCCTCCGGCATGGATGGGAGCCAGCGGGCCGAAAGTCCGCGCCAGCCAGGGTGCCCCCAGAAAAGTAAACAGTTCCCGCAGGAGGTTGCTTATCAAGGCAACCGTTCCCAAGGCGGAAGCTGACTGAACCCCGAGTTCGGCGGCTTTCAAGTCGGCAATGAGTAGGGAGGAAAGGGAGTAATATCCCATCCCGCTGCCTACCGCCATACACTCGGTAACGCTCCAGCGGGAGAGCAGCGGACTGACCAAGGCTGTGGCTATCAAGGTTCCTGCGATGGTGGACAGGGGCACCAACAGACTCCGAAACCCGATGCTGCGCACGATCTCTTTCAAACGCGGGTTGCTCCCGATGCTCATGCCGACCAAACCCATCAGCAGAAAGAGCACCGCCGTACTCCACCGGCCTTCGCCCAGGCTTTGCGGCAGCCACTGTGCGTAACCAGCCAAACAGCCCAGCAGGAAACATCCGATGATTGCCAGGCTGGATTTCATGCGTCCGTCCGGTTTTTGAAAGCCCTCCGATAGACCCATGTCCCGACCCATACGCTCCCCAAGGTGCCGGCTATGGCCAATACGAGCGCGTCGCTCCCCAGGGAAGACAGCCCGGCGAGCAGGGTTCGGTTACCGCCGACCGACACCCCCATCAGGAACAGCAGCAGAGCTACTGTCCCGAGGATCGCCCGGTTCAGGTATTTTGTCCGGAAGTGGCGGCGCAAGGCGTATCCCACTGCCACTCCTACGGCCATAGCGGCGATGATCGACAACATATTTCGAGGAGGTTTGGTTCGATGGGCAAAGATAGAGAAAGCCGAGTGCAAACCCTCGGGGGAAAATGAAGTTTTTCCCCGAGGGATTTGCCGAGGCGCCTCCTATCTTATCCAAAGATAGAGATAGCCGGTTGCAAAGGCGAGAGGAAAATGAAGTTTTTCCCCGAG
>JFBN01432870.1_pt1 | contig 64698 bp, 63 predicted proteins | sample 768741 | NCBI WGS metagenome assembly JFBN01 (sample SAMN01983846, study PRJNA193217) | chicken gut metagenome | biome: terrestrial biome; isolation source: ceca of Broiler chicken | host: Gallus gallus | place: United Kingdom: England | collected 2010-09-07
CGCTCCCCCAGCCGCATCGGCGGCTTCGGCGACGCTTCGGGCTTCGGCGCGAGCTTGCGCGCCGCGTTTTGATTGTATGCGGGCGCAGACGTTTCAAACCTTGCGAAGTCCGCGTCACTGTATTTTTGGTATCTCGCCATGTCTGCCTTCCCTTTCCTGCCGCCCGCGTGTATTCCGCGTCAGCCCTCTTGTGTATCCCGCAGTTTGCGCACGGCGCGCAGTCTGGCACTTCGCGCACGGGGGTTTTGTTCGATCTCGCTTTCTGCCGGTGCCTTGCCTTTCAAAAGGACCTCCCCGCGCGGTTTTTTGCCGCACACGCAGACGGGGAATTCCTTCGGACAGGTGCAGCCTTCGGCAAAGGCGGCAAACCGCCGCTTGACCAATCTATCCTCTAAAGAATGAAACGTGATGACCGCCAAAACGCCGCCGACGCGAAGCGAATCGAACATCGCGTCCAGCGCGCCTTCGAGCATGGAAAGCTCGCCGTTGACTTCAATCCGGATCGCCTGGAACGTACGCCGCGCGGGATGCGCATCACGCATTGCCTTTTGCGGCAGTGCCTGTTTGATGGCGTCCACAAGGCGGAACGTCGTTTCGATCGGTTTTTCTTCCCGAGCGCGCACGATGCTGCGTGCAATGGAGGCTGCATATTTTTCTTCGCCGTAATCGCGCAGAATCTGCCGCAGTGCAGCTTCGGAATACGTATTCACCACGTCTGCCGCCGAAAGCCCTGTTTTGCTCATGCGCATATCCAGAGGCGCATCCTTGTGAAAAGAAAAGCCGCGTTCGGGCGTGTCCAACTGGTAAGAGCTCACACCGAGATCGGCAAGAACGCCGTCCGCCCGCTCGCCGCGCAAAATGTCTGTAATTCGATCAAACGTGCTGTGCACCACGCGCACACGCACGTCCTTTTCAAAACGGGCTTGCAGCACGGCGATCGCATCCGGATCGCGGTCAACGGCAATCAGCCTGCCGTGCTCGTTCAGGTGAGACAAAATTGCCGCTGCGTGTCCGCCGCCGCCCGCCGTACAATCACAGTACAACCCGTCCGGGCGGATATGCAGCGCGTCGATGGTTTCAGACAACAATACGGGATGATGCACAAAATCCATAGCGCCGCGCTCCCGTTAAAAGCGGATATCCGAATAGGTATCGGCAGATTCGGCAAGCCGCGCAAGCTCTTCGTTGCGCGTAGCGGTATCCCAGATCTCAAGACGTTCGCCCGTGCCCGCAATGGTCACGGACTTTTTCAGCCCGATACGTTTGCAGAAGTCCGCGCGGATGGTAATGCGCCCCTGCTTGTCCGTTTCCGCCGTGACGGCATTGCCGAAGATCAGGCGCTCATACCCACGGTCGTTTTTGGCAAGCACTTCCCGTGCGACCTCCTCCCAGCGCGCTTCGCTGTAAATATACAGGCATTTTTCGCGCGGGGGCAGGAACAAAATGAAGCTGTCGCCCACCTGTTCCCGGATCTTGACAGGGATGAACAGACGGTTTTTCGCATCCAGTGTATATTCCGCATTGCCTTGAAACATCATACCGCCGTTCACCTCCACTTACCTTGCAAAATGGTACTTCTATTTCCTCTGAGTGCCTTTCAACTTACTTCTATTTCCTATTAGTACCACCATTATAATCAATCCGCCCCGCTTTTGCAAGCGGTTTTCCGAAAATTTTGAACAAATATTTCGGACAGCTTTTAACCATAATCTACAAAGAATCGGCAAAATTCGCGGTTGTTTGTACGCACAAGCGTATATTTCGCCTGACCCACAGGGATATTTTGAGTCGGTGGGAATTTTTCCCACACCTCTTCCCGATTTTCGGTTCCAAGGCGGCGGACGGATATTTCGCACTCCCGCGCGCAGGATAAATACAGGAAGCAAAAGGAGTGTTTATGGCATGCAAACCCTGTTTTACGGCGGTGACATCGTGACCATGGATCGCGGCGCGGCAGCACAGGCACTGCTCACAGAGGACGGCAGGATCCTCGAGATCGGCGATCTGCGCACGGTATCGAAAAAGGCCGACGGCACATGCCGTCGGGTGGAACTCGGCGGTGCGGCGCTGCTGCCCGCGTTCATCGACGCGCACAGTCATTTCACGCAGGTCGCCTATTCGTTTTTGCAGGTTTCCTTAAACGGCGTGCGCTCCTTGCGGGAAATGCAGGCTCGTATTTCAAATTTTGCACAAGAAAGGGCGATCGCGCCCGGCGCTTGGGTCACAGCGTGGGATTTCGATCCCGCCGACATGGAAAGCGGTAAAACCCTAAGTCTTGCGGACTTGGATACGCTCGCACCGCAGCACAAGCTCGTGATCCGCCACAAATCCGGACACATGGGCTGGTTCAATTCGGCGGCGCTGGAAGCGCTCGGCGTAACGGCGCAGACAAAAGCCCCCGACGGTGGCAGGATCGAAATACAAGACGGCGCGCCAACCGGCTACATGGAGGAAAACGCCTTTTTTCATTATCTGAAGCAAATGCCGCCGCCCGACGATGCGGCGCTCCTGCAAGGCTACCGCAAGGCGCAGGATCTGTACGCTGCACACGGCATCGCCACCGTGCAGGAGGGCATGTGCACTTCGGAAATGCTGCCCGCATACAGGCACCTTTTGTCGAGTGACTGTTTGCGGCTGGATCTGGTCGTATACACGGATTTGCAGAGTTTTGACGCATTCCGCGCGCTTCTCGCTGATTCGCGCAATCCGCACTGCCGCGTGGGCGGCGTCAAAATATTCTTAGACGGCTCGCCGCAGGGGCGCACGGCATGGATGCGCGCACCATACCTCGGCGGCGGCGATCCCGACTATCGCGGCTACGGCGTGATGACGGACGAGCAGGTATATGAGGCGTTCTGCTTTGCCGCCGAAAGGCACACGCAGCTTTTGGCGCACTGCAACGGCGACGCGGCATGCGAACAGTTTTTACGGTGCCTTGCGCGCGCCGAGGAAAGGTTTCCTACGCTCAAAGCGCTGCGTCCCGTGATGATCCACGCGCAGTTTCTCGGCGAAGATCAGATCCGAAAAGCCGCCGCGCTCGGCGCTGTCGCGTCCTTTTTCATCGCACACGCCTACCACTGGGGCGATATGCACCTGCAAAATCTCGGTAAGACCCGTGCGGAGAATTTAAGTCCTGCCGCATCGGCGCTGCGCGCAGGACTGCCTTTTACTTTTCATCAGGATGCGCCCGTTATTGCACCCGACATGCTTGAAACGCTCTGGTGCGCGGTCTGCCGGCAGACCAAAAGCGGTGTTGCACTCGGTTTGCATCAGACGATCTCTGCAAAGGATGCGCTTGCCGCCGTCACGCGCACGGCAGCCTGGCAATACGGGGAAGAAGCGCAAAAAGGCACGCTTGCCCTAGGCTTGCGTGCGGATCTTGTAATTTTAGACCGCAACCCCCTGTGCGTGCCGCCGCAGACGCTTCGCACCTTGCAGGTGCTTGCGACTTACAAAGACGGAGAAGCGGTTTTTGCACAGGGTTCAGCCGCCTGCGTTCCGGCGTTTCGCCGTTAAGACAACTTGCAGGATTTTGAAATTTTCCTGCAAATTTTAACTTTCTGCGAAATTTCATCTTTGTAGTGCTTCTTGCTTTCTCAGCCGATATTTTTGTAGAAATTAACCGATTTTCTTTGTTATAGCATTATATTTTCGCGAGCTTAAGTAATTTTAAACGATTTTTTATTTGAAATTTATTGTAAGAAACAGAAAATATTGTCTTGACAGTCTGCAAGTTCTATGATATGATAATACAAAACAGAGGGCAGTGACGTCCCGTTCGGCGTCGCTGCCCTCTGTTTTTCTTTTTTATTTCGGAGGAGAGATGCATATGGAATTCAGTCTCATCGACACCCTGTGGGTATTCCTCGCGGCGATCTTAGTGTTCTTTATGAACCTTGGGTTTGCCTCGGTGGAAGCCGGCTTTGCGCGAGCAAAAAACACGGTCAACATTCTTTCCAAGAACTTTATCGTGTTTGCCGTTTCGTCCCTCGGCTTTTTACTGCTCGGCTGGGGTCTGATGTTCGGCGGCGACAACCCGTTTATCGGGACCGAACACCTGTTCATCTTAGGCGGCGGCGATCTCAGCTTTTATGACGAAACGCTGACCGCAAGCGTACCGTTCTGGGGCAAGGTCTTTTTCCAGCTCGTGTTCTGCGGCACGGCGGCGACCATCGTTTCCGGCGCGGTCGCCGAACGCATCAAGTACCTTTCGTTCATTATCTTCTCCTTTGTGCTCACGCTGGTCATTTACCCCATCATCGGGCACTGGGTATGGGGCGGCGGCTGGCTCGCCGACCTCGGCTTTATGGATTTTGCAGGCGACACGGTCGTGCACTCCGTCGGCGGTTGGGCGGCGCTTGCAGGCGCGATGATCTTAGGCCCGCGCATCGGAAAATACGGCAGCGACGGCAAGCCGCGCGCCATTCCCGGGCACAGCATGTCGCTGGCGGTCATCGGGCTTTTTGTCCTGTGGCTCGGCTGGTTCGGCTTTAACCCCGGTTCTACGATGAGCTTCCAGAACCCCTCGGATATCGTGCATATCCTCATGACCACCAACACCTCCGCCATCGTCGCGGTGCTGACTTCCACTATCGCTTCGTGGATCCTCATCGGCAAGCCCGACCTTGGCATGACGGTCAACGGATGCCTCGCAGGGCTCGTTGCCGTAACAGGCGGCTGCGCCTATGTGAGCGTGGGTGCTTCCATGATCATCGGCGCCGTGGCGGGCGTGCTGGTCGTCCTGTTCGTCAAATTCTTTGACCGTATCAAGATCGATGATCCCGTCGGCGCGACCTCGGTGCACCTCGGCTGCGGCGTATTCGGTACGATCTGTGTAGGGCTTTTCGCCAAAGAGGGCGTGACCTCGCTTTCTACCACGAACGGTCTGTTCTACGGCGGCGGGTTTCGTCTTTTGGGTGTGGAGCTGCTCGGCGTTCTTGCGGTCGGCGCATTCACCTTCGTTTCTTCCGCGCTCGTGTGGCTGGTGCTCAAAAAGACCTGCGGCATCCGCGTTTCGCCCGAAGAGGAGATCGAAGGCCTTGACATCGGCGAGCACGGTAACGTGGCATATCCGGACTTTGCGCCGGTCACCGCCGTGAGCGCGCCCGCAGCAGACGGCGCTGTTCCCGCAGCAGCAAAGGTTCCCGCGGCACCGGCGGCATCCGCTCCGGCAGAAGAAGCCGTACCCGTTGTCCATGCGCCGCGTGCGGCGGGTGGTGTAAAGATGACCAAGGTCACGATCATCACCAACCAGTCGCGCTTCGCCGAGTTGCAGGATGCGCTGGAAAAGCTCGGCGTAACAGGCATCACGATCACCAACGTGTTCGGCCACGGCATGCAGAAAGGTCACCAGACCTATTTCCGCGGCGCGCCTGTGGAAACGCGGCTGCTGCCCAAGGTCAAGATCGACGTGGTGATTTCCAAGATCCCGACCGACGTTTTGGTTGATACCGTGCAGAAAGTCCTGTATACGGGCAACATCGGCGACGGCAAGATCTTCGTCTACGATGTGGAGGACGTCATCAAGGTCAGCACCAACGAGCATGGCTACGACGCGCTGCAGGATGTAGAATAGTCCTTTTATATATAGGCAAAGCCGACGCAGGTTCGCGTCGGCTTTGCTTTTTGTCTTTTTGGTTTTATTCAGATTTTTCGTTCCGCACAAACGGTTCGTGCACTTTGGGGTCTAAAAGCGCGCCGTATGTCGGTACGCGGCGATAGGCGTTGCCCATGACTTCCTCTTTTCTGTACACGCGAAGCCGGGAAAGGTCGATGCTTGCTAAGTATATCCCCTCTGTTTCGGGTGCTTCCAAAATGCACATATCCCGCGAGCCCGGCTCGTCGGGGAGCCATGCCACGCCGTCAAACACCGTCGAGTGTCCGTTGCAGTCGGGCTGCCCCGCGGGGTAATTGCAGGTCGCGACGGCGAGCATATTTTCATAGGCACGGGTGCGCAGTGCCGAAAGACGATTGATCTCCATGGGGCAGGCGTTCGGCGCAAGGATCACCTCTGCGCCGCCGAGCATCAACAGCCGTGCGCTCTCGGGAAATTCGCGGTCGAAGCAAATCATCGTCCCGATCTTCACCGTGCCGCCCGCCGTTTCCAAGTCGGCAACGGAGAAGCCGTCGCCCGGTGTGAGCGGGCGTTCGAGGTCGAACGCGCAGGTATGCACCTTGGCATAGCGCAGCACCTCTTGCCCCTTATAGTCAAACACGCACACCGAATTGCGCGGCGCAGGGTCGAAAGATTCCAAGAAGGTAACCGCCACCGCCATTTGGAGCTCGCGCGCCGCATCCGAGAAGGCACGGACGAAGTCGCTGTCCGCCGAGACCGCAGCCGCGCGCAAAGCAGCCGCATCCTGCGGAATAAAATATCCTGTATTCCACATTTCGGGAAACAATGCGATGTCTGCACCCATCGCCTTTGCCTTGCGACAGGCGTCGAGCCCCTTTTGCAAATTTTCCGCCTGTGTTTGCCCCGGCAAAAGCTGTAACAACGCGACTTTTAAGCTGTGCATAGTCCGTCTCCTTATTCCGAAAGCTGCCCGGGCCGCTTTTCTCTGATTTTCGGCGGAAAGGCGCGGTCAAACGCCTCCACCTCGTCCGCCTGCACGAAATAGCAGGGCGGATCCTGATAAACGCCCTGAAACGTCTGCGCTTTTTGTGCATCCAAAACCTTGCACATGAAAAACGGCGATTCCTCCCCTTGCGGGAATTCCTTGTGGAATATACCATGTGCCGAAGCGCTTTCAAAACCGAAGCGATGATAATACGCGGGACTGCCCGTGATCACGACCGCCGCGTAGCCGAGCCGCTTCGCCTGTTCGAGCGTATTGCAGATCAGCGTGCCGCCGAAGCCGCGATTCTGAAATTTCGGCAGGACGCTGACGGGCCCGAACAGCAAAAGCGGCTGCGTGCAGCCCGCTTCATCCGTGAGCGTCCCCTCGGCGTAGGCGATATGCGCGACGAGCTTCCCCTCGTGCTCCAGCACGCAGTCAAGCTGCGGCACGTACTGCGGCGACTGCCGCAGCTTATGCAAAATCAGATGCTCGCTGCAGCCGGGGCTGTATACGTTCCAAAAGGCTTCGCGCGTCAAATTTTCCGTTTCGGCAAATTCAGAATTCCTGGTTTGTCGGATCAGCATAGTGCGCTCCCTTGTGTGTTATATCTTTAGTGTAGCATATTTTGCATACCGGCGCAACGCCGACAGCGGCATGTGTATAAAATCCCCCATTAAGCTATACAAATCCAACGTTTTTGCGCTTGTGTTCGTGTGCTTCGTATGCTAAAATGGAAAAAGCAGGAGGCGTGCTATGAACGAAGAAAAATTCAGCGGCAAGGCGCAGCTTTACAAGGCATACCGCCCCACCTACCCCGACGCTATGCTGGACTTTTTATATGATAAGATCGGCTTTTCTGCAAACAGCACCGTTGCCGACATCGGCGCGGGGACGGGCATCCTGACCGCGCTGCTGCTCGCACGCGGCGTTCGGAAAATCTATGCGGTCGAGCCGAACGCGGACATGCGTAAAGCAGCGGACGCCGAACTCGCAGACGACCCGCGCTATTTTGCCGTGGATGCTGCCGCCGAAGACACGGGGCTTGCCGATAGCAGTGTGGATTTCGTCACGGCGGCGCAGGCGTTCCACTGGTTTGACAAAGCGCGGTTTCAGGCAGAATGCCGCCGCATTTTGAAGCCCGACGGGAAAGTCATCATCCTATACAACAACCGCGTTGAAAGCCCGATCGTACTGGAAAACGCCGAGATCAACCGTACCTATTGCCCGAATTTCAAAGGGTTTTCGGGTGGGACAACCCAGACGCCGGAAGCGTTCGCCGACTTTTTCAAAGGCGGACACGTCGCCTATAAGACGTTCGAAAATCCGTTCTTTTTAGATGAGGACGGCTTCGTCGGGCGCAGTCTTTCTTCCTCCTACGCACCGAAAGCGGGCGACAAGGCGTATGGTGCCTACGTTGCGGCGCTGCACGCGCTTTTCCGAAAATATGCGGAAAACGGGCGTGTCCCGCTGCCATACGAAACGTGCATCTATTACGGCGAGGTGTAATTATGCTGCTGCCCTCCTTGCCCGCAGCGCTTCAAGCGCGGCTTTCGGGCAGACACTTTACAGTGGATACGCTCGGACAATCCGAATCCGAGATTTTCCTGTTTGATGACGCCGTGCTGAAAGTTGCCCCGCAAAGCAGAGAAGCAGAAAACGAGCTGCAAATGCTCCAATGGCTTTCGGGGAAGATCCCTGTGCCGCAGGTGCTTTTTCATGCGTGTGAAAGCGATACAAGCTTTTTGCTGATGTCGCGCCTTTCAGGCGTGCTTGCATGTGACAAGGCGTATATGCAAAAGCCCGAACAGCTCGTCCGGCTGCTGGCGCAGGGACTTAAAATGCTTTGGGCGGTGGATATTTCCGATTGCCCGTGCCAAAGCACGCTCGACCGAAAACTGCGTGCGGCGCAATACAACGTAGAGCATGGCTCGGTGGATGTAGGCGACGCCGAGCCCGACACCTTCGGTGCGGGCGGCTTTCGCGACCCGGAGCATCTGCTTTCTTGGCTTTGCGACAATCGCCCTGGGGAAGAGCTTGTGCTCTCGCACGGGGATTACTGCCTGCCGAACATCTTTTTGCAGGGCGGCAAAATCAGCGGATTCCTCGATTTAGGGCGCGCGGGCACGGCAGACAAATGGCAGGACATCGCGCTTTGCCTTCGCAGTCTGCGCCAAAATTTCGCGGGGAAATTCAGCGGTCAGCCGCAGCCGGGCTTTTCGGATGAGCTGTTATTTGATGCGCTTGCCATAAAGCCCGATTGGGAAAAGATCCGCTACTACACTTTACTGGATGAATTGTTCTAAACAAAAAACGGGGTGAAGCTATGGAAAACCAATGTGTACATCCGAATCCGCAGTTTGCGCGCACGACCTTTCAGCCTTTAAACGGCGAATGGGATTTCGGCTTCAAAAAAGCGGCGCGCGGCTTTCGGTTTTCAAAAGATTTTTCGCGTGCCGAAAAGCTCTGTGCAGCCGCTTCGTATCCGCAAAAAATACAAGTTCCGTTCTGTCCCGAAAGCGTGCTTTCCGGCATAGGTTATACGGATTTCATCAACCTTGCGTGGTACCGAAAGGCTGTAGAAATTCAAAAAGGCGCCGGGCGCGTATTTTTGCATATCGGCGCGGCGGATTACCTGACCACCGTGCTTGTAAACGGCAAGCCTGCGGGCAGGCATATGGGCGGGTACACGTCGTTTGCCTTTGAGATCACCGACCTTGTCCGGGAAGGCGAAAACGAATTGTTCATTCTCTGTGAGGACGACACACGCAACGGACTTGTCCCCTCCGGCAAACAGAGCGCGCGCAAAAAAAGCTACGGTTGCAGCTACACGCGCACCACAGGGATCTGGCAGAGCGTGTATCTCGAATACACACCGCAAAATTACATCAAAAGCATCCGTCTCTACCCCGATCCCTCTGCGGGGTGCGTGACCGTACACACCGTGCTTTGCGGCAAAGGCGATTTGCGCTGTGAGGCGTCTTACAAGGGGAAATCCGTCGGCGTGCAGGAGGTCAAAAACGCCTGCGGGGAGACGGTCGTGCAAATCCCGCTTGCGGAAACGCATTTGTGGGAGGTCGGGCACGGCAGGCTTTACGATTTGCGCCTGACTTTCTCCGGCGACACGGTCGAAAGCTATTTCGGACTTAGGACAGTGCGGCTGGACGGGATGCGTTTTCTTATCAACGAGAAGAGCGTATTTCAGCGGCTCGTGCTCGATCAAGGGTATTACCGCGACGGCATTTATACCGCGCCCGACGACGTGGCGCTGATCCGGGACATCGAGCTTGCGCAGTCCGTAGGCTTCAACGGCGCACGGCTGCACCAAAAGGTGTTCGACCCGCGGTTTTTGTATTTCTGCGACCGGTACGGGTATCTCGTTTGGGGCGAATTCGGCAGTTGGGGCTTAGACACATCCGCTCCCGCGGCGCTCGAAGTCTTTTTGCCGCAGTGGCTCGAAGCGCTCGCGCGCGACTGCAACCACCCGTGTATCGTGGGCTGGTGCCCGTTTAACGAAACGTGGGATACACACGGCAGAAAACAGCGCGACGGACTGATTGCCGCCGTCTATGACGCGACCAAGGCGTTTGACCCCACCCGCCCATGCATTGACACAAGCGGCAATTTCCACGTAAAAACCGATATTTACGATGTGCACGACTACCGCTACGATCCGGCGGAATTCAAGGCTTCCTTTGCCCGGCTTGAGACAGACGGCGAACTGTATGAGCACGTGCTGCAAGACCATCCCGGCAGGCAGCACTATAACGGCGAGCCGACCTTCGTAAGCGAATACGGCGGCATCAAGTGGGCGGCGGACGCGCAGTATAAGTCATGGGGCTACGGGGAGGACGTGCACAACGAGACCGATTTTGCCGCACGCTATGCGGGGCTGACAACAGCCCTTACCGGTAATCGCAAAATGTTCGGCTTTTGCTACACCCAGCTTTACGATGTGGAACAGGAGCAAAACGGGCTGTTCACCTATGACCGTGCGCCGAAGTTTTCAGACGAAACCTACCAAAAAATCAAAGCTGCAAATAAAGCAACAGCGGCGATCGAACAGAAATAAGCCATCCATAAAAAGGAGGAACTTCGAAATGAAAAAGGCTTTTGCGCGTATGTTCGCGTGCATTTTGGCGGTCTGCATTCTTTTAGCAAGCTGCCAAAGCGCGCCGCGTACTTTGGCGGAATACGGCAATGAAAATCCGAAAGATTTACAGCTTCTGACCGTGCAGAACGGAGGACTTGTAAACGAATCGGGCGAGACGGTGGTGCTCCACGGCGTCAACCTCGGCAACTGGATGCTCATGGAGACCTGGATGAGCTTTGTAGAGGAATACACGGAGGACTGGGGCTATTACGACACGCTGGAGGTCTTAACCGAGCGGTTCGGCGCAGAGCAGACCGCCGCGCTGGTGGCGGCGTATGAGGAAAACTTCATCACGGAAGCGGACATTGCGCAAATTGAGAAGCTCGGCTTCAACTGCGTGCGCGTGCCGTTCTGGTACCGCAATTTTATGAACGAGGACGGCAGTTGGCTTACACAGAATGCGGCTGACAATCCCGGCTTTCAGCGCCTCGATTGGCTGCTGGAAACATGCGCGGCACACGGCATTTACGTCATTTTAGACTTACACGGCGCGCCGGGCGGGCAGAGCATGAACCACTGCACCGGCAAGGCGGGGCGCAACGAGCTTTATGAAAGCGAAGAACGCATGGCGCAGACCGTCGCACTCTGGCAAGCGATCGCTGAACGGTACAAGGACAATAAAGCAGTCGCCGCCTATGACCTTTTAAACGAGCCGCAGAACAACAGCGGCTACACAGGGGAATACGCCTGGGAAGCGGAAAGCGAAGAGGCGACCCGCCGCACGAACGAGGCCTATGATACGCTCTATCACGCCGTGCGCGAAATAGACCCGAACCATGTGATCTCCTTTGAGGGCGTTTGGTCCACAACGGTGCTGCCCGATCCCGAAAGCCGAGGCTATGAAAATCTTATGTACCAGCTGCACCTGTACGACACCGAACGCGGCATGGTGCGCTACCGTGTCAACGAGCTCAAAACCGCGCGTGAGGACTGGGGAGTAGCCGTACTCGTCGGCGAATACAACAACGGCGAAAAAGAAAGCTATGCGCAGCGCAAGTACCGCCGCAACGACATCAACCGCATCAAATGGACATACAAGACCTTCAACGCGGGCGAGCAGTGGGGCATTTTCAATAAGGACGTCGAGCGCATCGACATCCGCACCGCTTCGTATGAAGAACTGCTCGCGTTCTGCGAAAACGAAGTAAAGACGGATTCATTTACATTCAATGCAGAGGAAATGGAGATCATCGCGTAGCGGGCTGATCAGGGAAGCACTATGTAGACAGGGGGCGGTTCTGTGTCTTAAAACGACATAGAACCGACCCCTGTCTTTCCGTTTGTCCCTCACTCCAGCGTAAACCCACCGTTCTCGCGATTATCAACGGCATATTCCAGCAGTGTCGCCTTACGCACGGCGGCGAAATATCCGCTTTGCTCGAACTGCTCTGCATACTGCTTTTCGATGATTTGAAGCAGCTCGCGAAGCTGCAGCAAGGCGGCGGCTTCGTGCCTGCAAGCGGACACCTCATAACAGGTACAAAGCAAGCCGCCGATCTCGCCGTTTTGATAGGTAAACTCTACCTCATAGGGCTTTCTCCCCTCCACAACAGCGCGTCCGCGCGCGCCTGCAAGTTCGAGATATACCACACGGTTTTCCGCATAATATGCCTCGCCGCGCTCGACAGCTTGCGGTTCTATCTTTTTCGGGAATCTCTCTAAAAGGAGCGTCTCCCCTGCCCCGCTGCCGCGCGCGTATGCTTCGTCGGGGTCTGCCGGCGGCAGGAACCATGCGGCCGCCTTTTTGTAGGGCAGTGTTTCGGGGGAAAACGTGATAAGCTGTTCCCCTGCCGTATAAAATTTGCCCTTGACCTCGGTGCTTGCCTGCGCGATCACGCGCTTGTATTCCGACAGCTTGATCTTGAAGTTGTAGGAAACCTCCGTCACAAAGCCGCGCAAGCCCTCTAACTTCCCGTCCACATACACGATGTCGCCGCGCCGCAGATCGAATTTGTCGTTGTAATACGTACAGGCAAAGCCCCGCGCAGGGAAATAGACCCGCACCACGGACGGCGCGACCGCTTTTCTGACGGCGGGAAGCTCCGCCGCATGTGCTCTTTTTTGCAACTTCTTTTTGGATAATCTGATTTTGATTCGCATACAGAACCTCCCTTTCGTTTCAGATTGCTTATAATATAGCATACCGTGTGTCCCAAAAAACGGACTTTGCCGCTAAATACCACGGGTTGTCTTTCTTTTTTACGGCTTGCCGCTTCGGCAGAAAACACAGAAGGCGGCTTTGTGCCTTCTGGGGACGTCGAACCATCTCCTTGGTTTACGCTGATTCGACACGAATTTTGCGATAAGTCTAAAGCCATCATCGTTATTTTGGTTTCTCCGAAGATTTGTATTGACATCCCACCCTGTTTTTGCTAAAATATTTGAGCAATAAGGCAAGGCGATTTTCGTCTTCCTTACTTACATTTTATACGGAGACGTATCGAAGTGGTCATAACGGGGCGCACTCGAAATCTTGCGGGGAGCTGTCCGTTTCGTCCACCAAAAACCTTGTAACCATGCGGGTTTTACCCGGTTCGAAAATTGAATAAGTTTGCTGTTCTTTCCGTCAGTTCTTTCCAAAGCCCTTTTTCATCGAAAAAAAGCGAGGAAAAACAGCGGTTGAGCATATAGGGAGCGGTATCGAAGTGGTCATAACGGGCCTGACTCGAAATCAGGTAGTCCTCACGGGCTCGTGGGTTCGAATCCCACCCGCTCCGCCATCGAAAAATCCAGTAACCATGCGGGTTTCTGGATTTTTTCTTTTTTGTGCCCGCTCCGAAAATCACCCGATTTTGGGCTGTTCTTTCCATAAATTTTGGAAAGAACAGCTTTTTGCTTTATTCCCCGCTTTTTTCTGCGTTTTGCTCCCATCTGCTGCCGAAATCTCCCGCTTCGGGAAGCGGCATACCGCACACCATCGCCTGCGCCGAGGAGAGTTTCGAACTGTAATCCAGATGGGCGTAGATGTTTGCCGTGGTGGAAAAATCCGAGTGCCCCAGCCAGTCCTGAATCTGTTTGAGCGGCACACCGTTGGCGAGCAAGAGGGAGGCGCAGCTGTGCCATTACGGTATAATAACGACAAACGGAAAAAGCCTTGATTTTCAAGGGGTTTCAGCGTTTGTCGCCGTCTATTCAATTCCTTTTCCCAAGTTGAAATATGGCGAGAAAATTGACGAAAAAAGGAGGCTGTTACATTAACGACAAAACTGAATAGTGCCAGCGGTCCGGCATTTTGCCTGACCGCTGATTGCCGTGGGCGTTTCATCTTATTAGGTGGACGCCCTTTTTTCATGCAGATTTTTAGAAGAAAGGAGCCACACATGGAACTGAATGAAATGGAAAAAAAGATGCTCTTTCAGGTCGAAGGAGATTGCCAGGCAAAGGTCCTGAATGAGCTTTACATGACCGTGCGCTACTCAAACAATTCCGAGCTGCGGGAGACAGCGGAAAGCCTTATGGCAAAGGTGCGTGTCCTGTCGGATCGTGAGTGCATGGATTTGGTGCGGGATATTCAGGAAAATTACCGGCTGCCCCACCCGCCCCGGACCATTGGGGAAAGGATCGCCGAGGCCAGGCAGCAGTCTGGCGCGGAGAAACTTAAGGGGCATGACATCATGGGGCTGGAACGATTTGACCCAGAGGTAAAGCACATGATCGTCTTTGATGTGCTGTCCTATGATTCCCCTGTTGGGGACAAGGGCGATAAGATGCGCCTGTTTCTTACGGAGGCCGGCCATCAGAAATTCTTAGAGAGCCAGGAACGGGGCGAAGTCAAACTGAAAAACCATGCGAAGGTCTCAGGCGGCCATCTCCATTATGACCGCAGGGACCGCGCTTTGTAACGGAATAACCGAAGAAAGGAGGCTGTGAAATGGCTGTATTCCGTGTAGAGAAAACAAAGGACTTTACGGTTATGAGCAATCACCACCTGCGCAATACGGAACTGTCCTTAAAGGCGAAGGGGCTTCTTTCCCTTATGCTGTCGCTGCCGGAAGATTGGGATTATACCACAAAGGGGCTGGCCCATATTTGCAGGGATGGCGTGGATTCCATTACTACCGCCCTGAAGGAGCTGGAACGGCACGGGTATCTCACCAGGCAGCGCCTCCGCTATGAAAACGGACAGCTCGGCGATATTGAGTACACGATCCACGAAAAGCCTGTAACCGGCGTAAAACAAGGTGTTTCACCTAAACGGGAAAATCCAAGACAGGTAAATCCAAGACAGGCAAAACCTGAACAGGCGGAACCTGAACAGGAAAATCCCGCACAATTAAATACTAATCCACAAAGGACTAAAAAATCAAAAACGGATATATCAAGGACACATCAATCAATCTATCCGGCAGAGCCGGAAACGGCAGGCTGTCAGGATGGGATTGATCGGATGGATATGGCAGAGGCATACCGTGAAATTATCAAAGAGAATGTTGAGTATGACTTCCTGGTTCCACGGTACGGACAGGAACGCATGGACGAGACTGTGGAGCTTATGCTGGAAACGGTGCTGTCAAGACGGCCATATATCCGCATTGCCGGAGACGACTTCCCACGGGAGGTTGTCAGGAGCCGGTTCTTAAAGATCAATTCCGGCCACTTGGAGTATGTTTTTGACTGTATCGACAAGAATGTTACGAAAGTCAACAACATCAAGGCTTATCTGCTGGCGGCGCTGTATAACGCCCCGGCAACGATGGATAGCTATTACCGTGCGGAGGTCAACCATGACCTGTACGGCTGTTAGGCGCTTTCGGGCGTCTTTTTTCATATCATCACAGGAAGGAGGCGAAGCACGATGAAACGAAAATCTGTGCCCGCACCATGCCCGGCGTAACCAAAGAGCAGATTCAGGCGGCACGGGAGGCAGACCTGTTCGCCTATCTGCAATCCCATGAGCCCGGCGTACTCAAACGGGACGGCCCCAATTACCGCCACAAGGAGCATGACAGCCTGGTCTATGTGACCGGGAAACGGTACTGGTACTGGAACAGCCGGGGCCGGAGTATCAACGCCCTGGATTACCTGATCCAGATTCGGGGCTATGGTCTGGTGGATGCGGTGCAAACACTGGCAGGCGGAGAAATCCGGCAGGTGCCGGCTTACCAAAGCGCGGCAGCAAAGCAGGCGCGGAAAGAGCCGGAAAAGAAACCGTTTACGCTGCCCTGGGCCAGACGGTGCGCTACCGCCGCGGTCTCGTATATGCAGCGGCGCGGAATCAGCTCGGACGTGATTAGCCGGTGCTTTCGGAACGGGCTTTTCTATGAAGCCCGGTATCATGGAGAACCGGTCTGTGTGTTTGTCGGTAAGGACAACGCGGGGAAAGCGAAGTTTGCCTGTATGCGCAGTATCACCGGCAATCTCAGAAAGGATGTTTACGGCAGCGACAAGGAATTTAGCTTCTGCTACCCGCCGCGGAATCCGGGCAGCCGTCATGTGGCTGTTTTTGAGGCTCCCATTGACGCCCTTTCCCATGCCACGCTGCAGGAGCTTGAAGGCTGGAAATGGGATGGCTACCGCTTATCCCTGGGAGGCACTTCCCATGTGGCGCTGACGGCATTTCTGGAACGCCACCCGGAAATAAAGCGGGTCACGCTTTACATGGACAATGATTTTGGCGGCCTTACCAATGCCCGGAAAATCAAAGCCATGCTCCATAAGGATCAGCGTTTTAAGCACATACGGGTAGGCGTCAACCCACCCCGCGTCGGAAAGGACTATAACGAAAAGCTGCTATATACCAGGGAACAGATCAAGGACCGCCAACTACAATGCCGCCAGAAACAGGCGGCTATTTCAATTTAACAGGAGGATTTTAGCATGACGAAAACAGAAAATACCGCTTTGCAGATGATCGCCGAGGCCGCCCGGTGCCCGGAATATGGCCCCGATATGGTTAAGGCGCTTATGGAAAAATTGGATATGAACGAAAAGGGCTTTGCGCTTCTAATGAACGTTACGCCCTCCACTGTCCGTCTCTGGACCAGCGGCGCCGTTCAGCCCAGCGGCACGGCAAAACGCCTGATGCAGATTTATGAGACCGGGCCGGAAATTGTGAGCAAGATCGCCGGCGGGCAGCCCCCGGAGGACGGGAGGGATTCATAAATGGCAGGTGAAATCACACAACCTGTCGATGGGATGGAACAGCCCATTGCCGAAAATGAACAGGTGAAAGCGCTGCTTGCGCTCCTAAAGGAACACAACGCTGCGGGTTATGAGGACTTTGCGAAACTCATTGAATCTGTCACAACGATGGAAAGCCGTCTCTCTGTTGCGCTTGGAGAATTGGAAGCTATGCGGGAGGATTTGCTGAAAATGCAGGATCATTCCCTGAAAGCATCCCTCCAAAAGACCTGCAAGGCATTGGAGGCGAATGTCACTTCCATGCAGCAGAAATTATCGGAACTGAAAGGCCGGATCGTTGAGGGATGCAAGCATATCCTGGCGGATTTTAAGGAACGCGGTGTTGCTGCCCTGAATGGGATCACCCGTTTTCTTCACTTGAAACCGGCATTGGAAACGATTTGCCAGGGTGCGGAAAACCACCAACAGGCCAGTAACCGGGCAATGGCAAAGATTGACGCCTTTGTGTCCGAGTACCACGAGGCAGGGAAACACCTGAAAAATATGCGCTTGGCGTTGATGGGAAAGGAAGCGGTTCAGGAGGCAAAGACCGGTGGTGAGATTGCCCGGTATGTCAAGGCTCCTTACCGCGCCAGCCGTGCGTGCATGGGGACAGTGAAAAAGAGTGCGGAAAAAGCACTGGACATGTTGGAAAGATTGGAACAATCCGCAGAGCGCCGTCCCTCTGTTCTGAAAGCCATGAGGGAGCAGGCGGCAAAAGTGGAACCGGCGAAAAAGCAGCCGGCTCCTTCCCGCGACAAGGACAGCCGGTAGATTATCAGGTTCAGAGTGAAAGGAGGAATTTGATTGAACAATGAACCGCTTCCGCAGATTCATTTGATCCGCGACACGGACCTTATTACATTTGCTTATGAGCTCCATATCTTCGCGGGCGACTTCCTGCGGGAATTAGAATTTAATATACATTCCCTGGTGACGAATACCGGGGCGGATTCGGTTGCCATTATGGGGAAAAACCACATGTGGCTGTCGGATGCCCTGCACGCCTACTGCTCCACGGCAGACCTCCACCAGATGATCTTTACAACGGAATATATCGGGGCAAGGGCTTTCCTGTTTCACACGGACCGGAAAGAGGATGGCCGCCTGTACGGTGACGTTATGATGCTGGACTTAGATACGCTGCGCCAGGACGTGAAAAGAAATACCCTCTCCCCTTATGGTGTTGACATATATCGTCCAAATGGACGCATGGAAACAGTCAGCCTTGAAAAATGGCACTCTATGGAACTCTGCGAAAAAGACGCCTTGAAAAGCTGGGGGTTCTGCTACAGGCCGGAGCAGGTCACAGAATGGCAGCACCACTATTCCGGCATGTTCAGCCGGTGGAAAGAGCAGGCGTTTTCCTACATGGCCCAGGATTTGGAGGAACTTCTGAACATCAGCTATATGGAGGCGGCACAGAACCCCGATACAGACATGTACCGCATACCGCTGGGGACGGCCCGGCAGATGCTCCTTTATGATGAAGCGCCGGTTTACCGACTTCTCCCTTCCGGCCCGGAAAAGATACCCCCCATTGCGGCGGTCCGGGCAGGCTTGTGGTATGAGAACTACCGGGAATTTGCTGTTGCCCCGGAGGATTTGGGCGCGGTTGACGCCCTGGTACGCAGGGAAACGGACCGGCTCGCGGGGAACCGCCCGAAACTTCATCAATCAGAGAAAAACCGTTCCACGCCGGAGCGGTAAATTTTTGCACAGACTGGAGGTGATAATGTTTGGCAGAAAATTTACAGCATGAAGATTTTGGGGAAAAGATCGGAGGCGCGAAAAAAGACCTCTGGAAAGACCGCGGTCTATATGTAGACGACCTGGGCGCCATGAATGAGCGGGAGGCGAAGAAATTCGTCAAGAAGGATAATGTCTGGAAAAAGCCGGACTATCAGGCCATGCTTGACGGTGGTGTTTCCCTCGGTGTTGTCTATTTCATCAAAAAGGCGCGGGACAGCCTGGGGGCTTCTCCCCAATACCGGTACAGCGACAAGACCCCGGAGCTTAGGCGTGCCAGGCAGGAGGAATATATTGAGACCGTCCGGCAGCTACAGGCCGTGATCGAGGATGTGCGCACATTGGATGACGCCATGCAAGCCTATGACCGCTTTCTGATACAGAATGGATATGTGGAGCAGGTGCAGGGCTGGGCCAGCGGAACCCATTACCGCGCTACGAAGAAAGCCCTGGATAACCCGGTCATTACCAATAAGCTGGTGCAGACCTTACATATCCGCTCGGCTTCCCACTTTGACCGGGATTTCACGCAGAAGGCGCAGCAGGAACAGTTTGGCGTTTCCAAAGACCAGAAGGTGCCAAAGGGCTATGCGATCCACTTCAATGACGGAAAAAACACCTATTCCAGAAATAACGACTGGAAACCCGGCACTTATTATGTGACGAAGGGCTATTCTATTTTGCAGACAAACTTGGAATCCCGCGAGGCAGCCCTGAAATGGGTACAGGATTTTGCCCGGCAGCGGAGCAAAGGCGGAAAGGTCCGGTTTACCCCTCCGCAGCTTGCGCATGTGAGAAGGACTGGGCCGGACTACCGGCGCGGCCAGGAGATCACCGGGCAGCATTATCTTGATACTTTCGGCTTCCGTGGCGGCGAGTTTGGAAACTGGATGAACCAGAATGACCGGCAGGCGTCCCTGAACATGGGGTTTGAAGCATTGAAAGACCTGGCGGCTGCCTTGCAGATCAGCGATCAGGACATTGCCTTTGGCGGCACGCTTGCTATCGCTTTCGGTGCCAGAGGCAGCGGCAACGCCGCGGCCCATTATGAACCGCTCCGCAAGGTCATCAACCTTACGAAGATGCACGGGGCCGGTTCCCTGGCGCATGAATGGTGGCACGGCTTTGACGACTACCTGGGGGCAAAGATGGGCGCGAAAGGGATGCTCTCAGAACAGCCCCGCCTTTACCCATTGTTCCAAAAGCTCATTGATACCATGAAGTACAAACCGGAGATGCCGGAACAGGCGGCCAAACGCACCGAGGCACAGAACAGCCGGACAAAGAAAAACGCGGCAAGCTGGCTGGATTCGGCGGTGCTTGGCTCCTTGAAGCGGTATGGCAGTGAAAGTACGCTGGAACAGTACGCAGCATTAAAAGACGCTTTCCTTTCCGGGAAGGTCGGTTCCGTGGATAAGATCAGCACCTTAAAGAAATCCGTCAGCGGCCATGTGATCCCCAAAAGTGAACGTGACCGTCTGGAAATGTTCGAGCGGATGCTTCACGGGATTCAGGAGCAGGAAACCCCGCAGATCGGGCGGACAGAGACCAACTTCTACCGCAATTCCGTAAAAATGGGAAAGGAATGTGAAAAAGACGGCGGCTATTGGGACAGCAACACGGAAATGACAGCCAGGGCTTTTGCCTGTTATGTCAAGGATAAGCTGCCCTATGCTTCTGATTATCTGGCAGGCCATGCGGATTGCGCGGTAGCCCTCGTTATGGATAAATCCGGGGAGACAGAAGTTTTGAAAGCCTATCCCCAGGGTGAGGAACGCAGGGCGATCAATGCGGTGTTTGACGAGATCGTGGCAGATTTGAAATTGCAGCACACCCTTACCCACGCGGAAACAACGCTGCCTCTTGCGGTGCAGGCTGTACCGTTGGCTGAAAATGAGCAAATTTCCATATTTACGATGGAACGCCCTTCGGTGATCGGACAGCTTGCGGCGGCAAGGCCGACAGAAAAAAGTGCGCCGGCGCAAGCGGCTCCCAAGAAGTCCCACGCGCCGGAGATTTAAGGAGGTGGAACATTGGAAGAAAACAAGGATTACCAGGTTTACCGTTTTGATTATCTGACGGAAGGCAGCCAGCTTAAATTGGATCACAGCGTATATTGTGAGGATGTGGATATATCTTCCCTGATTACGCAGAGCGCGGATGTACTGGAGGCACTGCGTCAGGACAGCATGGACGGCGAGCAGAAAGCCCTTGCAATCGTGCAGGCGGCGGCAAAACAATGGGAACAACAGGCAGCAGTCACGCAGAAATTGAACCGTGCGCTGGCATATCTGCGGACACCGGAGGTTGTGCATACGGGAAATGAATGGCGCAAAACCGGTAACTGGCGGGATGCCGAGGAAATCAGCAACCGTGTCTATAAGATGACTTGCAGCGTTTGGGAAGATACCAAATATGACCGGGAAACGCAACAAAGCGTTCCGGTTGCCTGGTATGTGACCTGGGATGTGTATGTGAATTCCCCAAAGGAGGGATATGGGGAAAAGATCGCCGGACAGAACCAGAAGCGTTATACAGACAAAGCCGCCGCTATGAAATATCTGGATGGGCGCAAGAAAGCCTACTCCCACCTGTTTACTGAAATTTCCCCGCAGATTCCGAAAAAATATGAACGCCACTTTACCGTTCACGGTGCCCTCCTTCCCGGTTATACCGTAGAGGGCCAGGAGCCGGTCAAGGCAGAGCACACCGCCGCCGAGGTTTCGGAGGGCGGTATTTCTTTGCCCGAAAAGTCGGAAAAGCCTTCCGTGCTGGGGAAACTGGCGGCGGCGAAGCTGGGCGCAAAAGAGTCCGGGCAACCGATCCGACGGGGAGAAAAACATCAGTCAGAAGAAAGGAGCAGCTTATGAATGAGTGGGAAAAGAATCGGCGCATGGCAGAATCTTACCGGCAGTCATACCCTCCCGGTACAAGGCTGGAACTGATTGGGATGGATGATCCGTTTGCACCGGTTCCGGCAGGAATGAGGGGAACGGTTAACTATGTGGATGACCAGTCGCAGATTCATGTGAAATGGGACAATGGCAGCGGGCTTGCCCTTATCCCGGACATGGACAGTTTTCGCAGGCTATCCGCAAAAGAGATTGAGGCGGAGAATGCGGCGAAGGGTTCTGTCGTAAGCAGGCTTACCGCTTCCAAAACGCAACCAGGGAAAGAACGGGAAGAAGGCAGGCGGCAGGCAAAGCCGAATAAAAAGAAGGAGGATATGCAGTTATGAACGTGTTAATGGTAGAGCCTGGGGAAGTCCCCTATGCGGTGGATATTGGCGAAGGTCTGGAGGCATTGCAGACCGCTGTCGGCGGGGACATTCAGGCTGTTTACCCTTACGAGGACCCGGTTGCCCTGATCTGTAATGATGACGGCAAATATATGGGGCTTCCCCTGAACCGTGCTCTCCGTGATGACGAGGGCAATATCTATGATATTGTTGCCGGGAATTTCTTTCTCTGCGGGCTTGGCGAGGAAGATTTTACAGACCTTCCCGCAGACCTTATGGAGAAATACCGGCAGCAGTTTGAGCACCCGGAGCAGTTTGTCCGCATTGCCGGGAAAATCCTGGCGGTCAAGCAGCCGGTCCCTTCCCCTGAAGAACAGGAGGCACAGCGGGCGCAGATGGCCGCACAGGAGGCGCAGCGGGAAGAAATGCGGCTGGACGATTCCACGGACCTGGCCTTTGACCTGGATGTGTTCCTGCGGCAGTACAGTGACGCTTATGCGGATATGCACCCCGATTTCCATGAGGAAAAAGAACGCATGTCGGACGAACTGCTTTCCGGGCAGACCGGAAAGATACGCATGAGGATGGCAACTGTCATTCAGGAGGAACATTTGGACGGCGAGGCCAGACCGCTGCTGAATCGCATTGCCGCCTATGAAAAGGAATACGGGATCAGCGCCTACTCCATTTACCAGCTTGACTTATCGGACAGCACCGACGACCTGCGCTTTATGTCTCTTGACTGGCTGGAAAAGAAAGGGCTCCCGGTAGACAGGGACAATTACCAAATGGTCTATGCGGCGGAGCTTTCACCCGGCGAAACACTGGAAGATATTTATACCCGCTTTAACACCGACCACCCGGAGGATTTTAGAGGACACTCCCTTTCTGTCTCTGATGTGGTAGTGCTCCACGAAAAAGGCAGCGACACCGCCTACTATGTGGACAGCATTGGATTTAAGGAAGTGCCGGATTTTTTGGGCGGTGCCCGGCAGCCGGAGGCAAAGCGGGATGTGTCGCTACGGGAGCAGCTTGACGACGCAAAGAAGCAGGCGGCAAAAGCAGAACCTAAGACGCCGGAGAAAAAGAAAGAACCGGAAAGGAGCTGATGGCTTATGCTGATGGCAGAACAGGAACCCTATGCCTTAATGGTGCAGCCGGACGATATGCTGATCAGTCCCCGTGAGGTTAATGATAACTTCGGAACAATGGTATGCTTCTACCCCCGCTATGCCCTGGGCGATCACCACAACTATGTTGACAAGGACGATTTTCTTCGGGAAATGTACCTAAACACCGTTGGCAACAACGAGCGCGGCATGGAACGCTATGAGCGCATGGTAAATATGGTCTGGAGCCGGAAAATGACCGGCGACCACCCCGATCCCCGCGCCGTGGATGATACCATGCTCCGGGTGATCTCTGAAAAATACATTGTGATGCCCCTGTATCTTCTGGATCACAGCGGCCTTGCCATGCAGACCGAGAGCTTTCACGATCCCTGGGACAGCGGGCAGGTAGGTTGGGTATATGTTTCCAAAGAGGATGCGCTGAAAGAGTTCGGCGGGGAGAAAATGACCGGCACCCTCCGAAAGAAAGCCGAGGATTTGCTTCGGGGCGAGGTTGCCGAGTATGACGCCTATCTCCGGGGTGAGTGCTATGGTTTTGAGCTGTATAAAAACGGCGAGCTTTCGGATAGCTGCTGGGGCTTCATCGGAAGTTTGGAAGATGCCTGTAAAGCAATGGCGGATTATCTGCCGGACGAGTGCAAAGGCATGACGGAGCACCTTTCGGAAGTGAAAGAACCGGCTTCCATGATTAAGACGCTCCTTCGGCACGCCCGTATTCAGATCGAACAGGCGGCGAAAGCCCATGAACACGCCCCGCGCCAGCAGGTGCTAAGTGAGGTGCGGTAATGAACAGACTACATTTTTTCAGGAAGGAGGATGCAGGTGCAGGAAGATATTGAACAAAGAACCATGTCAGTCACGGTCCAGGCAACAAAGCTGTCCGGGCGGGTGCTGAAAGCAGCCATTGCCGCCGCGCTTCAAAAGATGGAGCAGAACCGCAATACCCCGAAAGTTGGCCGTAACAGCATGAAACGGCTGACCGCCAGGGACCCCGGCGCCAGTACCATTGAAGTGACCGGGCGGATTCGCTCTTTTGAACGGATTGCCAAAAAGCATGAGGTCCGTTATCACATTGAAAAGGATCCCGACACGGACCCGCCCAAATGGACGGTATATTTCAAGGCAAACCAGGCGGACGCACTGACCGCGGCATTTAAGGAATATACAAGAAAAGACCTTGCCCGCAGCACCAGGCCGTCGCTGCTTTCCCAGCTCGCCAAATTCAAAGAGCTGGCGCAGACGCTTGGCCGTGACAAGGTAAAGAATAAGGAGCATGGAGGGCCGGAGCGTTGAAGATAGATACCGACACCCTGAAAAAGCAGGTGATCCTCCACCTGCCTTACCTTCTGTTCCTTTTTGTATTCGCAAAGCTGGGCCAGGCGGTGCGGCTGGCTCCCGGAGCGGATGCTTCGCAAAAACTGCTGGGGCTAAGTGAAGGTTTCACTTTGGCCTTTCAGAGCATGTGGCCCGGTGCGGCGATGGACTGGCTGGTGGGTCTTGGCGGTGCGGTCATTGTGCGGCTGGCGGTGTATCTCAAAGGAAAGGACGCCAAAAAGTACCGCAAAAACGTGGAATACGGTTCTGCCCGCTGGGGCAGCAAAACGGATATTGCCCCATTTATGGACCCAAAGCCGGAAAATAACATCATTCTGACGCAGAGCGAGGGGCTTATGATGTCCGGCAGGCCGAAGAACCCGGCCAACGCCCGGAATAAAAATGTGCTGGTGGTCGGCGGTTCCGGCTCCGGCAAAACGAGGTTTTTTATCAAGCCCAATCTCATGCAGATGCACAGCTCTTATGTCGTTACCGATCCGAAAGGCACGGTCTTGATTGAGGTTGGAAAGCTGTTAAGCCGGGGCACACCGAAGCTGGATAAGGACGGAAAGCCGGTCCGGGGCAAGAATGGGAAGATCGTGTATGAGCCGTATAAAATCAAGGTATTCAACACCATCAATTTCTCAAAGAGTATGCACTATAACCCTTTTGCGTATATCCACAATGAGAAGGACATTCTCAAACTGGTAACGGTGCTGATCGCCAACACGAAAGGCGAAGGAAAATCCGGGGACGATTTTTGGGTCAAGGCCGAAACGCTGCTCTATACGGCTCTGATCGGCTACATCTATTATGAAGCTCCTTCCAATGAGCAGAACTTTTCTACGCTGGTGGAAATGATAAACGCTATGGAAGTCCGGGAGGATGACGAGACTTTCAAAAATGCGGTTGACCTGCTCTTTGATGCTCTGGAACAGAAAGACCCGGACCACTTCGCCCTCCGGCAGTATAAAAAATACAAGCTGGCTGCCGGCAAGACGGCTAAGTCGATCTTAATTAGCTGCGGCGCCAGACTTGCCCCGTTTGACATTAAGGAAGTCCGGGAGATTACCATGTATGACGAGCTGGAGCTTGATTTGGTGGGCGACAGAAAAACGGCACTGTTCTTTATCATCAGTGATACGGATGCGACCTTTAATTTCCTTGTCAGTATGGCTTATACCCAGCTATTCAACCTGCTCTGTGAGCGGGCGGATGATAAATTTGGGGGCAGGCTCCCGGTCCATGTGCGGTGCCTGATCGACGAGGCGGCCAATATCGGCCAAATCCCGAACCTGGAAAAGCTGATGGCAACGATCCGTTCAAGAGAAATATCCGCCTGCCTGGTATTGCAGGCACAGAGCCAGCTCAAAGCGCTTTATAAGGACAACATGGACACGATTATAGGCAACTGTGATTCTTCTCTTTTCCTGGGCGGTAAGGAGGAAACCACCTTGAAAAGCTGGAATTCCCTGCTGGGGAAAGAAACCATTGATATGTATAACACCAGCGTCACGAAGGGCACCCAGGAATCCCACGGACAGAATTTCCAAAAGCTGGGCAAAGATTTAATGTCCGTTGACGAGCTTGCGGTGATGGACGGCGGCAAATGCCTCCTGCAGATCAGAGGCGTACGTCCCTTCCTGTCCCGGAAGTACGATATTACCAAACACCCGAATTACAAATACCTTTCGGATTTTGACGAAAAGAATGCCTTTGACATAGAGAAATACCTGTCTACAAGGCTGCCTGTACGTCCCGGAGAGCTGTACCCCAACTATGAGATCACGCCGGAAGAACTGGCAGCACAGACAACCGCGTAAAATCCCGCTGTATTATTTTCTTATTATATGGCGGGCTTTTATATACCCTTTGGAAAGGAGGCGCCCATTGCGGATTCGTGATTCTCCCTGACAACTGAATATTCCCCGCAGGTCTTGTCCTGCCCCTTATGCTGCCGCCATGTTTTTGTAGGTTTTCTATTTGAGCATGGCGGCGGCTTTTTTTCGTTTCAGGCCCAATGCGGCCACAACAATAAATTTTATGAATTTTAAGGAGGACTAACTTTATGGCATTTTTCGCAAGCGCGATTGACACTTTGAAAATTCTCGTGATCGCCCTGGGCGCGGGTCTCGGCGCATGGGGTGTTATCAACCTCTTGGAAGGCTATGGCAATGACAATCCCGGTGCCAAGTCTCAGGGTATGAAACAGCTTATGGCGGGCGGCGGTATCGCCCTGGTGGGTGCCACGCTGATTCCGCTCCTGTCCGGCCTGTTCGGTTAATAGCCGATGGGCAGTCTGTTTGACTGGATAACAGACTGGATCAAAGAGGGCCTGATCGAAGCAATCACCGGGCAGTACACCAGTATTTTTGAATCGGTAAACAGCCAGGTCGCGGATGTGGCCGGGCAGGTCGGACAGACCCCGCAGGGCTGGAATGGCGGCGTGTTCAGTATGATCCAGAATCTTTCTGAAACCGTCGTCATTCCCATTGCGGGCATTATTCTGACCTTTGTGCTGGTATATGAGCTGATTCAGATGATTTTGGAAAAGAATAACATGCACGATTTTGATACGTTCAACATCTTCAAGTGGATCTTCAAGACCTTTGTAGCCACCTACCTGCTTACCAACTGCTTTACGATTGTCATGGCGGTGTTTGATGTCGCCCAAAATGTGGTATCGCAGAGCGCCGGCGTGATAAACGGAAATCTGGATGTCACGGCGGCGCTGGCTGACCTGGAAACGCAGCTTGAAGCAATGGGGATGTGGGAGCTGATCGGCCTGTGGCTGGAAACTAACATCATCAACCTGTGCATGTGGGTACTGTCTATTGTAATCTTTGTCATTGTCTATGGCCGCATGATTGAAATATATCTCACGGTCAGTCTGGCACCCATACCGTTTTCCACAATGGCAAACCGTGAATGGGGACAGATGGGGACGAACTATCTTCGTTCCCTGTTCGCCCTGGGATTCCAGGGGTTCTTGATCCTGGTATGCGTCGCGATCTACGCGGTGCTGGTCCAGTCGATCCCCTCGTCCGGCGATATTCACGGTGCGATCTGGGGCACGGCGGGATATACCGTCCTGCTGGCCTTCGCCCTCTTTAAGACAGGCTCGTTATCAAAGAGCATTTTTAACTCGCATTAGCGGGTAACAACTACATTCTAACAAGGAGGAACTTTCATTATGAGTAAAACCAATACCGAACCCATGCAGCCGGACACTCAGGCGTCCGAAGGCTTGAAGCTGGATGTGACCGTGCGCCCGATTGCCCCGATGGGAAATCTTATGGCCTTTGCCAACGTGACGATTGGAGACTGTATTAAAATCGACGGCTTCCGTATCTGCTCCGGCGAAAACGGCCTGTATGTCAACATGCCTTCCACCCAGGATAAACAGGGAAAATGGAGGGATGTGTGCTGGCCGGTGACGGCGGACTTCCGCAGGCAACTGGGTGACGCCCTGATCGAAGGGTACGGCCAGGCGATTGAAAATTTGCAGGCCACCCTTGAAGCGACCAGGGGTGCGGAAAAGCCTTCCCTGACCGGCGCCCTGAAAGAAAATGCCGGAAAGGTCAAGACGCAGCCGGCAAAGCCCGCACCTGCCAAGAGTGAGCAGGCCCGCTGATGGCGGAGGCCGGAAAATATGGCATTGTGTACGCGGACCCGCCCTGGCGCTATGACATGAAGCGCGGCAAAGGCGTGGCGGAAAACCATTACCCCACCATGAGCATAGATGAAATATGCGCACTGCCGGTTGCAAACCTTGCGGCCAAAGACAGTGCGCTTTTTCTATGGGCTACCTTCCCGCAGCTCAATGAGGCGTTCCGGGTAATCGAGGCATGGGGCTTCCACTATAAGACCCTGGCGTTTCTGTGGCTGAAGCAGAACCGGAAAGCCGATACATGGTTTTATGGGATGGGCTTCTGGACCCGCTCTAATGCGGAGGTGTGCCTGCTGGCAACACGCGGGCACCCGAAACGCCAGTGTGCGGGAATCCACCAATTTGTGATCTCCCATATCGAACAGCACAGCAAGAAGCCCGATGAAGTGCGGGACAAGATCGTAAAGCTCATGGGAGATCAGCCCAGGGTGGAGCTTTTCGCCAGGCAGCAGACGCCCGGCTGGGACGTGTGGGGCAACGAAGTGGATTGCAGTATCACAATGCCGCAGATTGGATAGAAAAGATTCTCGCAGATCGGAGGTGACAATGAAATGCCTTATGTACCCGTACCTAAAGACTTAACCAAAGTCAAGACCAAAGTAGCCGCTGGCCTGACAAAGCGCCAGCTTATTTGTTTCAGTCTGGCCGCGCTGGTGGGGTTGCCGGTATATTTCTTTACCCGCGGCGCCATTGGCAATTCGGCGGCGGTGCTCCTTATGATCGGCCTGATGATGCCCTTTTTCTTCTTTGCCATGTATGAGAAGGACGGGCAGCCTGCCGAGAAATTGCTGAGGAACCGGCTCCGCTATAAGCTCTGGCCGAAGAACCGTCCTTACCGGACGGAAAATCTCTATAAATCTATATCCAAAAAGGAGGTATCACAGATTGCCAAAAACCAAACAGCAGGAGGCGCAGGAAAAACGTCTGCAAAGAAACGTAAAGCAGGCAAAAAAGACCCGCGCCGAAGCAAGAAAGGCAGGAAGTAAAACTGCCTCTCCTGCCGGGCCGAAGAAAAGGCCCGGCTTTTTTTCCGGGCTGAAAGCGGACGCCCCGCAGACGGTCCAGCAGAGTATTCCCTATAAGGAAATGTACCGGGACGGTATCTGCCGTGTGAGCGGCAATTTTTACACCAAGACGGTACAGTTCTTTGATATTAACTACCAGCTCGCGCAGGCGGACGACAAAGCGCAGATTTTTGAGGGCTACTGCGATTTTCTCAATTACTTTGACGCCTCGATCCATGTGCAGCTCACTTTCATCAACCAGCGGGCCAATATGCAGGACTTTGTTCGGAGCATAGATATTCCTACCCGTGGCGACGAGTACGACGGAATCCGCAGGGAGTACGCGGATATGCTGAAGAACCAGCTCCAAAAGGGCAACAACGGTCTTACCAAGCGGAAATATATCACGTTTGGGATTGAGGCGGAGGACCTTCGCACGGCGAAAATGCGTCTGGAACGGATCGAAACGGATGTGCTGGGGAACTTCAAAGCCCTGGGCGCGCAGGCAAGGCCCCTGAACGGGCTGGAACGTCTGGAGCTTTTGCACAGCCAGCTCCACCCGGACGGCCAGGAGAAATTTCATTTTAACTGGTCGGATTTGCCGAAAACCGGGCTCTCCACAAAGGACTATATCGCCCCTTCCGGCCTCTCCTTCTCACAGGACGGTAAAACCTTCCGGGTGGGCGACCATTCCGGCGCGGTGTCCTTCTTGCAGATTTTGGCCCCGGAGCTGACGGACCGGCTGCTTGCCGACCTTTTGGACTTGAACGACGCCGTAACGGTGAACCTTCATATCCAGTCTATCGACCAGGCCCAGGCGATCAAGAACATCAAACGCAAGATGTCCGATTTGCAGAAAATGACGATTGAGGAACAGAAAAAAGCGGTCCGCTCCGGCTATGACATGGACATCATACCTACCGACCTTGCCACTTATGGCGAAGAAGCGAAAAATCTCTTGCAGGATTTGCAGAGCAGGAATGAAAGGATGTTCCTTGTGACGGTGCTGGTGGAAAATATCGCCCCGAAGCGCCAAAAGCTGTTTAACGATATTTTCGCCGCTTCCGGTGTGGCGCAGAAATACAACTGCGCCCTGAAACGTCTGGACTTCCAGCAGGAGCAGGGCCTTATGTCCTCTCTATGCCTGGGACAGAACCAGATCGAGATCGAGCGCGGGCTTACCACCAGCAGCACGGCTATTTTCGTACCGTTTACCACCTGCGAACTGTTCCAGGAGGGCGAAGCTTTGTATTACGGTCTCAATGCCCTTAGCAATAACCTGATTATGGCGAACCGCAAAAACCTGAAAAATCCCAACGGTCTGTTCCTGGGTACGCCCGGCAGTGGCAAATCTTTCTCTGCCAAGCGTGAGATCGTCAATGTGTTTCTTCTGACGGAGGACGACGTTATCATAGCAGACCCGGAAAATGAGTATGGACCTTTGGTAAAACAGTTTGGAGACCAGGGGCAGGTCATTGACATTTCCCCTAACTCCACCAACTACATCAATCCGATGGACATTAACCTGGACTATTCGGACGATGAAAACCCGATCACCCTGAAAAGTGATTTTATCCTGTCTCTGTGTGACCTTATCATCGGCGGCAAGGAGGGGCTTTCCCCCATTGAAAAGACGATCATTGACCGCTGCACAAGGCTTGTGTACCGGGACTATTTGCAGGACCCGCGCCCGGAAAACATGCCGATCCTGGGGGACCTGTACGACCTCCTTCGCAAACAGAGCGAGCCGGAGGCACAGAATATTGCCACGGCGCTGGAAATCTACGTCAACGGTTCATTGAATGTGTTTAACCACCGTTCCAATATCCAGATGGATCACCACCGGGTACTGTGCTTCCAGTTGAAGTCATTGGGAAAGGCCCTGAAAGAGATCGGCCTTCTTATCATGCAGGACGCGGTCTGGAACCGTGTTACGGCCAACCGCTCCAAGCATAAGACGACCTGGTTCTATATCGACGAATTCCACCTCCTGCTGAAAGGCCAGACAGGGAGTTTTAGCGTCGAAATTTGGAAAAGGTTTAGAAAATGGGGCGGTATTCCCAGTGGTTTAACTCAGAATGTGAAGGACCTGCTGGCTTCCAGGGAGATCGAGAACATTTTTGAAAACTCAGATTTTATCTACATGCTCAACCAGGCTCAGGGAGACCGGCAGATTTTGGCGAAGCAGTTAGGCATTTCGCCCCACCAGCTTTCCTATGTGACCCATTCCGGCCCCGGCGAGGGCCTTTTGTTCTTTGGCAACGTGATTATTCCCTTTGTGGATCATTTCCCGAAGGACACCCTTTTGTATTCGGTCCTTACCACAAGGCCGGATGAAGTGGCGGGGGCATGAGCGTCGGCAGACCAACAACGATAATTCAGACTGGAGGTGATGGATATGTCCCGTGATAAAGAGTTCAGACGACCCAAAGACGCGGTACGGCAGCCGGCAAGGAAAACAGAAACAGACGTCCGGGCTGGTGAGGTGCGCGGCCAGGATTTTGATCTGCGCCGGGCCCGTGATGCTCCTGTTCAGGAAGATAACCGACATAGAGGAAGGAACCTGTATCAAGGGGGTTCGGAGGACGGCACAGTTCCGGCAGCGGATTCCAGTGTGGATTATACTGCTTCCCGGCAGGCGTCCGGGGATTCTGTTCCGGACAGCCGCGGCGATTCACAGCAAAGCGGGCCGAATTTTTCCGGGCGTGACAGCTTCCGCGAAAGCAGGCAGCAGGATTCCGGCAGGTTTCGGCGCCAGGATGCAGACTTTTCCCGGCGCGGCGGCCAGGAGTTGTCCGGTTCCGGCAGTTCGGAGGCTTCCGCTGCTTCAGATGGCGGCAGTACAAATGCCGGGGAAACACCGGGCAGACGCCGGATGCACCAGCACGGCAACAAATACCAGCAGCGTTTCCAGGAGGCGGCAAAAGCCGAGGAACCCCAGGAGAAACAGCCGGGATCAGCCGAAGGAGAACCAAAACGGCCTTCCAAGCTGGAATTTACCGCTGACGAGCTGCCACCGGAGGCGGCGGATAAAAAGCTGACCCAGGCGAGGCGCAGGGCCGAGCGTATGGAAAAGAAGCTGGAGGACGCCGAGGCGCGTCTGCCTTCCCGGAAAAAACTGCGTATGGAGACGGCTTCCGACCCGGAGACCGGCAAAGCAAAAAAGCGGCTGAAATTTGAGCAGGAAGTAAAATCCCAGCGGGCCCATGTAAAGGGTTCCCTTCCCATGCGCCCGGTAAAGGCGGCTGCAAATACGGCTGTCGGTTACGCGCATAAGAAAATCTACCAGGCGGAGGAAGAAAATGTTGGCGTGAAAGCCGCCCACCGCACAGAGCTTGTGGGTGAGGCCGGGGTGCGCACCCTGTACCACCGCCATAAAACAGCGCCTTACCGCCGGGTGACAAAGCTGCAGCAGAAATCAGCGAGGGCTAACGCGCAGCTTGCCTACCGGCAGGCCCTTTCGGATCACCCGGAGTTAAAGAAAAATCTCCTTGCCCGGATGTGGCAGAAGCAAAAGCTGAAACGGCAGTATGCCAAAGCCGCAAGGGAGGCACAGAAAACCGGAAAGCGGGCAAAGGACGCAGCCGTTACAACGGAAAAGATCGCTGCCTCGGTGGTAAACACCGTCAAGCGCCACCCGGTTATCTGCGGCATTCTCGTCCTTCTGCTTCTGGTGGTATTTCTCATTTCTTCGCTGTTTTCCTCGTTTTCCAATATCGGGACCGGGGGCCTGGGAAGTATCGCCGCCTCTACCTATCTGGCGGAGGATCAGGACATCAACAACGCGGAGCTTATCTATACCGAGTGGGAAACAGACCTGCAAATGGAAATAGACCGTGTGGAAACAGACCGGCCCGGTTATGACGAGTACCGCTATAACATCGGCGCTATCGAGCATGACCCCTATATCCTGATGGGCTATCTCACTTCTGCCTATCAGAATTTTACCTATGAGCAGATCGAGGGCGTCCTGCGGCAGCTTTTCAATGAGCAGTATTCCCTTACCTTTACGGAGGAAACGGAAATCCGCTACCGGACAGAGACCCATGTTGACCCGGAGACCGGCGAGGAAACCGAGGAAGAAGTGCCCTATGAATGGCACATCTTGAATGTAAAGCTCACGGCCACGCATCTTGCAAACCTGGTGGTACAGCGCATGAGCTCCGAGCAGAAAGAAATCTGTGAGATTCTATTGCAGACCAAGGGCAACCGGCAGTATGTGAAAAATGTCTTTGGAATAAACTGGCTGCCCTATGTCACCAGCTACTACGGCTACCGGGTACACCCCATCAGCGGGGGAAAGGACTACCATACCGGTGTTGACATCGGCATGGCCCAGGGCACGGAAATCTTAGCCGGCCATGACGGAACAGTGACGCTGGCAGGAAACGCAGGCGGCTACGGCCTGTGTGTCGCCATTGAAGGCGAGGCTTACGAGGGGCATACCCTTACCACGAAATACGGCCACTGTTCGCAGCTTCTTGTGTCCGTGGGTCAGGAAGTAAAAGCCGGGGATGTGATCGCAAAGGTCGGCAGCACTGGCAATTCTACCGGGCCGCACCTGCACCTGGAGGTATTGGTGGACGGGCAGTATTTAAACCCGCTGTATTTTGCAGATACCGGCGATACCAACAGTATCGGCCTGCCAGACATTGGCGCGGGCGGAGGCGGCAGCTACTTTGATTACGATATTCCACCGGAGGCCCTTGCGGATGAACAGTTCGCGGCCATGATCGCGGAGGCGGAGAAATACTTAGGCTATCCGTATGTGTGGGGCGGTGCAAGCCCTTCCACTTCCTTTGACTGTTCGGGCTTCGTTTCCTGGGTAGTCAACCATACCGGCTGGAACTTCGGACGGCTTACCGCGGATGGGCTTCTAGGCGTGTGTACGCCTGTATCGAGCGCGGACGCAAGGCCCGGCGACCTGATTTTCTTCCAGGGGACCTATAACACCAGCGGCGCGAGCCATGTGGGAATCTATGTGGGTAACGGAATGATGATCCATTGTGGGGACCCGATCTCTTACGCAAATATCAATACAAGTTACTGGCAGAGCCACTTCTACACCTTTGGCCGTCTGCCTTAACAGAATGGAGGTAACAAATTGAACCCTAAAATTGAAAAACTGGCAAAAGACATTGAAAAGACCAAGGCGAAGATCGCGGAGCAGCAGGCCAGGCTCCGGGATTTGGAGAAACAGAAAACGGAGCTGGAGAACACCGATTTTGTGGCGGTGGCCCGCAGCTATCACCTGACGCCCCAGGAATTGGCCGAATTCTTAAAAACGCGGCAGATGGCGTCCGTACAGGAACCTTCGCCGCAGGAACAGGAGGAAGTGCATGAGGACTAAACGAATCTCTCTCCTTGTGGCGCTTGTCTTTCTCATAGGCGCCATGACCTTACCCATGACGGCTTTTGCCGCCGGTGACAAGGACACCACGCCGCCCACGCTTACGGCGGTGCTGGATGAGGAAACCGTAAAGATCGTAAGCAGCGACGACAATTCCGGCGTGGAGGCTGTCTATATCGACAAGACCCGTGTAAATTCCCTTGTAGACGGGAAAGCCTCTGTCTCGCTGAAGGATTATGCCGGCACGGATAAAAAAGTGAGCGTCTATGCGGTGGACTATGCCGGGAACCGTTCTGATACCGTGAAGTTTGACAACCCCTATTATAAGGAACCGGCGCCCACGGAAAAACCGGCTGCCCCCACGCAGGCGAGCCAGAGCAGCACACCGGCAACGAAACCGGCGCAGACCCCGGCAGCTTCTTCCGGCAGCACGGGCACCGGCACCCAAAGCGGCAATTCCGGCAGTTCCAATACGGGAACGGCTTCGGGCGGCACAAACTCCCAGGGCGGCAGCTCCGGCAGTACAGGAAATTCCGGCACACCGGAACCCACCACTTCCTCCGTCCCGGATGGTGCTTTCACCCCGGAGGGAACCGGGACCGTGCTGGACAGTGCAACCGGCGAGGATGGGGATAAACAGTTTTACACCATTACCACCGAGGCCGGGAATGTGTTCTATCTTATCATTGACGGCAAGCGTGACGACAACAACGTGTATTTCCTGAATGGCGTTACCGAGGCGGACCTGATGGCCCTTGCGGAAAAGAATGATGGCAGCGTGAGCGTGATCCCGGCTGCGGATGTCTGCACCTGTAAGGAAAAATGCGAGGCCGGAAAAGTCAATACCGGCTGCCCGGTCTGCAAAAATGACTTAAACGGCTGCATCGGGAAAGAAAAGCCGGCAGAGCCGGAGGAACCGGCTGAACCGGAACAGTCGAAGAAAGATACCGGCAGCGTCGGCACGATTATCTTTATCATTGTTGCCCTGCTTGCAGTCGGAGGCGTCGGTTACTATGTGAAGATCGTGCGCCCGAAGCAGCAAGCGGCGGACGAGGACGAATTTGACGAGGACGACGGCTACGGGGAGGGCTTTGACCCGGACGAGGCTTACGGCGAACCGGAATATCTCTCCGAGGATGACTTTGAGGATAGCACCCATGAGGACGGCGAGTAATGCGCCGTCCTTACCTATTTTATGAAAGTGAGGTCTTTCTATCGTGAATATGAAAACAAACACACACCGCCGCGGTCTGCACAGGATCGTGGCATTTTTACTCTGCGCGGTATGCGTCTTTAGTCTGCTCCCCGCCCAGGCGTTTGCGGCAGGCGTGGGCCAGAAAGCAAGCTCCTGGCTGGGCGACCAGTATGTAGGGTCTGACGGGCAGCATTATTACGCGCCTGCACCCTATACCTTTCTTGCCTATCATTCGGATGGCACAGTAGATGTCCGCACCAGTTCCGGCGGCAATGCCTACCGGCACTATATGCTGACGGATTCAGAAGGTATCAGCCATCATGTTTACTGTGTGGAGAGCGGGATTGCCTATAACACTTCCGAAAATACCTATACTTCGGAGAATGGGACCAACAGCGATTATCTGAATATGCTCCCTTCTGCTGCCAAGCGCGGCATTACCCTGACGGCGATCTATGGCTGGAAACCCGGCGCCTTCCTTCCTGTTTCCGGGATCAATGAGGACGATTATAAGATTGCGACGCAGATCATCCTCTGGGAATACCAGCAGCAGCTTCGGAGCGACCCCTACAGCAGACACAGCAACGGCCATGCTTCGGCGGACCAGTATTACAGCGTGGTTGCCGGGCGTCCTGCGGAAAAGGCATACAACTGGATTCTGGAACAGGTGGCGTCCCACTCCACCGTCCCTTCCTTTACTGCAGCGAATAAGGGGGATGCCCCTGTTCTGGAACTGAAATGGGACACCAGCAGAAAGGTCTATACCCTGACTGTTACCGACACCAACAACCTGAATATTGACCTGGAAATGCTTTCCGGCAGCGGCGTGACCGTGAGCAGGAACGGCAACCAGTACACCTTCACCAGCAAAAACATGATTATGGACCCGGTTTCTTTTAAGTTCAGAAAAGATATTCCGGTTGCCAATGATATGCTGATCTGGGGCAGGCCCGGCTACCAGACTATGATGACCGGCGCCAGCGACCCGGTTTCCTTCTTTATGAACATCAAAACGGAGACCTACGGAACCGCAAAGATCGTCAAGACCAGTGAGGACGGCATTGTGTCCGGCATTTCCTTCCGCATTTCCGGCACGGATATTTTGGGAAATGAAGTCAATGAGACTGTTACTACCAGGGATAACGGCCAGGTGGAAAAGAAATTCCTGCCCGGCACCTATCTGGTGACGGAAATCCCGGTTGACCGCTATGTGACCCCTTCCGCACAGTACATCACCATTGAGAGCGGCCAGACTTCTTCCGTCCATTTCAGCAATATCCTGAAGAAATTCCGTGTGCATGTGGTAAAGAGCGACGCGGACACCGGGACCGCCCAGGGCGACGCCACCCTTGCCGGGGCGACCTATGGGATTTATTGTGGTGGCGATCTGGTAGATACCTATACCACCGGGCCGGACGGCAGTTTTATGACCCGCTACTATGTCTGCGGCGATAGCTGGACGGTACGGGAGATCGAGCCCAGCACTGGCTACCTTTTGGATGATACGGTCTACGAGGTGGGCGCTTCCCCGACGCTGTACGAGGTGGAGCTGAACACCACGGAAAACCAGGTCACGGAAACCGTGATCTATGGCAATATCCAGCTTGTAAAGCATACGGACGACCCGGACCCGGATGTGTCCAAAGATGAAAATACGGAAGAACCGAATGAGGGAGTGATCGAGCGCCCGGAGGCCGGCGCTGTCTTTGAAATCTACCTGAAGGCGGCGGGCAGCTATGATGCGGCGAAGGAAAGCGAGCGCGACCTGCTCATCACGGACAGTGATGGCTTTGCTTCCTCCAAAATGCTCCCTTACGGCCATTATACGGTCCACCAGGTAGCCGGTGAGGATGGAAAGGCTTTTATCCCGGATTTTACGGTATTTATTTCCGCAAACGGCCAGACCTACAGCTATATCCTGAATAACCGCACCATTACCGCAAGGCTCAAAGTGGAGAAATGCGACGCCGAGACCGGGAACATTATTCCGATGACCGGCACCGGCTTCCAGATCAAGGACCTTTCCACCAGGGAATTTGTCACCCAGGAAATTTTCTACCCGAACCCGGAGACCCTTGATACCTTCTATGTTTCGGACGAAGGCTGGCTCATGCTGCCGGAACCTCTGCATACCGGGGATTATGAGCTTTATGAGGTGGCGGCGCCTTACGGTTATGTCCTTTCCAGTGAGCCCGTGCCGTTCACTATTGACGGCAGCGAGGCGGTTGTGACCGTCACACAGTACAACATGCCCCAGAAGGGCCAGCTCACCATTACAAAGACCGGCGAGGTGTTCGCTTCCGTCCAGGAAAACGGCGGCCTGTATCAGCCGGTGTATGAAGTGGCCGGGCTTCCCGGCGCGGTCTATGATGTGATCGCTGACGAGGATATTTATACCGGCGACGGGACCCTCCGAGTAGCAAAGGACACGGTTGTAGAGACTCTTACCACCGGGGAAGATGGAACCGCCACAAGCGGGCTTCTGTACCTGGGCCGTTACCGTCTGGAAGAACGGCAGGCGCCGGCTGGCATGGTCGTAAATGCGGCCCCGGAATATGCGGAGCTGACCTATGCAGGCGAGACCGTGGAGATCACGCAGACCGCCGCATCCCTGTATGACGAGCGCCAGAAGGTGGATGTGGCCCTGTTCAAAGCCCTGGAAACAGACGAGCTTTTCGGGCTTGGCATAAATGAGGAATACAAGGACATTTCCTTTGGCCTGTATGCTTCCGCTGACCTGACGGCGGCGGATGGCAGCGTGATCCCGGCAGGCGGGCTTCTGGAAGTGGTCTCCGTTTCCGCAAATGAGGCGGGCGGCTATGACGCTTGCTTTGATTCCGACCTTCCTTTTGGCAGCTATTATGTGCAGGAGCGCACCACCAACAGCGCCTATGTGCTTTCCGATACCAAATACCCGGTAGTCTTTGAATATGCGGGCCAGGAGGCGGCGCTGGTACAGATTCTTGTCAATGAGGGTGAGGCTGTTCCCAATGACCTGCTCCGCGGGCACATTGACGGCGTGAAATATGGCGAGAGCACAGACGGCAGCGAGGATGTGAAGCTGGCCGGCGCGGTGATGGGCCTGTTTACGCCTGATACCGAGGAATTTACCGAAGAAAACGCGCTGCTTACCGTAACCACCGGCGAGGACGGCAGCTTTGCCTTTGAAAATATCCCTTACGGCCACTGGATCGTAAAGGAAATCTCCGCTCCCGCGCTCTATACGGTGAGCCCGGAGGAACACCATATCTATATCGGTGTGGACGGACAGACAATCGAAATCCGTGTGGATGATACCCTGATCCGCGGACGGGTACAGCTCCATAAGACCGAGGCGGTGGATGAACCTTCCTCTGTGGAGAGCGACAAAGAAAATACTTTCCTGCGCTTCCTCTCCGGCGCGGTGTTTGAACTGTATGAGGACACCAACAGCAACAAGGAGCTGGATGCCGAAGATACGCTGGTCGGCACCCTGAAAGAGACAGACGGCGGATTCCACATGGCGGAGAATCTTCTGGCTAAGGGCTATTTCGTAAAGGAAAAGAAAGCGCCGGAGGGCTACCAGCCTGACGAAAAGGCGTATTACTTTGCGATCACCGAGGACGGCCAGACCGTTGTGATCGAAAACGGCGAGGCAGGCCGGGGCTTTACCAATGAGGCATACCGCGGAAACCTGAAAATCACCAAAGATTCCAGTGACGGACGCAAGGACGGCTTTGCCATTGAGGTCAAGAGCGCGGACGGTTCTTACTGCGAGACCTTCACCACACCGAAATCCGGCGTGATCGAGGTCAAGGGGCTGCGCGTTGGCATTTATACCGTAACCGAGCTTTCTAACCGAGCAAGCAAGGACTATATCATTCCTGACGCGGCCACGGTGGAGATCAAGGCGGACCAGACCGCAACGGTCCAGTTCTTTAATGAGAAACCGGAAGAACCGGAAACTCCTGATAATCCGAAAACACCGTCCAAGCCTTCCACACCGTCTAATCCTGATAAGGCAGTACCGCAGACCGGGGATGACAATTTTATTTTCCTGTACGGCGGCCTCCTGGCACTGGCCCTGATCGGCGGCGGGGTGTTTGCTGCCCTCTATTTCAAGAAAGGAAAATACAGCAGACAGACCTCCAGGACAAAGTCTGCGGGCATTGCAGTCCTCTCCCTCTGCGCGGCACTGGCGTTAGGCAGCGGCTTCCTGATGGTCCGTGACCTCTGCCAGTACAGCGAAAGCGCCGGGGCTTATGATGACCTTGCGGGGCTGGTGGAGCTGCCGGAACTGCCGGAGCAGACCGAAACGCCGGAGGATATGGAGACCGGGATGGCGCCCGCTGAAACGGAACCTGCTGGGTCAGCCCCTTCCGTGGTCCTTCCTGCGGTGGATTTTGAATCTTTGCGGGAAAGCGGGCCGGACATCATCGGCTGGCTGAACCTTCCCGATACGGTCATCAACTACCCGGTAACGCAGGCGGACGACAACGAGTATTACCTGCACCACCTGTATGACGGCACCTACAATAAGGTGGGATGCCTGTTCGCGGATTATGAGAACAAGGCGGATTTTTCTGACCGGAACACCATTATTTACGGCCATAACATGCGGGACGGCTCCATGTTCGCAGTCCTGAATGAGTATGACGAGCAGAGTTACTTTGATACCCATAAGCAGATGTACCTTGTGACCCCGGAGGGCGGTTATCTCTGTGAGATTTTCGCGGCGTTTGTGGCAAAGCCTTCCGAATCCGGCAGCGATACCTCTCCCTGGCGTCTTAGCTGGAAGGATGACGGCGCTTATACGACCTGGCTTACCGCTATGGCGGAGCGTTCCGTTGTGGAAACGGACGTCACGGTGACAAGCAGCGATAAGGTGCTGACCCTTTCCACCTGTACGCCCGGAGGCGCGAGCCGCTTCATCGTCATGGCAAAGCTGGTGGAAGTAAACAACTGAACAGACTGAAAACCGGTGCGGGGGCATGTGCTCCCGCACCAGTCATTTACAAGGAGGATTTTTCTATGGTGAATACCATTGTTTCAATACCCGGCTATGTGCATCTGTACCGCTCCCTTCTTAGGTTTTACGACATGCCGGAAAATGAGATCAGGGAAATGCTGTACCTGCTGAACACGGCCAACCTGGACTGCTACGAGTATTACCACCCGGAGCGGGAACTGGTTGAAAGCGGCCCGGTAGCCTTCTGCCACTGGCTGGAGACGATGGACTGCCGGCCCTACCGCACGGAGGTACAGCTTTACAAGTCGCTGCTGTTCCTACAGCGCAGCGTGGACCGTGACCTGATCGTGACCTCCCAGCGGGAGGCATTGCAGACGCTTAAATGTATTATCTCCAATATCGAATACCGCTTTTACAAGGCTTATGAAATGGAGATCGAGGACAAGCGGACCGTTTACGGGGAATGTACCTACCGGCTGGTCCCCAGGGAGGACGAGCCCAGCGTGTGCCTGATGCACGACTGGATTTATCTGCCGAGCGCGTAAATGGTCCCGGATTCTATACAGGATTCGGGACAAATCCATTTTCAAAGGAGGGATGCCTTATCACACAGAAAGAGGTCATTGCCGTTTTTGACGGGCAGGTGGCTCTATGCAGGGAAATCCTGCAAAAGAAAACAAAGGAATACACCGGGGACGATACGGACCGGCTGGGAGCTTTCAAGGCTGCCGCTGCATTGCAGCACACGACACCGGAGTGTGCCCTTGCCGGGATGCTGGCAAAACATATCGTTTCCCTGTATGACATGTGCTTTGCCGATGGCGTGAGTTTCGACGCCGGCACATGGGACGAAAAGATCACAGACAGTCTTAACTATCTGTTTTTACTGAAAGCGATTGTAAAGGAGGGACAGACCAATCAACAGAATTGAAGTAAAGGTTTTGAACTGCCAGGCGGTGGCGGAGGCCGAGAAAAACATGGTGTTTGCGGCCAGACTTACCCAGCGCGGGCATAAGATCAATACAATGGAGGACCTGACGGCGCTTTATGAAAAGTCGTTCAGCAATGATACCGTAACAGCGATCAGCAAGCTCCCGCACCCCACGGTCCAGAAATTCGCGGTCATTACCGTTGCCATTGTAGGCGCAAGCAGGCGTTTCCTGGCACAGATCACCAGGCACCAGAACGAAGTAAAGTTTATGAGCGCGTCCTTACAGTACAGCAACTATGCGGGGCAGGCAGACTTTGCCGTACCCTATGAGATTTTGACTGCGCCGAAGGCAATTCAGGAAATGTATCTGGAAAGCTGTAAATCCGATATGGATTGTTACGAAGAACTGTGCGCGGCAGGGATCGGGCACGATGCGGCGGGCTATGCCACGCCCCAGGGCCTTAGAAATGTGCTGATTATTAGTGCCACGCCTTACCAGTGGAAACATATCATCGGCCAGCGGGTATGCCGGCGCAATACGGACGAGACCCGGATCGTGCTCCTGAAAATCTGGCAGGAGCTTTTTTCGTTGAGCCCGGTACTCTTTGCTCCCGATCTTACCGGCCCTTTCTGCCAGAGGGATAAATGCCTGGAGGGGAAAATGAGCTGCGGAAGAAAGATCGCGGGCAGCATGACGCCCGGCGGGATTTTGGCAGCGGATTACCCGGTGCTTATGGAAGGCGGCGCCCATGAAGATTAAGCTGATCGATTTTGGTGTGCCGGAGGGCCAGAGACCCTACCGGCCACATGGGAACGATGCCGGTGCGGATGTGTATATGCCTTATGACTGCACCTTACAGCCCGGTGAGATCGCAAAAATCCCTCTGGGATTTGGGATCGAGGTGCCGGATGGGTTTGCCGGATATGTGTTCCCCCGCAGCAGCATGGCCGTCAAAGGGCTGGTCTGCGAGCTGCCGCCTGTAGATTCCGGCTACCGCGGGGAAATCCACGCGATCCTTAGCAATGTGAGCAGCCAGATGCGGCATGTTCCCAAAGGGTCAAGGATCGGCCAGCTCGTCATTACGCCGGTAGTAATCGCGGATTTTGTGACGGAACTTGGGGAGCAGCGTGGCACCGGAGCCTTTGGCAGCACCGGGAAATGATAAAAATGTAGCAGGAATTTGAACCGTCAGACAAAAGGCGGATCATTTTAGGACAAAACAGGGATTATCGCCGGTATAGGGATTGGACATTATCAGGAGATTACCGGGTACAATATTAAGAAAAGCGGCCAACTGCTGGCCGCTCTACCGTTTGCTATTGAGTTCTTTCATAATGCCGAGAATATATTCCATTGATTTTGAGTCCAGTTTTTTGGCCTCGGTTATAAATTCCTGTAGCGTCTGCGGGCAGGCATTTCCTTCATCAAAGAATTCCTGGGGTGTTACGCCGAGATATTCGCAGATGTAGAAAAAGGACTGCATGGCGGGAAGTGACTTCTTATTCTCAATATTATTGACGTAATTGTTCGCCTGACCCAGTGACAAAGACATGTCACGGGCAGATACACCCTTTAGCGCCCTTAGCTTTGCCAGCCGTTCCGGGACAAAATCTTCATACATCATAGTCACCTCCTTTTACATAATAGATTGTACCTTACAGGAGGCAAATATTCGGTAGATGAAAAAGGGTATTTGCGTTGACTTGCTAAAATAAACCTATTACAATATAGCAAGGCGGTAGTTTTAATCTATTATTGGAGGTGCCAGATGGAAAAGAAAACATGCTGTGTCACGGGACACAGGGATTTACCGCAGAATCAGATCAACTATGTAAAGGCTGCCCTGCTGCATGAAATTGAAAAAGCGGTTGCGGACGGCTTTACCTGCTTTATGAGTGGGTTCGCTGAAGGTGTGGACCAATATTTTGTGGAAATGGTTATAGAAAAACAGAAAGATGATCCGTCACTGGAACTGATTGCCGTAATCCCGTATCAGAAACGGCTGGACAGTCTCAGAGCAAAGGGGCGGACCTATGAAATGCTGGAGGCTTGTTGTGATGTCGTCGTGATACGGGAAGAATACCAGCCCAGCGTCTACTCCCACCGCAACCGCTATATGGTGGAACACTCTGACCGGGTAATCGCGGTGTATGACGGGCGGGAAAAAGGCGGAACCGTAAGGACGATCCGCTTCGCACACCAAATGAAAAAAGAACTGCGGGAAATACCCGTGGGAGAAATCTATCTCCCCAAAAAGTAAAACAGGATAGAAAAACTTGGCACAACGCTCACTTGAACAGTGGGCGTTTTCTTTTGCCCGAAAGGAGGCGTTTTTATGTGGAGCATGATAACACATTTTCTTGCATTTACAGCCGGTACAGTAGCCGGCGTTGTGCTGCTCTGTCTGATGCAGGCAGGAAAAATGGCGGATGAAGGTTACGAAAATTTGGAACGGAGGAATAATGGATGAATACTGAAATTGCGGAATATATCAAAAACCATATCCGGGAGTATTTACCGCCGGAGTATCAGGAGGCTCATATCACTCTGGAAGAAGTGACAAAAGGAAATGACCGGAGGCTTACCGGCCTTATGATCCGAAACGACGGAGAAATTACTGTCCCGACAATCTATTTGGAACCCTATGCCAAGCAGCTTGCGCAGGGGCGGCCAATGGATGAAATCATACGGGAAATCGTACAGATCAGGACGGAGCAAGATACCAGGATTCCCTTTGAAGTATCGGACTTAATGGATTACGGACAAGTAAAGCCCATGCTTGCTATCCGTCTATGCGACCCCGAACAAAACCGGGAGTATTTGAAAGATAAACCGTTTACCCCGTGCGGAGAGTTGGCGGCGGTCTACCGGATTCAGGTCATAGAGAGCAAAGAGGGTGTTGCCTCTGCTGTTGTTACAGATCGTATGATGGAATTGTGGGGTGTTACTAAAGAGCAGCTTCATCAGGACGCGGTTGCGGCAGAAACGGCAAGAAGCCCTGTCTGTTTTTACAGTATGGAAGATATGATGGACGAAATCATGTTCTCGTCAAAACCGGAAAATCTGTTTGAGCGCACAGAACCATTGGATGCAGCTACTATGCCAATGTATGTTTTGACAAATGCCAGTAAAGTAAACGGTTCCGGGATTCTCGCGCGGGACGGGGTTCTGGATAAAATCGGTGAGCTGCTTGGAAAGAATTTCTATGTTCTCCCCTCGTCTATACATGAGGTGCTGATCGTACCGGATAATGGCGATATGCAGGCAAAGGAACTGGAAAACATGGTTATGGAAGTTAATGCGACACAGGTCGCTCCGGCTGACCTTCTTTCCGATAAGGTGCAGTATTATGACCGGACGGCAAAAACTCTTGGCCGGAAACAGGAAAAGGGGCTCCTGGAACGGCTGGCAGAAAATAAGGTGCAGGTAAAAGAACAGGCAGAAAAAGCACCGAAGGCAAAAACAGCGGCAAAACAGGAACCGAGTTTATAAGGGCAGCTATCTGGCTGCCTTTTGTATTTCAAAGAAATGGAGGATGACAAGTGAAATTAGTGATTGCAGAAAAGCCCTCTGTCGCTATGGCGTTGGCGGCGGTATTGGGCGCAAATGAGAAGAAGGACGGCTATCTGGAAGGAGGCGGCTACCTGGTGAGTTGGTGCGTCGGCCACCTTCTGGAGCTGGCACAGCCTGAAGCCTACGGGGAACAGTATGCCAGATGGCGCTATGGTGATCTGCCGATTCTGCCGGACGAATGGAAATATGAGGTGCCGAAGGACAAGAAGAAACAGCTTGACCTCCTGTGTCGGCTGATGAAGGACAAACGGGTGGATTCCGTGGTGTGCGCCACTGACGCCGGACGCGAGGGTGAGCTGATCTTCCGTCTGGTCTATGAGTACGCCGGATGCAGAAAACCGATGGAACGCCTCTGGATTTCCAGTATGGAGGACGCGGCGATCCGGGACGGATTTGAACACCTGCGCCCCGGTAAGGATTATGACCGCCTCTATGATGCCGCGGTCTGCCGGGCCGGTGCGGACTGGCTGGTTGGGATCAACGCGACCAGGCTGTTTTCTGTCCTGTACGGTGTCACCCTGAATGTCGGGCGCGTCATGTCCCCAACGCTGGCGCTTTTGGTGCAGCGTGAGGCAGAGATTCAGGGATTTACCAGCAGGCCCTTCTATGTCCCGGAGATCACTTGCGGCGGTTTTACTGCTTCCGGTGATAAGCTAACGGAGAAACAGGCGGCAGAGGCGGTCCGCAGGGAATGTGACAGGCAGACGGCTTCTGTCCTTTCAGTGGAAAAACAGACAAAGAACGTACAGCCTCCCCGCCTCTATGATCTGACGACCTTGCAGCGGGAATGTAACCGTATCTACGGCTACACCGCCCAGCAGACCCTTGACTACCTGCAATCCCTCTATGAGAAAAAGCTGGCGACCTATCCCCGTACCGACAGCCAGTATTTGACCGAGGATATGCAGGCAACCGCTACCTCCCTGATCCTGTGGCTGCGGGACAACATGCCTTTCGGGAAAGGCTGCCTGGGCGAACCGGATATTGACCGGGTGACGGACGGCAGTAAAGTCACCGACCACCACGCCATTATTCCCACCGTGGAGATCGCCCGGACGGACCTGTCTGTCCTGCCTTCCGGGGAGCGGGATGTTCTGACGCTGATCGCCATGAGGCTCCTTTGCGCCACCGGCCAGACGCACCGCTTTGAGGCGGTCACGGCGGTACTGGATTGTGCGGGCCATCCCTTCACAGCGAAAGGAAAGACCGTCTTGCAGGCAGGTTGGAAGGAAATTGAACGGCTCTACCGCATGGGGCTGAAACACGCGGAACCGGAAAAGGCGGACCCCGCAGACGCGGCCTTGCCGGAGCTTACCCAGGGCCAGACCTTTGAACCGGTGGCAGCAGGCGTCCGGGAAGGCAAGACCTCCCCGCCAAAGCACTATACGGAGGATTCCCTGTTGGCAGCTATGGAAACGGCAGGCGCGGCAGACGCGCCGGAGGATGCAGAGCGCAAAGGCTTAGGCACCCCGGCTACCCGTGCCGCCACACTGGAAAAGCTGGTAGCAACCGGCTTTGTGCAGAGAAAGAAGAAACAGCTCATTCCCACGGAAAAGGGAACCAACCTGATTACGGTCCTGCCGGATAATATCAAATCCCCGCTGCTTACCGCGGAATGGGAATCCAGACTAAAACAGGTGGAGCGCGGCGAGATCAGCGCGGAGGCTTTCATGGAAGGAATCGCCGATATGAGCCGGGCGCTTGTCAAAGAACATACCGCACCGGAGGAACGGTTTGCCGGCCTGTTCCCCGATGCAAAAGGAACCCGGCGCGAGGCTGTCGGCACCTGTCCCCGCTGCGGCGGCACTGTGTATGAGGGCAAAAAGGGATTTTTCTGTGAAAATCAGGACTGCTCCTTTGCCCTCTGGAAAGACAATAAATTCTTTACCGGCAAGAAGAAAACCCTGACAAAAATCGTTGCGGCGGCCCTTCTGAAAGAGGGCCGCGTTTCCATGTCCGGGCTTTACAGTGAAAAAACAGGCCGGACCTATGACGCGGTTGTGGTGCTGGATGATACGGGCGGCAAGTATGTGAATTTCAAGCTGGAATTTCCGGCGAAGAAAGGCGGGCGCAAATGAGCGCCCTGCCGGAAAGAGAACTGACACGATCCGAGCGGGCGGCGATCCGAAGGCTGGTGACGAATTTGTGCGCCAATTATGACTGCCAGGATAAGCTCTGCCTCCCCCTGGACTGTCCCTGTTTCATGCTGAATAAATGGTGGACCGGCGCGTTCTGCCGTTATTTCCGGGCGGCGGTGCTGCCTACGGAGCCAAAGCTGGAATCTGCCCTGACCGGTGAAGATACTTCTCTCAGGCAGAAGATATGCCCGGTCTGCGGAAAGGCTTACCTTCCGGTCACAAGCCAGGTGTATTGCTCCGATTATTGCCGGACCTTTGCCAGACGGAAATCCGAGCGGGATCGGAAACGGCGCAGGCGGCAAAACAGGGGGTGATGTGTCCGCAACTTAGCTCAATCAGGCCAGTGTTTTCAAGGGTTTTAAGGCCCTGTTTACGGGGCACCTATATTAGAATACTCCCGGCCTCTGAAATGGGGCTAAGTTGCGGACAAAGGGCGCTTTTTGGCGCTCTATTTTTATGACAGTTTGGAGGGATGCCTATAGAAAAAATACCGATTGTGCCGGAGATCATGCGGATCGATACCGGGACGCAGGCCATTGACATGCAGCAGATCGACAACCGGCGCTTTCTGTTCAATCCAAAGACCGGTGTGCTGGTCCTGGGAAAACAGTTTGGAAAAACGAAGGGACTTCCAGGCAGCCATGCGGAAGAACTGGCGGCTGCTGGTATCATAAAGGATTTTGATAGCTTTGTACGGGGCTGGATCGGGACTGGCAGGAACTATCCCAAAGGGGTGATCCACTTTGCCCCATGTGTAGATTCCGGAAACATTTCTCTTTTTGACCGGGCTTTTGACACACTGAAAATGTTCAGGGAAAACGGCGCACTGGCCGGAACGATGGTACGGGGTTTCGGGAGCCGGTGGGAACAGCCCTTATCTGCGATCCTTACGGATTTACAGAAAGAGGAACAAAAGCCCTCCCTCCGGCAGCAGCTAAGAAAAACGCCGGAGGGCAAAGTCGTTCGGCACAGGAAAGAAAACCAACAACAACGATAGGAGGCGATTTTTTGAGTATCAACCATATTGAAACAGTGGACCTTCGCCGTATGGAGGGAAAAGACGGCCTGATCTTGCAGGGCTGCGGCGGCGAGCTGCAGGAATGGCTTGACGGGATCAATGAAATGTTCACCGAGGCCGGTATTCTGAAAAACGGCGCGAAGTTCCAGGATATTTCCGCTTTTGAGTATGACGGCCTTACCTGTCTGCTCTATCCCTTTGAGGGTGTGGACCTGGAGATTGGAAAACTTGCCGTGTGGCGTTTACAGACCCATGATACTTTCGGCGGCACATGGCTCTCTGATTTTGTTCCCAACCGCCTGGGCGGGTTTATCGGGGAACCGGCGCCGGAGCCGGAAAAGCCGGACTGTGCGCTGATCGGGCAGGATGGCAATATTTTTAATCTGGTGGGGATCGCTGCCCGCACTTTGCGGGAGCATGGGCTTACAGACCAGGCAAAGGAAATGAAGGACCGGGTATTTGCTTCCGGCAGCTATGGCGAGGCGCTTTGTATCATCGGCGAGTACGTCAATATCACAGATACGGAGCCGGAACGCAAGCCCTCCCTCCGGCAGCGGCTTAAAGAAACGAAAACAGCGGAACCGTCTGCCCGGCTAAAACCGGAAAAGCAGCAGGAACGATAACAGGAGGTGCCGATGGAAAAAGAAAAGACTTACGGTGTATGGGCGGTGCGCAGCGCCGCTTCAATTTTTGGACGGGCGGAAAGCTGGTGCAAGGAGGACGACAAGCCCCTTGAATTTGCTTCCCAGGAGGCAGCCGAGGCTTACGCGAAGGAATGTAACAGCCGCACGACTGCCAACGTCCACTATTTTGTAAAGGAAAAGGAACCGGGTGCTGTCCGAAGGGACGGAACACAGCCGGACAGAGCTGCCCGCGCCCATGAGGAACAGACGCCCCGAAACGCGGCGGTGGAAAAACTGAATGAGATTCCCGGCAGGCAGCTTTCTAAAGAGCCGGACCCTTTGGTGGAAATCCGTTCCGCGGTACACAGCAATTATGCCGGCATGGTCGCCATGCTTGCGGCAGACAACCGGGTCTATCTGGGCCGTGAGGAACGCTATCACTATCAGGACGGGCTTACCTCCTATTACGATAACGGCGACGGTTCCCTATGTTTTGTCACAGACCGGGCGGATATGTATTATTTCCTCTACGGTGAGGGCTGGGCCCATTCTCAGGCGGAAATGCTGGAGCGCGGGCTTACATCGGATCAGTATGCGGAGTTTGCCCGGCTGAAAAACGGCGTTCTCCGGCAGTTTGAAGCACAGCGGGAAATCCTGTTCGCCGGGCAGCCCTTCCAGCCGCCCGAAAGCTATCTACGGAACGCGGAGCTTTACGAGGAAGGACAGACCGGCAATTATAATATGCTGGACGGCAGGCTGAACAACGAGCCCCCGGTAAAACCGGACCTGACAGACGGCCAGACCCATGAGGAAATCCGGGAGCTTGCACCGGAAACCTTGCCGGAAGAAAAGCCCTCTGTCCTGGACCGCCTGAAATCCGAGCGCCCGGAGCATGAGGCGAGGCAGATCACACCGCCTGTCCCGGAAAGGGGACTTTGAGTATGGGGACAAAATTTGAAGGTGTTGACGTGCTGGACTTTCTGGGCCAAGTCGTAGAACTGCATACACAGCATTATAAAGAAGATTTTGACATGGATAAAGAACTGATCCAAAACCTTGCCAGAAATATGCAGCCGGAGAAGTGCAATCTCCTGTGGATGTCCCGGCCCTGCGGCACCTATTGTTTGAGCGAGCGGGAGGTGTATTTACAGGATAGCAACGAAAATAAAGTGTGGATGTTCTACCATGAGCAGGCGAATGACCCGATTTTAGCTTATGCCCTTACATTGGATGGTTTGCAGGATGGAAAAGTGACCGGCACCATCTACCCTCTGGATTACCCTTCCCATGTGGAGCGGGTGAAATCGTTGTCCTGTCCCATTGACCGGGTAACGGTGACATTCGAGGACGGCGTACAGTTTACTTTGCCGTACCAGTCACGGAGACGGCAGATCAATGAACTTATGCCGGAGCATGGCACCCCAAAATCCATACAGTACGCGCCGGAAAGCGAGCGGGAGCTGGCGGTGATCCTGCGCCGGGAACGACTGAAACGGGATTACCATGCAAAGCCGGGCAATGTTCAGGAATACATGGAAAAATTAAAAAAGGCGTCCATGCGCGGCAGGCTCAAAGAAGCGCGGACAGCCGCTGCAGCTTCCCCGAAGCCGCCTTCCCCGAACAAGGGGCCGGAACGATGAAGGGCGGGCGCAGCAAAAAATCTGTCCGGGTGGAATTCGTCATGTCCGAGCAAGAGGCAGAGCTGGTAAAAGAACACATGGCGGAGATGGGGATCACCAACCTTTCCGCTTATCTTCGCAAGATGGCGGTGGACGGTTATATCATTCACCTGGATATGAGCGACATTCAGGAAATGATACGCCTCCTTCGTATCTGCTCCAACAACCTGAACCAGTACACCCGGCGTGCCAATGAGACCGGCAGCGTTTATGCTGCGGATGTGGAAGATCTGCGTACCCGGCTGGATGACCTGTGGAATGGCATGGATAAGCTGCTCCGGGGATTTGCAAACATTTCATAAACGGAGAAAATAGCCGTTGCTTTTCGGGAACCGGCACGGTAGAATTTTGGCAGAGGGATATGATATTTTCCCGTGGAAGGAGGCTTGACCTATGCGTCTGATATTCAAACTGTTGGCGTTTCCCTTTGTCCTGGTTACGGGGCTTCTTTATCTGGTGTGCAAGTTCCTGGTGATTGCGTCCGGCGCGGTGCTGGGGATTTTATCAGGCATTGTATTTCTGGCGTCGCTGGTGCTGTTCTTTACTGCCGGAATGTGGGCCGGGCTTGCATGGCTGGTGATCGCGTTTCTGATAAGCCCCTACGGTCTGCCAATGGCGGCGGCCTGGCTGGTCGGGATGATCGGCGGCGCAAACCACGCACTCAGGGATTTTGTATTTGGATAAACTTATGGGCGGGGCATTTTCAGTGTCCCGCCCTCTTTTTCACTATTCGGGGCTGTCTCACAAGGCAGCTTTTTCTATTTGGAGGGATCACATGAAAGACACAACACAACTATATATCTATCCGGCTTCCTATGCGCGTGAGCATGGAGAGCTGGAACAATACCGCGCTTCCTATAAGGCAAATATCGCCTGTAAGGAGGCAATCGAACAGGCCATTGCCGATCACTACCGGGATAACCACCTCGGCACGGAGGCAGTACATCAGGTTTTGGAAGAGTTCGGCTATGACCGGATGTTTTATGTTCTTGCCAACACGGTCCGGCAAAAAGATTGGGATGGGCGTATTTCCCGTGATAATAAAGCCTGGGCGAAAACCATTCCGGTCTATGAGAACCCGGACGGCTTCGGCCAGGACCGGAATGTTTACTTTGTGGTGGACCGCAGCCACCCCGGACTTGTCGATCTCTTTCTTACACAGGCCCGGCTCGATTATACAAAGAAACATGGGAAAAAAGTCTCGATCCGCGAAAGTATGAAACAGAATACAGAGCAGACGGCAGCCGTACATACACCAACAAAACGGAAAGAGCCGGAACGGTAAAGAATTTTCAAATTCGCACAAAACAGATACTTTCCCTATTGTTTTGTGCGGTTTAAAAAACGATTATTTCTAAATCTGCTCAAAACCATTGTAATTTCTCTTGCTTTGCGTTATAATAAAAACAAAAAAGGAGGCTGTGCAATGGAACTATACAAAGAGCTTGCCGCTTTGCGCTGTTTTACACATGATGATATGGTGCAGCTCGCCGGATCAGAAAGCTCCGCTGTATGGCAGATAAAGAGTTATCTGCAAAAAGGATATATCGAGCGTGTGCGCCGCAATCTATATGCGGTCATCAGCATGGAAACCGGACAGGCGATCCCGAACCGCTACCAGATAGCTTCCCGCGTGACAGACGATGCCTGTGTGTCCCACCACAGCGCCTTTGAATACTACGGATATGCGAACCAGGTTTTTTATGATGTGTATTTCACCACCCAAAAGCGCGTCCGCCCGTTCTCTTATGACAGCGTAAATTACTGTCCGATGGTCTGCCGGGGAAATGCGGACATCATAAAAACAGACACCGGCATCCGCGTGACTTCTTTAGAGCGGACCGTGATAGACAGTATAGCGGATTTTGAAAAGATCGGAGGCCTGGAAGAATTGCTGCGCTGCATTCTCCTGATTCCTTCGCTTGATTACAACAAACTGCTTGACGCGCTGGAACTGTATGGCCGGGCGCAGCTATATCAAAAGGCCGGATATATTCTTGAAGCATGGAAAGAGGAACTGTCTTTACCGGAACCGTTTTTTGCGGAATGTGAAAAACGGTCTTCTGCCAGTAAAACCTATCTCTTTGAAAAGCAGGGCGATTTTGTTCTTCATAACAGATGGAAACTGTTTGCTCCAAAAGATTTGAAAACAATCATAAATAAGGGGGTAACTGATTATGATGCGCTTTGACCGTATTACGCTTGGCAGGCAGGCCAAAGAACTCGGCTTTGTCCGTGACACCTTTGAGAAGGTCTGCCGCCTCGCGGACGTTCTTTCTTTTATGGAAAGCGATGGGCTGCTTGCGGACAGCCTCGCCCTGAAAGGTGGCACGGCAATCAATTTGACGATTTTTGATCTGCCCCGCCTGTCGGTTGATATAGACCTCGATTTCTCAAAGGATGTATCAAGGGAACCCATGCTGGTGGAGCGGGCGCAGATCAATGAACACATACAAAAATACATGGCGGCTTCCGGCTATACGCTGAGTTTGAAATCAAAGCAATACCACGCGCTGGATTCCTTCGTGTACGAGTATGTGAATGCCGGAGGAATGAAAGACAACCTGAAAATAGAGATCAACTATATGCTCCGCTGTCATACGCTGCCTGTTTCCCGCAGACCGGTTTATTTGCCATGGAACGATCAGAAGCTTACAGTATTAAGCGTTGATCCTCTGGAAATCTTCTCCGCAAAGACGGTTGCCCTCTTAAACCGGGCGGCGCCGCGGGATTTATATGATATGTTCAATATGCAAAAGTATGGATTGTTTGACGAGACGCAGGAACCGCTTTTCAGAAAGTGTATTATGTTCTACGCGGCGATTGCTTCGGAAACCGTGCCGGAACACTTTGACCTCGATGGTATCGGCAGCATATCCGCACGGAAAATCAGGACGGACCTTACACCGGTGCTGCGCCGTGGAGAACGCTTTGACCTGGCCTCCGCGCAGAAACAGGTAAAGGATTATTTAGCCGCGATTCTAAAACCGGAAGATACGGAGCTGTCCTTCTGGCAGGCTTTTGCGGAGGGAAAATATCAGCCGGGTCTTTTGTTTGACGACGCTGATATTCTCCCGCGTATTGAACATCACCCGATGGCGCTATGGAAATGCGGCGGGCGGGCGCCAAAGCAAAAAGATACACCGGCGCTATAATGAATACATACTAAGGGCTGTCCTTCCGGGCAGCTCTTTCATTTTGACAAGGGGGTGATCCTGATAGCGACCACAAGACTAATGCCTCTGCATGTGGGAAAAGGACGGGATGTGTCTACGGCCATTGCGGACATCATTGACTATGTGGAGAATCCGCAGAAAACGGATTTTGGAAAATTCATTTATGGCTATGCGTGTGATACCCGGATTGCGGATGCGGAGTTCCTTCTTTCCAAGCGGCAGTATTTGAATCTGACCGGACGGGACCGGGGCGCAGATGATGTGATCGCCTACCACCTCCGGCAAGCCTTCAAGCCCGGCGAGGTCACGCCGGAAGAAGCGAACCAGATCGGGCGGGAGCTCGCACTGAAACTGACAAAGGGCAATCATGCTTTTGTGGTGTGTACCCATGTGGATAAGCACCATGTTCATGATCACATCATCATCAATTCCACTGCCCTTGACTGTACCCGGAAATTCCGCAACTTCTGGGGCTCTACCTGGGCGATCCGGCGCATGAATGACAAGCTGTGTCTGGAGCACGGTCTGTCTATCGTGGAAAATCCAAAACCCAGCAGGGACCACTATGGCACATGGCTGGGAAACGAAAAACAGCCCTCTTTTCAGGAGCAGCTACGCCGGGCAATCAACGCAGCTCTGGAAGAAAGGCCGAAAGACTTTGAGGAATTTCTGAAAAAGCTGGAGGCTGCCGGAATCGAAGTCAACCGGGAACGCAGGAACCTCCGGCTCCGGGTGCCGGGGCAGAAAAACTATACCCGGTGCAATACGCTGAAAGGCGACTATACCGAGCAGGCCATACGGGAACGGATCGAAGGCACCCGCACGGTAAAGCCCCGCCGTACTTTCTCACCAAAGGCAGCTCCGAAGGTTGGGCTTTTGGTGGATATTGAGGCAGCGGTCCGGGCCGGAAAGGGGCCGGGCTATGAACGCTGGGCGAAGGTGTTTAACTTAAAACAGCTCTCCCAGGCAGTGATCTACCTGAAAGAGCACGGGGATATGAGTTATGAAGATTTGCAGGAAAAAGCTGCGGCGGCTACCGTCAGCTTTAATGCACTGTCAGCACAGATCAAGGAACTGGAATCGCAGATGACCGCTAACGGAGAATTGCAGAAACAGATCGTCAACTATGCAAAAACGCGGGCGGTTTATATAGATTACCGCAAGGCCGGTTATAGTAAAAAGTTCCGGGCAGAGCATGAGGCGGATATTCTATTACACCAGGCGGCGAAGAAATATTTTGACAGCATAGGAATCACGAAACTGCCCTCCGTCAAATCGCTCCGGGAGGAATACGCCGGTCTGCTGGAACAGAAACGGAAAGCCTATGCCGCCTATAAGCAGGCCCGGTCTGATATGAAGGAGCTTCACAATATCAAGGCCAATGTAGACTATCTGCTGGACATTCCTGCTTCCCAGGAGCAGCAGAAAGACAAGCAAAAATCCCGACAATAGTTTTATGTTGCTTTGGGTTTTCAGCGTTCCGAAGGAACGCGCAGCCGTCACCGCAGGTGGCGATCTCAGGGGTTTGGGGACATGTCACCAACAAGCATTTTAGAGGGTTTCACGGCAACGGGAAATCCTCTAAAATACGCAATCTTACGGAAGATTGCATTGCTTGCCAGTAGTTATCAGGAATATTCTGCTTGCTTTTTTACTTGAATTATGGTAGAATACTTACCGACAGAATGTCGGTAAGTATTTGGCGGGAATGGTGGGATAAAATGCGAATTGTAAAAGAAGCAGAAGAACGCAAAAATGAAATTCTGGATGTAGCGGAACGGTTATTTGGAACAAAGGGCTTCGATAACACCAGTACAAATGACATATTGAATGAGATTGGCATTGCCAGAGGAACACTATACTATCATTTCAAGTCAAAAGAAGATATTCTGGATGCCATGATTGAGAGGATGTCGAGACAGCTCATAAAAAAGGCGACGGACATTTTCAATCAAAAAGGCATACCTGTATTGCAGCGGCTGACTATGATGATGATGGCCTTAAATGTAGATGGAAATCTCGGTCAGGAAGTTATGGAGCAGGTTCATAAACCGCAAAATGCGTTGCTCCACCAGAAAATGCAGGACGGGTTGCTGGTCGGGATCAACCCTCTCATCACCAGCCTGATTGAAGAAGGAATTGCACAGGGAATCTGCCATACAGACTATCCGGCAGAGGTGGCAGAAATGACGCTGTTGTATTCCAACACGGTATTCGATGCCTTGGTGCAGCATAGCGAGACCGAGCGTCAACAAAAGGTTGCGGCCTTTATTTATAATCTGGAACGGTTGTTGGGGATGGAACGGGGAAGTATGCAGGCTGCTATTCTCCCTATATTTCAAAACGGCCAAAAAGAATAACGAAAATAGAGGAACAGGATGGTTCCTTTATTTTCAGCCCTTACACTGACAGGCAGACGGTCTATAATCTATGGAGGATTGAGAGGATGAAATATAAGAAAAGCAATTTTTCAAAATTTTTGCTGTTATGGGCAGGCGAGTTCATTTCGGCCATTGGCGGAGGACTGACCAGCTTCGGGCTGGGCGTATATGTGTTTCAGCAGACGGGAAGCGCCGGGAGTATGGCGCTGGTTACGCTGCTGGCTTTCCTGCCCACTCTGCTGCTCAGTGTCCCGGCTGGCGTATTGGCAGACCGTCACGACAGGCGTTTACTCATGATGGTAGGTGACGGTTGCTCGGCGTTTGGCATCCTTTACATACTGCTGTGCATGATGAATGGCGAAGCGGCTCTCTGGCAGATATGTGTCGGTGTTTTCATCAGCTCTACATTCTCCGCCCTGCTGGAACCGTCCTATCGGGCAACTGTGACGGACCTCCTGACCAGTGAGGAATATTCCAAAGCCAGCGGCATGGTGAGCATTGCCGGGAGCGCAAGGTATTTGATCTCCCCTATCCTGGCCGGCGGGCTGCTGGCGGTCAGCGACATTAAGCTGCTGCTGGTGATTGACATTTGCACTTTTTTCCCTACCGTGATCGGTGCGGCAGTGATTCGGAAAGAGATCGCCAGAAAAACCGTCGAGAATAAGCCTTCCTTTGGAGAAAGTCTGCGTCAGGGCTGGAGTGCGATAGCGGGTAATCGGGGCATTTCCGTTTTGATTGCGGTTTCCGCGGTTATGACCTGTTTTATGGGAACATTCCAAACCCTAGCCCAGCCTATGATTCTGGATTTTGCGGACAGCGCCACACTTGGCGTTGGGGAAACTGTCTGTGCCTGTGGGATGCTGGTATCCAGCCTGTTTTTAGGTGCGAAAGGTATTAAGCGGGAATATGTTAAAATCTTGAGTGTGTCCTTGCTTCTGGCCGGGATCGGCATGATTGGGTTTGGAATCCGGGAAAATATTTACCTGATGTGCCTGTTTGGTTTTCTGTTCTTTGCCACTTTGCCGTTTGCCAACAACTGCCTGGATTATCTGGTCAGGATCAACATCCCGGACGAACTGCAAGGACGGGCCTGGGGTGTGATCGGTTTCCTATCGCAGATCGGGTATGTGGTGGCCTATGCGTTGGCAGGCACAGCGGCGGACGGGGCGGCGGCGCAGTTTCACATCAGCGTGGGACGGGGCGCTGCCAGCATCGTCATGGTGGCGGGCGGGTTGCTCGGCCTGACGGCTCTGCTGCTGGGTTCCATGAAAAGCGTCAAAGCATTGGAAAGGAATTTGCCATGTTAAAGAAACTAATTTGGAATGATGTCAAACAAAATAAGCTGATGTCTGCTGCTACGGTTTTCTTTATGGCGATTTCTGCTGCGCTGCTGGCGTTGACGGTGCTTCTTTGCAGTAATCTGTTGGGAGCCATCAGCACTTTGATGGACAGTGCCATTGTCCCCGACTTCATACAGATGCACACCGGAGCCGTAGATGATGCGGCGCTTACTCGTTTTTCTGAAAGTCGTGAAGAAGTACAGGATTGGCAAATATGCCACTTCTTGAATCTGGATAACAGCAATGTCGCACTGGACGGTCAAAGCCTGATCGACAGCGCCCAGGATAATGGGCTTTGTGTGCAGGGAAAACGGTTCGACTTTCTGCTGGGCATGGATGGCACATGTCCGGAGGTTTTGCCGGGAGAGGTCTATGTCCCCATCTGCTACCGTGACCGATATGGCTTGGCGGCAGGAAGTACCATGACGATTGAAGGCCAGACGCTTACGGTTGCGGGATTTATCCGGGACGCGCAGATGAACTCCATGATGGCTTCGTCAAAACGCTTTCTTGTCAGTGCGGCAGATTATGCGCTGCTGCGCGACCAGGGTGAGGAAGAATATCTGATTGAATTTCTGCTGCGGGATGGGGTTGATATGAATGTCTTTCAGACAGCCTATACCGCCAGCGGTCTTCCCGCTAATGGTCCGACCATCACCCGGCCTCTGGTTCGCATGATGAACGCGCTATCCGATGGAACAATGATTTTTGTGATCTTTCTTATGAGTATCATTATGCTGCTGATTTCCATGCTTTGTATCCATTTCATCCTGTCCTTGCAGATGGAGCGGGACAGAAAAGAAGTTGGTATGCTGAAAGCTCTTGGAATCGGGCGGAAGGAAATCAGACGGCTTTATTTTGCGAAATATCTTTTGTTCTCCCTCTGTGGCGCGTTCATTGGGCTGGGAATGGCGGCTATCCTTCAAAAGCCGCTTGCCAGGCAGCTTCAGGAGCTATACGGAACGGCAGATCAAGGAGGCCTAAAAATATTTGCCACCCTCTTGGCGGCGCTATTGGCCGAGGGTATCATTCTTCTCTCTATCCGCCATTCCTTAAAAAAGACAGACAAAATATCCGCGCTGGATGCAATGTTCCAGGCGCAGAAAGCCGGTAAAGGATATGGGAAGGTTCTTTTGATTGGATTTGTTACAGCAGCCTGTACCTTTTTGATGCTCGTTCCGCAAAACCTTTATAACACGGTTTCCTCCCCAAAGTTTGTAACCTATATGGGAATTGGCAGTGCGGAAATCCGTATTGACATTCGACAGATCAAAGACATTGACAGTATGACCGCTCAAATTGCTGCTGCGCTGGGGAAAGACCCACAGGTGAGAAAATACACAGTCCTCCAGACCTGTTCCTATCCGGCGGCTCTGCCGGATGGCGGGACGGTCAATCTGACGGTTGAAGCGGGCGACCATAGTATTTTTCCTGTCAGCTTTTCAGCCGGAACACTACCAATGAATGAAAACGAGATCGCGCTGTCCTCTTTGAACGCGGAAGAATTGAAGCTGTCTGTCGGTGATACGCTGGACTTAAATGTAAATGGGAAAAAGTCAAGCTACGCCGTCTGCGGTATTTATTCCGATATTACGAATGGCGGCAAAACGGCGAAAATCCACAATCGGCCTGATACTGCTCCCGTGATTTGGAACGTCCTGTACGCCTCTCTGGAAGAATCGACGGATAGGCAGCAGTGGATGGCAAGGTATCGTGGGATGGGTGTAGATGTGACGGACATTGAGGGCTATGTTCGGGACACTTATGCGCAGACATTGGCGCAGCTTCGGCTGGCATCGCGGGTAGCAGTGGGGATCGCCGTGCTGGTTACAGCCGTGGTGCTGACGCTGTTTCTGAAACTCATTGTGGAGCGGGAGCGTTACGCGATCTCTTTGCGTAAAGCCCTGGGATTTACAAGCGAAACAATAAAACGCACCTATTTTGTAAAAGGGCTTCTGCCTGCCGTATCAGGCATCGTGGTGGGGCTTACCCTAGGCAACCTGTGTGGGGAAAGTCTGTGCGGGATGGTTTTGAAGTCTTTTGGGGCGGACAGTTTTCGGTTTGTCATAAACTGGGGGCAAGTGATGGCTGGCATACCGATTGTCATTTTAGGGGTAGCGATTTTGGCGGTTTGGGCCGGCATCTCGCAAATCGGGCAAATCAAAGCCTATGAGTGCTGCAGGGGAAAGGAGTAACGCAAATGGACAAACTGCTTCGAGTAGAAAATTTGAATAAAGACAAGATATTGCATCAGGTTTCCTTTGAGATGAAACAGGGTGAAATGCTGGCGGTCATGGGGCCGTCCGGCTCCGGGAAGTCTACGCTGCTCTACAATGTATCGGGCATGGATCAGCCGACCGGCGGAAAAGTCTGGCTGGGTGACACGGAGATCACCGGGCTTTCCGAGGACGCAAAAGCTGATTTGCGTCTGCATCAGATGGGTTTTATTTTTCAGCAGATGAACATGATCGCCAATCTGAACATACTGGACAACATTTTACTGCCGGTGATGCAGGCCAATAAAGGCAAAGGCGGAAAGTCAAAGTCCGAGCTTATGGCAGAAGCGAAAAGGCGGATGCGGCAGCTTTCCATTTCCGAATTGGGGAGCCGTCAGATCACGCAGGTTTCCGGCGGACAGCTCCAACGGGCGTGTATCTGCCGGAGCATCATGAACGAGCCGGAAATCCTATTTGCCGATGAACCAACCGGCGCGCTGAATAAAAGCGCGGCAGAGGAAGTGGTGGCGGAACTGCTGAAGCTGAACCGGGAGGGAATGTCTATCCTGATCGTGACCCATGACAGCAAGGTAGCCAGTACCTGTGACCGGATCATGTATCTGCTGGATGGCCGTATTCGCGGGGAGCTGAAGCTCGGCAAGCCGGGAAACAGTATGGAAAAGCAGCGGGAGGAAAGGGTAAACAGATGGCTGATGGATATGGGGTGGTGAATTTAGATAAACGAAACATTGCTTAGCAAAGGAAGGGTATCTTAAAAATGAAAACAAATTATCTGAAGAAATACATGTAACAAGGAGGGTAACAGATTATGGTTTATATCGGTATTGGTTTGCTTGTAGTAGCAGTAGCTTTATGCGGAATCGCTGTATGGATAAATAGGAAAGGAAAATAAAAGAATGAGCAATTTAGAGAAAATCCAAAAAGGAATGAGGGTGTTGCAGATACTCTCAAAAATTATTTTGATATTTGCTGTCGTGGGAGTGGTATTGACATCAATCGGGGCAACTCTTGTGGCGACAGATGTGTTAAACATGGAAAATCAGTTCCTTCATTTCCTGTCAGTCACGGCTGAAATAAGCAAGGGACAGCTCGTAGGGACTTTGACCGCTGCGGCTATCTCTTTGCTGTTTGGAGGTATTATCACAGCATTTGCCTATCGCTATTTTACGGCGGAGCTGAAGGAAGGAACGCCCTTTACAAATGCAGGAGCAGAAAGGATAAAGCAGCTTGGAATTATGGAGATTGTTTTATCTGTCATATCTATGGGGATTATGGATGGTATCTATGAGAAAATTGGTTTGACAGAATGGAACAGATTTGATGATGCAGGCGGTATTACTATTGGTATCTGTTTGATTTTACTTGCTATAGTTATTCGTTACGGTGCGGAACTGGAACAAAAGTCGAGGACGAAATAAGGCGGGAGGTTTCTATGGAGAAAACAGAATGGATACGCTGCCCTGTCTGCGGGAACAAAACAAGGTTGCAGATACGGGAAGATACGGAACTGAAAAACTTTCCCCTCTACTGCCCGAAGTGCAAGCAGGAAAGTTTGATTGAAGCAAAGGATTTACAGGTAACAGTCGTTAAAAGACCTGAAACGAAAATGTCAAATTAATTGGCAAAGCGACAAATTTGAATTTATCGTGATAAATAGAAAACTGGAGGTAAAACATTGTGAAAAAATCATAGAACTTACTCATCGTATGGATGACTATGTGTGTATGTGGAATGGAGTCGAGGATTTATATATATGCGATACAGGGGAAAAATTACCGCCTAAATTTTTCTTTGTATTGAGCAGCTTTGGTTCGTTTTGCTATATGAAAACGCCAAAAGCGGAACTCAAACGCATGGTTGCGCTGGGTGATGGGAGAACACGGAAAATGTATGAGTTTCTCGCCCCTATTGTTGGATTTGATTATAAAGTATGTGAATACAAATCCTTTGAAAAGGCTCTTGCAAAAATCAAATCAGAGATTGATGCAGGCTATCCGTGTATGATAGGTGCGCTTGATATGTTTTATCTGCCGCATTTTGAAAAGCTATATCATAAAGAACATATCCCATTTCATTATGAATTGGCAATAGGTTATGACGATGAAGCTCAGATTTTGTATTTTCTTGATTGTGGCAGGACTGATATACAGACAATACCTTACGAGGAACTGCGGCTTGCATTTGATTGTTCCTATCCCGGATTATCCAAACCAAACACTGTATGGGCTGTTCGTATGCAGACAAATAAGGGCAAATATGAGATAAGGAGAGCAATAAAATAATAGCGTTTGTGTCAAATTTTCTGCTGTTCTTATGTCTGCTGTTTGCATTGGGATTGCTTATTCGAGAAAAGAACTATTGGCACAATTTTCTTGCGCTAACCGTAATCGGACAGGGATTGAATTTTTTTGACTTGCTTATCATTGACCTTTTATGGTGGAGAAACACAAAGCGAATCCGTTTTACGAAAATTCAAGAAAAGAAGTTGTATCAAAATCCCACAAAACATATTGAAGCATTTAGCAGAGCATTGATCATGTATTTGTTGATTGCTCTGATTGACGGATATTTATTGACGCTGTTTTAGAATATTACATATCATCATAGAGCCAGACGCAGAGCCGATAGAAAGGATATAGCGTAATGGATAGATACATACAGGAAACAAATATGCTTGATTACTCAAATGCAAATATTCAAAAGCTGATACAAGCAAGAGCGTGGCAAAAATTAGATACTTTTGGATGCATAAAAGCTGTTTATAACTTTGTGCGTGATGAAATCTTATTTGGATATAACATAGACGACGCTATCCCTGCGTCTAAGGTTCTGGCGGATGGTTACGGTCAATGTAATACCAAAGGAACCTTATTTATGGCATTGCTTAGAGCCTGCAATATCCCTTGCAGAATACATGGCTTTACGATTGATAAAAAACTGCAAAAGGGAGCGATGACGGGATTGGTTTATAAATCCGCTCCGAAAAATGTGCTGCACAGTTGGGTAGAGGTATTCTTTGACGATGCTTGGTATGAATTAGAAGCCTTTATTTTAGACAAGGAATATCTCTCCAAATTACAACAAATACACAGCGATTGCAGTGGTGCATTTTGTGGTTATGGTGTTGCTGTAAAGAATTTTCATCAACCTGTTATTGATTTTAATAGGAACAACACTTATATCCAAAGCGAGGGTATCAATCAGGATTTTGGTGTATATGACTGCCCAGACGACTTGCTGAAAGAACATCAACAAGAAATGTCATTTATCAAAGCATTTGCATATCGAAATCTGGGGCGGCATCTGATGAACAGAAATGTAAAAAAGATACGAAAAGCTGTAATAATAGAAAAAACGTAAAATCATCATAGAGCCAGACGCACAGACGCAGAGCCGACGAACTTATAAAATAACAAATTTGAAGGAGCTTCCTGTATAATTCAAATATAGGGAATTCCGAGAAAGGTGGTTGAGAAAAAAGGATACCTCAGAGTAAAATAAGATTTACTGACTTGGCAGGTTAGTACAAATCTTATAGAACAGAGAGGTATCTGAAATGAAGTATAACACACAAAACGCAAAAATTGCTTCCATTAATGAAAAAACTTTAATTGTTGGCATTGATATTGGAAGTGAAACCCATTTTGCCCGTGCTTTTGACTGGAGAAATTACGAATACACCAGGAAACCATTTGAGTTCAGCAATAACGAAGCTGGTTTCCAGACATTTAAGGCATGGATAGAGGAATTGCAGGATAAAAATGGAAAATCCGTTGTAATCCCCGGTATGGAGCCGACTGGTCATTACTGGTTTGCGCTTGGGAAATTCCTGCAGGACAGCGGAATGAAACCAGTGCATGTGAATCCCCATCATGTGAAGAAGTCAAAAGAACTGGATGACAACAATCCCAACAAGAATGACCGTAAAGATCCAAAAACCATTGCCGGTCTTGTGAATGAAGGGAGATTTTCTTATCCCTACATACCGACTGGGATCTATGCGGAGATCAGGAGTTTATCAAACCTGCGCTTCCAGGCACAGGAGGAGCTTACCAGGGCCAAAAACCGGATCGCCAGATGGTTTTCCATCTACTTCCCTGAATATAAGGACGTTTACAGGGATTTAAAAGCGGTCAGCGGAAGAATGGTGCTACAGGTGGCCCCGCTGCCGGAAGATATCCGAAAATTGGGTGTCGAGGGTGTAAACCGGATCTGGAGAGACGCAAAGCTGAGAGGCGCCGGAATGAAGAGGGCAAAGACCCTGGTATCGGCTGCAGAGCACAGCGTTGGCAGTAAGGAAGCACCGGAAGCAGCAAGGATGGAACTGCGGAACCTTCTGAATGATATGGATGTATACGCGTCAAGAGTGGAAGAACTGCTCGGGATGATCGGAGAAAAACTGAAAGAGATTCCCTATATCGATAAACTGATGGCAATCAAGGGAGTCGGAGTGATCACCGTCAGCGGATTTATTGCGGAGGTGGGGGACATTAAGCGTTTCGATGATCCCAAACAGCTGCAGAAGCTGGCAGGATATGCGATTGTGACAAATCAGTCCGGAAAGCACAAAGGGGAAAGCAGGATCAGCTACAGAGGGCGGAAACGCCTGAGATACGTACTGTATGAAGCGGCGTTGTCACTGGTTGGGAGGAATCCGGAGTTTAAGGCGATCCATGAGTATTATCGGACACGCAGGGAGAATCCCCTGAAAAAGATGCAGTCTGTAGTGGCGGTCGCATGTAAAGTAATCAGGATCTTTTATGTAATACTGACAAAGGGCGTGGATTATGATCCTGCAAAGATGCTGGGAGATATCCGAAGACCTCAGATACAGGCCGCATAAAGGAAGAAAGCATAAACAAAACCATGAATCATGCCTGCCACGGTTGGATTGAGCTCATCCGTCGAAATCAGTGAGTTGAATCCAGCTGTGACAGGACAGCTGTGAAGTATGTATCATCATTCACGGTGAAACGTCCACCGCAAGGTGCCGGGATGAAGAAACATACGGGAAGTCAGTAAATACAAGACAAAGAATGAGCCAGTAGTCGGCAGGAATAATCACCATAGGGCATGACCCTGTAAAGGAGCTAAGCTGACACCCTGGTTATGGGCAGACGGGACGAAGGAAGTGAGGGCCCTGCAAAGAAGCGGGAGATCCTGGTAGACACGG
>JFBN01307299.1_pt1 | contig 64084 bp, 55 predicted proteins | sample 768741 | NCBI WGS metagenome assembly JFBN01 (sample SAMN01983846, study PRJNA193217) | chicken gut metagenome | biome: terrestrial biome; isolation source: ceca of Broiler chicken | host: Gallus gallus | place: United Kingdom: England | collected 2010-09-07
TTTTGTATGTGCTAAACTATTTGCCATAAGAAACATCCTTTCTTGGTTTTTTAGAGGCTTGAACACTCTCTATCTTACCAGAAAGGATGTTTCTTTGCTTAAACCTTAATCCACCCGCATAGCGGGCGGTTGTTCAAGTTTCGCATATTTGCGAAACTTCTTGCTAAAGCACTAATAGAAAACCGGCTGTTTTCTGGGCAAAACTTGCTCAGAAAGCAACCGGTTTTGTAATTTTTTTAAAGCTGTTCTGCGGCAACCTCTATCATTTTCCTCTTTTTTATCAGGCCATTACTTTATTCAACAAGCTCTGGTAATCATTCACCACATCATACCGCACTTTGCTGCCGGACATTTCGTTAAACAGCTTTTTCGCGCAATCGGTTTTTGCTTTTTCGATGGGGCGAAGGTCGAAGCTTTCCATGCTTCCTTTGGTTTCCGCTACAAAGAAAATATGCTTTACTGTTCCGGCATGGAAGGCAATGGCCCAGTCCGGGGAGTAGTTGCCCACCGGCGTGGGAATATGGAAGCCCTTTGGCAGTTTGGCATAAACGCACACCTCGTCGGCGGCATCCATGGCCTTTGCAAATTTACGCTCGGTGCTTTCCTCTGCAATACCGTCTGTAAACACATAATCCTGGATGGCTTTATTGGCACGGAACGCCTTGTCAAAATCGTGGACGCCCTTTTCCGCGACGAAAATTGTATTATCATACTCGCCATCAATTTGATTGTATGTAATATGGTCTACAATGGTATTTGCCTTCTGCTCGTTGATAAGGCGAACCACTTTGGTGATAAACTCCTCGGGATTATTTTTAAACATGTAGAGCTTATCCGAATGCAGTCCTTTTAAAATTTCTACCACTGTTCGCCGGGTAAGCACAGTACCCTGTACAATCTTCCCTACCAAATCATATTTCAGGCATCCGGAGTGCGTCTTTCCAAGGCTCTTCGTGCGGGTGCGTTCTCCTCCAAAGGATGCACCGCGTCCCAGCTCATGCTCGTCCATCTCATCTTTCTGACGGCCTATTGTTGTGGTATATTGCAGCTCCGACACAAACAACTTGTCATTGATATGATTGACGGCTTTCTGAACCAATTCCGCGCTTTCAAAAGAAACCGTGTAAGCGTACTTGTGGTTGATCTCCTTCCACAAAGCCTGAAATTCTTTTTTGAAAAAGTTTTCGTTCAGCGGATTCTCCTTCACCTTCGTTTCGTGGCCATCGGTGAACATATTCGTGAGTGCCTTTTCATCGTACACCGCCTGTACCAGCAAATGAATTCCTTCTGTCATCGGGGCGATTTCATCCGGCATGGGCGCAAGCGTACCCATTTGAACGTCCGCGCGGTATTTGTCGGTCACTTTGCGCTTCATATCCACATAGCCGTTGCTAATGAGATAGAATTCAATTGCATTTGCGAGCTCGGCATCAATTTGTGCAGGCACACCGTCCACCTGCACATATTTGCCCTTGAAATATTCGCTTGTGACAGTGGTCGGACGTTCGCGCAGTTCCGCTTTGATGTCTTTTTGCAGTTCGTCTACAAAAGTTTTGTAGCTTTCGCTGGCAATAACCGTCAGCATGTTAATGTCATGCACTCGGTCACCACAGCTTTGCACATCCATGCGGTTTCCCTGCTGGTTGACGCACAACCGCAGTCCGCGCCCCACTTCCTGCCGCTTTGCAGTTTGGCTTTCGGAATGCTTTAAGGTGCAAATTTGGAACACATTCGGATTATCCCATCCTTCTCTCAGGGCTGAATGAGAAAAAATAAAGCGGGTAGGCTCATCAAAAGAAAGCAAGCGTTCTTTGTTTTTCAAAATGAGGTCATAAGCTGAAACATCGTCGGAAAACTCGCTTCCGCGTTTAATCTGACTATTCACGCTGTGCCCTGCTTTGTCAATGCTGAAATATCCGTTATGCACTGTGGTCGGTTCACTGCATGTTGTGCGCAGATAGTTTTGATATGCCGTGTTCTCCAGTGTGAGATAATCGTTAAGAATATGAAAATACTCCTCCTCAAAGATTTTCCCATACTCCCCTAACTGCTCGTTTCCGTCCTCGTCATACCGGCGGTATTTTGCTACTTCGTCAATAAAAAAGAGCGAAAGGGTTTTAATTCCCATATTGAACAGCTTTTCTTCTTTTTCAAAATGGGACAGAATGGTTTCACGAATCTGGATGCGGCGCATATCGGTTTCAGATACATCGCCCACAACATCGCCTGTTTTCAAAACAACGCCGTTGGTAAAAGTCACTGTGCCGCGCAGCGGATCTACTTCTGAAATGGTATATCCGCGGTATTGCTCCATCTCCTGTGAGATATGATACAGGCTATCATCCACCCCTACAACACGGGTTTCGCGGTTGATGGACTTCTTGTAGCCGATTTCCAACTCTATGCGTGCCATAGGAGGTTTTTTGGCGGAAAGCACAATCTGCTCCAAAAACAAATACCCGTCTGTTCCGCGCAGATTTTTCACCTCGAAACCCTTGACTTCGATTTTCTTAACCAGCCGCTTGTTAAAAGCATCCAAAGCATCCAGCGTATAAACCATGTTATGCTCCACCGCATGAGTAGCAGAATAGTTCAAACTAAACAACGGATGAAACTTTTTAAGAGCATTCTGCGTAACAGTACCGCTCATCTTTTGGGGCTCGTCCAAAATGATAATGGGACGGTTTGCGGCAATGACATCAATGGGACGGCGCGAAGCAAATTCATCTCGCTTGGAGTAGATAATGCGCGCTTCTTTATTTTTTCCGTCTTCCTTCAAAGAGGTTGCAAAAGCGTGGGTATTGATAATCATGACCTGAATACCGGAATCGGCAGAAAAGTGATCCAGCTGGTTCAAATTCTGACTGTTATAGATAAAGGAGCGCGCTTTTTTACCGTAATGCTCCATGAAGTGGTCTTCCATCATGTCAAAGCTCTTTTTCACGCCTTCACGAATAGCGATAGACGGCACCACTACAATAAATTTGCTCCAGCCGTACACCTTGTTCAGTTCAAACATGGTTTTGATGTACACATAGGTTTTGCCTGTACCGGTTTCCATTTCCACATCAAGCGCACAACGCCCCAAGTCTTTCACCAGTTCGGGCGATAACTTAATATTGTTTTCGCTTTGTAGTTTATGGATATTCTGCAACAACTGCGCATCGCTCAAGGTGATTTCATCGTTTTTAAAACCGATATCATTGTCGGGAATTTCAGTTTGATAAATCTGGTCGTCAACGCTTTCGCCACGGTCACGGATATACTTTGTCTGTTCGTGAAATCCTTGCCCGGAAAACACTTTCACAACGGCGTTTACCGCATCGGTCTGGTATTGTTGGATTTTGAAGTTGAATTTCATTTATTTTTCCTCATTATTCGTTCAGCGTATTCAGGAGATAAGTAGACAAATTCTTTAACAATAGATTTTGTAAAATCAAATCCGTGCTCTTCGATAAAAGATTTTTGCTCTGCATTAGGAGTATTAAAAAAAATACGAAACTCTTTTTGATACTCAAATTGTTTATCCTTTGTAAATATAATTTTTTCAATCTCTTTATCCTGGAACCATCTGATTTTCTTTTCTACTGTTATATCTTCATATTTGACTGCCCCACAAGCCATTTCATATCCTTTTTGTGACATACCTTTATGCAAAGTTTCAACAAGGGAAAATGCATCGTAAATTGTCACATAAGCTATCCCTTTTTCCTCCTTGTTCTCTCTACTGTACTGTAAGAGAAAAGCGAAAACTTCGTCTTGAATTTGTTGGGTTCTAAAAACAACCGTTTTTTCAAAAAACTCAATATCAGACTTAGGAATTAAATAAAAACAACAAATATATCCAGAAATGGATAAGGTCATAGATGTAGTGGCCGCAATTTGTTCTGCATGCTTCAAGAAAAAATTGACAAAATCCTCTCCTGAGCAATTTTTAGACACACAAAATCTATTTTGGGATTCTACACAGGGTCCTTTGTCATAAAGTAATTCACACATATTTGAGGGTACAGCAAAAATAAACCCCTGTGAATCAGGCTCTTGATTAAATACTATCCCTTCACTATCTCTCTGAAACTCAGACTCTGCTTTCGGGAAGTAATTTAAGCCACTAATATGAATATTGGTTCCTTCATTAAATCCTTTTCTGTACTCATTCTTTTCATAGCACCGAATTAAGTAATAATGCTTCAGACCACTAATATTCATTTTTACAGCACCTTCCTTACTGTGTCGGGGCTGTAGGTTGCGAAAATTTGGTCGAAGTTAGTGGCGACGCTGTCGTTGGCGAGGGAGCTGTCACGCATGACGAAGTAATGGGGCTTTTGTTTTGCAATGGCCGTGATAGTTTCCTCGGTCACATCATCATCAAAGCAGGCAATGAGGAAGTTGTCCGCCACATTAAATACCTTTTTGCCGGCAATGTCAGCTTGTTCAATTTTGCTGGAAAGCAGAACGCCCATGTCCAACATCACTTGGAACAGCAGGTCTTGCGGGGTGCGGTCTTCTTTGATGTTGTCGGTCAGCATATCGAACATATCAGAAGCATACTCATCGGGCATATAGTACACATCTTTCATGTTACTGGTATCGCACTTGAGCACACGGAAACCAACATCCAAATCCATTGTACCCATCGGGTTTTCTTCCTTAATTTTTGCACCGGCACGGCGAATGCGCTCTTTCCCGATTTCGCAGATAGTTTTATAGCCCGCTTTGTAAGCTTCGCTTTTTTCGGCGGTAGGCTCGGGAACCTGTACCATAATAAATTTCCGATTGCCGCCATCTTCCGCATTAAGCTGCATAACAGCGTGGGCAGTTGTGGCAGAGCCAGAGAAAAAGTCTAAAACAACATCGCCTTTCGTTAAGTTTGCAATTTGTAAAATTCTTGAAAGAAGTCTAACCGGCTTAGGGCCATCAAAGTAGCCTTTATCATCAAATAATTTTTTCAATTCTTGACGACCTTCTTGATTATGTCCTACATCTTGAAATTTCCACAATGTAGTAGGAGTCATTCCTTCTTGAATTTCAGACAAAAATCTTTTTAATCGAGGAACATTATTACCATCAGATCCAAAATAGATTCTACTATCCTTTACAAGTTCTTCAAATTTTTCTTTTGATACACGCCAACAAGAACCATTTGGCGGATTCACAATTCTTCCACTGGGTGTTTTAATTGGGTAGTCTGTACTTGGATTGTATGTTTTAACTGAAAGGTCGCCAGATGTCCATGCGCCTCTAGGGTCATTATCAATATTTTTATATCTAGCATTTGCCTCCTCTGAACGATTTAATTTTCCTATTTTAAAGGCCGTTATATTTTTAGCATATACTAGAATATAGTCATGACTATCAGAGAAAAACTTGGCATCATTTTTTGGCGCAAAAGCTCTTTCCCAAATCACAGCACCAACAAAATTTTGTTCTCCAAAAATTTCATTTGCTACCTTTTTGAGGTTTTCAATTTCATTTTCATCAATACTAATAAAAATAACCCCATCATCAGAAAGTAAATCTTTTGCCAACTTTAAACGAGGGTAAATCATATTCAGCCAATCGGTATGAAAGCGGCCGTTGCTCTCTGTGTTTGTTACCAGTCGGTTTCCTTCTTCGTCGTATTGTCCGCTATTTGCCAGATACTCCTCCGTGCTTTGCGCAAAGTCGTCCTCATATACAAAGTCATTGCCTGTGTTGTAGGGCGGGTCAATATAAATCATTTTGACTTTACCCAGATAGGTTTCCTGCAATAATTTCAGCACTTCCAGATTATCGCCCTCAATGTACAGGTTTTCAGAGTCAAAGCCGCCGGGCGTGCCGTTCTTGCCCACGCTTTCCTCCGGGCAAGGACGCAATGTTTTAGAGATCGGTGCATTCGCCAGCAGCACCGATTTCTTTTTATCGGGCCATGTAAACTGATAGCGTTCGTCCCTGCCCTCCACCACAGTGGTGCTGATTTCCTGCATCAGCACATCTTTGTCAATGGCGCGCACTACCACTCCGTTTTCGTCAATCGTTTCCGTCACCGCGTTAGGAAACAGCGCCGCCAGCTTTTTAAAATTCTCATCCGCCTTATTCGGCGTGTGCATTTTCAGTTTGTCCATTTTTCACTCACCTCAACATAAGTTTTATCTCCATACGAAATTTTACATTTATCACTACCAGTAACATGCATCGAAACATATTGCTTCTGCTGTATGCCTGTGATTGTTGTATTGGTCAAAAAAAGCATGATTCCAACCTGACCCCCACTTAAAGGCTCATCATATATATTTTTGATTATTTCATCTTTAAAAAATATATCTATGGTCAATGGCATCGTCCCATTTGGAGGTAACAGACACGAAAACCCATTGCCCAGTTTTGTATTTGTGCAATGTTTCAAGTCAAATTTACCCTTAAATCCATTTATTACGACATCATCAACCAGAATATGACGGATAACTGCATCAGAAATATTGCATATTTCTAAGCAAATAGTTTTTTTATAATGAGGCTCATAAATCTCATTATTAACATCAATATTGACCATTAAAACTTCTTCCCACATTGAAGAATCCTTACATTGTAGATATCTAGAATACATTTGGGGCTTTATGGAATTTGAAAAATTAAACTGTACTTTAGAAACGTTTTCACATTTTGATGTTCTCACATCTTTAATACCGATAATGGGAAACAATCTTTGAGAAACAACTTTTTGATAATAAATATTTTCTTCAGACAATCTTTCATTGACCTTTTGTGAATATATCGAAAATCTATATGTAACAACACCTAACAGAATAGTTCCAATAGAACCCAAAACCGAGCCATAAAAAGACAAAACATCCTGTCCTTGCCAAACAGTTCTATATCCTTCATCATCGATATACAATTCATTTATCAAAATGGGAATGAAAAATCCTGCAATTAAAATAATTACAAATGATATTAGGGACAAAATTAGAGTCAAAAAATACTTCTTCTTTTTAATCGTATTATATGTTTCTCTTATTTTACTCCAAATCTTCAAGTTTTATTTTCCTCTCTCAGTTGCTTTATCTTTTCTAGCCGGGCAATCTCTTTTCCCGGCTTAGCGCGTTGTTCATCTTCGGCAAACTGCTATTCCAACGTGTTGCCCGTTTTGTTCTCGGACGCCGCCGATTCAAATAATTATATCTTAGTATACCACATCTTTTGTTTCCATCATATACCATTTATAACATTGAAACTAATGATAAAAGCACTGCCGGGCTTATGCCTTCTCGTGAAAAAAGCAAAGTCCGTCAGCATAAACACAAAAGCCCCTTCCACCGACTGTGCCGCGTCAATTCTCCGGCAACATTCGATAAAAGGGGCTGATATTCTGATTCTTTTTTGTGTTTCTCTGTACGAATGACGGTTTCGCTCACAGCGGCGATAAGCGGAAAAATGCACCAAACAAAAAAACAAATCCCCGCGCTTTCGCAAGCGCGAGAATTTGCATGGCGGAGATGGAGAGATTTGAACTCTCGCGCCGGTTTCCCGACCTACTCCCTTAGCAGGGGAGCCTCGTCACCACTTGAGTACATCTCCATGGTAACATAAATTTATGCTTTGCCTTAAAAACGAATTGGCGGAAAGGGTGGGATTCGAACCCACGGAACATTGCTGCTCAACGGTTTTCAAGACCGCCTCCTTAAACCACTCGGACACCTCTCCAAAAGTGCATCGCAGTTCAGAGTGCTTTATTAGTATAGCATGGAATGCGGGCTATGTCAAGCATTACTTTCTTATTTTTTGAAATAAAATAAGAAAGTAAAAAACATCGTGAAAAATGTAACATAGTTACAGAAACCGCTCAAATTTTTCTACATAATAATGGTAATATTAAAAAGATCGTTTCTATCATTGATAAAAAATGTCGGGGCATACTGCCCTTTCGTATGCCCCGGCTGAGTATTCCTTAATTTTATAATTGCCGCAGAACCGGCTCCACTCGCTCGGTTATCGCAGCCGCCACACCGGCTTGTTCCGGCGTGATGCCGTTTTTCATCAAATAAGGCATCCCCACCCAGCGCATCATGGGAATGTCGTTATAATTATCGCCAAATGCCATTACATCCCTTGCAGGAATTTGCAGCATGTGGCAAAGTGCGCTGAGCCCTTGTCCCTTATCGGATGTATTGAAGTCGAGCCATGTTTGGCCGGAGATGGCCACATGTACCTTTTGGCCCCATTGCTGTGCGAAATCTTCGGCACACGCTGCCGAACCGTTTCGGCAATAGGCAGACACTTTGAGAACCTCCTCATGGATGTCCTCCAACGCACCTACTGTAAGTACCACGCCGCTGATAAAGGGCTGAATTTCTTGCAAAAAGCTTTCTTCTTTCGGCAAAATATAAGCGGCGCTTTCGCCGGAAATCAAAACTTCACACGACGGTGTCTCCATGATGTGCCGTGCAATCTGATTTGCCGTTTCTCTTACAAGGCCCTTGCGGAAAACCACTTGATTTTCGTAGTAAACGATTGCTCCATTTTCACAAACATAAGCAATCTCGTCCGCCACCGGACGGAACAAGCGGCGCAGGTCGGTATAGCGTCGGCCGCTTGCTGCACAGAAGATGATGCCGTTTTGCTTTAATCTGCGAATTTGCACAAACAAGTCTTCCGACAGCTCATGCGTCCCCTGCAACAGTGTTCCGTCGATATCGCTGGCAATCAATTGAACCATAAAAAACTCCTTTTTCTTTGCGGCACTTTGTATCCCTATGTCGTTAACCGTTTGCCCACTGGTTGATTTCTGTCATCATCTCGGGAATGGCAATTTTTTGCGGGCAAGCTTTCACGCACTTTCCGCATTTGACGCAATGTGCAGCCTTTTGCTTATCGTCCAGCTGGCGGTAATTGCCTTTGCCCTGCTGCTGCATATCATAAACGCTGGCGTGGTTATAGATTTTGAAAATCTCGGGAATATTCACCCCTGCCGGGCAGGGCATACAATAGGCACAGCCGGTACACGGCACACGCACACGGCTGCGGTAAATGGCCGCCGCCTGCTCCACAGCGCGCTTTTCCTCCTCGGTTAAGGGCTCTGCGCAAGCAAAGGTATTTAAGTTATCCTCTACCTGCTGCAACGTGCTCATGCCGGATAAAATCACAGCCACATTCTCCAGCGACGCCACCCAGCGCAGCGCCCAAGAAGCGCCGGACCAATCGGGATGAAGCGCTTGGAACACCCTTTGCACATCCTGGGGCGGATTGGCGAGGCTTCCGCCTTTCACCGGTTCCATCACCATCACGGGAATGCCTTTTTCTTCGGCCAGCTGATAACCGCGAATCCCGGCCTGAACATCGGTATCCATATAGTTCAGCTGAAGCTGACAAAAGTCCCAGTCGGCGCGTTCCAACAGACGTTCAAACACAGGGTATTCGTCGTGGAAGGAAAAGCCGAGATAGCGAATTTTGCCTTGTGCCCGCAGTTCTTCGGCAGCGGAGAACAAGTCCCACTGCAAAAGCGTTTCCTCCCGCTGTGCGTTCAAAGCATGGAGCAAATAAAAGTCAATGGTTTCCACGCCCAGCTTTTGGCGCTGTTCTTCAAAAATAGTGAAAAAATCCTCGCGGCAGCTTGCCTTCCAAACCGGAAACTTGCTGGCCACATACAGGCTTTCACGCGGCTTTGTGCGCAGCCACTCGCCCAGCATCACTTCGGAATCTCCGGCGTGATAGGGGTAGGCGGTGTCGTAATAGTTCACCCCTGCATCATATGCGGCGTCCAGCATTTCAAATGCTTTTTTGCGGTCGATGGAGCCCGGCGCTGTTTCCGGCATACGCATACAGCCAAACCCCAGCAAGCTCAATTTTTCTTTGCGAAACATTCTTGTTTTCATTCCCACACCTCATAACAAATCACTAGATGCTTATATGATAATGCAAACACAAAAATTTTTCTATACTGAAAATGCTTGATTTTTTACGAATTTAAGAAAGAAAATTGTAACAACGGTTACAATTTTGAAAAAACTGGTGATTTTTAGTAAAAAAATATTTTTTGCTATTGATGCATGACGCAACATACAGTATAATAAATTTGCTTACTATTTTAAGGAGGTATCTTGTGGATTATCGTTCCAACGCTGTTTTGACTTATGTTTCTATCCTCCACCGAAACACCAACCGTTATTTCAGTGGATTATTGGAGAAACACCGAATCGGAAGCGGGCAGCAATTCTTTTTACTACGCATTTTTGAAAATGAAGGCATTACTATGTACGACCTTGCAAAGCTTGGCAACTACGACAAAGGCACCGTTACAAAAGCGGTGAAAAAGCTGGCGGACGAGGGTTATGTTGTTGTGTCGGTTGATCCGCAGGATAAGCGTATTCGCCACTTGAAAACAACAACGAAAGCCCTTCCCCTGATTGAAGGCCTGTACCATATGCGCGACGAATGGATTGAAACCCTTTTGGAATCGTTGGACGAAGAGTCGCAGAGCAAGCTGTTGCAGCAGCTGAAAAAAATGGCGGATGATTCATGCGAAAATTTGGAGGCTTTTTTAAATACGCAGAACTCTTTTTTTGAAACGTGCGACGCAAACGCCAAAGAAAGTGATCGCTTTGCGTGTTCCAAAGGCTGCTTCGGCTCCAGAAAATGCCCCTGTGTGTAAACAAAAATAAGGATTTCTTTTTTAACTGACAAGACAGCACTGCGCAACAATAAAGTGTTGAAATATTTTCTTGCCCGGTGTGCCGGCTTCTTGTGTGTAAGAAAAAATAAAAGCTCCCGGACACCGTTCTTTCGGCGGTGTCCGGGAGCTTTTTGAACAATTTTTTGGTTTTACGGCAGATTCAAGCGTTTTTCTAATAATTTTTTTGTAACAAAGAAGCATATGCCCCCTAAAATTGCTGTACCAAGCAGCATGAGCCAAAGGGGAAGCGAAATTCTGAAATACTCCGTCAGCGAAACACCATCGGCGACCGAAATGTCAAACAGCGAATGAAGCCATGCCATGGGGGCATCAAACAGCCACGCTACAATCAGTAAAACGATGCTGAATACCTGCGAAATCGCTCCCATTGCCAAATATACGCCAAAGGTTGCCAGCAAGCGGTGCTGTGTCCATTGGGCGCCGAGGGCACAGCATAAAAACAGAACGAAGTAACCGCATATAATTCCAGCCGCACACTGCACCAAGCACAAAAGCAGAATCGCAAACAGACTCCATGTGATAGAGAAATCAGTAAAAATAGTGTCAAAATTGATTTCTGCCGAAATATTTGTCACGAACAGCCCTACTGCACATACCAGCAAAAATGCCATTGTCCAAGTAGTTCCCACCAGCGCGCGTGACCATGTGTGCTGGCTCGGTGTTACAGGCATGGAAAAATATAAGTATCCGCTGTCACCCAGCATTTGATAAAAGCGCACCACCGTAAGCAACGAACAAACCACCAAAACTGCAGCAAATCCCAAAAAGGAAAGCCCTGCCAGCACGCTGCTGAGCCATTCCATTAAGGCGCCGGGCAAGAGGTACTGCGACACAAAAAATGTCAGCGTTGTGCAAAGCACCAACAGCAAAAACACACTGAATACCGGTAAAATCACACGGGCGGTTGCGCGGTATTCGTATTTTAGAAGCTTTTTGAACATTGAAATACCTCCCGGAACAATTCATCCAAACTTTTACTGCACTCGGTACGAATTTCATCCACGCTTTTATACATTTGAACGGTTCCCTCTTTTAAGAAAATGGCGTCGTCCAAAATCTTTTCCACATCAGAAATTAAGTGTGTGGAAAAAATGACCGTGGAATCTTCATTATAATTGCGCAAAATGGTGTTTAAAATATAATCGCGTGCCGCAGGGTCAACGCCGCCCAGCGGTTCGTCCAGCAGATAGAGCTTTGCTTCCCGGCTCATGGTTAAAATCAACTGCACTTTTTCCAGCATACCTTTGCTCATGGAGGAAAGGCGCTGGCGCGGCTCGATCTCTAAATCTTCCAGCATATGCATGGCTTTTTCGGAATTAAAATCATCAAAAAAGTCCTCGTAGAAATGCAAAATGTGAAAGACTCTTTGGTATTTTTCCAGCGCCAAACGGTCGGGCAAATAGCTGACCATCCGCTTTGTTAAAACGCCGGGCATTTCCCCACACACTTGTACCGTACCTTGGCTGGGCGTTAAAAAACCGGCAATCAATTTTAAAAAGGTAGTTTTGCCTGATCCGTTCGGCCCCAAAAGCCCCACCATTCTGCCCGCGGGCAATGTAAGGGTCACATTGTTCAGTGCATTTTTCCTGCCGTAATTTTTTGTCAGTCCCTCACACACTAAAATATTATTTTCCATCGAAAATTCCCTCCTTTTCACACTGGCGCACTAACTCGATGGTTTCCTCTGCCGTTTTTCCCATTTGTGCCATTTCACGGCAAAAACGCTGTGCTGTCTGCTGCGCTTCACTGCCGCACAAATGCCGAATTAAAGCTTCATCACTTGTAACGACTCGGCCCGCCGTTCGGTTTTCGACACATAACAGGCCGCTTTGCTCCAGCGCTTGCAGCGCTTTTTGCATGGTATTGGGGTTGACGCCCGCTTGAGCCGCCAACTCCCTTACAGTGGGAAACTTGCTGCCCGGAGGATACTCGCCGTTGAGCACAGCGCGCTGAATTTGTTCAATCAGCTGAAGATAAACCGGACGATCCGATGCGATTTTCCATTTCATCTTTTTCCCTCCTCTCTTGTATTATCATGTTAATACAATTATACAATGTTTTTTTCAATTGTCAAGCCCATAGCATTCTTCTGACGCGCCGAAAAAAGCCTTGTGGCAGTATTTATCTTACCTAGCTTTTATGCTATAATCTCAATCAAGAAGAAAGCGGGTGGTTTTAGCCGCATATCATTCATTGAGGCATTGAGCAATCACGCACAAATATTTTGCTTTTGTATCCGGTAAATGATTGCTTAGGAAACCAGCCGGAAAGGATGGACACAATTGGAGGAAGAAAAAAAGATTTTGCTATTCGAGCGGATGCCCGTGCCGAAAGCCGTCATGAGCCTTGCCGTTCCCACCGTGCTGAGTTCTTTGGTCATGGTGATTTACAACTTAGCCGACACTTATTTTGTAGGAATGCTGAACGACCCTATCCAAAATGCCGCGGTCGCGCTTGCCTCGCCTGTGCTGCTGGCGTTTAATGCCGTCAACAACTTATTTGGTGTCGGCAGTTCCAGCATGATGAGCCGTGCACTTGGCCGTAAGGATATGGACACAGTGGCCAAAAGCTCTGCATTTGGGTTTTATTGTTCTGTGGTGTGCGGTGTTTTATTTTCCGTGCTTTGTATTTTATTCCAAGGGCCGCTGCTTACCATACTGGGTGCCAGCCCGGAAACAGAAAGCGCAACTACCGCTTACCTTCTCTGGACGGTTTTTCTTGGGGCTACCCCTTCTATTTTAAATGTTGTGCTGGCTTATCTCGTGCGCGCGGAAGGCGCTTCCCTTCACGCAAGCATCGGCACCATGAGCGGCTGTCTGCTCAATATTATCTTGGACCCTATTTTTATTTTGCCGTGGGGCCTTCACCTGGGTGCAGCAGGAGCAGGCTTAGCCACGTTTTTATCTAATACCGTAGCTTGCCTTTATTTTTTCATTCTATTGTTTGTCAAACGCAAAACCACATCTGTTTGTGTGAATCCGCGCCGATTCTGCCTTGACCGGGACATCGTGCAGGGCGTATTTGGGGTTGGTGTTCCTGCCTCTATTCAAAACCTGCTGAACGTCACGGGCATGACGGTGCTGAATAACTTCACCGCATCGTATGGCGCCAATGCCGTTGCCGCCATGGGAATTGCACAAAAAATCAACATGGTGCCGATGCAGATTTCCATGGGACTTTCTCAAGGCATCATGCCGCTCATCAGCTATAACTACGCCAGCGGCAACGTCCCCCGTGTCAAACACACACTGCGTTATACCGTGCAGCTTGCCCTCAGCTTTATTACGCTGGTATCCGCGGTCTATTTCTGGCAATCGGAAGCCATGATTGGTTTATTTATGCAAACGCCTGAGATTATTTCGTACGGTTCAGCATTTCTGCGCGGTTTTTGCCTTGGGCTTCCGTTTTTGTGCATGGACTTCATTGCTGTCGGCGTATTCCAGGCTGCCGGTCTAGGCCGAAACGCCTTAATATTTGCTATTTTGCGTAAAGTGGTGCTGGAAATTCCTGCCCTTATTTTGTTAAACCATCTGTTCGGAGTTGTTGGTTTGGCATATGCACAAATGACTGCTGAAATTGTTTTGGCTGCCGCCGCCGTCTTTGTTTTAATTCGTTTGATGAAGCAAATGGAGAGCACGATGGCGCTGCAACGCTCTGATTCATCTGACTAAGGGCTTTCTGAAAAGTCGAAATTTTCATTATTTTCTACCGGAAGAAGTGTCTGTTGGGTTAAAAACACTCGAAATCCACAAAGGATTTCTGCGTTTTTTGCCTTGCAGACCTGTACTTCCTGCGAAAAATCTGTGCATTTCTTTGTTTTCAGATACGCCCTCAATCAAGCCGAAATTCACCCATTCAATCGTTTCAGGCATTTCTGAAAACTTCAACTTTTCGGAAAGCCCCCAGAAAGGAGCATGTCGAATGAACTTTTTTTGGTCGAGAAAAGCCACCTTGCAAATGGCTGCCGTTTATATGCTGTTAGGCGCGCTGCTGATGCTGTTTCCAGGCTGGAGCGGTACGCTGTTCTGCTGGTGTCTGGCAATTGGAGCATTTGGATATGCAGCGGTTCAGGGCTGGTATGTATTGAAAATGCGCAAGCAGGGCTATACCGCGCCTTTGTCGATCATCAGTGGTGGTTTCTTTGCTGTTATCGGCTGCATTTGTTTGTTCCGTCCTCAGTGGGTACTTTCCTTTCTGCCGATTATCTTAGGGCTTGTGCTTTTGGCAGACGGCTTCGGAAAAATGCCTTTGATGATTGAGGAAATGCGCATCCAAAGCCCGTTCCACTGGACGGTGGCCGTATCGTGCATTGCGCCGCTGGCTGTCGGCATTTTCCTTTTGTTCCAACCTTTTGCCGTGGCAAAAAGTGTGATTTTCCTGTTTGGCCTTGGCCTATTTGTCGATGGGCTTTTCGACGCAATTTTTGCTTGGAAACAGCGCTGAATATCAGATTGATGACAAAAAAAGTGGATGCGAATACTCGCATCCACTTTTTTTGCTTGCAGCGTTTGGAAGGACGCTGCATTTTTATTATTTCTTTTGATTTTTGATGCGTACAAACACCAAACCGGCTATACCGGCAGCACAAACTACCATCAAAACAGCCCACAAAGCAATTTGGCTGTTATCACCTGTTTGTGCAATCGGCCCTGTGGTAGTCGGCGTCGTCGGCACCGTGGGCGGCGTTACAATGCCTCCATCAGTGGGCGGGGTGGGATTGGCCGAAGCTTTCCAAGTAATGGCAATCGGAGAGAAGCCTTTTACCGTAATTTGCAGACCCTGCGTCGTTTTCACCGCGCTGAGCACCTCCACGTCACCCGTTTTAAAGCCATTCATATCCTGAGTAAACATGTGCATGGCGGTAAAGTCGTTTGCCGTTGTGTCCACACCCTGCGGGTACGGCAGTGTAATTGTCATGCCCTCTTTCGGGAACTGTTCCGCTGTCAAAGGTTTCCATGTCTGGTTATCTTCACTAACAATGCAGTGAACATCATACACAACGGTATTGGAGGCGTTTGCTCCTTGGGTGCTGACCAGCAGCTTTTCCGTTACCTTTTCCGGTGTATCAAGCCCAATCGCTTTCAAGCTGTCGGGAACATTGGTAAAGGTCTTTTCCATATCCAAACGGCTTGTCATTCCCGGAAGATTCAAATTAGGTGACGGCAGCGTAATCATGTTGGCAATGTACAAATCAGCTGACTGCAAAGCGGTAATCGTATAGTTCTTGCCTAGCGGCTGCGCCTGCAAATCCGCAACGAGTTCTGCTGCATTAGAAAGGGTAATTTTGTAATACCCTTGCGCCATTTTCTGTGGCATACCGTTAAATACGGGAGCAATCGTGGGGACAAGGGTTTCATCGTTTACAAAGCCATAGCTTCCCAGTGATACGGTGGGAAGCGTTTGCGTGGTGGTGACCCAATTCGAAGAAAGCAAGGGGTAAATCACCAAAGGCACCGTATCAATTTTCACTACTGTTTCAATGGATGATGCTTCATATGCTTCTTCGTCGGGCTGAAATTGCAGCGTAAACCGATAGGTTCCGGCATCTTTTACTTGCGTAAAATCTTGAACACTCCACTGTCCGGCAACTTCTTTTCCGTTATAAAGGGCTTTTGCACCAGCCAGAATTTCATTTTCTGTCACAGGCTTTCCATCATACGCTTTGATGAGCGGTTCCGCACTCAAAGAAAGCTCGTGTGCATCTTTTGCAGTCACCGTTACAATCACATTCAGCATCTGGCCAAAGCCCGCGTCATAAGTGTAACTGATGGGAGAGCCGCTTACCCAATCGGTCAACACGCCGCTGTCATTTATTTTTGCACCTTGCAGATTCATTACTTTCGTGCTGTCCAGTCCGGGGGCATACGCAGTTAAATCAACTCCTGCACCGGACATTTCTTCCAAAGTAATATTGGAAGGTGTATCAGACAAAGGCGTGCTCAAATTACTGCCCAGTTTCAAATAAAACAGCGAATTTTGCGTAACATCCAACATTGTCACTGCGGTGTTGGCAGTGAGATCCAGGATAGAAAGCTGGTTTGCATGTACATCGAGCTGCGTCAGCTTTGTATTGTGGGTTAAATCGAGCGCCTTCAGCTCATTTTGGTTAACAAACAATGAGAAAAGCTCTGGATTTGCGCTTACATCTAATTGTGTCAGCTGATTGTCCGACAGCGTCAGTGAGATCAGCTTTGTGTTGGTGCTTAAATCAATCTGCGTAAGCAAATTGCTGTCAACGCCCAAATGCATGAGTGCTGTATTTTGGCTGACATCAATGGAAGAAAGACGATTATTGGTTGCATTCAATGAGGTAAGCGCCAGATTTTTGCTGACATCCAACTGTTCCAAGGCATTATAGCCAACGTAAAGTTCTTTCAGCTGTGCATTGTGGGAGAGGTCCAGCGCCGTCAACTGGTTGCTCAAAACGCTTAAATTGGTCAATGCCGTGTTTTGGCTGATGTCTAGCTCTGCCAGCTGATTGTCCGACAAGGATAAATATTCCAAAGCTGTATTGGCCGTTATATCTAATGAGGTAAGTTGGTTTGCACCCAATCCCAAATGTTTCAATTTTGTATTTTGGCTTAAATCAACTGTTGTCAAATCATTGTCGTTTGCCACGAGCCATTCCAAAAGGGTGTTTTGGCTGACGTCCAGCTCTGTGAGCTGATTGTTAGAAACCGTCAACATGACCAGCGACCCAAAATATTCCACACCTTTTAAGGATTGAATATTTCTCTGTGACGCATCAATCAATTGCACCGCGTCCAGCTCTGTCTGAGAAAAAAAACCATTTTTATCTCTGTCAAATCCGCTGACATAGGCGCGGAAATTGCCATCCGGGAAATTTGTCTCATCAATCGCAATTTCGCCCTCCTGCAACGGGCTGTTCTGAGCAGGGGAAACGCTCTCGCTTGTCGCGATGCTTTCGCTTGTCGCCACACTCTCGCTCGTCGAGGTGCTTTCACTCACCGAGCTGCTCTCACTTGCCGGGGTGCTCTCGCTGGTCACAATGGTGAGCGGCAAACTTTCCGATGCCGTTTGCGCCATTGCAGCAGGAGAAAGCACACTGGCGGTCATCGCCAATACAAGCGATAACGCCAAAATCTTCTTTTTCATAGCTTGTCCTCCTATGCCTTTTTTCTCACAACAATTGTTTTTTCAACTTTTATAAAGCACCGCTTGCTTTGCCGGCGTTTCCTCTCCATTATAACGCACCACGCGCTATTTTTCAATTTAGTTTTCACTATTTATCTGCTTTTTATTGATTATTTTGACACATTTTTTCATAAAAAAGCACCCCCGCTTTTTTCTTGTTTATGAAAAAGCGGAGGTGCCAGCATCATTTTGCTGTGTTTTAATCCAGTTCCAAAGCACCGGTATAAAGCTGATAATAAGTGCCCTTTTTGGCAAGCAGGCTCTCATGGTCGCCGCGTTCAATGATGCGTCCGTGCTCCAAAACCATAATGGCATCAGAGTTGCGGATGGTGGACAGACGGTGTGCAATAACAAACACCGTTCTGCCGCTCATCAGGCGGTCCATGCCGTCCTGTACAATGGCTTCCGTTCGTGTATCAATGCTGGAAGTGGCTTCGTCCAAAATCAAAACGGGCGGGTCGGCCACGGCTGCACGGGCAATGGCAAGCAGCTGGCGCTGGCCTTGGCTGAGGTCTTCGCCTTCGCCGGAGATAACCGTTTCATAGCCATGCGGTAAACGCTTGATGAAGCCGTCGGCATTCGCCAAACGCGCTGCGGCATACACTTCTTCGTCAGTGGCATCCAAACGGCCATAGCGGATGTTCTCCATAATCGTACCGGTAAACAGGTGGGTATCCTGCAAAACAATACCCAAGCTGCGGCGCAGGTCATCCTTGCGAATTTTGTTGATGTTAATGCCGTCGTAGCGGATTTTTCCGTCCTCAACGTCATAGAAACGGTTGATCAGGTTGGTAATCGTCGTTTTGCCTGCGCCGGTCGAGCCGACAAACGCCAGCTTTTGGCCGGGCTTTGCATACAGTGTGACGTTATGCAAAACGGTTTTTTCCGGGGTATAGCCAAACGTCATATCCTCAAAACGCACATCGCCGCAAAGGCGGGTATATGTCACGCTGCCGTCGCTGTGCGGATGCTTCCATGCCCAAATCTCGGTACGCTCGGCGCATTCCACCAGCTCCCCGTCATGGTTGTAACGGGCATTCACCAAAGTAACATAGCCTTCGTCGGTTTCCTGCGTTTCATCCATCATATCAAAAATGCGCTGTGCACCGGCAAGCGCCATGATAATGGCGTTCATCTGCTGCGAAATTTGGCTGAACGGCATAATAAAGTTGCGGGTAAACTGCAAGAAAGAAGCCAGAGCACCCAGCGTAATAGCCGAGAGGCCGCTGATGGACAAAACGGAACCAATCAGCGCGGTAAGCACATACTGCAAGTAGCCGATATTGCCGATAATGGGCATCAGCATGTTGCCATAAGCGTTGGCCGTGGTGGCGCTTTGGCAAAGCTTCTCGTTCAGCACATCAAAGTCGTGCTTGGCGGCATTCTCGTGGTTGAATACTTTAATCACTTTTTGTCCGGCCATCATTTCTTCGATATAGCCGTTTACTTTCGCCAAGTCGGTTTGCTGGGCAATAAAGCCTCTGCCGCTCTTGCCGCCGATATCCTTAGTGACCTTCATCATGAGCAGCACCATCAGCACTGCCAAAATGGACAGCGGAATGCTGATGCTGAGCATCACACCAAAAATTGCCACCACGCTCACCAAAGAGTAAAACGTCTGCGGAATGCTTTGGCTGATCATCTGACGCAATGTATCGGTATCGTTGGTGTAAAGGCTCATGATTTCGCCGTGGGGATGGGTGTCAAAATAGCGGATGGGCAGCCGCTGCATGTGGGCAAACATCTCATCACGCACACGTTTTAAAACGCCCTGACCGATATTTACCATCAAGCGGCTGTAAACGTAAGTAGCAATGACGCCTGCATAATACAAACAGCCCATCAAAATAACCGCACGCAGCAGCGAGCTGAAATCGGGCGTTTCCTGCGATGCAAGGGGAACAATTAAATCATCAATCAGATATTGCAAAAACAGAGGGCCCGCCATGCCTGCCACGGCACTCACCAAAATGGCAACGCAAACAGCCGCAAATTGAAGCCGAAGCGTGCCGGCAACATAGCCCATTAAGCGTTTTGCGGTTTTCCAGGGAGTTCCCTTATTCATGCTTTTCGGCTCCTTTCATTTGGGATTCATAAACCTCGCGGTAAATGGCATTGGTTTTCAAAAGCTCGGCAGGCGTTCCCCAACCGTTCACACGGCCATTGTCCATGACAATCACATGGTCGGCCTCCTCAATGGAAGAAATGCGCTGCGCAATAATCAGCTTGGTGGTTCCGGGAATTACCTCGCGCATCGCCTTGCGAATCAGCGCATCGGTTTTGGTGTCAACTGCACTGGTCGAGTCGTCCAAAATTAAAATTTTGGGCTTTTTCAGCAAGGCACGCGCAATGCAAAGGCGCTGACGCTGGCCGCCGGAAACGTTCGTGCCGCCCTGCTCAATGTGGGTGTCGTAACCGTCGGGGAAAGTTTGAATAAAGCTGTCGGCCTGTGCCAAGCGGCAAGCTTCCATAATTTCCTCGTCTGTTGCATCCGGGTTACCCCAGCGCATATTCTCCTTGATGGTGCCGGAAAACAGCACATTCTTTTGCAGCACCATGGCAACGTTGTCGCGCAGAGTTTCAAGGTCGTACTCGCGCACATCCACGCCGCCTACTTTTACGCTTCCCTTGGTGACGTCATACAAACGGGCAATCAGCTGAACCAATGTACTTTTTGCGCTGCCCGTTCCGCCAATGATACCAATGGTTTCGCCGGAGGCAATATGCAGATTGACATCTGCCAGCGCCGCACTCTCCTGCCCTTCGGAATAGCTGAAGGTGACATTTTCAAAGTCAATCGCACCGTCACGAATGTCAAAGCGCGGATTTTCGGGATTGTGCAGCGTGCTTTTTTCTTCCAGCACTTCCACGATACGCTCGGTAGAGGCACGAGAAATAATCACCATAACGAACACCATGGAAAGCATCATGAGGCTCATCAAAATCTGCGTGGCGTAGACAATCATGGTCATCAGCTCGCCTGCGCCCATGCCGCCGCCGACAATCAGCTTGGCCGAGAAGTAAGACAGCAGCAAAATGCAGGTGTACATCGAGAATTGCATGATCGGGCCATTGAATGCAACAATTTTTTCCGCCGAGCAAAACAGCTGATAGATATGGCCGGAAATGTTGAAAAACTTTTTGTCCTCCTGCTCCTCACGCACATATGCCTTTACCACGCGCACCGCGCTGAGGTTTTCTTGGACAACGCCATTTAAGTGGTCATACTCTTGGAACACTTTTTCAAAATAGGGGTGGGCTTTCATGATGATGACAAACAGCCCAATGCCCAGCAGCGGCACTGCTCCCAAAAAGATTACGGAAAGCTCAAAATTTACGGTCATCGCCATGGCCAGAGAAAATACCAGCATGACCGGGGCACGCACCAAAACGCGAACAATCATTTGATAGGCGTTCTGCACGTTGGTAACGTCGGTTGTCAAGCGCGTCACCAAGCTAGCCGTTGAAAATTTGTCGATATTGGCAAAGGAAAAATCCTGGATATGATGAAACATATCTCCGCGAAGATTCTTTGCAAAACCAGCCGAAGCGATGGCCGCATATTTTCCGGCCAAAGCACCAAACAGCAGCGACAGCATTGCCGCAACAATCAGTGCAGCGCCCATTTTATAAATGTAGGGCAAGTCGGCATTTTCTAAGCCAACGTCGATCAAATCGGCCATCAAAAAGGGAATGAGAACTTCCAGCGCCACTTCCAACACCACCAAAAGCGGGCAAATGATGGATGGGGTGCGGTATTCCCGGATGGACTTCATCAATTTTTTTACCATTCTTTCTCCTCCTTTTTTTCAGTCACAGCCAAGTTTTCCTCCATTCGCAGGCACAGCCCGCGAAACAGAATTCTGTCGTCGCGCTTTAAGCCTTGGCACAGATCTTTTTCGATCGCGGCAAGCTGCCGATCTACTTGTTCACTGACACAAAAAGCCTTTTCTGTGGGTACCAGCTTTTTTAAACGTGCATCGTGGGCAACCGATTCTCGAATTACCAAGCCGTTTTGCTCCATCAGGTGCAAAATTCCTGTTGCCGAAGGTCGGCGCAGATTGAATTCAATTTCAATATCGCGCTGAAATACTTCTTTTTCCGCACTTTTCCTTAAAATAAAATGCAGCACCCTTGCCTGCATTCCGGTTATGCCGATGCTCGCCATTCCCGCGTCAATCCGGCGGCGAAGCTGGTGGGACAAGTTCATCACATATTTGCCTAGATCATCCTGCTGCTCCATAAGCGCTCCTTTCTTGACTGCCGATAATTGTTAGGTAGCTAACAATTAAGTTCTTGAACTATTGTACAATGACAAATTTTTAATGTCAACCCACAGAATAAAGATTGTCGATTTGCATAAAAGTTCGTACTTTTTGCAAAAATACACGGGCAAAAAACGCAGAGATTTTTCTAAAAAAAGAGTGTGTATGAGCTTGTTGCTCATACACACTCTTTTTCGCTCTTATCAAATATTTTATCGCGCCGCGCTTTACAGCACAACACCATCTTTAAAGATGGAAATTTCGCGGTAACCGTGTTTTTCGTTTTCGGTCTGCTCGCCGGAAGCCACCGCTACCACCTTATCAAACAGGCGCTTGCCCGCTTCGGGAATGGTTTCGCCTTCCGCCACCGGACCGGCGTTGAAGTCTACCCAGCCCTTTTTGCGCTGTGCCAGCGCATTGTTGGTGGCAATTTTCAGCGTGGGAGCCGGTGCGCCAAACGGCGTGCCGCGCCCCGTTGTGAACAAAACGATATGCGCGCCCGCAGCCGTCAAGGCCGTAGCAGACACCAAGTCGTTGCCCGGGCCCGACAGCATGTTCAGGCCTTTCGTCACAACGGCGTCACCATAGCCGATGACATCTACAATGGGGGCGCTGCCGCCCTTTTGCACACAGCCGCAGCTCTTGTCCTCCAGCGTGGTAATACCGCCCTTTTTGTTGCCCGGAGACGGGTTTTCATACACTACTTGGCCGTGAGAGGTGAAGTAGTGCTTAAAGTCGGTAATCATCTTTACCGCTTTGTCAAACACTTCGCGGTTGACGCAGCGATTCATCAAAATGCCTTCTGCACCGAACATCTCCGGCACTTCCGTAAGCACCGTACTGCCGCCCTGCGCAATCAGCAAATCGCTGAATGCACCGACAGCGGGGTTGGCGGTAATGCCGGAAAGGCCGTCGCTGCCGCCGCACTTCATGCCGATGACCAGCTCGGAAACGGGAACCGGACGGCGCTCGAATGTTTTGGCATAATCGGCCAGCTCTTTGAGCAAGCGGCTGCCCGCTTCAAACTCGTCCTCCACGTCTTGACAAGTCAAAAACTTCACGCGGTTTTCGTCATATTCGCCCAGCTCTTCCACAAACTGCTCGTGCGTTAAATTCTCACAGCCAAGGCTGAGCACCAGCACACCGGCTGCGTTAGGATGACGCGCCAAAGCCGCCAGCAGCTTTCTGGTTTGGGCATGGTCGTCGCCCATTTGGCTGCATCCAAACGGATGCGGGAAAGCATACAAGCCCTCTAAGCTTCCGCTTACCAGATGCGCGTTGTCGCAGCACAGCTTCTGCGCAATGCCGTTGACACAGCCCACGGTGGGAATGACCCAAATTTCATTGCGCACAGCTGCGCGTCCGTCGGCGCGCACAAAGCCTTGGAAGGTGGCCGGGGCAATCGGTGTTACCGCCTCCGCCTGGCAGTCATAGGTGTAGTCTCCATCTTCGGAAAGATTGGTTTTCGTGTTATGAACATGCACCCATGCGCCGGGGGCAATATCTTCGGTGGCATGGCCGATGGCAAAACCGTACTTCACCACATTTTGTCCGGCAGGAATCGCACGAAGCGCCATTTTATGCCCTTGCGGAATTTCCTCCTGTGCTGTTACACCTTCAAATACCGTTCCCGCAGCAACAGGCAAAAGCGCCACCGCAACGTTGTCCGCCGGATGAATTCGAATGAAACTGTTCATGCTGATTTGCTCCTTACTTTGCCTTGCAGGCTGCTTTCATCATTTCATAAGCGCCGTTTTTCTCCATGCCTTCCAGCGCCTCTGTGACCGCCTTTTCAAAGCCGTCAATCGCGGTAAGGTCTTCACCCCAGAAATCCGCATTGGACAGAACGGCATGGGTCAACGCTTCGGCACTGTCATCCTTGTGTGCATAGTAGAATTCCAGCACGGCGCGGTCATCCTTCACGGGGTAAATATCGCCGGCAGGACGGCGGCACATGAGCGCATCCTGCGTCAGCTCCTGCACGTCGCAGCTGTAAAAACGAATCAGCGCAGCCAAAGAAAGTGTCAGGTTAGCAGGCAGCTTGCCAAATTTTTCGATATAAGCCTTCAAGCTGGGCAGGCAGCGAGCTTTCCACTTTGCGGTGGAGTTCAAGCTGATGGACAGCAGCGCATGGTCGATAAACGGGTTGTTGAAGCGCTCGCCCACAGCGTGTGCAAAGCTTTCCAACTCCTCTTTCGGCAGGGTCAGGGTGGGGATAATCTCGTCATATACGGTGGTATCCATAAAGCCCTTGATCACTTCATCCTGCATACAGTTGCGCACGATGTCCTGTCCGGCCAGATAAGCAGCCAGCACCATCGAGGTGTGTGCGCCGTTCAAAATACGCACTTTGCGTTTTTTGTACGGGGTGTGGTCGCGAGCCACCAAAACAGGCAAACCGGCCTGAGCAAAGGGCAGCTCTTTTTCCAGCCATTCCGGGCCTTCGATTACCCAGAAGCCAAACACCTCGCCGGTGTCAAGCAGGTTGTCCTCATAACCGTTTTCCGCGTTCAGCTCAGCAGCTTCGCTGCGGGGATAACCGGTAACAATGCGGTCTACCAGTGTGGAGCAGAACAGGTTCTCCTCGTCCACCCATTTGGCAAATTCATCGGACAAGCCCCAAAGGGTGATATACTGGTGAACACATTTTTTCAGCTCTTGGCCGTTGTTGTCAATCAGCTCGCAAGACAGGATGACAAAGCCCTTGCCTTTCATGCTGCCCATCTGGGTGTAGCGCTCGAACAAAAAGCGTGTGAGCTTTGCAGGGAAAGAGGATGCGGGCGCGTCGTCAAAATGGCAGCTGTCGTCAAAGACAATGCCGGCTTCCGTCGTATTGGAAACAATGTAGCGCAAATCCGGGTTTTTTGCGCACTCGAGCAGCGCGCCGAAATCGTGGTACGGATTGATGCAGCGGGAAACCGCGCTGATGATACGCTTATCGTTTACCTTTGCGCCGTTTTCAAAGCCGCGCAGATAAAGCGTATAAAGGCCCTCCTGCTCATTGATCATATCGGCCAAACCCGGCTCAATGGGCTGGCACAGCACAATTTTGCCGTTAAAGCCGCATTTTTCGTTGGCAACGTCAAAGAAATAATCGACAAACGCGCGCAGGAAATTGCCCTCGCCGAATTGCAGCACCTTCTCGGGCGCATTCTCCAGCAAGTAGCCTTCATAACCCATGTCTTTCAGTGTTTTGTACGACAGCTTATTCATGATAAATTCCCTCCTGTAATGCGGCACAAAACGGGCATCTGTTTCATTCACGTCTCGTTTTATACCTGAGTGTCTGTTTGTTATATACCTGTTGTATACAACAGGTATTCGGAAAAACGGCAGAAGCCTTCGCTCCTGCCTGCCGATTCCTCTCAAAACGAAGAAATATGAAAAATCTTCGCCGGTACTGTATTTATGGTACTGAAAAGCGCAAGAAAAGTCAATTCCCGTTTTTCACAAAAAACGCTGCATTTTTTCTACGCTTTTCCGCACACTATGTGCGGTTTGGCGTTCCCGCCGCCAGCAGAGCCCGCACTGCCGTTTGCTTTGAGTTTTCGAGGTGCGTCAGCATCGCCTGTGCCGCGCGCTCATAGTCGCGTTCCAGCAAAAAGCGCAGAATCTCCAAGTGCTCTTTGCAGGTATCACTCCGGCGCTCGGCCACCTTCATGCCCGAAAACACGCGGATGCGATTATTATGGCCATAAATATTATCCATCATGGCGCGCAAATAAGAATTGCCGGAAACATTGAGCAGCATTTGATGCAAATCATTGTCCACGCGGTGCAGCTGCATTCCGGTGGGCAGCTGTGCGCTTTGCTCCACCTGCTCATACTCTCGGCGCAGCGCCTCCTCGTCTAAGCGGCAGCCGTACTCACGCACAATATAAGGTTCCACCAAACGGCGCACCTCATACACTTCATTCAGTGTTCCCATGGTGATATCGCACACCAAAACGCCGCGTTTGGGCAAAATACGCACCAGATTTTCCTGTTCCAGCTTATTGAGCGCCTCGCGAATGGGCGTTCGGCTGGCGCCGACTTGCTGCATCAGCTCGCTTTCCACCAAGAAGCTAGACGGCGCATAGGTACAGTTGATGATATTCTCTTTGATAATTGCATACGCCTGTTCTTTTAGTGTGTTTTTCGCCATACCATCGCCCTTTCCTTTGCGCCATTGCCGGTTTTATGTTCTCATTGTATCATCCCGGCAAGCTCTTTTTCAAGTCCGAGCCGCTCAGGCGTTCTCTTTGCTGCGCCGCAGCACAATGGGCAAGCAGTTCTCAGCTGCAAAAACATGCCATTCGCCTGCGCTTTGCATCGGCCCCTGCGGCGTTTGCCACATGCCGCGCGGAACGTATACGCGGCGCTCGGTTTGACCCGGCTGGAGAATGGGCGCCACCAAAAGTGCATCGCCCAGCATAAAGCAATCTGTGATGGCCTCGCAGCCCTCGCCGGGAAATTCATATTCACCGCGGTTAAACCGGATGTGAAAGCCCTCCCGCGCCCAGAGGCAGCGCCCTTTGGAGGACAAGAACAAGGGCATCATTTGATTGGGGGTCTCGTTTTTTGTGCAGTCGATTTCGTAACAATCATTTGCTCCAATCGGCATTTTCACGCCGTCATGGCTGGCGCCGCCATACCAATATTCTCCGCTTAAAAATGGCACATTCATTACGCACAACATCCTTACAGCGATGAATTTTAAGCTATTTTTATCCCATTATCCCTTGGCCATTTGCTTTGTTTTTTCAAAAGCAGCTGTAACAGCATCCATCGCAGCACCGCGTACCCCTGCGCGCTCCAGCGCATGGACACCGGCAATCGTGCTGCCGCCCGGGCTGCAAACAGCGTCTTTCAGCGGGCCGGGGTGTGCACCGTCAGTTAAGCACATGGCCGCTGCACCCAGCACTGCCTGTGCAGCATATTCCATGGCCTTTTGGCGCGGCAAACCGGCTTCCACAGCGCCGTCGGCCAAGCCTTCAATAAAGAGATAGGCCCACGCGGGCGTGCAGCCGGCAACGACGCCGCCCGCATCCATCATCGTTTCGTCTACCTCGTCAAAGCGCCCGGCCTGCTCCATCACACGGCAAAATGCATCGCGCTGCGCGTCGGTGACATTCTCGCTCAAAGTCATCAGCACCATGCCTTTTCCAATGGCGCAAGGCGTATTGGGCAAAATGCGGATGACGGGATAAGCCCCGCCCGCCATATCCTGCAAATTTTTAATGGTAACGCCTGCTGCCATGCTGACCAGCACCACATCATCGCCGGCGGCACGGCGCTCGTCCAGTACGGGGGAAATTTCCTGCAAAACATGCGCCATTTGATAAGGCTTTACCCCAAGGAACAAAAACTCCGCCGCTTTGGCAGCTTCGACATTGGTCTTTACCCAATGGCCCGACACTTTCTCGGCCAAACGCTGCGCCTTTTCCGGTGTGCGATTGGCCAGCACACAAGATTCTCCGTGGCCCCCCGCGGCAGCTGCCTGCACCAATGCGCGCGCCATACTCCCTGTTCCGATAAATCCCAGCTTTTGCATATCGCCACTCCTCATCGTGTTATTGCAAAGTTATCGCAGAAAATAAACGAGCTCCTCAGCGGGCGGCTGCGCTTGTTTCACACTTTTGGCACGCAGTGCCACACCCGGCCCGCCATACACCTCGTGCTCCATGGGCACAATTTCCGCCTGAATCTCCACCCAGCTGCGGTGTTTGTACTCTTGGGCATTCGGCGCTTGACAAATCACGCCGATATAGGAAATATCGTCAGCGCAGCACGTCATTGCAAAGCGTCCCGCGACAAAGGTTCCCTTGGGCACACGCGGCGTTTGACAAACATATGCCTTGAGCGAAATTTCCCGCCCGTCGTATTTTTCGGGGTTTTCCATGGCATCCAAATACCAAATGCCGAAATCTTCATCGGCCAAATGGATTTCACCGGGGGTTTCATCCCACGGAAGCACATCTACGGTGTCATCCGGCTGGATTGACCCATCTGTAAATTCAAAGATAATCTGAGCGCGGCGGTTTACCATACGCACGGCGCGGTGCAGATACGTTTTATCGGTTTTCTCGGTGCAGCGATTGAAAAGAACCACTTCCGGCTCTTTCAGCTTATCCACGGCCAGCTGGCGCATATTGTTCAAATAGCTTTCAAACGTGGTTGCGTCCGCAACGCAAATCATTTGATAAATTTCCCAATCTTTGGGCAGTGCGTCGTAAAGCGACTGCAAATTCCACATGCCGTTATATTCAATCAGCACACGGTCGATACGGTGCTGGCGCTGATATTCTTTAAACAGCGGCACACACAAGTCGCTTTCCTGTTCTACCGTCATAAACCGCACATTGCCGCCCGCAAAGCGCCCGGCTTCATACTCCTGCTCGCCTTCCTCACACAGCACCATCAACGTTTTTTCCCCGGTGTTGAAGTCAGGGTCTTCAAGCGTTTCCTGTACAAAGGTAGTTTTTCCGGCTTCCAAAAAACCGACAAACAAGTAAACGGGAATTGCCATGTTAAGCCTCCTTGCCGAAGAGCTTTGCCAGTGCGGCTTCGTTCAGCTGCGAACCAATCACGCACAGGCGGCCCGTATAGTCAGCACCGCCGGTGCGCACGTCCGCCTCGCCGGGCACATAGTCAAAGTGAATCCAAGTGCCGTCTTCACAAGGCACAATGCCCTTTGCGCGCAAAACAGCGCCATAGTCGCCGCTGTCCATCGCTTCCAGCTTCGTGCGGATTTCCTCCATTGTATAACGATTGGCGGTTTCCAGCCCCCAGCTGGTGAATACTTCATCGGCATGATGATGGCCATGGTCATGGCCGCAGCCGCAGTGCTCCCCATGCTCGTGGTCGTGACCGCAGCCGCAATGCTCCCCATGCTCGTGGTGATGCTCGTGGTCGTGACCACAGCCGCAGTGCTCCCCGTGCTCATGATGGTGCTCGTGGTCGTGGCGCACTTGCTCCAGCATCTCCGCTTTCAGTCCGTCACGCTGTTCCATTGCGTCCAGCAATTGCGCTGCTGTGAGCTGGTTCCATGGCGTTGTAACAATCGGCGCTTTGGGATTGCGCTCTCGCAGCAATGCAACGGCACTTTGCAGCCGTGCTTCGTCGACACCGTCTGTACGGGACAAAACAATTGCGCTGGCGTGTTCAATTTGGTTGTTGTAAAACTCACCGAAGTTTTTCGTATACAAGCGCACCTTGTTGACATCGGCAACCGTTACAAAGGCATCCAGCTCCACATCCGCGTTTAAATTTTTAACCGCATTGATGACGTCCGAAAGCTTGCCCACACCGGACGGCTCAATCAAGATGCGTGTGGGGTGATACTCGTCCAACACTTTTTCGAGCGCCTTACCGAAATCGCCCACGAGGCTGCAGCAAATGCAGCCGGAATTCATCTCGGTCACTTCGATGCCGGCTTCTTTCAAAAAGCCGCCGTCAATGCCGATTTCGCCAAACTCGTTTTCAATCAATACCAGCTTTTCGCCCTGATAAGCTTCTTCAATCAGCTTCTTAATGAGCGTCGTTTTGCCTGCACCCAAAAAGCCGGAAAAAATTGTAATTTTTGTCATAATAAACTCCTTTTATCATTCGGCAAGCTCCGTGCGCACAACTCGCACACGGCTGCTTTCCCTTTTTTGCAAATCGTTCCACAATGTACGCGGCATCCGCTTGCCCATTTGAAACCGCTCGTAAGCTTGCGATCTTGTAACGTACTCGTCGGGAAGTTCCCCGGGCTGCGCCAGCTCCACCGTACCCAGTGAAACCTCATGGGTGTGCAGCCAGCGAAAGCACCACACAATGGCTGCCGCGGTCATGCCCGTAAGCACCATTTTTCCGATTGCCAAGGCGATTCCCCCCTTGTAAAATTGGCGTGGGACAAGCCGCGCCGATACCTGTCATTATACGCGCTTATCTGCGGAATGTCAAAGAGTTTGTTTTTGCTAACCATCGCTTGCTGCTCTTTTTCATTTACCGCTGAAAACAAGGATTCCTTTTTCAGTTGAAAGACATAAAAAATAGCGTCCAAAACGATTTTCACCGTTTCAGACGCCGTTTTTTATTTTGGCTTTTTAAAAGGTGCTGCCCAAACTTTCACGATCGACAAGATGCAGCAAGCAGCTCTTTTAAACGCCTTTTGCCATCTTACAGCATTTGTCCAAAGCTGCTTTTTCACACTTGCTCCTCCTGTCTTCTCAAAAATGGGGAAATTACCCAAAGATACGCTTTCAAGTGTAAGGCAAGCCATCTTTTTTTCAATGCTTTTCCTAAAAACACACTCGATTTGATAAATTCTGTGGATTCTGTTGCAAATTGAACAAAATTCAACAGTCATTTTCTGATTCAGATGTGAACAGTATACATGCAAGAGCCGAAGCTTGTGCATTTTTGCATCATACACAAAACTTCGGCCCATTTTTTTGCTTTTCTATTTCTTTTTCATGGCTGAATTGATCATGTGCAGCAGCCGCAGCGCTCACACGCACTTGGCGTTGCTGCACAGCCGCCGAGCGCCGTCTCACGCAGCTCGACGGGCAAACGACGGCCCACCGCATACATGGCATCCAACATTTCATCAAACGGAATCAACTGTCTGACGCCGCTCAAAGCAAGCTCAGCTGCCACCAGCGCATTGGCAGCGCCTGCCGCGTTTCTGCTCTGACACGGATACTCCACAAGGCCGCCCACCGGGTCACACACAAGCCCAAGCATATTCATCAATACAGTCGATGCGGCATCCAAGCATTGGCCGGGGGGGCCCCCCAGCAGTTCCACAGCGGCGGAGGCCGCCATGGCAGCCGCAACGCCTACTTCCGCTTGACATCCGCCTACGGCTCCGGCCACCGTAGCATTGCGCATCGCCAAATAGCCCACCGCACCGGCGTTGAATAAGCCTTTCAGCAATTGCTCGTCTGAAAGATGGTATTCCTCTTGAAGCGCCAGCAAAAGCCCCGGCACCACACCTGACGAACCCGCAGTCGGGGCTGCCACAATCAAGCCCATAGAGGCATTGACCTCCAGCACTGCCATGGCATAGGTGATTGCCTTTTGCAGCAGTGACCCGCAAATGGCCTTTCCCTGCTGCGCATGAATATCCAAGTGCTGGGCTTCTCCGCCAATCAGCCCGCCCATGGAGCGCTGAGGCGTTTGCAGGGGCTGTGTGGCGGATTGGCGCATAATTTCTAAAACACGCATCATGCGGCGCTGTACTTCCTGCGCCGAAACTTCGCCCAAAACACATTCCCGGCGAAGCATCATCTCCGAAATGCTGCACCCTTCGCGGGCGCATCCATCCAAAAGCTCTTTTGCACTTTTAAATTCCATGTTCCCCGCTCCTTTACGACTGCACCAACATCACATCCCGGATGTGTGCATTTTTTTGAAGCTGAGCCGGAATGCTTTCCGGCAGCGTGCCGTCCGACTCAATAATGCTGTACGCGGTATGCCCGCGTGCTTCACGGAACAAGCGCATAAACGCAATATTGACGTTATGCTCGCTCAGCACATGCGTGATATGCGCCACCACACCGGGCGTATCTTGGTGAATGACAATCAGTGCGCTGTATTCGCCGGTAAAGTCCACCTCTACCCCGTTGATGCGCGTGATTTTCATTTTGCCGCCGCCTAAGGACACTCCGCGGACGGTCATTACCTGTCCCGATTCGTTTTCCATGCGGATATCTGCCGTGTTCGGGTGAACATCCTGTTCGGTTTCATTGGGAATAAAGGCAAATTCCAGCCCCCGCTGACGCGCAATCTCAAAAGAGTCACGAATGCGAACGTCATCGGTATCAAAGCCTAAAATTCCGCCCAGCAGTGCTCGGTCTGTTCCGTGGCCGCGATACGTTTTGGCAAAAGAGCCGTAAAGGGTAAACTCTACTTTTTTAAGCGGCGGGGCAATCAGCTTGCGCGCCACGCCGGCAATCACAGCAGCCCCGGCTGTGTGCGAGCTGGAAGGCCCAATCATGTTGGGCCCCAGCACGTCAAATACACTGATAAAAGACATGGTATCACTCTTTCACAACCGTTGTTTCTTTTTTGATAAATTTGCGATAAATAGTGTCCACAATTACACCAATCGCATTGTCACCGGATACGTTGCAGGCTGTTCCAAAAGAATCCTGTGTGATATACAGCGCAACCATGATGGCGCAGATCGGCCCGTTCACATCGCCTGCTTCAGGGCCAAATACCATATAAAGGAACGGCAGCGCAGTCATGATAGAACCGCCGGGAGCGCCCGGAGAAGCTACCATGGCAATGCCCAATGTCATAATGAAGGGAACCACTGTCGCCATGCTGATGGGCAGCCGATACATTAAACAAACGGCAGTTGCACATGCGGTAATGGTAATCATAGAACCAGCCATGTGGATATTGGCGCACAAGGGAACCACAAAGTTTGCAATTTCATCCAAAGTGCCGTCTTTCTTTGCACACTCCAAGTTCACAGGAATGGTTGCGGCCGAAGACTGCGTACCTTGCCGTTGCATAATCGGAAATCTGGTTGCGAATCAACATAATGGGATTCTTGCCGGACAGCATACCTGCAATTGTAAACTGAATTGCAATATAAATCAAGTGCATCCCAATCACAACGAGGAATACTTTCCACAAAATGCCCAAAATTGCAAATGTTTTTCCAGAGTAAGTCATGTTGGTAAAAGTGCCGCAAATGTAAAGCGGCAGCAGCGGGATAATGACCGCATGAAGAACCCTGTCAATGATTGCCGAAAAATCTTCCATTCCGTTATACAGCGTATCTCCAATGGTTTTGCCGCGCATTGCGGACAAGCAAAGCCCTAATACAAACGCCAGTGTAACGGCGGACAAGGTGTTCAAAATAGGAGGAATGGACAGCGAGAAGCAGCTTGACAGCGTAACATCTGCCGTGGCGGAAATTTGGTCCAGCGCTCCTTCGCTCATAAACGAGGGGAACAAAGAAGAAGAAACGAGGTAAGAGGCCGAGCCCGCAATTAAAGTAGAAACATACGCCAAGGCCACCGTAATGATTAAAAGCTTCCCTGCGCCGCTTCTCAGATTGGCGATGCCCATGGTGACATATGCAACAATCATTAAAGGAATAATAAACGATAAGAAGGTGCTGAAAATTGAGGATAAAGCAACTACGACACGGTTAAACCATTCCGGCATAAACGACCCAAACAAAATACCAATGATAATTGCCAGAATCAATTTTGGAATTAACCCAATTTTAAACTTCTTTTCCTCTATGTGCAATTCCTCCAATCATGTTAAACATTCTTTATATTTTTTAGTTGACTTTACCTTTGTGTTTAGTCTAACATAGAAATACCATTTAATCAAATGAATGAATTTCCTTCTTTTATATTTTTTCCTTGAGCTCTATTTGGGTCACCCCAACATTTATTATAGAGCCTTATTATAGAGCCTACATATCTAAAAACCCCGGAAAACAGAAGTTTTCCGGGGTTTTTGAAAGCATTTGATTTGTTCTTGTAAAGCCAATTAGCGCTTGCTGAACTGTTTTCGGTGCGGCAAATGTGTTCCGGTTGCTTCGGTTTGCGCGTTTTCCGGAGGCAATAATAACACAGAGCCGTACATTTTACAATCATTCAGGCAAAAGTTTTTACAACTTCAGCCAGAATCTGCGAGGCACCTTGCTTCTTTTCTGCTTCTTATCCACGGCAGCTCAGGGCTGTGGAGGGAGTGTAAAGGATAGAAGGTCATCAAACAGCAAAGGCGGGCTGGAAGCGGCAAAACGTCCAGCCCGCCTTTCTTATGAATTTCCTTACTATGGTGACTTATGCTATCGGCGCCTGTTTCTAAATCCGATCATCCTTTTACTCTCACAGTTTTTAACGCCGCCGAATACAACAAATCACCATGAACTGTTCCGTAGCTTTACCCCGACTGTATGGGTAAATAATACCACGACTTGAAGATAAATTCTATATAAGCAATCCGTTCTTTGTGATAAAATCCTATCTTAGGGTGTAGAAGTGTATAGAAATCATATAGAAAGTCTTGGATTAGAATGGCCGAGCTGCGATTATTATTGAAATAATGGAGATTCTACAAATGAACGAGAAAATTTTCAAAAAGAAACGTAAGGGACCAAAGATTTTTTTATCAATAGGTGGAGTGCTAATGGCTTTGCTCTTGACACTCTACCTTGTCGCCACAAATAATACCCAAACCGTGATCGGGATGCTTCAAAAATTATCGTATGGCGATAACCCGATCAATTCATATGAACCGTTTTATGATCCCGTTAACGGGAAGAAGGACAACGGACAATATCTTATCAGCGAAATTAATTATGATAGTGAATATCCGAATGGCTTTCTCGACATAACCCATCCCGATGAAAACAGAGATGTCGATCGTCCTACGCTCTTTTATTTTCACGGTGGCGGTTTCTTTGCCGGGAGCAAGAACATGGGCGACCCTTTGGCGGCAACAGAAGCAACCTATCTTTTGGATGACATCTGCGCCGCCGGATACAATATCGTCAATGTGGATTACGCGCTCGTTCCGGATTATCGGTTTCCGGTTCCGCTGATTCAAGCGAACAAAGCGTTTGCCTATATACAAGAACATGCCGATGAATATCACCTGAATATGGACAATGTCGTAATTATGGGTTCATCAGCAGGAGCTATCATGGCCAGCCAGCTCGGCAGTATCATGACCAATCCTGAATACGCGGAACTGCTTGGAATTACGCCTGCATTGAAACCCGAACAGGTAAAGGCAGTCGTGATAGACGACGCCCCCCTCGACTACAAAGCATTTTCTTTGGCAACCAAAATAATTATAGGGAACTATGTCAAAGGAAGCATCTATCTTTCGGAAGAAGAAATAAAGCAATACGATAATATTCAAAACCTTACTGCAAATTACCCCGCCGCTGTATTACTTGGCAGCGAATACAGACACGATATGGAAGTAATGCACGAGGAACTGAATAAACTCGGCTGCGAGCATCTTCATATCGACCCGTATATAGAACACGGACTTACAAAACCTCACTGTTTTGTTTCGACAGAACGTACTGACCCCATTGCAAAAGATGCATTCGATAGAATGATTTCATTCCTGAACGAAAAGACGAAATAAATGGAGTATTATACATGAAGTTTGTTTAGCAGGGAACCCATGAACAGGGACTATAGGAAAATATAGCTGAGAAAAGTCGCCCAAGCAGTTTCTATCTGCTCGGGCGACTTTTTTGTTAATTGTCCATAGGATTATTTGGCATTTGAAGGCCCACGACAGACGTATCCAGAAGCAAATCAATGATGAGCTTGCACAGAGAGTTCAACGTTCTTCTGCTATAGTATACATCTTTCGATACTCAGAAGGAGTTTGTTTCATATGCTTTCGAAAAACCTTGACAAAATAACTGCTGTCGGAAAAACCGCATTGACAACTGATTTCCTTAACAGACAAAGTTGATGTTAATAATAATTTTTGAGCCTGTTGCAAACGATAGCGAATCAAATAAGACATCGGCGCATCAGCATAATACTTTTGGAAGCATCGACCAGCTTCGCTCCGGCTGATGTTGGCCGATGCCGCCAGATCTTCAAGGGAAATCATTTCGGAAAAGTGCTTTTGAATATACTGAACCATTTGTTGCATTCGAATTTGTGTCTTAGAATCCAGCGGTTGAATCTTTGAACGAGAGAATTCGGATTGATTGTTATACAGTATCTTGAAAAATTCAAATAAACTCTGATGCACTTCCAATTCCGGACAATCCGAATGACTTTGTTTTGGCAATAAAATGCTGAAATCCAGCACATCTTGACCTGCTTCGCTACCAAGGACTTGATAAACACGGAATAGACACGACAACATTTGTTTTTGCCAAGGTACATATGGCGATAACGTTATATACGGTAAACTGGAATCATGGAGTAGCGGGTAAAAATATTTCTGGAAAATTGTGCTTGTCAATGGGGCTAATACATTTTCTGCAAAGACAATGTTCGGGCACAAACATTCCCGAGTTGAATCAGTCAAACTGTATCTATGTAATTGTCCGCTTCCAATCAAAATGCTTTCTCCGGGCAAAAGTGTCAAGCGTTTTTCTCCGACTTGTATCATCACTTCTTGATTGAAAGCAGAAAAAATTTCATATCCAAAATGCCAATGCAGCGGCACCCGCCCATCGGGCCATTGATTCAAGTCATCAATATAAAATTGTATAGGGAATGAAGGATCTGGAAAAGAAAACTCCTCTTTTAGCATATGATCAAGTATTAATTGTTCCATAAGATACCCCTTCCGTGTTTGAGTAAATATTACCACGATTTGAGTAAAAAAACCATATAAGTGCTTGATTTGTTGTGATAGAATTCTATTTTAGAACATGGAGGGGTGCATATATGGCAACAATTCTGCTTGTTTTTATTTATATTTTTTACATTGGCCTGGGAATTCCCGATTCTCTTCTTGGTGCTGCATGGCCAGCTATTTATGGTGATTTATCTGTTCCTATTTCCTACGCCAGCTTAGTTTCGGTAATCATTTCATGTGGAACAGTTCTTTCGAGTTTATTTAGCGCATATGTTATTGCGAAGTTAGGAACTCCACGTGTAACGGTACTCTCAACAAGCCTCACTGCAATTGCGCTGCTTGGATTTTCTTTTTCACAAAATTTTTTATGGCTTTGTATCTGTGCGGTTCCATTAGGGATTGGTGCGGGCTCTATTGATACTGCATTGAATAATTATGTGGTTTTACACTACAATTCTATGCAAGTTAATTTTCTCCATTGTTTTTACGGAGTGGGGGTTACTGTCAGCCCTTATTTAATGTCCCTTGCATTATCAGACAATATGAATTGGCGAGGTGGCTATAAAACAGTCTTTTTCATCCAGCTTACTATTACGGCTCTATCCATAATTAGCCTTCCCATATGGAAAAGGGTAAATCAGGGAAATCCACAAGAGAAACCTATTCAGGTGTTGTCTTTGTCACAGATGCTGAAGCGAAAAAAGGTCTGGGCATCCTGTGGCGTATTCATCGGAATCAGTGCTTTGGAATCCACCTGCTTGATTTGGGGAAGTACATTTTTAGCCGAAAGCGTGGGAATACCTGCAGATACTGCTGCCGCCCTGATCACCTTCTATTTTATCGGTATGACTTTAAGTCGGCTTTTATCTGGAGTGCTTACCATAAAATATTCTGATTGGCAAATTATTTTTTCTGGACAAGCGGTTATATTTATTGCTGTTGTTTTGTTGCTGATACAAAACAACGTAATGGCAGCGACTCTGGGTCTGTTTTTAATTGGACTTGGCAATGGTCCTATTTTCCCCAATATTACACATCTTACTCCCGAATTATACAGTAAAGAAGCTTCGCAATCTATAATCGGTATCCAAATCGCATTTTCTTATCTCAGTGTTATGCTGACGCCCGTTTTATTTAGTGTAGTAACTACCTTTGCTGGGATTTCTGTCTTTCCAAATTTCCTACTAGTCATGTTCCTGCTTATGGTTGGTTGTACAATTGTTCTTAAAATCGGCGATGCCAAAAGTCACACAAAAAGACAAAATGTATAAGCCGCTCTAAACAACAAGGAGATATGAAATGGCGACGCTCTTATTAGTTATTATTTACATTGCGTTTATTAGTTTAGGAATTCCTGATTCACTATTTGGGACAGCTTGGCCAGCCATTTACTCTGAACTGACTTTGCCAATTTCCTATGGAAGTTTTGTAACAATCATAATATCCTGCGGAACTATTATTTCCAGTCTTTTAAGTTCCCGGCTGCTTGCTCGATTTGGAACTGGATTTATTTGTATATTTAGTACGGCATTAACGGCAATTGCGTTGTTGCTGTTTTCCTTCTCTAATAACTTTTACTTGTTATGCGTTTGTGCATTACCGCTTGGATTAGGCGCAGGAGCAATCGATATTGCACTTAACAATTACGTTGCCCTCCATTATTCCGCAATACACATGAGCTTTTTACACTGTTTCTACGGTGTAGGTGTCTCGGCCAGCCCATATATCTTATCAAAAATTATTGGATCACAAGGAAACTGGCGCATCGGGTACCAAACTGCCGCCAGTATTCAATTTGCAATTCTACTGTTATTGATAGCCACAATAACCCTTTGGGGCAAAACTAAGATTTCGGTATCTTCTGCTTCTGTACGCCATGCATCCACTCTTTCTTTTCGCACAATGGTCCGGATGCCAGGAGTCAAAGAAATCTGCTGTATGTTTATAACATCTTGCGGAATAGAATATACCTGTGGGAATTGGTGCAGTACATTTCTCGTTGAAAATAAAAATATGCCGATTGCCAACGCAGCTCAAGTAGTTATGTTATATTATATTGGCCTTACGCTTGGACGATTTTGTTCCGGTTTATTAGCTGTGCGGCTACATAGCTGGAAAATCATTCGATTGGGGCAAATTGTTCTTGGGGTAGGAATTCTCTTGCTCTTTATGCCTTTCTTGACAACATCCGTTGTAGGCTTTTTCTTGATTGGCTTTGGTAACGGGCCGTTATTTCCAAACTTAAACTATTTAACCCCTGAGAATTTTGGAGAAAATATTTCTCAAAACATTATGGGAATACAGATGGCAGCTTCGTATCTGGGGATTATGTTGGCACCAGCCGTGTTCGGTATTCTCGGACAATGGATTGGGGTATGGTTGCTGCCACTCTTTCTCATCTGTTTTTATTTTGTTATGCTGGCTCTACATTCACGGGCAAAACATCACATCCAAACAAAGATTCAGTAATTTGCAAGCAATGCCCCTGGATAGCCATTCGGCTTCCGGTGCTGCTTGTTGAGGGTATCCCCCAATCCCCCATGAACGCAGAATTTCATTCTGCGGCTGCGCGTTCTGCGAACGCTTTTAGGCCACGGCCAACTCATCGCTGGCCGTGGTCCTTTTCTTTTTCGCACTTCAACTCATCGTCCATTTTTAGCATCTGTTCCACGTTGCTTTTTACTGTCAGCAGTTCCCGCATTTCTGATTTTTTCTATGGCTTCTGGAAATAGAAAAGCTCGGAAAACCACGGTTTTCCGAGCTTTCAGCCTGTAGAAAAACCTGCTTTGGGAATTAGTCCAAAGCAGGTTTTTGCGTTATCCACAAAACCATAGAGGGAAAAAACGATAAAACACAGGACACATTTGTGTCTGACCGCTTCCGTTTACCGCCATCCGGGGCAGGATGGCGGGCGTTCCATTTCCAAGTGGCTAGTTTTTTCAAATTCATGGCAGCAAATTTAAGCTTCACCCAGTTTGTCACCTGAGCCAAGCCTCGATACTGCGTGTAACGCATGGCATGCTTTTCTTTTGCATCAGCAAATACACGCTCGATCTTCTCTTTTCTCAACCGATACAGTTCCTTGTATGGCTCCATATGTCGGGCATCTTCTGCCATCTCGACATAGTCGTGCCAAACATGCCGTGTCACCGTTTTCTCACACTTTGCACTTTCAGTACACATCGTTCTTGTGGGACAACTCTTACACACATAGGGGCGGCTTTTGTATTCCCGGTAGCCGTCCCGGTTCGTTGTGGAATAATGCAGCGCATGGTATTCCGGACAGATTACATCGTCAAAGTATTCATCGTACACATACGTCCACCACCGGTGGCCGTTCTCTTTTGTTTTGGGGCGGGTATAACAGGTTGAAAGCACGCGGCCGCTCTCAAAGATCCGCTTGCAAATCCAAGGTGTCTTGTATGCACTGTCTGCTACAACTGTTTTGTGTTCGGGGTAATTTTTGCACAGTTCATCGTATAATGCGTCAAATGCGGTACTGTCGTGTACATTCCCGGGGGTCACATGAACATCGAGAACAAAGTTATGCTTGTCACAGGCGGTATGCGCTTCATAGGCAAAACATTTTTTGTGTTCGCCTTTGTGGAAAACTCCGCTCTCCGGGTCGGTAGTCGATACCACCGTTTCCTTCTCTTCGGGCGCTTTTTGTCGCTGTCATCCGAAAAGGGCTTTTTGCCATGTTCTTCGCGGTTTTTGTTCACTTCATCAAACAATTCTTTTGCATATCGCTTCGCCTGTTTCGGAACTGCCTTTTTAGCTTGCTTTTTGAGATTCGCACTTGCTTTTATGTGGGTTCCGTCCACAAAAATTGCTTCTGTATCCAGATATCCTTCCTCTGCCGCTGCTTTCAACACCCAGCGGAATACATACTCTACTGTCGCGTGGTTATACCGGTGCTTAAAGTTATAACTCACTGTGGAAAAATGTGGCACTGATTCATTCAAAGGATATCCTATGAACCATCGGTATGCCAGATTCATATTCACTTCTTCCAAGGTTCGACGAAGAGAAGGAATTCCATAGATATGCTGAATCAGCACAATCTTGAACAAAACCACCGGATCAATGCTTGGTCTGCCGTTGTCCTCACAGTACAGCTCCTCTACAAACTCGTAGATCTTCTTAAAGTCAATTGCCGCGTCGATCTTTCGCAGCAAGTGCTCCTGCGGGACCATGTTCTCCAAACTTACAAATTCAAGCTGCCCTCGATTTTCTGCATTCTTCACCAACATTTTTATCACCCCACACCATTATACCGCATTTTCGTCCCCGATACGAGAAAAAGGCCACTTTTCGATGACCTTTTTCGACAGGCTGACCCCGGAAAACAGAAGTTTTCCGGGGTTTTTGAAAGCATTTGATTTGTTCTTGTAAAGCCAATTAGCGCTTGCTGAACTTCAAGGGTCTGGTGCTGGTCCTGCCAAACACCCGGTGATTTCTTCGCTTTCCACCTGATTTTTGGCTTAATACTGCGGTTTTTCTGCACACCAGATTCTAATTTTCATCCTCGTGCATGACGCACGAAAAGCAGGTTTTGCTCCTTATATGTGCCTTGCGTATCGCTGCCCAGGGCGACGCAGGACAACAGTAGGGAAAGGAACCTGGTTGCTGTTCTCGTCATCACCTCAATTTTTGAAACAAGCGAATTACATAAATCAGCCGGATAGTTTGTATACTATTCGGCTGATTTTTATTAGGCACCTAAACGGCTAATTTGTTCTATCCATTCCCGAAAATGAGGACATTCGGCAAGAATTTTATCTATTCCCATATCCTTAGAAATTAAAGTTCCATTTTTTATTTTCGCATAATTGGGAATTAATTTTTCCAGGCGCTTAGAAGGTGCCGTTTCAGGCGAGTTGTTTATGTGTTCAGGGGTGGGATAACTTTCTCGAATCTCTCGTATTTTGTTGACCACATCGGTTTCCGCAATAAGTTCAAAAGATTCTGGATTAGAAAAAAGAATGCCCTCAAACTCATGTAACATAAAGTGAAACATACAATTTGCTTGACCAATATCTCTGTTGACTGCTGCTTCTATTTTACCTATACGCTCATAGATATCCGGATCGTGTAAACCTATTTCTGGAGTGTTTTCAGGCATGGCATAATAATCAAACATAGTAGTAACGTGCTCATTTGGGTGACTTTTGCACAGCATCGTCAACTCTCGTTTGATTTTGTTGTAATCACTTACGCCGCCTTTATATTTCTTGGATACCGTACGTTTTGTTGTGCACACAATAGGATATACTGCGATACCGATATTAAAAAAATAAGGATAGAGGATCTCGTTGATAAAAGACTCTTCAGTCGGGCCTTCACAATAGATATATACATTTTTCATTTTGAGAGTCTACCTCCCAAAATATTCTTTTTCCAGAGATCGCCCAAAGCGTAGTCCTCTTCCAACCAGACCTCCAGTTCGTCTTCGTTCAATCGCTTAAACTCCGAACCATCTTCACCTCGATCAACAACAATAACATCTTCAACATCAAATTCATTGAGCATCTCTACAGATTGGGTAGAAATTATAATTTGCTTTTCGTCGGATAACTGTCTAACCATTTCTGCAAAAATTGTTATTGCATAAGGATGTAGACCAAGTTCAGGTTCATCAACAATAATTGTTGCAGGTTGCAATTCATGCGGTTGTAGTAAGAGTGTAGCGAGGCAAATAAAGCGTAGCGTACCATCCGATAACTGCGAAGCATTAAAAACGTCCTCACAGCCCTTTTGTTGCCACTTTAGTACTATTTGTTCTTCATTTCCCTCCTGCGGTTCCAATACAAAATCTGCAAAGTATGGAGCAATTAATTGAATAGTGCGGACAATTTCTTCGTAGCTTTTTTCATAATTGCTTTTTAGGCGGAACAGAAAAGCTGCCAAGTTCCCCGCGTCATTCATCAAAACTTTGTTGTTGGAAATATTGTGCTCTTGTTTTACTTTTGCACTACGTCCAGTGTCATGGAAATGATAAACTCTCCAGTTCTGCTTCTCCAGAATGGGTATTACATATTCATCGATCTTATTATGAGCCCCCGTTTGCCATTGAGATTCGATCGATCCTCTGGAGACATTACTCTCGTTTTCCCACAGTCCATGATACCCAAAATACTCTTTGCGAAATATTAGTCTGTTATCGTCGGTTGGAATAAGTACAAAACCGTAGGAATTATTTCCGAAATAAACTTCAAAATCTATTTCATCGGTTACCTTTCTGCCATTGTAAAAAAGTGAATTCATTCCACTTTGGGCCACAAAGACTTGAAGATTTTGCGACAAAATATTTTGCAGCAAAGTAAACGCAGAAATGAAATTAGACTTTCCAGCTCCATTACTACCAATTAAAACGTTGATCTTCCTGAATTTAATATCACACCGTTTAATAGACTTAAATCCAGATATAGTCATCCGGCTTAGCTGATCTGTTGATAGTGCCATTTAAGCACCTCCTTCAAATGCATTTGCTTCAAGTAATCCAAATTTTAAATACAGCTCTGGTTCATAATCGTTGCTTGCTGTCGCCATTTTCTTTTGCTTTATTATACCAGATGTACCCGAATCCTCAACTCCTATTATGTCGTTCGAGAAAACTTTTGTCACAAGGACTTTCACACTTATGCCCTCAAATTCTTATACACATCCTCCAAGAACACTTGCATCAGTTCCCGCTTCTTTTCGTCGTTATCAAGCAGAAGGGCAAAGAAGTCCTGGTTTTGCTCATACCCGGCAATCAGAGCATCCTGTACAGCGTCAAAATAGGCAAAGCGGAAATCTTTGAGCGAGTTATTCCGTGCACTGTCCCTCAGATGTCCATTTTTCAGCAAAATGTCCCTCATTTGCAGAGCGGACTTGGAGGCCACGTCAACATCAAAGTTCTTGTTATACGCTGCATTGATCTCGTCGATAATCTCGGACAGCTTCTTTTTCACGGCTTCATCCATGAAGACTTCATTGGGTGTCGGAAGGCTGACCTCCGGCTTGGATTCAATCTCGTGTGTGTTTTCCCCGGTCTTTTTCTGACGGAAGTTCGAGGCCGTGATTTTGTCCGCAATATCAAAATCATTTCCACCGCTGCCCACTTCGATCTCTTTAACTAGGTATGAAAGGAAATTGTACTTCTTGTGCAGATCCACGCTTTCAAAACAGGTTGCCTGAATCAGGAAACTGTAAAAACGCAAGAAACGCTTGATCGTTGCACGAATTTCCAGTTTTTCCAGTTCCGGGTGGCGATTGATGATTTGCAGGGATTTATCCAGCAACGCCCACATCCGAGCCTTTTCTTTGGAGGTTCGTTTATCCTGATACAGGTATCCGTTAAATTCCTCAATATCGTCAATATCCAGGAAATTATACTGATCCACCTGAGCTTCCACCGTTCGGATGTCAGAAGGGGTAATCGTCTCGTTCAGAATTGTCTCAGTATAGAATGGGGCAAAGGACGCTTGAATATCCTCATATTCATTTTTAAAATCCAGTACAAAGGTTTTCTTATCATAGGGCGCACAAATACGGTTCAAGCGAGAAAGGGTCTGCACAGCATTAACTCCCCGCAGACGCTTATCCACATACATGGCGCAGAGCTTTGGCTGGTCAAAGCCGGTTTGATACTTATTCGCCACCAACAGCACCTGATAGCTGTTGCTGTCAAACACTTCCGGCAAATCCTCTTCCTTAATGCCGTTCATCACCGCTTCGGTGTATTCGTGGCTGTCCAGAGAGACCTTGCCCGAAAACGCAACCAATGCCCGAATACCCGTATACCCATGCTTAGAAATATAGGTTTCAAACTCGTTCCGGTATTTGACTGCTGCCTGCCGTGACGAAGTAATGACCATGGCTTTTGCTTTGCCACCCAATTCCTGCATGATTCTGTTTTTGAAGTGCTCAATAATGATCTCCACTTTCTGAGCAATGTTGGTATCATGCAGTTCAATATACTTAGCAATCTTACGCTTTGCGGCAATCGTCTCTAATTCTGGATCGTCCTCAATAGCCTTATTAATTTCAAAATAAGTCTTATAGGTCACATAATTTTGCAGCACATCCAGAATGAAGCCTTCCTCAATCGCTTGCTTCATGGAATACAGGTCAAAGGCAACCTTTTTTCCCTCTTCATTCAGGCAGCCGAACAGCTGCAAAGTGGTCGGCTTCGGGGTTGCTGTAAAGGCAATCATGGAAACATTGGGCTGCTTTCCGCTACGGGCAATTTCGTCCTCGATGATATCGCCCATGGATTTTTCTTCTTCCGACACATCAACAGGGGTAGCCTCGCTCAGTTTGCGGCTCTCTGAAAGAGCATACGTCACCGCTTCCATGGCAGTTCCGGCGGTAGAGGAATGGGCCTCGTCGATGATTACAGCAAAAGTCTTGCTTTTCAGCTCCTGGACCAATTCCTGAATGTACATGAACTTGTGGATGGTAGTCACGATGATTTTTGTATTGCCATTGAGGGCATCTGCCAAGTCTTTGGACGTGCATTTTTCGTCCATGACCTTGATCAGACCAGCCTTGTGCTCCAGTGACAGTACGGCATTCTGAAGCTGTCGGTCTACCACGATACGGTCAGTGATAATGCAGACCGTATCAAAAATGACTTTGTTTTCCCTGTCGTGCAAGGAGGCAAGACGGTGGGCCAACCATGCAATGATATTGGTTTTGCCGCTGCCCGCCGAGTGCTCAATGAGATAGTTTTTCTCGCTGTGATGTTCTACTACATCTGCCACCAGCTTGCGCACGGCATTGAACTGATGATAACGGGGGAAAATCAGCGTTTCCTTGGTGACACGCTTTCCGGTATCCGGGTCTTTCTTGGTCTCCTTTTGCAGGAATATGATTTTATCAATCAGATATAGCACCGTATCTTTTTTGAGGATATCTTCCCACATATAAGAAACATTGATGCCGTTTTCGTTGTGGGGGTTGCCCTTGCCAGAGTGAATCCCAACGCCGCAGCCTTTGTTGAACGGCAGAAAGAAGGAAGATTTTCCTTTCAGATTGGTGCACATATACACTTCGTTCAAGTCCATGGCGAAGTGAGCCAGGCAGCCCGCCTTGAATTTCAGCAGTCGGGTCTTATAATCTCGCTCAAACTTATACTGACGGATCGCATCCTCATAGTTCTGTCCACTGGTGTTGCATTTCAGCTCAAAAGTAAAAATAGCAATGCCATTGAGGAAAATCACAAGATCAATGCGTTCGCCCTCTTTGTGCCAGACTTCCTCCATCACCGAGAGTACATTCTGCTGATACAGCGCCTCCGCTTTTTGGTTGAAGGTAGTGGCAGGTTTGCGGTACATGAGGGCCAGGGATACACCGTTATCAAACTCCACACCGTGCTTCAGCACATCCAGCAGGCTGCGGCTTTTCTTGTTGACCTCATTATTGATGTAGTTGAGAATGGTCTGGCGGGTCTTGCCGCCATAGAGCTTTTCCAACCGTGCCAATGCATCCGGCTGGGTGGCTCGCAAAAAGGAGAACAGTAGCTCAACATCCATGCCGTAGCCGGGATCATACGTAGTCGAGGGGCGCACCTGATAGCCATTTTCCTCCCGCAGCATTTCGAGAATATAAGTTTGGTAGTCAGTTTTTTCTTTTAATTGTCCACTTCTAATTGCCACATTACTTCACCTCCACCGCATCAGATAAATGCTCATTAATATATCTGCAAATAGCAATCTGTTCTTCGACAGGCGGGACTACCATATAAACATTTTTTACAATAGTCGAATTTAGTCCGTTCATTATTGAACCTTTAGATTTCAGTAAAAGTTGCTCATATACAGCTTCACTCTCATACAAGTATTCAAAATATTGAGGGAACATTAAACTTGATAAGCGCACTTTAATAAGATGTGAATCCATAATTCCAGGAGAAATACCCTCTGGAACTACACAGCATTTTCCAATTGTACCCATCATAGAAACTACAATATCATAGGGAAGCACTTCATAATTCTTTAAGCGCAAATAGTTGTCCTCTGTAACGAAATTATCACCATATTCGAAATCTCTACGAATCAAATTGGCTTGGCCATATACTTTAAATTGCCCATCGTCAGCACTTACAACTTCATTTGTTAGAGCGCTCCCAAAAGGTCCTACTTTTATCCCGTCGTTTCCCTGTTTGATAACATACTTTATACGCTTAACTTCCCAATGAGCAGGAATCTTTCCAAACCAGATTAAACCGCTATCTTTCAATTCTACCGTTGGGTCAAGGCCTCGCAAAAGTGTTTCCAAAACAAATAAATCACGGTATTTTTTCCCCAATTGAAGTTGATCTTCATAAGTAGAAATCAAAGCGTCCAAATTTCTTTGCTCAACATCATTAACAGAAAATATATGTTGCAAAGCAACTGTATTTTGCGCAATTTTATTGTGAATTCCTTGGGCGGTGTCGTTTCTACTATATTCATAAAAATATTGTGTAAAGGCTATTTCCGCACCTATACGCTCTCTATTTGAAACGCTTACCTTTTTAGAAGGATCAAATTCATACAACCAGATAGCGTCAGGTACATGGGGATATACTTCCGCCTCAAAATATTTTTCCGGGTCCTGGGTGAGCTTGATGATCTCGGTGTCCTTGGTGGTGGTATCCTTGACAATTTCGCCCTTGCGGTCTTTCTGCACCACGGCAGTTTTGTCCATCACCGCCAGCACCATGGCAATGCCCGTCAAACGACTGGCAGACATCCCCTCAACCGTGCCCAGCAGGGATTTCAGATGCTTTTCAAATTCGCTGTAATCCATAAATATACGATCAGAACGGTTAGCCTCCAGAATGGTCAACACATCCGCCACAAACTGCTGGCCCGCCAGATATTTCTGGTATTTTTTCTCGTCGGCAGCGCTGCGGGGGTTCATCTCTTTCAGCTGTTCAAAATCCGTCTCATTGAAAATGCTGGAGTTACTGGTGAAGTAGCTGCTGGTCCGCAGCCGCTCGATGCTCTCCTCATCCAGCACACCCCGGCGCTGCAACGGCTGATAAACCGCATACTCTTTGTACATAAACTCCTCGTTGGGGAAAATCTTGCAGTACTGGTTTTCCTCGAAGTTGGAGTACAGTTCGGTGATTTTTACCATGCTATCCTGGTCGATTTCACGGCGCTTTTTGCCCAAAGATTTGCGCAGGGGCTTCCACATATCCACCGCATTGATCAGCTGCACCTTTCCACGGCGGTCAGGGCGCTTATTGCGGGACAGAATAAAAATATAAATACCGATGTCGGTGTTATAGAAAAGCTGGGTAGGCAGGGCAATAATGGCTTCAATTAAATCTTCCTCCAGCATCCAGCGCCGAATCTGGCTTTCACCGCTGGTGGTTCCGCCGGAGAAAAGAGGCGAACCATTGGTAATAATCGCTGCACGCCCGTTTTTCTCATCCAGCTTATTGATGGCGTGCTGCATGAACAGCAGCTGGGCGTCACTGGTTCCGGGAAGACCGTGCTCAAACCGTCCGCCCTTCTTGTTTTCCTCGCGGACTTTCTTCTCTTGTCCTTCCGGTGCATCTTTGCCGCCCCAGGGAGTACCGAAGGGCGGATTCATAATCACCAGCCGCATCTTCTGATCCGGGAAGCAGTCCGTTTTCAGGGTGTTGGCTTCCTCATCACCCATAATGTTTTTCACATCCTGGCCTTTGATGAGCATATCCGCCAGACAAATGGCGTAGGATTCGGGGTTGATTTCCTGTCCAAACAAGCGCACATCCACATAGGGATTTTTGCGGCGCAGGAAATCATAGGTAGTGGACAGCATACCGCCCGAACCACAGGCAGCGTCTGTTGCCGTGTCTAATTCGATACAACATAACGGCAGCTTATTTCTACCCCTTAACGATGAACACCCCCGTGTGCATTTTTGCACACCCCTCATAACGATGCCGTATGCACCGTTACGGAGTAAGGGATTCGGTTTTATCGCTACCTGTGCGTACATTGCGTTCTCCTCGTGGAACTGAAAATTATCTCTTTTCCAACCATTCTTCTTTCGTCAAACAAGTTATATGTTCTGTTCGTAGAACACCCTCTAACGCACAAGGAACATTCTCTGAAGTGTGATGGTAATGAAATCCACATTTTTCTTGCACACGCTTTGATTTCTCGTTTCCATCAAAGTACCCGCACCATAATTTTTCGAGATTCAGTTCTTCAAAGCCATATCGCATTATCTCACGAACCGCCTCTGGGATGAGTCCTTGTCCCCAATATGGAACGCCAATCCAGTATCCGATTTCACCCTCCGTATCAGGAATGCCGATATCACTTGCCTTGCCAAGCATTAATCCTATACTGCCAACTGGATGTCCTGTTTCTTTCAAAACCACCGCGTATGTCTCTGGTTCAGAAAGCACACCTTTTATAATCTCTCTGCTGTTTTCTACACTCGTATGAACAGCCCATCCCGCAATCGGTCCCACATCGGGATTGCTGGCGTATTTGTATAAATCCTCCCCATCGCTTTCTTCCCAGCGGCGCAGGATTAAGCGTTCTGTTTCAAGCGATTTTTCTATGAACATTTCCATATCCGTACATTTCCAAGTTCCTATCGGCATCTCGCATTCTCTCTTGGCATACTCGGTAAATCCTACCGCCTCATAACAATACCTTGCGCTCTCATTATTCTCAAATACGCCCAGATCAATCCTTTTGGCGCTGAGATGTTCCTTTACATATCCTATTCCAAGCTGAAGCAGTTCTTTTCCGTACCCTTTTCCCCTTATAGCGGGATTGACTATTACAAAGCCAAACCGAACAGAACTGTCATCATCATCTCGTGGATATCTTATGATAAAATGTCCGACAATAGTTTCATTTTCATCCACAGCCGTGAGAGGATAGAAGCGTCCTGATTCAATCTGAGGTGCATAGTTTTCATTTATGTCCTCTCCCGTAAGCGGATACTTGTTAAACCTGTCGGCAGACCACTTGTATAACTCCTCCTCTGATCGTAGCCACTCGGCTATAATCGGTGCATCTTCTTTTTTGAAATTTCTCAGTATCATTAATTCTGACCTCTTAAGTTATTTTATAGAAACTGTCCATGTGTCCCCATCAACCAAGTACTGAAATTCCGTCAGAGCCGGATCGTTTATCACACGCATCAAGTCTTCAAAATCATCGACCGTGTTTATTTCTGACAGACGATTGCTTTCCACCCATTCCATCTGCCCCTCATCAGAAGACACAACCGTGCCGCTATATTCTGTAGTCTTGAACAGTAGGACAACATACCGTCCGTTTTTGATTGGGAACTGCTTCACACCCACAAGCCGTGGATTTTTTATGTCCAGCCCCGTTTCTTCTTTCATTTCACGGATCACCGCGTCAACGAAAGATTCTCCCGGTTCCACATGACCGCCCGGAAGCGTATATCCCTGCCAGTCCTTTTTTATTCTGTTCTGAAGGAGCATTCTGTCATCATCAGTGATGAGACACAATACCGTCAACTCGACATTTTCTGTTCTGCTCATTTTCTCTTCCGACTTTCCTTATAATTCACACACCATAATATATTCTTCGGCGTTCTCATCCACAGTCTTGAATCCGACATTTTTATACATCTTCACGGCGTAGTTTTCTTTCTGCACCGCCAGGGACGCCCGTTCATACCCCTGCCATTTCAGCAGTTCGAGCATCTTCACCATAAGCTGCGAACCGATGCCTTGACCGCGATATTCCTTGTAAAGCGAAATAGCGAAGGACGGTGTCTCATCATCCACATGGCCGTAATCGTCCATGATTCTTGTCCAGACCGCTCCGACTACCTTACCGCCGAAATCTGCCACCAAGCAGTTATCGCCTTTCCGGGTACCGAAATCATCCGTGTACACACGAAGTTCCGGCTTCTCAATGATGTCCCTCGCAGGCGATTCCGTACCCTTCGGTATGAAGATTGCTTCATACAAGAAGTCCTTCAGCAGATCGGTTTCACCTTTACGAAGGCTGCGGATCACATATTTTTTGTGCTTGTCGCTCGTCATGTGGGAGATATGCTCGTTACGCACCCTGCCCAGCATTTCAAGGATCTGTCTGCCAATCGGCTCCGGCTCGTTATCATTGCTGCCGCATATAAGTTCCAGCGTGTCCGGCGTCCAAATGTACCCGTGCGCCTTGTTATAGAGGTACTGCTGGAATTCCTCGTATTCTTTTTCTTTCAGTTGCTTCATATATACATCCTTTATGACTCCGGCATTGGAATTGCCTTTAATGCCTCATCAATTTTTATCGCCTGCACAGGAACATATTCACCATTGAGCCGAACGCCCCCGCCAGTCAATGAGAACAATTCCCTTGACGTGTTCAGGTCAAGTCGTAAATTTTCGTTTGAAAGTAACTGATCCAAACCGGCAGCCACCTTCTCCGAAAGAAACTTCTCAGCTTCCTTCTGCCGTTCAATACACAGTTCTTCCGATTCACAGTCTTTCCTGATTCGAGCGTTGCTGATTATCCGGATTTCATTTACCACGCCAAGCATATGATAGACCAGTCTCATCATATGGGCTTTGGCTTCCTCTTCATCCATCTCGAAGTAAAATTGTTCAAACGCCTTATCAATCTGCGAAGAAACATCTGCAAGCCGTCTATCTGGCTCAGCTTGTTTTTTAACAGCTGTTTTTGCTGTTGTTGTGGTCTTTTGCTCCTTTTTCCCACTGACAGCATTTTTTATTCCGCGACCCTTTTCCTTAACCCAAGGCCATGCGGTGTTTTTCCACCAAGGAGATATAACCTCCCGAAACAGCAAGATGCCTCCTGCTACGATGGCCGCACCCAGCGCTTCTCCGACTTGCTGTGCAAACTCTTCCTGCTCCGGTGTTAATTGAACGCGTCGTTCTTCATAAGGGTACGGATCATAATCATCGCTCCGTAAATCGTCAACATCGTACTCTTCCCACTCGATGATGTCGGGATTCTGATTGTTCTCGTCCCGCGTCAATCCTCTCACGCGGTCTGGATTATCCTTGGAACGAATGAGATGATCTCCATCTTTTACAATTGGCTTATATACTTTCTCACCCATTCTGTATCTTCTCCCTCAAACAAGACAAATTATAAGTATTTCTTGAACGCTTTCTTCATCTTGAGCATGACATCGATTATCCAGTCAAACTGTGCGTTCCATTGATTCTTGTCACCGAAAGTTACGCTCTTCTCGATAACGATACGGCTTGCCTTACGCTCCGGCAGTTCTCGCCAGTCAAAGGTTAATTCAGCGTCGGATTCGATATCGTCTTTATTATCAAAGAGTGAGTGGAACAGGTCTTTATCCTCGCTGATATACAGTTCCACGTCCAGTTCGTTCCGCTTCTGAATCTGCGACACGGCGATGTGGCAGGCAGAAGAACCCACGCTGAAGTTCATCCAATGATCCATAGACGGCTTCCTGCGATTGAAGTTCTTTGCAAACTGTGCGTTTTGGAAAGCGTAGTCCTGGAATGCCACCCAATAATCGTATCTCTGCTGCTGAGTCCCATTTGCAGACTCGCTCTTTTTTACTTCCTTTGTCCAGTCGTTAGGTTTTTCAATGACCTCAAACTTCACGGCAGGCTCGGAAGTACCGATGCGATACAGTTTTATCTCACAGAGGAAGAATCCGATTTTCTCATCGGTATGGTTGTTCAGCCATTCGATAGCCGCCTTGTGTTCCTCACGAGCGTGTTTCACGACCCATATAATCACATCCGCAGATTTACCAGACGCATAGGTTATCAGCTTGCCGAGGTGGTCGTGGTTGGTATCCTCCAGTTGATTCTCTATGATGATTTTCCGATCCGTCCCCGTCTCAGACGCAAAGATATCGACATTGAAATCTCCCACGGAAGACTCTGTCTCATCAACGGTAATATCAAGCCCCACTGCATCTGCAAGGAGAGCGATGTTATCGTCCTGTGAAAGCCACGGAGTAAAGTCCAAGGCTTCATGCGGCCACACCGTCCGCAGATCTTTTATTTCTTCAAGTCTGCTCAAGTTCACCATTGTCTTACTCCTCCTCGCGCTTTACATAGGTAAGCTGAATATCATAGCCCAGAACTTCGAGCATCTGAACAAAGGTTTTATTCACGATGGAATCGCCTTTCTTGATGAGCCGATTCACATACTGACCCGTTGTACCGACTTCCTCTCCGAGTTTCGCCTGTGTCATATCAGCTTCGATGCACTTTACTTTGACATCGACTTCAAAATTGTTCTTGACCATATTTCAATCCCTCTGTTGTTTCTAACGGTAATTTTGTTGGTTTATTGCACTCAAAGTGTTATTTATTATACCACATATTTATGAACATTTCTACCCCTTAACAAAAAAAGACACCCGACCGCAGCCGAGTGTCAATTCTATCCGTGTATCTATTATGCCAGTATCTCCGAGCCGTCCCGGAATGTGACCGTGATCTCTTTGTCCCTGCCGACCGTGATGAACTCGACCATGCTACCCCAAAGGCTGCCGTCAAACTCGCTGATGGTGCCGTCCTGTGCTTTCAGTACCTTGATGAAGTCCGCCAGCCGTTCGCTCTGCGCTTCCTTTGCAGAGATGGCGGCCACCACCTCATCGTATCGTGCCTTCGCCGTATCGTACCGTTGCACAAGCCCATCGTAGCGTTTCTGGTACTCGTCCTGGTCCTGCGCGACACGGGCATTCTCCGCCACGATGTTCTGTGTCATTTCCACAAGCACCGCCATCTCTTCCTCCAGCTTGCCCTTTTCTTCCTGCAGGGCATCTGTGACGCAGAGCGTTTTGCGGATGATCTCCGCATTGGCGATGATTTCCTTCTTCTCGGTCACGAGCTGGTTGTACGCCGATACGAATGCCGCCTTGACCTCGTCCTCCGTGACATGGGGAGTTTGGCACTTATCTTCTCCACTATACTTGCGGTTGCAACGGTAAATGACCCTGCGATAGCGGTCTGTGGAATGCCAGACCTTCGAGCCGTACCAGCCACCACAATCGGCGCACTTTATCTTGTTGGAGAAGATGCTCACGCCACTGTAGCGTGTGCCGCCCTTGGTGCGCTTTGCAAACTCCGCCTGCACCAGGTCGAACACCGCTGGGCTGATGATTGCCTCGTGGTTGCCCTCCACATAATATTGCGGGACTTCGCCCTCGTTCTTCTTCATCTTTTTCTGCAGGAAGTCCACCGTGAACTCCTTCTGCAAAAGGGCATCGCCTTTATACTTCTCGTTTGAGAGCATCCGGCGCACCGTCTGTTGGTTCCACACATCCTTGCCCGCAGGCGTCTTGATGCCCCGGCTCGTTAATTCTGCGGCGATGGAATGCGGCGTCATGCCCTCAAGGAACAAGTGGAAAATGAGCCGCACTGTTTCTGCCTGTTCGGGATTAACCACGATCTTGCCCGTCTCTTTATCCTTGTCCAGTCCAAGGAAGCGACTGTAGGCAAAGCTAACCTTGCCGTCCGCCATGCGCTTGCGCTGTCCCCAGGTGACATTTTCGGAAATGGAGCGGCTTTCTTCCTGCGCAAGGCTCGACATGATGGTGATGAGCAGCTCGCCCTTAGAATCCAGCGTCCATATATTTTCTTTCTCGAAATAAATCTCGATGCCCTCGTCCTTCAGCTTCCGCACCGTGGTAAGGCTGTCCACTGTGTTCCTTGCGAAACGGCTCACGCTCTTGGTCACGATAAGGTCTATTTTTCCGGCAAGGGCGTCTGCGATCATCGCCTTGAAGCCTTCGCGCTTTTTTGTATTCGTTGCTGAGATTCCTTCGTCCGTGTATATGGCAACGAACTCCCAATCGTCCCGGCTCTTGATGTAATTGGTGTAGTAATCGACCTGCGCCTCGTAGCTCGTGGTCTGGTCTTCGTGGTCGGTCGAAACGCGGGCATATCCGGCAACACGGCGCTTCTTCGTACTGTTGATCGGCGTGGCCGTGTACCGGCTGATGGTAGCCGGAATTGCTGTTACTTTTCTTTGCGCCATGCTTTACCACGCTCCTTCCGTAATTGTTTCATGTGTTCGCTCATCTGCTGCCGTACCTCCGGCGTATACCTACCCTTGATGGATTCCTTAAACTTGGCTCTCTGCTCATCCGTCCACGGTCTGCCGACCCGTTTCGGCTGCTCCCATGTGCGGCTGACCGTCCTGCCGTCCTTGAAATGGAAAACCATCTCCGTAGCGGAAAGCACATCAATGTGGTCTATCCGCTTTTCAAACTCACCATCGTCATATTCAGCAATGCCGAGCGTCTCCGCTATGAATGGTTTCAACACATCCTCTCGCAGACCGACCGTTTCGCATCCGTCCCGCTCAGCGCACCGCCAGTAGTAGGCTTTGCCGCTTTCCGATGTAGAAGACGGCTGCGTGGCTCTGCGGAAATTGCACCCGCACCCCACGCACTTTATCTTGCCCGTCATGACGGAGGAGCCTTTGCAGTTCGGTCTTTTCCTGCGTTTCTCTGATGTTTTCGCTCTGTACTCCGCAGTCCAGCAGTCCTTGTGTCCTGTGTTCGGGCAGTCCTTTGTAATGACCTCGCCGTTCTTCAGATGGAACTCAAGCATCCCGCGTTCCGGCACGTTGATGAAATCCACTCTATCATGGAACGCATCCTCATCGAACTCATCCAGGCCGAGGACGGCGGCGCAGGCTTTCTTGAGGTTCTCGTGGTTTATGCTGCCGCCGACGGGACACCGACCGCCTTTTTTCTTCCTCGAACCGCAGACCCAAAACTCCATGAAGCCCCGGTCAGTACGCTTGTTGTGCATATAGCTTTGACCGCAGTGCGGGCATTTCAGCATTCCCGAAAAGCAGGTGAGGTTCAGGCTCTTGTTCGCCCTCGGTCCCAGTTCCTTACGCCGTGCGATCTCCTCCTGCACATAATCGAAGGTCGCTTTGTCGATGATGGCGGGATGTGTGTCCTCCACATAGTACTGCGGTAGCTGTCCCTTGTTCTTTTTCCGCTGCTTTGAAATGGGATCGGAAATGAACTCTTTCTGCAGGAGAAGGTTTCCCGTGTAGGTCACGTTTGTGAGAACCACCTTGATGTTGGAATCCACCCAACGGCATCCTTCTCTTGTTGTGATGCCCTCGGCGGCGAACTCCCGCTCCGTCTCCAGTCTCGACTTACCGTCCAGGAAATTCTGGAAGATGCGTTTCACAATCTCCGCTTCCTCCGGCACGATGACAAGGTCATCTCCCTCCCAGCGGTAACCGTACACCCGGAAGTGTCCATTCGGTATGCCTTTCTCGAACCGTTTCCTGATACCCCATTTGCAGTTTTCTGAAAGACTGCGGCTCTCTTCCTGTGCAAAGGACGCAAGGATGGTCAGCATCAACTCGCCGTCACCGCTCATGGAATTGATGTGTTCTTTCTCGAACCGTACTTCCACGCCGATGTCCTTCAAATGCCGTACCGTTTGCAGCAAGTCCACCGTGTTCCTGGCGAAACGTTGGATTGACTTCGTAAGAATGATGTCAATCTCACCATTGTCGGCAGCTTCGATCATACGCTTAAACTCATCGCGCTTGGCAATCCCGGTGCCGCTTATTCCATCGTCTGCGAACACGCCTGCGTACTGCCAGTCAGGATTCTTTTGTATCAGGGAACTGTAGTAGCTGATCTGTGCGGAGAGGGAATGGTTCATGCGTTCCGATTCCATTGAGATACGGGCATAGGCAGCAACTTTCTTCTTCGTTTTTATGGTCGGCACTGCCTGTTCGACCCTTGTGATTTTTGCCATGAAATCACTCCTTTCCGACACTATATATCACTCTTTACGAGCCGGAAGTCAACGATATATCCGAGAATAATGTGCCGAAAACAGGCTTATATTTCTCAAGGAAAATTGTATCAATCTGACGATACTCCTCCTCGGAAATAATGCCCTCTTCGAGCATCTTTCTGGCAAGGTACATGGTTGTCTGATAGAGTTTTTCGTTGCGGAATTCTTCTTTACTCATCGCCGTCACCACCTTTGAAACGGTCGGCGATGTAGCACTCATGGCTGCAATACTTCCTGCGCTTGTCTCCGTAGATGTGAAACTCCTTACCGCAGCATGGGCACCTGAAATCATAGACAGCTTTCCGCTTCACCTGGTCGAGATGGCTGTTCCACCACTCATTTCGGCACTTGTCGCAGCAAAAGCGTTTTTTCTTACGCTTTGCGATCTGTTGAATCTCCCGACCGCAATTCTCGCAGGCTGTTGTCTCCCCGGTGAGAATAACGGAAAGTACGGCTGCCATGTCCCCGTTGATATCGTTCCTGCGGCAGAAAGACTTTACTGTGTTCACCGAAATGCCAATCGTCTGGGCAATCTTGCCATAGCCATTTCCAGCCGCACGGAGTTTGATGATTTGCGCTTTCTGATTATCAGTCATATTCTCTCGACTCCTTCCGAGGGATAGGTCTTGTGGTATCACCCTCACTCACTACCGAGAAATTCAACCCCCACCGTTACGGCATAAAAAAAGCGGCCTGCAGGCTCTCCGAAGAGAAACCCACAGGCCATACCTGTTCTGAAAAATCATTTATTTTCAACGGTCGGAACACGAGAAATCCTATTACATCATAAATTTTGCAAACGAAAATGGAGTATATAAAAATGTGTATTATATACGGAGAAATAGGAATTTGCTGTTCCTATGTGTTCTCGTGTTCCGACTAAATCTTTGTTGCGTAATCAAGGCTTATCCAGCCTGCGCCGGATTTGAGCCGTCCCCAGCCCGCCGTGGAGCCTTTGCCGGACTTCACCTCAACAATGGTGAACACTCCCTTGCCGGTAAACTTCCCGGCCTTGGCGTAGTCCGTCCCCGGTCCTCTGCGGATGTTCAGGTCGGTGATACTGACCTGGACGAGGAATGGAACCTCCGCAGCAGTTGTTTTTGGTGTGTAGATGTTTACACCATTTACATCGAACACACTATATCCCGGATTGGCGTCAGCACATTTCTTGGCGTTAGAGAGGATCTTGTATGCGCCTTTCTGCGACTTGCTGTCAGACCAGGTCTTGCGGACACGGTAAAGCTGCGTGGCTTCAGCACCTGTGCCGCCGGAACTTCCGCCAAGCTGCGCCGTGACCTTCTCTGCCAGATCGCCCATCCTGGCATACATCCAGTTTCCGGGGCAGGACTTGCTGGCAAACCAGCGATGCACCGTCAGCACCATTTCATCGGATTTCGGCTCATAAGAGAGCGTCTTGTCCTTATCGCCAAGCCACAGGAGCTTTTTCTTGCCGTTTCGTTTGCAGATGTCTATGCAAAGGGTGATCAGCTTCTGGTAGACCACATCCTTAAAGGCATACGGCTCTGTGGTATCGGACGCACACTCGATGGTGACGGCCCGCTGATCGTTGGCACTGGAAGAAGAACACCAGGAGCGGTTTTTCTCCTCCACATACATACCCACTCGGCCGTCCACGCCGATGCCGTAGTTACAGCTTGCCTGTTTGGATGTAGGAAAGAAAATATCGCCCAGCGTCTCCACCGAGCATTGCCCCACCACACAGTGGGGCGTGATGCGGTCGATAGCGTGCGTCCTCTGCCCGGAGTGGTTGGGGCTGAGTTTTGTGTAAGATACCAGTGAACTGTTCGTATAAGCCATAATCATTCATCCTCCTTTTCGTTCTCCGCTCTGTCATGGAGCTGCTCCAATACTGCTTTCAGCTTTTCCGGGATGGGCAGCCCAAGGTGGGCGGCGTTCTCGATGATGCTCACGCCCTCGTTGGACAGGTAGAAGAAAATGACTGCCGTGCGAAGTACAGAACCCGTCCCAATGACCTGCACATCCAGGATGTGGGCAATCCCAACCAGCAGGAAAATCAGTACCTTGCGGCAGATGCCCTTGAATCCCACCTGGCTGTTGAGCTTCTTGTCCGATACGGCGCACATCACGCCCGTGATGTAGTCCGCTACTGCAAACACCACAAGGGCAATAAGCAGCCCGTCGTTGCCGCCAAGGAAGTAGCCAAGCCACCCTCCCACAGCGGTGAACACCATCTGGATCACATTCCAAAATTCCTTCATGTTGTTACCTCCTCTTGGTTTTGTGTATGAAAAAAGCGGCCGCTCCGAAGAGCAGTCGCTGATTCCCAAAAGATAAAAATGTTAAATCTGTTTCGGCAGATATTCCCATAAACGCATATCCTCCTGACCCAAGGACCACATACACATCCCACGCAGTTTCCATCGGTACGCTGCCTGGTTCGCCCAATAGACAAGGGAGTCCACGTCCTGGTAGTAAAGGATGGAGAATCCGTCTGCGTCACCGAGGAACAGCCGGGATATCCAGATGTTGATGTCCTTTGGAATGATCCTCGCCGTGTAATTCCCGCCGCAGGAAATCTCCAGAAGGTCAGAGTGGAAAAAGTCGTAGTCCAGGGAGATGTCCTCGCTCCGGGTGGAGGATTCCTCCACATCGGAGGTCAGCGTAAACACCTGGAATTCCTCATCCCAGGTGCAGTTTGAGCGGGATATCCTGCCGTAGCTTTTAAAGCTGCCGTCCGGCATCTGGACATCAAACCGTTCATACGGCTCATATGTCCAGGCGTCTCCCAGACGCAAAAGCTCGCACACGGTCGTATTGTCCGAGCGGTATCCGGCATAGCCTCCTGTAAAGCCGCTGACCGCCGCCGTAAAGCGCAGGGTGTAGGATGAGCCGGAATACACCCGCACCCGGTTCCCTCGGATACGCATCTCCACCGTGTACATGGAGGGATTGTCCCTCAGATCCGCCGATGCGGTTCTTGCGATCTCCTGGCTGTAGCTGCCAAGGAGCGTGGAGCCGCTATATAGCTCCACCGCCTGGGTATCGTAGTTCAAACAGCAGAACAGGCTGCCGCAGAATACGCCGGCCTTGCCGCTGCTGCCTGACGAGAACGCCAGCCTTGCCCGAAGATGCAGCTCAGAAAAGCCGTCATAGTTCCATGCAAGCTCTCCCTTGCCTTCAAGCTGGGAGTAGACACGCTCCATTGCGTATTCATCCGACCGCCATACCTTCCATGAGCCGGAGCGCACCGTCCAGTAGTCTGTCTCCAGCACGCCGTAATCCCGGAAATCCTCGTACCAGACGAGCGCCGAGTCAGGCTTTCTGCGGAGCATCTCCAATGTCAGCTTGAAGCCCTTATCGGGAACCGCCATGTTGCCGTCCACGTCCTTAAAGCTCCTGGGCGCAGGGGCAAAGGTCGCTTCTCCGGCGGAGGGCTCCTCAGAGAAACCGGAGCAGACACGGAAACCGTAAAACTGCACACCTTTGACATCCACCGAGATCGTAATGGTATGCGTCCCGGCGGAAAGCGTTACGCCACCGGCAAGGGAAGTCCAGAAGGTACTCCGCCAGTACGGCCACCACAGGCGGCTTTCGGTGAAATGTTTTCTGCTGCCGTCCAGAGCCACATAGATGCCATTTTTGTCCCAGAAGGGATAGCAGAGCCGCACCGCCACATCGTAGGTTCCCGCCGACTCCACCGTAAAGCTGTAGGTCACCGAGCCGTTATCGCCCAGGGTGGCGATACCGTTTTCAATGGATACAATGCCGGACGCAGAGGAATAATTGCCGGCGTCCCGGTCGATGTATACCGTTCCGAACTCTGTCTTCTGCTCCTTACCGTAGGCGGTCAGGTATCGTCTGCGGTTGTATGTCCCCACAAGCTGGGGATATTCACGGGACACAGCGTCCGCCCCTTCCATGTAGTCGTAGACATGGGGAAAGGCATAGGGCGCCTTATCGTAATCGTCCCAATAGGCCACGATGGGGAGAAAGGGCTGCGGCGGCGCATCGTCCGTGAAATTGTAGCCGCCCGTCATCCACAGCTTGGCGGCATAGTAGGTGTTGGACGTTCCCCGGTAGGTTTTCCCCAGGAGGTTCTCCGGCGTGGTGTCGTAGATCATCTGCCAGTTCCAGCCGTAGGCGGGCATACCGAGGAATATCTTATCCGGGTTCATGACCTTCGTGGCGTAATCGTAAATGCCCTCCAGCCAGCTTCTTGGGGAAACCGGCCCCGGTGCGGAGCCTGCCCATGCCATGCCGTAGGACATGATGGATGCGGTATCGCAGTAAGCGTCTAAGTCGCCGTAAACACACCAGTTTTCGCCGCCCACCGAGCCGTTTACCGAGGTCATTCCCGGCAGGCAGATGTTCATGTGCTTTGCAGGATCATAGGCTTTCACCGTATTGTAGATGTTGCGGAACATCGCCGTGGACTCCGTATGGGTGGAATAGCCGTCCCCGCGTTCCAGGTCGATGTCAATGCCGTCACACCAGGGATATTTCTCCATGATGCGGACGATCTCTGAAAGGAACCTGTCCTGCGCCCCGTCCGTGTTATCCCGCAGGGCGCGGAAGATGCTGTTTGCGCCATCGTTGGCCACGGTCAAAAGCCACTTGATATGGGGCCACCTGTTGATGTAGGTGAGCATATCAGAGATCGCCACACCGCTTTCATAGATCTCTCCGGTCGCTCTTACTTTAAAGGAGAACAGCCCGATCTGGCTGATGCGGTCGCCGTAATCCCGCAGGGCTTCGTACATCCGGGCGTTGCCCATGAATGTCCATACCATGATCTGTTTGCCTTTTAATGTGTCCATCCAATCACTCTCCTTCAGGGCATAGAAAAAGCACCGCCGAAGCGATGCTCTCAAAACCATATTATCAAATGTCACTTGTTCCTCTTTCCTGTGTTACCTGTCCCCCGGACTTCTTCATGATAGAAATAATCTACGATGACCGGATGGCCCTGCGGCACTCTGCCATAGGGCATTTCGTTATCCACAAAGGGACAGTCATATTTCTTCGCCATCTCTTCAGCTTTTTTCTCCAGCGATTTGAAATAGCTGAGGTTATGATGGTTGTAAATTTCATCGTACAACGGCACGAGGGAAGGATACCTTTCAGCGATATAGTCCAGGATCGTTTTCTTGAAGCCGCCCCGCAGGTTCAGGTTTTCCAGCCAGAACAGGTCGCACTGATCCTTGACACGCTCAAATATCGCTTCAAAATCAGTGATGCCAGGAAATACGGGAGAGACAAAGCAGACGGTGCGGATGCCTGCGGCATAGACCTGTTTCATGGCGGCCAGCCGCCGTTCTATACTGACAGCACTATCCATATCATTTTTGAATTCCTCGTTCAGAGTGTTGATCGACCATGATACTGTGACCTGTCCCAGCTCTTTGAGCAAATCAATATCACGCACAACAAGATCGGATTTGGTGCAAATCAGAATGTCGGCACCGCTGCCTCTGAGCTGCTGAAGCAGCTTTCTTGTATTGCCAAACTGCTCCTCCTGGGGAAGGTAGCCGTCGGTCACGGAACCGATGACGATGCGCTGTCCGGCGTACTTTTTTGGATTTTTGATCTCCGGCCAGTGCTTGATATCCAAAAAGGTGCCCCAATCCTCTGTATGCCCAGTAAAACGCTTCATGAAAGAGGCGTAGCAGTACTTACAGCCATGAGTGCAGCCTACATAGGGATTGACCGAATAGCCTCCCACTGGCAGGCTGGATTTGGTCATGATATTCTTTGTCTCAACCTCTCCGATCAGGATGCTGTTCATCTCTACTTGTGCCATGTTCTCTGCACCTCCAACACCCGGTTGAATGCTTCCGGGAACTCCTGTACCATATTTGCTTCACCAATGATGGGAACAAGATCTTCTTTCATAAAAGCAGGAATGCCCAGTGCATGGGCCTGTTCCACGAGAGAATGCGCCCATGCCGGGTCTGTCCGCACTTTTTTGCTCTGCACTCCAGTCATGGTGCCAACCACGATCCAGTCAACGCCCGTCAAATCGACCTCGCCGGGATCATCAAACAAGGGCTCAAAAGTAACGTGATAGTGCTTTGCCCGAATATTGGCCTTCAGGGCGTCGATGCGCCACAGCTCTGATCTTCTTGTGACTGTGACCCCAAACCATGCATTTTCCAAGTCTGTCTCAAGATCCAGCAGGTCAGGACGCTTTGACAAAAACAGGAATTGATGCTGCGGGTTTTCCCTAATCTTTGCAAAGACCTTCTCTCTCCACGCCGGTTCCCAGCCTGCCAAGTCGCTCATGCCGGTCAGCAGGAAATTTTGTGGACGTTCCCTTTCCATCAGCCGCAGCTTATTCGGAAAAAATTCCGGCTTGCTGAAGTCATCGATCATACGGTAACGCTTTACATTGTTCCGGGCATAGCAGTAAGAGCAGCCCACGGTACAGCCGATGACCAGATTCATGTTCTGAATATTGTCCTTAATGCAGATGCTCATCAGAGAACTTCCTCCACATTTTTCAGGATGCGGTGGAGATAGTTCTCCAGCTGCTCGATTTCCTCCCTGGAAAATCCCTTGTAATAAATATTGCTGATTTCTTCGGTTACTTCATTATAATCTTGTTCCAGACCTTTGGCTTCTTCTGTAAGGAAAATGAGAATCTTTCTACGGTCTTTGTCGCCGCGATCCCGATAAATCAGATTTGCCGCCTCCATACGGTCAAGCATACTGGTCAGCGTAGTCGTGGCAAGACCGGTCTCTTTTGACAGCTCACTAATGGGAACGCCATCCTTCTGCCAGAGAATATATAGAATCCTTCCCTGGGAGCCATTAAAAGCATCGATATTTTTTTCGCTCAATATGCGTTCAAAAACACGTCCTCCGACCTGTTTGATTCGGGTTATCAAAAATCCGCCTTGTGTTTTCATATTGTCACCTCAAACTGCAAGCGGCTATCCACAGACAGCCGCCTCGTCCTTTCTCATTTCTGCTGCGCAGCCGCAAATTCAGCGTAACCTTTCCAGCCAAATACAGCATCCACATCTTCATCGCCGTAAACGCCCTTGACATCACAGAGGTGGACAACATGATCGTCCGCATCCATCGTCTGGGCAACGGTCGCATGAATGAGAAGTTTGCAGGGAACAGGAGCCTTGATATTTGTGCCCTCCACTTCCTGCATCGTCAAACCAACCTGAGCGGCCTTATCCGTATCACGTCCGGAGCAGGTGCCACAGCCAATCAAAGCGCCGGTTAATTCAACTCCGGGAATAGCGAGAACAGCTTCTTTCTTCTCAGCCAGCAGTTCCAGACTGTAAGCCCCTTTGTTCAGGGAAAACATGATCTTTCCGGGATTGGTGGACGCAAAAGCCCAAAAAGCCAGAGTCGCAAGATTGGTGCTGCCATCCGGCTTCTCTGTACAGATCAGCGTCATGGAATTGGGGGAAGTATAAGCGGGCGCATTGCCGATATTGATTTTGTTCATGGTGGAATCCTCCTTAGTTAATCTCATTTAAGATTATACTATATAGGATTATCCTTTGTCAACCCTTTTTGTGGATTTCCACTTTCTTCTCTCTAAGGTGATCTTTCATCCTGCATTTCCTGCAGCTCAAACAATACCCGTGCCGTTTTTCCCTCCGCAAGCGTCACCCTGTGCTTGGAATCCCAGGCGGCGCTGTACTGGTAGAAGCCCTCTTTTTTCTCCGGGCTGCCGTTTCTGGTACATTCCCGTGTGGATGCCAGGAGAGCAAGGTCATCTTCCGCATTCATGGCATTGGGGAATACCGCTATCTGGCCGCCCACACCCTGCGCAAGTTTGACCGAGCCGCCCTCCATATCCGACTTGGGGTAGAGATGCACATCCAGCCCCGCAGAAGTCTGCCCAAGGTTAAAGAGGATGACCGTTTCCTCGCCCCGCACCACGCCGTTGAACCAGACGGGTGCCTTGACCTCGCCGTTCTCCCGGAACTTTTGGAGGAACACCTCGGT